>Ga0302157_10005465_pt1 | contig 13443 bp, 7 predicted proteins | sample I_Bog_N3_3_FD_193502 | JGI IMG/M metagenome (GOLD analysis project Ga0302157, IMG submission 193502) | Peat permafrost microbial communities from Stordalen Mire near Abisko, Sweden - I_Bog_N3_3 | ecosystem: Environmental > Terrestrial > Soil > Wetlands > Peat | place: Sweden: Abisko, Stordalen...
TTCTACCGTAACTCCGAAAGTCGTCTTATACCCAGCTCCAACCAGTTGTATCTCAGCTCTCGCTCTGCCTTCTGTTGAGTCGAAATAAAGATAGTGAACGACGTGTCTTGCCTTCGAGAGGTCGGCTCCATATTGAAGGAGTTGCTCCAGAACCAGACGATCTCCATCCTGAGGCTCGCCATAGCTCTTGAGTACCTCATACTCTTCGCGCTCATAAGGAAGCAATCGTCGCTGCAAGTCGCGCTCATCTGGGGTGTCTTTCGGCATGGAGAGAAGATACATTAAGCCGCTGATTGAGGAGAACTGTGCTCACCCCTCATTCAGTGAGCGCTTGCAGCCGCGGCCTGCGCCTCTGCCTGCTCGTCCAGAAAGGAGACAAACGCGCGCGCCGCCTCAGGATGCTGCGCGCGCCGCAGCACCATGGTGCGCACACCGGCGGGCGAGCCCGGCGGTCCCGGCGAGGCCCCGGGGTCGACGCTCACCGCCAGCTCGCGCACATCCGTGGAGGGCCCCTGCCAGGACGCCGGAAAGCCCTCAAAGATCACCAGGTCGGGCCGGCTGCTGCTGGCGTCCGCGGCCTTCAGGCGGGCGCGCAACCGACTCGCATCGATGTCAATGAACTGCGCCTGCAACCCGGGGTACTCCGTGCGCAATGTAGGCGCGATGGCCGTCTGCACCGGCGCGGGTGCGGGCGGCTGTGCGGCCTGCCCCAGGTTGCTGACGGAGTGCCCAAAGCTGCCCGCCGACTGACCATAGCTGCCGGCCGTTTGCCCGTAGCTGCCAGCGGTCTGCCCCAGACTGCTGGAGGTCTGGCCATGGTTGCTCGCCTCCGTTCCGTAGCTGCCGGCGGTCTGCCCATAGCTGTTGGAGGTCTGCTCGTGGTAGCCCGCCGCTGTGGCCACCGTGTTGTCCGGGTCGGCCGCCGCCGTGTTCGCCGGAACGCGAGCAATCTTATCGCTGCTGCTGGAGACGCCGTAGTTGGCCGAGTCGGTCCCAAAGCCGGCAGCCGGTTGCCCGAAGTCGCCCACCGTCTTCTCCTGCAAGGTGGTCGGCACGGTAGCCGGAGCCGCTGCGGCCGCCGCTGGCGTTTCGGCCCGGGGCAGCGGGGCCTTCACTACCCACACCACCAACTGCCCATGCTTCAGCGCTGGAATGCTGCCCTGCGGCTGTTGTGCCAACGCTGCAGAGGCCAGCAACACTGCGACGAGCGAGACGTGGATGCCGTTTGCGATTCGCCGCCTGCGCATGAAATGCCTCCGCGGGACTCTATGCCAGTCTACGCCGATCGGGGTTAGACGCCTGAAGACGCCGCAACGACGCGGCTTGTTTGCGTCGCGCCACTCCGCAGTCTCATCCAATGGACATGGGCCACGCATTAAAACTCTCGGTGCCACGTCTTTCGGTTTTAGACCAATCGCCCGTTCCGTCCGGGTTCACCGCTGCCGACGCTCTGAACAACTCGCTCTCGCTGGCGCAGCACGTGGACCGCCTGGGCTACACGCGGCTGTGGTACTCCGAGCACCACGCGATGGAGCTGCTGGCCTGCACCGCGCCGGAGATCCTGATCGCCCGCGCCGCCGCAGCCACGGAACGCATCCGCGTGGGCTCCGGCGGCATCATGCTGCCGCATTACTCGGCGTTCAAGGTCGCTGAGGTCTTTCGCACGCTGCACGCCATGTTCCCCGACCGCATCGACCTGGGTGTAGGACGCGCACCCGGCGGCGGACAGTTGGAGGCCTACGCGCTGCGCCGCAACCGCCAAGTCGCGCCCACGGACGACTTTCCGCAGCAGCTCGCCGAGCTACGCGCGTTCCTGCATCCGGAGCACTTTCCGCCCGATCATCCCTTCGCCAATATCCGCGTCTCGCCGCAGATGCCCGGCGCGCCGGACGTGTGGCTGCTGGGCTCGTCCATGTGGTCCGCCGTGACCGCCGCGCAGCAGGGCCTGCCCTATGCCTTCGCGCACTTCTTCTCGCCCATCCAGACCCGCCAGGCCATTGAATACTACCATGCAAACTTCCAGCCCTCGCCCGACCGCGCGCAGCCTGAAGCTACGCTCGCCGTCGGCGTGATCTGCGCAGAGACCAACGCCGAGGCCGAGCACCTCGCCACCTCCGTGCGCCTGCTGCAACGCCGCATCCGCATGGACGACCGCCGTCCCGTCGCCACACCCGAGGACGCACTGCAGGAGCTGAACGCGCGCCCCACGCCACCGAACCCGCTGTTTCCCTTCACCCTGGGCTCGGCCGACGCCCCAGAAGACGGCGAGTGGCCCCGCACCTTCGTCGGCACACCCGACAAAGTAGCCGCGCAGCTCCGCTCGCTCGCCACAGAACTCAACCTGAACGAACTCATCGTCAACACCATCACCCACTCGCAGGAGGCGCGCCTGCGCAGCTACACGCTGCTGGCGCAGGAGATGGGACTGGGCCCCGAGGACAACACCGCAGCCGATACACTGATGGCTGCTCATGCTGGATGAATTCAACGTTCTCGACGCTGTCATCGTCGGCGCAGGCCCCGCCGGCTGCGCCGCAGCCTATGACCTGGCACACGCCGGCCGGAGCGTGCTGCTGCTGGACACGCGAACTTTCCCGCGCCCCAAGGCCTGCGCCTGCGGCCTGACACGCAAGACGCTGAAGGCACTCCGCTACTCCGTGGAGCCGGTGATCGAGCATGTATGCAACCAGATTGTCTTGCAGAATGGCAGCGAACTCCGTGTGCACGCGCGCGCTCCCATCTGCGCGACGGCTGTGCGGGAGCGCTTTGACGCCTTCTGCCTGCAACAAACACTCGCCGCCGGCGCGCAGCTGCGCAAGATCGACCGCATCGCCGGTCTGCGCGAGACCGGCAGCGGCGTCGAACTGGACATCACCACGCCGGACGGCACCGAGACGCTGCGCGCGGCGGTGCTGATCGGCGCGGACGGCTCCAACGGCCAGACCCGCCTGCTCGCCGAGACCTTGGGTGGCCCCTCCATGACGACAGCTTCACCGTCCGCATGGGTGGGGTCCAATGCCCCGTGGTACACGCGCCGCTTCGCGCTCGAAGCCTGTGTCCCTTACGCGGACCTTCCGGCGAAGCTGCCGAGTGGCGGCGACGCGCACGATCTAATCTTCGACTTCAGCCCGCTGCCCAGCGGCTACGGCTGGCTCTTCCCTAAGGGCGATCACATCAACATCGGCGTGGGAGTATTCGCGCCGGAGGCTGACGAAGCCCAACTCAAGTCCGTGACACGCGAGCTTCTGAACAACTACGCAGCGCGCAGACTCGGCGTTGCGACACTAACGTACATGACGGGCCAACACCTCGGCATGGGCGGACACGCCTACGTGCCGCGCGGGCGTGTGCTGCTGACCGGAGACGCCGCCGGGCTCTGCGATCCGCTCACCGGCGAAGGCATCCACTCAGCGATCATCAGCGGACAGGCGGCTGCCGCTGCGGTGCTCTCTCCCAAACCGAATCTTGCCGTTGCTTATGGGAAGCAGCTGCGCCCGCTGCAGCAGACGCTGGCCTTCTCCCACTGCGCCGCGCGCGCCTTCTATGCTGAGCCGGAGCGCGGCTTCCGCGCGATGCGCATGCCGCTGCTGCGCTCGCTCATTTTGAAGACCTACGCCGACGGCCTGCCCGGCACGCGGATGATTGCCGCAATGGCGAGGTTGGTGGCGTGAGGAGTTAATCGAACCGCGGCAGATGCTCCATATCGCTCAGCGGCACGGGCTCCAGCGGGCCGCCGGCCTTGGCCCAGGCCTTCATTCCCCCCTGGATCACCTTCGTCGAGCAGTTCGCCTGCTGGAGCATCTTGGCAACGCGCACGCTGGTGGCCTCTCGTGCGCAGGAGCAGTACAGATAGATCTCGCACTCCGGCTGCATGAACTCGCGCAGCGCCACCAGCTCCTCCTGCAGGCGGCTGGGCTCCACGCGGATGGAGTTCTTGATGCGCTGCATCCCGGGGTCGTAGTAGCCGTGGGAGCGCACATCCGCGATGATCACCAGGCGGTCGTGCGTTGCCGTGCGCAACCGTTCGAACAGCTCCTGCGCCTTGACTTTTTCTACCGCTGAAAAGCGTGTGTCACGCAGGGAGGTGCCCACCAGCCACGCCACATACAGCAGCAGCGCCGTGAAGAACAGCGCCGCGGTGATGTGGCCCAGGCCCTCCACAGCGCCGATGACCACGCGCAGGAACCGCGCGAGCAGAAAGCCTGCGCTGCTCCACGCCGAGATATACAGCAGCACACCCAGGCCGTCGAGGCGCAGAAAGCGGCCCAGCCGCATATTCAGGCTGCCGGCCAGCGGCGCCGCTACCGTCGCCAGCCCGGGCACGAACTTCGCGAACAACAGCGTCTTTGGCCCGCGCTCGTAGAACGAACGCGCCGAGCCGAAGATGCAGGTGTCCGGGTTCATGCTGACCTTGCACAACCCCGCCAGCAGCCACCAGCCGGTAATGCGTCCGCCCAGGAACATCAGCGTGTCTCCCAGCAGTGCCGCCACGAACCCCGCCAGGATCACCAGACCAAGATTCAGCGAGCCGCCGTGGGCAACGGCACCCGCTGTCAGCAACACCACCGAAAGCGGCATCGGCAGGCCGCAGCAACCCAGAAGCACCACCGCCGATGTGGCCACATAGCCGTGGTGCTCAATCGCTGTCAGCAGATTCATGGTTCTACCGCCTCCAAGGGTTTGCTTTCTCCGTAGCAACGACGGCCCTTGATTGTCCGGGCGGCATCTTTTTGCAGATTCTAGACTCGTTGGATGCAGAGCAAGCCGCTGGCGTCACCCATGGTGAGCCGCTGTAGAGGATTCAAAACCGCACACGCACGCCCAACTGGATCTGCCGCTCTCGGCTGGCACCTGTGGTGGACGAGGTTGGCGTCCCAAAGGGCGGCGTGCTCAGACCTTCGCTGGCAATCTCCGCCGCGTCCTGAAAGATCAGCGGCGTGGGCGCCCCGGTCTGAACGGGCGTCCCCAGCACAAACGCCCGCGTCTCCAGGCTGGACAGGTTGCGCGTGTTCCAGAGGTTGAACGCCTCGGCAAAGGCGTCGATGCGCAGATGCGGGCCCGCAGCGAACTCGCGCCCCAGGCGCGCGTCCACCCGCGCGTGCGGGGGCAGACGCAGCGTGTTGCGCCCCACCGTGGGCAGATAGGTCGCGCCGCCGGAGCCGTTGAGCGTCTCGCGGCCACCGCTCAGCCGTGTGCCGCCAAAGACGTTGTAGCTGTACGGCGCTCCGCTGCCTGCAGTGGCGATAGCGGCCAGCCGCCAGCCGCTGAGCACCCGCCGCAACTCCGTGACCCCGCGCGGGATGCGCAGCGTGTACAGCAGATCACCGCTGAACCGCTGCGGAAAGTGCAGGCTGGACAGCCCCTTGTCATAACCGTTGCGAAAGGGGTCGAACTGGCCATTGAGCCCCGGCGTCGCCGAGCTCTGCGGACCGTAGTCGATGGCGCGGGAGAAGGTGTAGCTGCCGCGCAGCTCCAGCGAGCGCGCCAGCCCGCGCCCGCCACTCACTTGCGCCTCGGCAGTGAATGCGTGATAGGTGGCATTGGCGTTCGACACCAGTGCCGTGACCGGCCCATACTGCGTGATGCGCCGGAAAGCATAGAGCGGCACCACGAAGGTCTCGCCGCTGTGCAGGCCGGGATGTCCGTCGCCGCCTTGCAGAACAAAGCTCCCCATGGCCGTTGATGGAGCGATGTTCAGGTCCACGCTCTGCGGCAACTGCGTGGCCAGCGCCATGGAGTAGGCCGCGCTCACCCGTGCGTGCGCTCCCAGCTCCCGCTCCAGCCGCAGCTCCGCGCGCTGCACCGCGGGCTCGCGGTAGCGGTTGGAGAACAGCAGCGCTGAAGTCGTCTGTGCCACCGCCGCAGGGGGCGTTGCGGTATACGCGCAGGGATAGCCAAAGCCCTGCTGCGTCGCCGTCACCTGCGGACAATCCGTGGTCGTCGTCGGCGTGATGCGGATGTGCAGCGCAGTCGTCGGCAGCGCGGTATCCAGCAGCGCAGAGCGCACCGTCGCTCCCGGCGTGCGCCCGAAGAATGCGCCGTACCCCGCATGCGCGGTGAAGAGCGCTTTCCTTGATCTCCATCGCGGCGACCATGTAGCCGCAATGCGCGGGCCGAAGTTGTTGCGGTCCTCGGGGTAGGTCGCGGTCGCGCCGCCGATGGGCAGCGCCAGCACGGCAACGTCCGTGTCGAGCGTGGGGTTCGGCACCTGCGGCAGAGGCAGCAGCGTGTACTCATACCGCGCTCCGACGCTCAGCTCCAGATCGCGACGCAGGCGCAACGCATCTTCCGCAAAGCCTGCGATCTGGTGAGTCACGAACTCCACCGCCGCCGCTCCAAAGCTCTGCGTGTAACTGCGAAAGCAGAAGTCATGCACCGCGGCATGGATGCTGGGGCATCCGCCGTTGGGATACGCGTTCACGTTGAAGGTGTAGTCGGTGATCCAGTCGACCAATCCGCCCGCGTGGCCGTTGATGTTGCTGCTGTCATAGAGAAACGCTCCCTCCGCAGCGGTCTGCGACGCAATGCGCTCGTGGATACGGCTCCAGTCCGCGCCCATACGGATCAGATGACGCCCCGCGCGCAGTTGCAGCGTGTCCGCCAGTTCGAAACGCAGTTCGTCAGGATACGCGCTGCGGCCTGCACCCGCGGAGCCAAGGCTGGAGGGCGTGCCATAGGCAAATCCATTGGGCGCAATCGACACCTGTGGCGCAAGCCCCCCAGGTCCAATCGCCGGCTCCTGTACCAGCGGAGCGCGCGGCGTCTCAGACTCCAGGTCGTGCGCGATCTGCCCGCTCAGTTCATTGTCGAATCTCGGCGAGAACGCATGTGCCCAGCGCCCGGCCAACACATTCACATGCGCAAGGCTGTCGCCGAGACTTCCCCTCCCGCGCGCCACCACCGCGTCGGAAGCCTGCCCCAGGGCCGCGCCCGCCGGCGCGTCGAAGCGGTGACCGCTGTAGCTCAGCGTCACGCGATCGCGCCTGCTGATCGCCGCATCCGCGCGCACATCGCCGAGCAGACGGGTTGCACTGCGCGCCGTTGTTCCACTCAGGCCATCCAGATAATTCAGCGCCGCATTCGTCGCCGCCGTACTGACCCCGCGGGTGCCTAGGAGCGCCAACTGCGTTTGCGTGATTGCATAGAAGCTGGCCAGCGCCGGGGTGGAGACGATGTGGTCGTCGCGCAATTGCGCCTCCAGTGCAGCGAAGACGCCGGCGCGCCGCTGCCGCGACCAGTGCCCCGGCAACGGCGCTCCCGCCGCGCCGCCTACTTCAAACAGGCTGCCGCCCGGCTTCACCGCCGCGCTGCTCACTACGCCGTCCCGATACTGTGTCTCTATGGAGAACGGGTTGGTCGCGGCCCAGGCGCTCTCCTGTGAAAGCACAAACGCGCTGCCGTGAAGTTGCTCCGTCGCACTGCGCGAGGTCACCTCCAGCCGGCCGCCCGCGCCGCCGCTCTGCGCGGAGAAGTTCCGCGACAGAACGCGGAAGGCCTGTACCGCACTTTGGCTGTAGCTGCTGCGCATATTCGGTCCGCCACCGGCCGCACCCCGTGGACCCGCGCGATAGTACTGCTGCGCAGAGAGCCCATCGACGGTCTCCACATCGTGCATGGCCGCGAGGCCGCCGAAGCTGAAGCCCGCGGACGGAGCGCCGGCATCGCCCGAGGCGCGTGCATCCTCCGCATCGTCTTCCTGGTCTTCTTCGCTGGCCGCTCCAAGAGCGCGCGCTGCGTCCGCAGCATCGTTGGCCTGCGAGTCCAGCTCAGCCATGCTCTCCCACTGCCGCGACTCGACCGGCAGCAGCGTCAGGTCCGGCCCCAGGCGGTCGCCGGCCGGCAGCTGCAAGTCCACAGCAGCCGACGCCAGGCCCGCAACCGCTCCCCGCGCGTCCGCCACCGTCCGCTGGGCTGACAGCAACCCTGCCAGCAGGAACGGCAGCAGAAGTACGAGCCACCTCGTGATGAAAGCGGTGCAGTATCGCAACAGTGGACCTCGCCCCGGTAGTCGGCCGGGGCTCCGCAAGCACAGCAGGAGGCACAGATAGTTCGCGCGGGTCCGCGCTCCGGCGGACGCCACAAAGCAGATGAAACGTGCGTATCGGCAGCCTAACGAAGATTTGCCGCTTTGGGAAGAGAAAGCTTGCGGTCCCCGCCTGGATCTTCCGGCAAAAACAAAGGGCGATGGCCGAAGCCATCGCCCTTCTGCACTTTAGAGAGCCGGACTTAAAACTCCAGTCGTGCGCCGAGCTGAATCTCGCGCGGCGTATACAGGAAGCCCGAGTTGTTCGCGCCCGTCTTGGTCCCAAACGTCGCCTGGTAGTTCAGCGGCGTTGGGTTCGCCGCCGTCGTACCGATGGTGCCGCTCGACGTACCGAAGTTGTACGCGGTGTTGTTGACGTTCCCCACGTTGTAGTTCTCGTGGTTGGCGATGTTGTATACATCCGCAGCCAGCTGCAAGTCGTAGTGGTCGGCGAACCGGAACGACTTCTGCAGCCGCATGTCATCGACGATGGCCCGCGGCGCCTTGTACGTATTGATGCCGATGGTCGGGATGTAATACACGCTGTTCACGCCGTTGTAGGATGAGTTCAATGCCGCCGCCGAGTTGAACCCGCTGCCGATGGTCGCCGAGTACGGCAGACCGGTCTGCATCTGGAACGTATCGTTGAACCCCCAGCCGTTGGCGGCGTACTTCAATGGCCCGGACTTCACGAAGTCCGGGAAGTTGTAGATCGCATAACCTACAAAGCGGTTGCCCACGTTGAACTGCGAGATGCCGTAGTTCTGCCGCGCCGCCGCATAGGGGTTCAGCCAGTTATTGGTGCTGGTCGTCGAGCTGGCGTTCTGGTTGAAGTCCAGCGCGTGGGACCAGGTGTAGTTGCCGTCGAACTGCAGCCCGTGGAACGACCGGTTCTGGATCTCCGCAACGAACCCGTTGTAGCTGGAGTTGATGTTGCTGATTACCTCGGTGATGTTCGAGAAGTTCGAGTTGATGTAGCCGGTGGGGTAAGGGCACGTCGCGCTCGCCGTGCAGGTGCCGAAGGTCGGCACTGCATTCAGCTGGCCGGTCGCTGGTCCGCCGTTGATCTGCACATAGGACGTCACCTCGGGCGGCGCCAGGTTCACATTCAGGAAGTTCGGCAGCGTGCGGCCCATCGCTCCCAGGTAGCTGAGCTGGAAGACCGTTCCGTGACCCAGCTGCTGCTGCAACTGGAGATCGAACTCATGCACGGCTGGGTTCTGCAGGTTGGGCGCCAGGAAGAATGAGCTGGGCTTGCTGCCCGCTCCGGCCGCAAACGGGTTGGGGAAGATCGGAGCCGCGCAGCCAGACGTTACGCCCGCCACGCTCGTGGTGCAACCGGCGCTCGGCTTGGTGCTGGCCAGCTGGTACTGTCCGACCGGGCTGCCTGTACCGAACTCCACCGTGGCCACCGTTCCATTCAGAATGCGCCCGTAGTACAGACCATAGCCGCCGCGCAGCACCGTGTTGCCGGTGCCGTACACGTCATACGCAAAGCCGATGCGCGGTCCGAAGTTGTTCTTGTCCTGGGGTGCATTCGTGATGCCCGCATACGGCACAAAAGTGCCTGCCGCCGACGTCAGGTACGACGGTGTCGGGGGCAGCGACTGATAGTCGTACCGCACGCCGAGTTCCAGCGTCAGCCGCGACGTCGCCTTCCAGTTGTCCTGCACAAACCCAGCGTAGTCCTGGGTCGCCAGGTTGAACTTCGTAGCTCCAAAGTCCTGGTACGCCGACGAGTAGCACTCGTAGCCGCCGACCGCGGGCGCCACGCCCGAACCCGCCACGTAGCCTACACCGGAGCCCGCCGAGTTGCAGCTTCCCTGCGACTTGCCCTTGGTGGCCAGGTCGGTCAGGTAGTTCGCCAGGTTGCTGTAGCTGTAATCGCCGAAGTAGTACGGTGTCTGGCGCAGGATGTCGTAGTTGTGCACGAAGTCGCCGCCCATCCGCAAGCTGTGGTTGCCCAGCTGGTAATACAGCACGTCTTCCACCTGCCACTTGCGCTCGTCCGGGTACGCGATGCGGTAGGAGTAATACGGCGAACCCATGTTGAATCCGATCGACGTATCCAGCGCAATGTATGGGATCGTGGCTCCCCCCGGTGCATTGCTCATGCCGCCCAGGATCGCCCCGCCGCCTGGTGCCTCCAGGTTGTTGGTCGTGTAGGTGCTGTAGGGCTGCTGGCCCTCGTCGTTCAACTCCCGGCTGTACTGGTACAGCAGCTCGTTGGTGATCCGGCTCGTCAGTTGGCTGTCCAGCTTGGCCACGCCATAGTCCAGCTTCACGAAGTCGTTGCCGAACGCATCCAGCGAGTACGACGCCGAGCTGGTCGTCTGTACGTCGCCCGGTGCGTCCCACCGCAGCCGGTGGAACAGGAAACTGGCGCGCTCCTTGCTGTTGATCTGCCAGTCGAGCTTCGGTGTATTGATCTCCTGGTACCCCGCGCGCGGCACGATGCCCAGATCGGTGGTCAGCGCGGTCACGCCTGCGTTGTAGTAGTTCGCCGCGGCGGCATAGCTCGCCAGCCCAAGCCGGTATTGCAACGCGCACACCTGGGTGTCGAGCGCTCCCGAAGCCGTCGCCGTTGCCCCAGTCACGGTCACTGCGCCCGTCGTGGCATTCACCGTGCAGGTGGTCACCGTCGGGTCAGGCGTCGTCAGAAAGCCCGGCGTCGTGCCCACAGCCTGGTACGCATTCGCCTTGGAGATCGCCGGGTTGATGTGCGTCAGCTGGTCATACGTATAAAAGAAGAACAGCTTGTCCTTCAGGATAGGTCCACCCACGGAAAATCCATAAATCTTGCGCAGGTCCTTGGGCTTCAGCGGCTGCCCGGTCGGGCTGATCGAACCCGGCGTATACGCTCCAAAACCCTTGTCCAGGTCGTTGAAGATTACGTCGCCGTGGAACTGGTTGGTGCCGCTCTTGGTCACCGAGTTGATGACGCCGCCGGCCGCGCGGCCATACTGCGCCGAGTACACGCCCGTGTTCACCTCAAACTCGCGCACCGCGTTCGCCGAGGTCGAATACCCTTCGCGCGTCCTGCCCCGCTCCTCCGAGAAGTACGCCTGATTGTCGTCCGCTCCGTCCACCTCAATGTTGTTCAGCAGCGTGCTCATGCCGCGCACGCTGATCAGACCGAAGCCGCTGGAGTCCGCCACCACGCCCGGCGTCGTCAGCGCCAGCGACGACCACCGCCGGTTCTGCACCGGTATGCCCTCCAGGGCGCTCGACGTCAGCACCGCCGTCATGTCCGGGCTCTGGAAGTTCAGCGTCGTCGCATCCGACGACACGTTCACCGTCTGCTCCGCGCTCCCCGCCGTGAGCTTCGGCATCAGGGTTGTCACCTGGCCCACCTGCACCACCACGTGGTCGGCCACATACGTTCCGAACCCTGTCGCAGCGATGGTCACCGTGTAGCTGCCCGGCTCCAGCAGCGGAGCCTTGAAGAACCCGCTGTCGTCCGCCGTCACCTTGAAGTTCGCGTTCGTGCCTTCGTTCAGGATCGTCACCGCGGCCTTCGGTATGACCGCGGTCGTGGGATCTTCTACGGTGCCTGCGATCGAACCCTGGGTGGTCGACTGCGCCGCGGCCCCGAACGTCACGCCTGCCAGCAGCACCGCCGGCAGCGCCAACACGAATAGCTTCTTCAGTTTCGACATCATCTGGATCTCCTAAAAGTTGATACAGCTTGTAGATGCACTTGTGGTGGTGGCCTGAATCGTTCGGCTCTACCGTTTCTCTCAATACCCCTCATGCTCGCAAATTCGGATGAATGGGGGATTACACGGCCAGAAGTGAATCTTGAATATATCCAGCATACAACAGAGTGCGGCCATTTCCACCAGCCAATCCAGACCCGCCTGCGGTTGCCGGGCGATACAGCTCCCCTAACTCTTCAGTACACTGGGGTTTGCCATGTTTATTGACGAAGCCCGAATTCGTATCAAAGCTGGCGACGGCGGCAACGGCTGCATGGCCTTCCGCCGCGAAAAGTTCGTCCCCCGGGGCGGCCCCTCCGGCGGCGACGGCGGCCATGGCGGCGACATCCTCATGCAGTCCTCGCTCTCCCACAACACTCTGGTCCACTTCCGCTTCAACCCCGAGTGGAAGTCCGAGCGCGGCGGCCACGGCCTGGGCTCCAACATGTCCGGCGCCGCCGGCGAACACACCGTCCTCAAAGTCCCGGTCGGCACCCTGCTCTACGACGACGACACCGGCGAGCTGATCCACGACTTCGCCCACCCCAACGACGAGATCGTCATCGCACGCGGCGGCCGCGGCGGCCGCGGCAACCAGCACTTCGCCACCAGCACGCATCAGGCCCCGCGCGAGCATGAGCTTGGCCGCGCCGGTGAGGCCCGTAACTATCGCCTGGAACTCCGTCTGCTCGCCGACGCCGGCCTGGTCGGCTATCCCAACGTTGGCAAGTCCACGCTGATCTCCCGGCTCTCCGCCGCGCGGCCCAAGATCGCCAACTACGCCTTCACCACGCTGGAGCCCAACCTCGGCGTGGTACAGATCGGCCAGATGCCCTACGAGCGCAGCTTCACCGTCGCGGACATGCCCGGCCTCATCGCCGGAGCCCATCTGGGCGCGGGCCTCGGCGTGCAGTTCCTCAAACACATTGAGCGCACCAGCGTCCTGGTGCATCTGGTGGACGTCTCGGACGCCTCCGGCCGCACCGACCCAGTGGACGACTACAACGTCATCACCGCCGAGCTCAAGAGCTTTGACCCCACGCTCGCCGCCAAACCCACCATCCTGGTCGCCGCCAAGGCTGACGTCGCCAACCCCGAAAAGCTGAAGAAGCTCACCACCTTCGCCAAGCGCAAGAAGCTTCCGCTCTACACCATCAGCGCGGTCACCGGCGAGGGCATTGAGAGGCTGAAGTACGCTCTCGCCGATGCCGTCGAAGCCCATCGCACCGTGGACCTCAGCGCGCCGGCCCCCACGGAACCTGCCGTGACCAAGGCCGCCAAGCGTAAGCCGAACTACCCGCCGCCCGCGCCATCAGCCCGGGCGCGCTCGCGCTAGGGAGACTCTGATTAAGTCTTGCCTTGAAAGGGCGCGGCTTCAGCCCCGCAGTCAGAGGCCTGTAGAGACTGGGCTTTAGCCCCGGAGGGAACGGATGCTTCGACATCAGAGATTCCCTGGCGCCTAATAGTGGGGATGGAATAAAGCAAACAGAAGCACCAGCCCTACCCCAAACGCAATCACAAACAACGGCCACCACTGGTCCAGCCACCAACCCTTACTCGGCGAACTCATCGATAATGCCCTCCCTTGCTTCTTCCAGAATCTTACCCTGAACGTCCCGAATCCCAGGGTCGGCTCTAGAAGATCTGGAAGTTGACGTCGATGTAGAGGTCCACCGGTACGGGCTTGCCATTCTGCAACGCGGGCTTGAACTTGTACTGCCG
>Ga0302157_10005481_pt1 | contig 13421 bp, 9 predicted proteins | sample I_Bog_N3_3_FD_193502 | JGI IMG/M metagenome (GOLD analysis project Ga0302157, IMG submission 193502) | Peat permafrost microbial communities from Stordalen Mire near Abisko, Sweden - I_Bog_N3_3 | ecosystem: Environmental > Terrestrial > Soil > Wetlands > Peat | place: Sweden: Abisko, Stordalen...
CGATCTTCAACGTGCGCGTGCGCTCCGCGAGTGCGGGCAGCAGCCGGTCGGCCACATCGCCCACCAGCACCGCCACCGAGATCGCCATGCAGCGCTCGCCGGCCGAGCCGTAGGCGGCGCCGATCAACGCGTCGATGGACTGTTCGATATCGGCGTCGGGCATCACCACCATGTGGTTCTTCGCGCCGCCGAGCGCCTGCACGCGCTTGCCGTGATGCGCCCCGGTCTCGTAGATGTATTGCGCGATCGGCGTCGATCCGACGAAGGACAGCGCCTTCACGTCGGGGTGCGTCAGCAGCGCGTCGACCACGGTCTTGTCGCCCTGCACGACGTTGAACACGCCGTCCGGCAGGCCGGCGCGTTGCAGCAGCTCGGCGATCAGCAGGCTGGGCGACGGGTCGCGCTCGCTGGGCTTCAGGATGAACGTGTTGCCGCAGGCGATCGCCACGGGGAACATCCAGCACGGCACCATGAACGGGAAGTTGAACGGCGTGATGCCGGCGACCACGCCCAGCGACTGGCGCATCGTCCAGTTGTCGATGCCGGTGGACACCTGGTCGGTGTAGTCGCCCTTGAGCAGTTGCGGGATGCCGCAGGCGAACTCGACGACGTCGATGCCGCGCATCACCTCGCCCTGTGCGTCCGAGAACACCTTGCCGTGCTCGGCGGTGATCATCGCCGCGAGCTGGTCGCGATGCTCGTTGAGCAGGCCGAGGAACTTGTTGAGCACGCGGGCGCGGCGGATCGGCGGCGTGTTGGACCAGCCGTCGAACGCCTTCTGCGCGGCGGCGACGGCCGTCTCGACATCGGCCACGGTGCCCAGGTGCAGCTGGCGCGCGACGGCGCCGGTGGCCGGGTTGAAGACCGATTGCTTGCGCGCGTCCGGTTGCACGGCGTGCTCGCCGCCGATGAAGTGGCCGATCGGGGCGGCGGAGGTGAAGGCGGGCGTGGACATGTCGGACTCCTTGCAAGCGTTGTTCTGCAGCTGGCGAGTCTAGGCATTCGCCCCCCACGCGGGAAGACCGCGGGGCTGGATTCACTGTTCGTTTAAGTGAACAATAGATGAACTGGAAAACGGAACAACGATGGACGCCCGCAAGATCGAATCGCTGTGGTCGCACGTGCATGGCCTGGGCGTGCTGCAGAGCGCCGGCAGCTTCACCGCCGCTGCGCAGCGACTGGGCCTGAGCAAGGCGGCGATGAGCCATCGCATCGCCGAGCTCGAGCGCGCCGCCGGCGTGCCGCTGGTGCGCCGCACCACGCGCAGCGTGCGGCTGACCGAGGCCGGCGAACGCCTGGTGGAGGCCACGCGTGGCGCGTTCGCGCAGATCGAGCAGGGCTTCGCCGGCGTGCAGGACCTGGTGGGCGAGCCGCACGGCGTGCTGCGCGTCAGCGCGCCGGTGGCGCTCGGGCGCCAGCAGATCGTGCCGCGGCTGGCCGGCTTCCTGCGCGCCTACCCGCAGGTGCGCGTGGAGCTGGAGCTGTCAGATCGGCTGGTGTCCATGACGCAGGAGGGCTTCGATGTCGCGCTGCGCCACACCGCCGTGCCGCCCGACACCCACGTCGCCTGGCCACTGTGCGCCACGCGCAGCTGGCTCGTGGCCGCGCGCGCGTACCTGCGGCGTGCGGGCGCGCCCGCGACGCCGCAGGACCTTGCGGCGCACGATTGCCTGCACTACCTGCGGCCCGGCGATACGCCCACGTGGAGCTTCGAGCAGGACGCGGCAGCCGATGCCGGCACGCGCCTGAGCGTCGGCGTGCGCGGCGTCTTCGCCGCCAACAACAGCGAGGCCTTGCGCGAGGCGGCCATCGCCGGCCTGGGCATCGCGCTGTTGCCCGACTTCAGCGCGCAGGCCGCCGTGCAGGCCGGCAAGCTGCAGCTGGTGCTGCCGCATTGGAAGCCGGTTGGCGCCTTCGGCGAACACCTGTACGCGATCCGGCCCTACAGCCCGGTGGTGCCGCGGGCGGTGCAGGCGTTCATCGGCTATTGGCGCACGGCGCTGGAGGACGGCTTCCCGATCGCGCCACGGGGCAAGCGCACGCGTTGAGCGTCAGTCCAGCCCGTGGAACGGGCTGTCCTCCGGCCCGATGAACGTGGGCGGCGTCCACTGGGCATCGCGCATCGAGCGCTGCACCAGCTTGTCGACGCCCAGCAGCGACGCAAAGATGGCCATGCGAACCGGGATGCCGTTGTCGGTCTGCCGAAAGATCGCCAGTCGGGCGTCGCCGTCCAGGTCGGCGCTGAGGTCGTGCGAGCCCGGGCGGCTGTCGCGCGGCAGCGGATGCATCACCACGACATCGGGCTTGCAGAGGCGATCCACCAGCGCGCGATTGATCTCGAACGCGGCGCCGTAGCCCTCGATGGACTCCTCGGCGAAGCGCTCCTTCTGGATGCGCGTGGCGTAGACGATGTCGGCGTCGGACAGCGCGGCCAGCGAGTCGCGCACCGTCACCACGTTGCCGTTGCGGCTGACGCGGTCGACGATGGCCACCGGCATCTCGAGCGACTGCGGCGCGATCAGCGTGAAGCGAACGCCCTTGTACAACGACAGCAGCTTGATCAGCGAATGCACCGTACGGCCGTACTTCAGGTCGCCTACCAACGCGATGTGCGCGCCGTCCACACGCTTGCCCAGGCGCGAGAACTCGCGCTGGATCGTGTACAGGTCCAGCAGCGCCTGGGTAGGATGCTCGCCGGGCCCGTCGCCGCCGTTGACCACCGGCACGTTGGTGGCGCGCGCGAACTCGGCCACGGCGCCGAGATCCGGGTGACGCACGACGATCGCGTCTGCGTAGCCGCTGATGACGCGGCTGGTGTCGTGGATCGACTCGCCCTTGGCCATCGACGAGAACGTGAAGCCGGTCGTGTCGCACACCGAGCCGCCGAGGCGGCAGAACGCGGCCCCGAAGCTGACGCGGGTGCGCGTGCTGGCCTCGAAGAACAGGTTGGCCAGCACCGCGCCTTCCAGTACGCGCGTGACCTTCTGACGGCGCGCAATGGGCAGCATCACATCGGCCAGGCGGAACAGGTCCTCGGCCGATTCGCGGCTGAACTGATCGACGGACAGCAGGTGGCGCAGTGGACGACCCGGCGCGGGCGGAGTCGATTCGATGTGTACGCTTTGCGTATTGACTTCCGCGCGCGGGGTGTTGGCCAGGATCTCGAGAACGAAGCGCCGAGCCACCTCGGGCATTGCCCGGAACTCATTCGATTCATCAGGCAGCAGCCAACTGTCGAGGGCGCGGCGGCGGCTGCCGATGCGATCCGCGAAGGCGTCGCGGGTCATGTCGAGGCGCCGCATGGCATCGCGGAGGAGCACTTGTTGCGTAGTCATGAGTTCATATTTTAACTCAGAGCGTATATTTACACAAGATGCCTGCGTACATCTACTCTGCGCAGGCGAAAAAAAACCCACCGCGAGGGTGGGCTTCAAGTCCTTCACTAGAAGGACGTCGTTGGGACTGTCCGTGTCGGTCGATCCGGTCCCCTCCCAGAGCCTTCGAATCGATCAACACAACGGAATCCAATGTACGGGCCGGGTCGAGGAATCGCATCCCTATTTCAGGGGGGAATCGCCCTTTAGGCAACGCGGAGAGGATGCCCCGCAGACCGGATCGGGTTGTTTCGCCTTCGATTTCGGCGGGTCGCCGGCCGGCGCATGTCTGCCGCGCCGGTTCACAATGCCGGCATGACCTCGCCCGCCTCCCCCGCTCCCGTGCCGCCGCTTGGCGAAGCCGACCTGAACCGGCTGCAGACGCTGCTGGACAAGATCCCTGAACCGCTCGAACCGCTGGACATCAGCATGCTCGATGGTTACCTCTGCGGCGTGCTGCTGCAGCCGACCGCGGTGCACGCTGGCGCCTGGATCAGGCACGTGTTCGACATCGATGGACGCCCGCTCAGCGAGAAGTGGCCCGGCCTGCACGAGTTGCAGGGCCTGGTGCAGCGGCGTTACCGCGAACTGATGGTGGCGATCTCGGGTCGCCAGTGGTTCGATCCCTGGGTGTTCGAGCTCGACGACGAGAGCGAGCCGCTGGAGTCGACGCTGCCCTGGGTGGCCGGCTTCTCCGCCGCGATGGAGCTGTTTCCGGCGCTGATGAACATGGACTCGCAGGACTCGCTCGAGCCGCTGGCCGTGCTCTACGCCGCGTTCGACCCGGACGACCTGGAAGACGCCGACGCGCTGCTGGCCGAGATCGAGACGCTGGAGCCGCCGTCCACGCTGGACGAGGCCATCGAGGACATCGTGCAGAGCGTGATGCGCCTGGCCGACGTCAGCCGGCCGCTGCCCAAGGCGGTCACGGCGCCCAAGCGTCCGCCCGCGCGACGCGGGCCGCCAGGGCGCGGTCGATTCTGATCAGGCCCAGGAGCGTGACGGCATCGTCACGAGCGGCTGCTGCGCCGGTAGCGCATCGCCGCAGAAGCGGAATTCGAGTTCCGGACGACGTCCGCTGATCAGCTCGGCCAGCGCGCGGCCAGACCCCGCGCCGTGTGTCCAGCCCAGCGTCCCGTGACCGGCGTTGAGCCACAGGTTGGAGATCTTGCTGCGGCCGATGTAGGGCAGGTTGTCCGGCGTGCTGGGCCGCAGGCCGGCCCAGAACTGCGGCTGGCGGGTGTCGGCCACGCCGGGGAACAGCTGCTCGTAGCGGCGCACCAGCGCGTCGCAGCGCACGCGCGACGTCGCGCTGTCGATGCGCGTGTCGTAGCCTGCCATCTCGGCGGTGCCGGCGATGCGCACGTGGTCGCCCAGGCGCGAGATCGCGATCTTGCGGGTGTCGTCGAGCAGGCTCACGACGCTGGCGTCCTCGGGCCGCTTCAGGCGCAGCGTCGCCGAGTAGCCCTTGGCGGGATAGATGTTGAGATAGATGCCCAGCTGCCGCAGCAGCGGCGCGGTGAACGAGCCGGCGGCGGCGACGACGTGATCGCCCGCCAGCGTCGTGCGGCTCAGCGTGCTGCGGTCGCGGACGACCACGCCCGAGATCTTGGAGCCGGCCTTGTCGAAGCCGAGAACGTCGTGCTCGTAGAGGAACTTCGCGCCGCGCGCCGCGCAGCGTTCGGCGAGCTTCTGCGTGAAGACGCGCGCATCGCCGGATTCGTCGCTGGGCGTGTAGGTGCCACCGTGGATGCGGTCGCCGAAGGCCTTCAGGGCCGGCTCGACCTGCAGCACCTCCTCGCGCCCCAGCACGCGCCGGTCGACGCCGTGCTGGCGCATCAGCGAGGCCGCGGCGATGCCGGATTCGTAGTCGGCGGCCGACGAGAAGAAATGCAGGATGCCGCGCTCGAGGCGGTCGTACGCGATGCCGGTCTGCGCGACGACGGACTTCAGCGACTCATGGCTGTAGCGGCCCAGCGCGACGAGCTGCTGGACGTTGCGCGCGAACGCGGCGTCGTTGCACTGGCCCAGGAAGCTCAGCGCCCAGCGCCATTGATGCGGATCGAGACGGGGTCGGAACAGCAGCGGCGAGTCGTCCCGCAGCATCCACTTGGCGACCTTGAGCGGGGCACCCGAGTTGGCCCAGGGCTCGCAGAAGGACACCGAAATCTGCGCGCCATTGGCAAAACTGGTTTCGAGGGCGGCCTCGGGCTGGCGCTCGACGACGGTGACGTCATGGCCTTCTTCCAGCAGGTACCAGGCCGTGGCCACGCCGATGATGCCGGCCCCCAGAACGATCACTTTCATCGGAAATCCTTCACGCGTGGGAGCGGCCGCATCGAAGGCGATGCGGCGGCGCGCTCACGTCAGCGCTGGATTTTCCGGGAGGAGGTGCAGCAAAAGAAGCTGGATTAATTGAATTCCGGGTTCAGTAGAAGATCTACTTGAACGGGGTCAGCTTGCCGAGGCTTGCAACTGCTTCGCGGCGCTGGAGCCGGGCACCGTGGCCGAGTGACCGGCGCGCGTCGGCTCCGTGGTCAGCGGGATGTCGATGCCCATCGCGCGACTGGTGGCGCGATAGCCGACCGAACAGAAGACGGGGCCCTGATCGGTGGAGGACAACCAGACCGCGCTGCCGACGGCAGCGGTGATCGTGCCCCAGGTCAGGAATTGAAGCGGCATGGTGCGCATGGTGGCGACTCCCAGGGTGTCCGGGGGTGCGACGCTTGCACCCCACCCGACGCTGTCAGCTTAAGCGCGAAGCCAAGACCCTGCCATCCCCACAGAGAGCGAGTCGTGAGATTGATACACCCGAACTGTCGGGCATTCGACACACATTTTCATGTATCAATTCCGTTACGTTCGTACACACTGTCTTCACGGTTCAACCGATGGAGGACCTCATGACCAACGCTTCGCGTCCCAGCTTTCTTCGCCATTTCGGTCGTGGAGCGGCGCTGGATCAAGCGTCGGATCTGGCCGACATGGGCACCGCCTTCGCGCTCGACGAGGCGCTGGAGCGTGGCGACTGCGACACCCTGGTGCCGGCTCAATCGCCGCCGCCGATGCGCGCCGTCGTGCCGGTGGCGCCGTGGCGCCTGTGGCTCGGCCGCAAGCTCGGTTGACCCCTCTTCAAACCTCGATGAGGCGCAACGGGTCATAGCCGTTCGCCTCGCCCTTCTTCTCCAGGCCGCGCGCCTGGCAGACCACGCGGGACGCGTGCAGTCCGGGGCGCGGCACCAGGTAGTCGTGGCGGCAGTGCAGATGGCCATGGATCCACAGGTCGGCGCGCACGATCAGGTCGTCGTCCGCGTTGCAGAAGCTGGCCGTCGTCGGCTGCGGCCCGTAGCGCGGGTCGGCGCTGCGCAGGCTGGGCGCGAAATGCGTGATCGCCACCGTCTTGTCCCACCGCCCTGACGGCGACTCCTGCAGCGTGCGTTCCAGCCACGCCCGACATTCCAGCCCCAGCACGCGCACGGCCTCGGCATCGAACGGCTGGCCGTGGCGCGTCGCGCCCATCACGCGCTGGAAGTACGAGCCCGCGCGAACGGCCTTGGCGCGCCCGGCTTCGCCGAACAGATCGAAATCGCTCCAGCGCACGGTGCCGCAGAAGCGGATGCGCCTGCCCTGGTCGTCGGCGATCACGGCGCTGTCCCGATGCAGCATGCGCAGGCCCAGCGAATCGCAGAAGGCGCGCAGGGCTGTCGCGGCCTGGTCGACGTCGCGACCGTCGAACTCATGGTTGCCCGCCACGAACACCACCGGCACCGGCCAGTCGGCAAACTGGCGCAGGCCGTCCCAGCCGCGGTCGATGTCGCCCGCGAGGATGAGCAACTCCGCGCCCGGCGCAGGTTGAGCCGCGAAGGTCTCGGTTTCGAGGTGGAGGTCGGACAGGATTTGCAGGCGCATCGTGGGCGGAGGATACAGGCGGGCGCGGCGCCAAATGACAAAGGCCGCCCGGAGGCGGCCTTTGTACTCACGAGATGTGAGGCTCAGCTCAGCGCCGCCGCGATGCGGCTCTTGGCTGTCTGCAATTGTGCCGGCAGGTGGTACGCCAGCTGCGTGAACAGCTCGTCGTGCATCGTCAGTTCCTGCTGCCAGGCGGCCTTGTCGACGCCGATCACGCTGTCGAACTGGGCACGGCTGAAATCGATGCCGTTCCAGTTCAGGTCCTCATAGCGCGGGCTGGTGCCGAACATGTTCTCGGTGCCCTGCGCGCTGCCGTCGATGCGGCCCAGCATCCACTCCATCACGCGCATGTTCTCGCCATAGCCCGGCCAGACGAACTTGCCGTCGACGCCTTTGCGGAACCAGTTGACGCAGAAGATGGCCGGCAGCTTCGCACCCGTGGCTTCCAGCTTCTCGCCCATGTCGAGCCAGTGCTGGAAGTAGTCGCTCATGTTGTAGCCGGTGAACGGCAGCATCGCGAACGGGTCGCGGCGCACGACGCCTTGCTGGCCGGCGGCGGCGGCGGTGGTCTCGGAGCCCATGGTCGCGGCCATGTAGACGCCGTCGACCCAGTCGCGCGCCTCGGTCACCAGCGGCACCGTCGTGGAGCGGCGGCCGCCGAAGATGAACGCGTCGATCGCGACACCCTTCGGGTCGTCCCAGGCCGGGTCGAGCGCGGGGTTGTTGGTGGCGGCCACGGTGAAGCGGGCGTTCGGATGCGCGGCCTTGGCGCCGGTCTCCCTGGCGATGGCCGGCGTCCAGTCCTTGCCCTGCCAGTCGATGCAGTGCGCCGGCGCCGCGCTCATGCCTTCCCACCATACGTCGCCGTCATCGGTCAGCGCGACGTTGGTGAAGATGGCGTCCTTCGTGAGGCTGGCCATGCAGTTCGGGTTCGTCTGTTCGTTCGTGCCCGGGGCGACGCCGAAGTAGCCGGCCTCGGGGTTGATCGCCATCAGGCGGCCTTCGGCGTTCGGCTTGATCCAGGCGATGTCGTCGCCGATGGTGGTGACCTTCCAGCCGGGCATGCCCGCCGGCGGGATCAGCATCGCGAAGTTGGTCTTGCCGCAGGCGCTGGGGAACGCGGCGGCGATGTGGCGCTTGACGCCCTGCGGATTGGTCACGCCCAGGATCAGCATGTGCTCGGCCAGCCAGCCTTCGTCACGGCCCATGTTGGAGGCGATGCGCAGCGCGAAACACTTCTTGCCCAGCAGCGCGTTGCCGCCGTAGCCGGAGCCGTAGCTCCAGATCTCGCGCGTCTCGGGATAGTGGACGATGTACTTGGTCTTGTTGCAGGGCCAGGAGACGTCTTTCTGGCCTTCGGTCAGCGGCGCGCCGACCGTGTGGACGCAAGGCACGAACTCGCCGTCGGTGCCCAGCAGCTCCAGCACGCCACGGCCCATGCGCGTCATCAGGCGCATGTTGACGGCCACGTACGGGCTGTCGGACAGCTCGACGCCGATGTGCGAGATCGGCGAACCCAGCGGGCCCATCGAGAACGGCACCACATACAGCGTCCGGCCGCGCATGGCGCCGGCGAACAGGGCGGGCGTGCCGTCGGCCTGGCCGTTCTGCAGCAGCGCACGCATCGTGGCGGGCGCTTCCCAGTTGTTGGTCGGCCCGGCGTTTTCCTTCTTCTCGCTGCAGATGAACGTGCGGTCCTCCACGCGGGCGACGTCGGTCGGATCGCTGCAGGCCAGGTAGCTGTTGGCGCGCCTGGCCGGGTTCAGCTTCTTGAAGGTGCCATTGGAGACGAGCTGCTCGCACAGGCGGTCGTATTCGGCCGCGGTGCCGTCGCACCAGTAGACGTCGGCGGCCTGCGTCAGCGCGGCGATCTGCGCGACCCAGGAGACAAGGCGGTCGTGTTGGACGTAGGCGGGTACGTTCAGACACAACCCTTCCATGGCGGGACGGTTCATGAGGAGACTCCAATCACAAGGTTCAAAGACAAGATTGGGCGAACCTCGTGACCACGGGCGGTTCCGTGGCGCGGGGCTCGCCCAATCTCGCGACGCCGGCTTCGCACCGTACCTTTGTCCTTGTCGGCGGCGAACGGGAGTTACACCGAGGAACCAAACAAAACTACGGGTTAACCCGTTATCAACTGGGAAGGTGACGTCGCTGTCAGTGTAATTGGCTCGTAACCGGCATGCCCGACTGCGTCATGCAATTCGGGAATGGATTCATGCAGTACTTGGCGACGCGCCGGTCAACGCCGCCCGCGCATGCGGGGCAATGGCGCGGACAGGCGCTGCGACGCGCCGACTCCCGCGAGCCGGCGGTCCTTGTCAGGCAATTGGCGTACCGAATCCGCCGCCCCCGGGGGTGTCGACCACGAACACGTCGCCCGGCTGCATCTCCGCCGAGCCGATGTGATCCAGCGCCTCGACGCGGCCATCGGCCCTTACGACGGAGTTCCTGCCCACTTCGCCAGGCAGGCCACCAGCCATGCCGAACGCGCCGTGGTGGCGGCCATTGCTGAGGATGGAGGCCGTCATCGGCTCCAGGAAGCGCACGCGGCGCGTGCCGCCGTCGCCGCCGCGCCACCGGCCGGCGCCGCCGGAGCCGGGGCGGATCTCGTAGCTGTCGACGCGCACCGGAAAGCGGAACTCGAGCACCTCGGGGTCGGTCAGGCGCGAGTTGGTCATGTGCGTCTGCACGACGCTGGTGCCGGCGAAACCGCCAACGATGGCGCCGCGCTCGTCGATCAGCGCGCCGGCGCCCGAGCCGCCCGAGATCGTCTCGTAGTACTGGTGGCGCTCGTTGCCGAAGGTGAAGTTGTTCATCGTGCACTGGCCGGCCGCCATCAGCCCCAGCGCGCCGTACAGCGCGTTGGTGATGCAGGTGGAGGTCTCGACGTTGCCGGCCACCACCGACGCCGGGGCGTGCGGATTGAGCATCGAGCCGGCGGGAATGATCACGTCCAGCGGCTTCAGGCAGCCGGCGTTGAGCGGGATGTCGTCGTTGACCAGGGTGCGGAACACGTAGAGCACAGCGGCCATGCAGACGGCGGTCGGCGCGTTGAAGTTGTTTTCCTGCTGCGGCGACGTGCCGGTGAAATCGATCGTCGCACGGCGCTCGGCGACATCGACGCGGATCGCCACCGAGATCTGCGCGCCGTTGTCCAGCGGCAGCGTGAACGTGCCGTCCTTGAGGCGCGTGATCACGCGGCGCACCGACTCCTCGGCGTTGTCCTGCACGTGGCCCATGTAGGCCTGCACCACGTCCAGGCCGTACTGCGCCACCATCTTGCGCAGCTCCTGCACGCCTTTCTCGTTGGCGGCGATCTGCGCCTTCAGGTCGGCGATGTTCTGCGCCGGGTTGCGCGACGGGTACTCGCCGCTGCGGAGCAGCGCAACCATCTCGGCCTCGCGCAGGCGACCGCGCTCGACCAGCTTGACGTTGTCGATCTGCACGCCCTCTTCCTCGATGCGCGTGGAGAACGGCGGCATCGAGCCGGGCGTCACGCCGCCGACGTCGGCGTGGTGGCCGCGCGAGGCGACGTAGAACAGGATGTCCTTGTCATCGGCGTCGAACACCGGCGTGACGACGGTGATGTCGGGCAGGTGGGTGCCACCGTGGTACGGGTCGTTCAACGCGTAGACGTCGCCGGGCTGCATGCGGCCGGCATTGCGCTGCATCACCGTCTTGATCGACTCGCTCATCGAGCCCAGGTGCACCGGCATGTGCGGCGCATTGGCGATCAGGTTGCCGCCGGCGTCGAACAGCGCGCACGAGAAGTCGAGCCGCTCCTTGATGTTGACCGAGTAGGCGGTGTTCTGCAGCTGCAGCCCCATCTGCTCGGCGATGTTCATGAAGGCGTTGTTGAACACCTCCAGCATCACCGGGTCGACGCTGGTGCCGATGGCCACGCGCCGCGCGCGCGGCGCGGTGCGCTGCAGCACCAGGTGATCGAGTTCCGTCACGCGCGCCTGCCAGCCGGGCTCGACGACCGTGGTCGCGTTCCTCTCCGCGATGATGGCCGGGCCGTCGACGAGATGGCCGGGGCGCAGCGCCTCGCGCACGACCAGCGCAGCGTCCCACCATTGTCCTTCGCTGTACATGCGCACGGTCTCGGCGATCGGCGCGAGTGTCGGCGCGATGGCCGCCTGGCGCGGCTCGGCGGGCGCGTCGCCGGCGGCGATCGCCTCCACCGACACGGCCTCGACGACCAGCCCCCGGCCTTCCATCAGGAACGCGTAGCGACGGCGGTAGGCGCCCTCGAAGGCGGCGCCCAGCGTGGCGACGCTGCCGTCGCCGAAGTCGACCACCAGCGCCGAGTCGGTGCCCGCGTAGCGCACGTGCGCGCGGCGCATCACGCGCAGCGCGCCGGAGCCCGCACCCTGGCGGCGGATCTCTCCGGAGGCTTCGTCGGCCAGCGCATCGAGACGGGCGCGAATCGCGGGTAGCGCCGCGTCCGTCAACGGCTGCTCGACCGCGGCCTCGCGCATCACGCCCTGGTCGGCCAGGCCCATGCCGTAGGCCGACAGCACGCCGGCGAGCGGATGCACGAACACCGTGTCCATGCCCAGCGCGTCGGCTACCAGGCAGGCGTGCTGGCCGCCGGCGCCGCCGAAGCATTGCAGCGTGTAGCGCGTGACGTCGTAGCCGCGCGCCACCGAGATCTTCTTGATCGCGTTGGCCATGCTGGCGACCGCGATGTCCAGGAAGCCTTCGGCGATCTCCTCGGGCGTTCTTGCGCGGGCGGTGCTTTTGGCGATCTCGGCGGTCATCGCCTCGAAGGCGGCGACGACAGCGTCGCGGTCGAGCGCTTCGTCGGCGGCCTTGCCGAACACCTTCGGGAACCAGCGCGGCTGGATCTTGCCGAGCAGCACGTTGGCGTCGGTGACGGCCAGCGGGCCGCCGCGCCGGTAGCTCGCCGGCCCGGGATTGGCGCCGGCGCTGTGCGGGCCGGCGCGCAGCCGAGCGCCGTCGAAGCCCAGGATCGAGCCGCCACCCGCCGCCACCGTGTGGATGCTCATCATCGGCGCGCGCATGCGCACGCCGGCCACCTGGGTCTCGAACGCGCGCTCGAATTCGCCGGCGAAGTGCGACACGTCGGTGGACGTGCCGCCCATGTCGAAGCCGATCACGTGGCCGAAGTCGGCCAACTGCGCGGTCCGCACCATCCCGACGATGCCGCCGGCCGGCCCGGACAGGATCGCGTCCTTGCCCTGGAACGCATGCGCGTCGGCCAGGCCGCCTGACGACTGCATGAAGAACAGCTTCACGCCGGGCATTTCGCCGGCCACCTGCTCGACGTAGCGGCGCAGGATCGGCGACAGGTAGGCGTCGACGACCGTGGTGTCGCCGCGGCTCACCAGCTTCATCAGCGGGCTCGTCATGTGGGACGCGCTCACCTGCGTGAAGCCGACCTCGCGCGCCAGCCGCGCGGCCGTGGCCTCGTGCTGCGTGAAGCGGTAGCCGTGCATGAAGACGATCGCCACGCTGCGCAGGCCGGCGTCGAACGCGCGCTGCAGATCCTCACGCAGGAGGGCGTCGTCCAGCGCCTGCAGCACGTCGCCGTGCGCGCCGACGCGCTCGTCGGCCTCGATCACCTGCGAATACAGCAGCTCCGGCAACTGGATGTTGCGGTCGAACAGCCGCGGTCGATCCTGGTACGCGATGCGCAGCGCGTCGCGGAAGCCGCGCGTGGTCACCAGCAGCGTCTTCTCGCCCTTGCGCTCCAGCAGCGCGTTGGTGGCGACGGTCGTGCCCATCTTCACGCACTCGACCTGCTCCGGCGTGACCGGCTCGCCGGGCTTCAGGCCCAGCAGGTGGCGGATGCCGGCGACGGCGGCGTCGCGGTACTGCTCGGGATTGTCCGACAGCAGCTTGTGCGTGACGAGGCTGCCATCGGGGCGCTTCGCGACGATGTCGGTGAAGGTGCCGCCACGGTCGATCCAGAACTGCCAGCGCGACGGTGCGAGAGGAGCTTCGGTGGTCATCGCGGTCATCCCTTCAGGTCGGTGACGAACATCTTGCCGGGCGCGTGCGTGATGCACAACGCCAGGCCGCTGCGTTGCGCCACCCACTGCGGCGTCACGCCGCAGCCCCAGAAGACGGGAATCTCGTCGTCGAGGATCTCGACTGCATCGCCGT
>Ga0302157_10005485_pt1 | contig 13409 bp, 13 predicted proteins | sample I_Bog_N3_3_FD_193502 | JGI IMG/M metagenome (GOLD analysis project Ga0302157, IMG submission 193502) | Peat permafrost microbial communities from Stordalen Mire near Abisko, Sweden - I_Bog_N3_3 | ecosystem: Environmental > Terrestrial > Soil > Wetlands > Peat | place: Sweden: Abisko, Stordalen...
CGATCATCTCCGACCTGCAGAGCGGCGACGTCGCCGGCGCGGAGCGCTTGCTCGCCACCGAGGTGGCAACCCTCCAGACTCCGGGCGCTTCGGGGTGCAGTTCGGAGACGAGCCATGAGCGCCAGGCGCTCTCGGGTGTCTACAGCTCTCCGACCTTTGCCAACCTCGATCAGCCGCCTTCCTCGAACTGGGTCCAGCAGCTGCTCACCGACATCGGCAACTTCCTGAGCCACGTGGTCGGATTCCTGGGGCCGTTGTGGGCCATCCTCCTGGCGGCCGTCATCCTCGCCGTGGTGGTGGCGATCGCCGGCTGGCGGATCCGCCAGGTCATCGCCTCGGGGCGAGAACCGGCGGTCGATCCGGGAGACATGCCGGCCGAGGTCGACCCGGAGGTGGAGTGGGCCGGGGCGCTTGCGGCGTCGGAGCGTGGCGATTTCCGCGAGGCCGTGCGCCGTGCCTTTCGCAGTGCTCTGGTGAGCCTGGTCCAGCGCGGGAGGCTCCCGGTGCAGCCGGCGTGGACCACCCCGGAGCTGCTCGCCCACGCCCGGGGCGACCCCGAGCTGTCCGCCCGGCTCGGGCCGGCCGCGGCGGGATTCGATCGCGCCTGGTACTCGGAGGCCCCTGTCGACGCCGACCGCTGGGAGGAGCTGCGGGGCCAGTGCCAGGCGATCCGCGCGCTCTCCGGCCGGGGCCGTCCACCGGCATGAAGCGTTCCACGGCCGCACCGGTCGCGATCCTCGTCGCGGTGCTCGCCATCCTGGTGGCGGTCCTCGTCATCGCCGCCCCGGGGCCCGGCGGGGACGACGACTACACCAGCACGGGGAATGACAAGGTCGGGACCCTCGCCCTCTACGACTGGCTGCAGGCGGTCGGCGGCAACGTCGACCGCATCGACTCCGAGTTCACCCTCGGGGGCACTGACGTGCTGATATCGGCCGCGCCCCTCGACGAGTACGCCTACACCGCGAGCGACGACGCGATCCTGACAGCCTTTCTGCGCGGTGGCGGGGAGGCGATCCTCGCCGTCGTCGACCCCGACGCGGCGTCGGCGGTGCTCCAGCCGCTCGGGATCGACGCGGAGGCCTCCGACGCCAGCGCCGCCTCGCCCAGCCAGCCGTACCCGGGGAGCACCGGCGTGGGCAGCGTCCCCCTCGTCCCCTCCGGCGAGTCCCCTGTCGGAAACGTCTGGGCGTTCTCCGGCGGTGGCGGCAGCCTCGTGCCCCTCCTGGGCAGCGCCGCGGCCCCGGTTGCCGTCGCCGTCCAGGTCGGCGCCGGCCGTCTCTACCTCATCGGGAGCGACTACCCGCTCAGCAATGACGGGCTCCGGCGGGGGGCCTCCGACTCCTTCGTTCTCGGGCTGGTCCAGGACGCTCGCGGCAATCGGATCGGGTTCGACGAGATCCACCATCTCGGCGCAGCCGGGAGCGGGAGCCAGGGGCTCACCGCCGTCTTCCAGGGTCCCCTCCTCGCCGCCCTGCTGCTCGCCCTGGCGATCGCTCTCGCCTACCTGGTGACCAGCGGGCGCCGGCTTGGACGGCCGCTGCCCCGGCGCGACCCGGGACGAGTCCCGACCGTCCTCGAGCACATCGACGCGGTCGGCCACCTCCTCTCGCGCACCCACGAACGGGGAGCGGTGGCGGGGCGCTATGCGGAGGAGCTCAAGCTCCGGATCGGGAGGGTGACCGGGGTCGAGCCGCGCCTCCCGGATACCGATTTCGTGGCGGCGCTCGCGAATTCTGGGGAAGAGCGGGCGCACGCGGCCGGTGTCCTCCTCGCGGAGGCGCGGGTCATGGCCGGCGGCCGTCCCTCGGAGGGCGAGCTGCTCGGGCTGGCCCGCCGTGTCGATGCGCTCGAATCCGAGTGGGGCGTGGCCGCGATCCGCTGAGCACCCCCGCGCCCCGGTCGTGACGGCGGAGTCCACCCGGGCACTCCGATTGGCTGCGACAATGCCTCCCGATGCCCGCCGCCGCCGACCTCCGCAGCACCGTCCAGGCGACCATCGGCCGGGCCGTGGTCGGGCAGCAGCAGGTGATCGACGGCCTCTTGCTCGCCGTCCTCTGCCGCGGCCACGTGCTGCTCGAGGGGGTCCCGGGGACCGCCAAGACGCTGATGGCCCGCTGCCTCGCGGCGTCGATGGACGCCGGCTTCAAGCGAGTCCAGTTCACGCCCGACCTGCTCCCCTCGGACATCATCGGGACCAACGTGTACCGCCCCGACAGCGGCACCTTCGAGTTCCGCCCCGGGCCGATCTTCACCGACACCCTGCTCGCCGACGAGATCAATCGCGCCCCCGCCAAGACCCAGGCCGCGCTCCTCGAGGCGATGGAGGAGCGCCAGGTCACAAGTGACGGCCGGCGAATGCCCCTGGGTGATCGCTTCCTGGTGGTGGCCACGCAAAACCCGATCGAGTACGAGGGGACGTACCCGCTTCCCGAGGCACAGCTCGACCGCTTCTTCTTCAAGCTCGAGGTCCAGGTCCCGTCCCCCAACGCCGAGGCCGAGATGCTGCGCCGCTTTGACCGGGGGTTCGACCCCCACGACCTGGCGGCGGCCGGGATCGCCGCGGTGGTCGACCAGGCGACCCTCGACGCGGCGCGCGGCGAGGTCGCAAAGATCACGGTGAGCGACGCCATCGTCGGCTACATCGGCCAGATCGTGGCGGCGACGCGGATGAGTCCCGACCTCTCCCTGGGGGCGAGCCCGCGCGGCGCGATCGCCCTCCTCCTCGGGGGCAAGGCGATGGCGGCCCTGCGGAGCAGGGACTTCGTGGCCCCCGAGGACGTCAAGGACATCTGCGTCCCGGCGCTCCGCCACCGGCTGATCCGCCGCCCGGAGGCGGAGATCCAGGGCATCAGCGAGGTGGCGGCGGTGGAGCGGGCAGTGAACCGCGTGCCGATCCCCCGGTGATCGGCGCCGGCACCGAGATCGGCGGGACGAAGCGGCGCCCATGACCCGGTGGGGGGCGGCGCTCCTTCTCGTCGCTCTCGTCCCCCTGGCAGCCGCTGCGGCATACCCGGGCCTGCTCCTTCCGGGCGTCGCCGTCTTTGCGCTCGCCGCTCTCGCCGTCCTCGTCGACTCGCGGCGCGCTCCCGGGCGGGACCGCCTGACGGTGACCCGCGAGCACGACGAGATCCTCTCCGTCGGCCGGGCAAACCAGGTGACGGTGGACATCGGGGTGCGTCCCCGCCTCCGCCGGCCCCTCCCCGCCGAGGTCCGCGACGAGTACCCACCCCGGCTTGCCGCCGAGGGGGCGGCGGGCCGCCTGGAACTGCCCGGCACTCTCCGCTACACGGTGACGCCGGCGGGGCGCGGCGAGGAGAGGTTCGGCGCCACCGTGATCCGCTGTCCCGGACCCTGGCGTCTCGGGCTGCGCCAGTCCTCCGTCGGCCAGGGGGGGACGGTGCGGATCGACGCCGACCTCGCCGCCATCCGCGTCTACGAGGCCCTCGCCCGGCGGGGCCAGCTCGCCGAGCTCGGGGTGCGGACGCAACGGCGGCCGGGTGAGGGCACCGAGTTCGAGAGGATCCGGGAGGCCGTCCCGGATGACCCCCAGCGCCGCATCAACTGGAAGGCAACCGCCCGCACCGGGCGGCTGATGGCGACCGAGCTGATCCCCGAGCGTGCCCAGCCGGTCATCGTCTGCCTCGACCACGGCCGGCTGATGGGGGTGGGGGCGGGGGCCCTCACCAAGCTGGATCACGCCATCAACGCCGCCCTGCTGCTCATCCACGTAGCCCTCGCCACCGGGGATCGGGTCGGGCTCTTTGCCTTCGCCGATCAGGTCACCGTCACCCTCCCGGCTCGACCCGGGAGGCTGCAGATGCGGCGCTTTCTCGATGCGGTACGCCCGCTCCGTGCCGGGGAGGTGGAGGCCGACTACGACGAGGCGCTCGCCCAGCTCAGCCGCTGGCAGCGGCGCCGGGCGTTGGTCGTGATCTTCACCGACGTCCTCGATCCGGATCAGGGCCAGGCCCTGGTCCGGCAGTGCGCCCGGCTGCGCCGCCAGCACCTGCCGCTCGTGATCACGGTCCGTGACCCCGCCCTGGAGGACACCGCCCGCGCCCGGCCGGTCGACGCGCCCTCCGCCTACGCCCGCGCGGTGGCGAGCGGGTTGGTGGCCGATCGCGAGCAGACCCTCGAGCTGCTCCGCCGGAGCGGCGTCGAGACCCTCGACGCCGACGCCCGCACGCTCTCTCCGCGCCTCGTCAATCGCTATCTGGAGCTCAAGCGCAGCTCACGTCTCTGACCTGGGTCGGTAAGCAGCCGGCCTGCGCCGTCGGGCAACCTCGAAGGAGCTGCGAAGAGCTACGGCGCCGCCGGAGCAGGGGGCGGGGACGTGGGCGGGTCAGGGGGTGGGGAGCTGGGGGGCGACCAGGGCGCATAGCCGCGCGAGTCGGCGGGGGGTCCGAGCGGTGGCTCGGTCGGGTGGCCCTGCGGCAGGCCCGCCTGAGGAGAGGGCGCGTACTGGCTGGGCGGCCATGGCGGCGCTCCGAAAGGCGGGGGCGGGTAGCCGGGTGCCGGGCCGCTTGCGGGCGGTGGGTAGCCGGGTGGTGGGCCATATCCGGGCGGCGGATAGCCGGGTGGCGGGCCATATCCGGGCGGTGGGCCATATCCAGGCGGTGGGCCATATCCAGGCGGTGGCGTCATCGGGTAGCCGGCGCCGGCGCGCACCCCGCCAAAGGCCGCCCGCGCACTCGCGGTCAGGCCGATCGTCCAGATGATCGCCACGTTCAGGACGATGAGGATGAGGCCGGGAATCGGAGTCGACTGGACCGTCGTCCCGTTGTTCGCGTCGACGAAGGTCTGCGACCCGCCGACGGCCGAGAGGATCCCGATGATGAGGCCGAGGGATGCCAGGACAAGGCCGGTGACCCGTGGCCCTCCGGTGAGCCGGCCCATCGCCGCTCCCGACCAGATGCCGGTGATGGAGAGCCCCACGAGGACCGCGCCGAACGCGACGATGGCGATCCCGACACCGGAGGTCGCACCGTTGAGCGAGGTCACCTGGCCGTTGATGGTGAAGCTGGTTCCCACGGCTATGACTACGATGCCGACGACCACCACCAAGAGCCCAACCAGGAGAAAGAGTGCCGCTTCGGTGATGAGCAGCACCCGCGCCGCGGTCACCGAACCCGGAATCGGCGGTCGATACATCGGGATCTCCCTTCAGATCGCTGCGGTGGCCCGGACCTGGGCGGCCGGGCCGACCTTGGCGGTGACCACGGACACGACGCTCCGGCTACGGCGCGGGTGGCGGCGGGGGGTAGCCGTGCGCGCCGTCTGCGGGTGCGTCGGGTGGTGGCGGCGGGGGAGGAGGCGGCGGTGGCGGCGGGAAGGCGTCGGAGGCACCCGGCTGGCTGTATGCCGGGGATGGGCCGTACCCTGCCGGCGCCATCGCGGGGTAGCCGGTGGGAGCCGGCAGGCTCCGGAAGGCCGCCCGGGTCTTTCCGCTGAAACCGAGGGCCCAGATGATCAGCAGGTTGACGACGATGATGATGATGCCGGGAATCGGCGAGGCGCGGAACGTCCCCGTCGAGTGGACGGTTGCGTGGGTGTGGCCCAGCGCGGCCACGATCCCGATCAGGAGCCCGAGCGAGGCGAGGACGATACCGGTCACCCGCGGCCCGGTCGTGAGCCGGCCCATCGCCGCACCCGACCAGATGCCGATGGCGGAGATCACGAGGATGACCACCGCGAAGGCGAGCACCGTCCCGCCGACCACCCCGGCCGCCGCCGAGACGTTGGCGCCGGAATAGCCGAGCTGCTGCAGGCGGTTGGAGAGCGCCCCCCCGGCCGAGAGGAACCAGACCCCCACTCCACCGACGGCGACCGCTCCGAGGAGCCACAGCACGCTCTCGACGAGCAGCAGGACTCGCCCCAGCGTGAGCGATCCGGGAACCCGTGGTCGTTGCATCTGAACCTACTCCTGTCGGATGGTCGGGGTGGCGACCGGATCGGCCTGCCGCATCCGGCGACTATAGATTGGGTCGGGCCGTCACGTCCGAATTCGGCTCCGCGGCGCCGGCCGGCGCGACGGGGACGGCGGTCGCCGGCGTGGTGGGGTCGGAGGCAAAGAAGTACGCATGCAGTTTTGGCCAGTAGTGGAGGAGGAGGATGGCCGCTCCGGCTGCCGGCCCGAACACCCACGTTTCCACCGAGTTCGTCATGAAGCCGATCAGGTAGACGGCGAGCGCGACTTCAACGACGGCGAGCAGCGGCCGGGCACTGGCGCCACGCGCCGTCACCTGCTGCTCCACGACGACGAGGACGATGCCGATGGCGACCAGGACGAGGGCGAGCGCGGTCACCCCGCTCCCGGTGAGCGTCTGCTTGTCCACCAGCCCGGTGAGCGAGATTCCCGTGCTCGCGCCGCCGATGATGAGGACCTCGAGGGCCAGGGCGGCGATCAGCACCATGATGGCCGCCTGGCAGTAGAGGATCGTCCGCGCCACCCGGAGGCGCATGGGGAGCTGGTTGCCACCGAAACGCATGGGCGCAGATTAGGCCGCCACCCGGGACACTGGGTTGTTTGTGAACACTTCGTAGCCGGCCGCCGGTCTCACGAAGCGCCGCGCTGCCGCGGTCGCAGCCTCCCGGTGGAGCCCGTGGTCAGCTCGGGGCGGTGATCTCTTCCGCGTCGGGCATCGCCTCCAAGGCGGCGACCACCTCGCGGGTGAGCAGCGTCGGTGTCGACGCTCCTGAGGTGACCCCCACCCTGCGGATGCCCCGGAACCACTCCGGCCGCAACTCGGCGGCGCTGTCCACGAGGAACGCTGGCTTGTGCCCCAGCTCCTCGACGACCTGGGCCAGGCGCCGGCTGTTGCTGCTCCGGCGGCTTCCCACCACCACCACGCAGTCGACGTTGTCGGCGGCCAGCACCGCCGCCTCCTGGCGCTCCTGGGTGGCCCGGCAGATCTCGTTGTGGACCTCCATCTCGGGGAAGCGCTCGGCGAGGTGGTCGATGATGGCCTGGGTGTCCCACATCGACAGAGTGGTCTGGCAGGTGACCGCCAGACGGGTCCCGGGGGGGAACTCCAGGGCATCGGCCTCTTCAATTGATTCAATCAGCGTGGTGTTGTCCGGTGCGACGCCCATCACTCCCGCCGGCTCGGGATGGCCGCGCTTGCCGATGTAGATGACGTGCACCCCGCGCGCGGTCAGCTCGCGGACCAGGTCGTGGGTGCGTGTGACGTCGCTGCAGGTCGCGTCCACGATGGTCAGGCCACGCTCGCGGGCGGCATCCACCACCTGGGGGGAGATCCCGTGGGCGGTGAAGATGACCGTGCCCTCGGTGATCTGCGCGAGGCCCTTCATCCGGTCGGATTCCGCCACCAGGCGAACACCGGCATCCTCCAGCTCGCGGGTGGCATGCTCGTTGTGGACCAGGTAGCCGAGCATCGTCACCGGCCTGCCGTCGCTCTCGGCGCCGACCCTCTTGGCCAGCCGGATCGCCTCGACCACACCGTGGCAGTAGCCACGGGGGCGAATGCGCACGACCTCCATCTGGATCAGTCTACGCGAGGCCCCCGCTCGCCCCCCGGTCCGGCACCTTCAGCCGCTGAGCGCCACCCGCCCCTCGGGGAGGAGATCCGCCGCCGGGCCGTCCAGGGCGAGGCGGGGGAGAGGCCGTCGCTTGCGGCCGGCGAGCAGCATCCAGGAGTAAAAGCACGCCCCGACGGTCAGGCCGATGGCGATCTTGACTCCGCCGGGCATTCCGCTCGGGGAGACGAAGGCCTCCAGGGTGCCGGACACCACCAGCAGCAGGATCACGGCGAGGGCTAGTCCCAGCGTCTCCCGGCCGGCGCGGGCGAGCGCGTCGGCCCGCTTCAGCATCCCGGGCCGCAGCACCGCGTCGCCGAGACGCAGGCCCACCGCGCCGGCGGTGACGAAGATGCTCATCTCCAGAACCCCGTGGGCGGCGATCAGCGACCAGAACGCGTAGTCGTATCCACCGGCGTGGATGGCGGCTCCCAGCGTGCCCAGGCCCCAGCCCTGGAAGAAGATCAGCAGGGCGGTGGGAACGCCGACACAGAGGCCGAGGATGAGGACGAGCACGGCCACCTCCATGTTGTGCAGGAAGATGCTCGGGTCGGCCAGGAAGGGCTGGGGGAGGCTGATCCCGGACCCTCCCTGCGCCATCTCGGCGAAGAGGGAGTTGGGCACCAGGAGCCCGCGCAGGTCAGGCCGGAGGTCATAGGCGAGCCAGCCCGCGACGACCCCGGAGAGGAGGCAGGCGAGCGAGGCCAAAAAGTACCCGGAATTGGCCCGGAAGGCTCGGGGCGCCCCGGTCGCGAAGAAACCGATGGCGTTGCGGAGCCGGGGGGCGGAGCCACGGTTGAGCAGCACGTGAGCGCGCCCGCAGAGCGCGTTGAGGTACTCCGTGACGGGCTGGTCGGGGAAGTCCCGCCGGGCGATGGCGAGGTCGCTGGCGGTGCGCCGGTAGAGGATCGCGAAGCGTTCGATGTCAGCGGCCCCGAGGCTGCGGAGGTGGTTGCCGGCGAGCGCCGCGGTTCGCGCTTCCAGCTCGGCCCAGCGGGCGCGGCGGCCGGCGGAGAACGACTCCAGGTTCATGGCGTCCAGGGAGGGGGAGCACCCGGGCCGGCGTAGGAACCGGGCGGCGGCGAGGGGGGCGGTCCCCCGCTCTCGAAGCGCGGCGCGAGCTGCATGAAGAGCCGCTCCAGGAAGAGCTCCGGCGGCCATATCCGCTCGGGGGCGCCGGGTGGGAGCTCCATCCGGTCGAGCAGCCGCGCCGTCAGCCGTCCCGCCAGGTCGGCGCGCTGCTCGGGCCGGAGCCCGGGGCGGCTGAGGAAGGTGCGTACCGCCGACAGCTCGTGCTCGCCCAGATGGCTGAGGCCGTCGATGCCGGGACCGGGATCACGGGTGCGCAGGTATACGGGCGCGGGAGCCGTCGCGGTCAGGAGTGTGACCGGGCTCCGCTCCCGCACCACCACGGTTCCGGCGACGAGGTCGCCGAGACGCCGGGACTGGGGGTGGAAGAAGAGCAGGATGGCCCCCACTCCGAAGATGTCGACGATGTAGGCCGCGCTGCGGAGGAAGTACTCGCCGATGCTCGCGGTGCCGCCGTCGACCCGGATCACCCGGATGCCCATGGCGGACTTGCCCAGCGTCTTGCCTCCGCTCACGGCCTCCGAGATCGTGAAGTAGAGGACGGCGATGATCACCCAGGAGGCAAACAGCAGGTAGGAGAGGAGGCTCAAGACGACGAGCGCGTTGGCCTCGCTGCTGTTGCCGGTGGCCGCTGCCGCGATCGCGATGACCAGCACCGAGACGATGAGGAGCAGGCAACCGAGGACGAGGAGGTCGAGCAGCGCAGCGGTGAGACGCGTGGCCACTCCGGCGACCCGGAAGGAGATGCCGACGTTGTCGGCCGTCGTGACCCGCTGGGTGTCGTAGCCCGTCTTCACGCGCGAGTCGTCTTGGCTCGGCGCGACCGCTCGGGAGTGGGGTGGGTCGTGGTGTCCACGTTGCCGGTGATGCTGTCACCTCTCGCCGGCGTGGCGTGCCTTGCGACCGCATCGTCGCCGCTTGGGGCGGATGGGCTCGCAGCCGCGCTCCGCGTGCCGCGTGATCCCTTGCCCCTGGTCGCCAGGAGGCCGGACGCCGTGAACTCCTCGCCGAGTCGCACTCGGTTCCAGAGGGCTCCGATGAGGATGAATTGGGAGAGGAAGGCGAGCCAGGTGGCGAGCAGGAAGAAGAGGGCGAGGCTCTGACCGTAGGTGTCGAAACCGTGGGCCAGCTTGGCGTAGAGCGGGAAGAGGAGGGTGATCAGCTCGATCAGCACGCCGGAGACCACCGCCCCGGGCCACAGCTGCCGGATGCGGAAGGTCCGGTTGGGCACCAGCCGGTAGATGGTCAGGGTGAGGGCCCCCATGGCGAGGAACCCGGCGGCCGGCCCGATCCCGGCCATCACCGGGATCAGGTTCATCAGGGTGTTGGCCGCGACCGCGATCAGCATGCCCGCCACCAGGACAAACATCATCACGGCGCCCATCGCGCGCTGGCGCAGGAAGCTGCGCTGGGGGAACTCGAAGATGCGGCTCAGGCAGAACTCGAGGGATCCGAAGAAGTTGGTGACGCCCCACAGCAGGCCCAGGACGCCGACGATCCCCAGCAGCCCTGCGTAGTGGTGCAGGTCGCCGGTGACCACCTTGCTGAGCTCGACGCCGCTCGTGCCCGGCAAGGCCCGGAGGATCGCGGTCTGCGCCTGGCTCTGGATGCCCGGGCTGCTCACCACCCACCCGATGATGGCCAGCGCCCCGAGGATCATCGGGAACATCGCCATCACCGCGTTGAAGGCCAGCCCGGAGGCGTGGCTCCCGGTGTTGGTCGACCCGTAGGCACTGAGGATCCGGCCCGCGGTGCTGCCCCGGAGTCGAGGCACGAGCGCGCGCCGGCCGCGGGCGGCGATTGCGGGTCCGCCCTCTCGGGGCGTGGCCGGTTCCATCACCCCATTCTGGCCGGGCGGTGGCGGCGGTAGGGCAGTCCCCCCTACTCGACGATGGCGACCGTCTGTCCCTCCTGGACGACCTCGCCCTTGGCGGCCAGCAGGGCGGTCACGGTGCCGGAGATGGGGCTGGTCACCGGGATCTCCATCTTCATGGACTCGAGGACCATGATCGTCTCGTCCTCCTCGACCCGCTGGCCCACCTCGGCGACGATCCGCCAGAGGCTCCCCAGCACCTCCGCCTTGACCTCCACCGGGTCGTCACCGTGCCTGCGGTCGGGAGGTGAGCCGGTCGGGGAGGGCGCGGATGCCCTTCCCGACCGATCCCCTCATCACCTGGCTCCGATCACGCCCCGACGACGAGCAGGCGGTTGTCCACCCAGCCCGTCCAGCCGTTGGAGCAGAGGACGTGGGCCCATGCCCCGCGCACCTCGGTCACCTGGACCGGAAGGTGGCCGCCGAGGGTGGCCACCACCGCTCCGGCGGGGTCAGGGGCGGCCCATGCCTGCATTCCCTGGGGCGGGACCTTGTGGCCGGGGGTCCAGGCCGGCTGGACAGGAGCCGGAGCCGGCGCGGGAACCGCCACGGCCTCCGGCGTGAACGGCGTGCCATAACCCTGTCCGGAGCCGCCAGCTGCGGTCGGCGCTGCTTGCGCCAGCGGGCCCGGGGTCGGCTCGAACTCGATGGGCACAGTCGACTCCGGGTAGCGCTGTCCCGGGGAGTCGAGTGGGTGATAGGGCGAGGCAAGCGGCTCGAAGGTCGGGTCCCCTGCGGCTCCCCAGGGGCTGGCGGCCGGTGCCTGCTCTGCGGCGCCGGTGATCGAGGGCTCCGCGACCGACAGCTCCTCCTGCTCCGCCGCAGGCACCCCGGTCGGTGCGTCCGCCGTGGGGAGCTCGGTCGATGCGTCCGTCGTGTCGACCTCGGTTGCGAAGCCGGCCGACGGCCAGGCCCACGGAGTCGGTGCAGGGGCCGCCTCGGCCTCGGGAGCAGCCTCCGCCTCGGGGACGGCCCCGACCTCGGTCTCCGGAACCGCTTCGGGGGCGGTCTCCGCGACGGGGGCGGTGTCGGTTTCGAGGGCCGGCGCGTACTCGGCAACCGGCTCGTACTCAGGAGTAGCGGCGTCCTGGGGAGCCGCGGTGTCCTCGGGGACGTCCGTCCCGCTCGCTGCTGCAGCATCGTCGGGTGCTCCAGCCTCGCCCACCGCGGCAAAGGCTGCGCTGGCACCCGCCGGCGACCATGACCAGGTCGATGGAGCGGCATCGGAGACGTCGCCTGCCACGGAGGGAGAATCGGCAGCCGCGCCTGCGATGGCCGGGACGGGCGCATCCGCTTCCGCGCCGGCCACACCGACCACCTCGGTCGCTTGCGCTCCGGTCGCGGATGCCTCGGCGGTCACCCCCGTGAGCCGGAGCACGGCGCTCCAGGTCCGGTGCAGATCGCTGACGGCGGTCAGGAGGCTGTGCTTGGTCAGCCCGTCGAGCACGATCCAGGTGCTGATCACGACCTGCTCCCCGGCCGGGTCGAGGCTGGCGGTCACCGGGCCCGGTCGCCGCTCCTCGAGCTCGACCAGGTCGGCTGCAAGGTCGCCGCTCCCCGCCGGGTGGGTCGCCTGATCCAGGTCGATCACGCTGCGCAGGACCAGTCGGTCCCCTCCGGTCGGGAGGGTCGCGGTCACCTCTGCATCTCCGCTCGTCAGCCCCAGGGTGAATTCGGCACCCTGGTCGGCGTCCTCCTCTACGCACCGGACGTCGCTGTCGGCGCTACACCAATCGAGGATGCGCTGTTTGTTGTCAGTGGCCATGGCCCGGGAACCTCCTGTGGAGCGGCCCGATCCGCTCTCGGAGCGAGGGGGAGGTGGAAATTCTCGCAGGAACGGGCCTTTGGGGGGAGCTTTTTGTCAGGTTACTCAAAGTAGAGACGAAAGCCCTGGGGGCTCGGATCCATCCCAATGGCCCGATAAAAGGCGTGGGCCTCGGTGCGCCGCTGGCTGGAGAGCAGCTGGAGCCGGTGGCAGTTCGCCTCGCGGGCCCTCCGGGCCGCCTCATCCATGAGGGCACGGCCAACCCCCCCGCGGTGGTGCCGGTCGTCGACGACCACGTTTTCGACGGCGCCCCAGGGACGGCCCCCATGGGTCAGGCTCGGCCGGACGATGAGCAGGTCCGCGGTCCCGGTGACCGCTCCGTCCACGGTCGCCACCAGCACGGTGCGGTCCGGGTCGGCGGCGATGCCGGCAAACTCCGCCTCCGCCGCAGCCACGGTGAGCGGCGGCTCGGGGAAGAGCCCGCCGGAGAGCTGCGCGTAGAGGGCGAGCAGGGCGGGGACGTCGGCCACGACCGCGGGACGGACCTCGACGCTCACGTCGGGGGATTCTGCGCGGGAGTGACGGCTCCGCGCACGCGGCCAGGGTGCATTGCAAAGGCTACGATCGCGAGGATGGACGGGCCCTCGCCGGCGATCTCGTACGTGATCATCGACTGCATCGACCCCGAGCGCCTGGCCTCGTTCTGGGCGACGCTGCTGGGCAGAGCCGTCGCCGCAAGAACGGGTCCATATGTCTGGCTGTCCCGGGATCAGGGACTGGGGGTGGGCTTCCAGAGGGTGGCCGAGACAAAGTCAGTGAAGAACCGCGTGCACCTTGACCTTGCGACGCAGGACCTCGTCGCCGCGCGAGAGCGCGTCGAGCAGTTGGGTGGCCGTCGTGCCGAGGGATATGAGGCGGGAGGCTTCCTCGTCATGCTCGACCCGGAGGGGAACGAGTTCTGTCTCATCCCGGCGGGCCAGTTCGACGTCGATGACCAGGGACGGGCCACCTACGGCGGAGAGGGGCGCCGTCTGACGAGTGAACCCTGAAGCCAGCTGCGCCGCTGTACCCCCGGCGGGAATCGAACCTGCGCACAAGGTTTAGGAAACCTCTGCTCTATCCACTGAGCTACGGGGGCGTATG
>Ga0302157_10005486_pt1 | contig 13408 bp, 7 predicted proteins | sample I_Bog_N3_3_FD_193502 | JGI IMG/M metagenome (GOLD analysis project Ga0302157, IMG submission 193502) | Peat permafrost microbial communities from Stordalen Mire near Abisko, Sweden - I_Bog_N3_3 | ecosystem: Environmental > Terrestrial > Soil > Wetlands > Peat | place: Sweden: Abisko, Stordalen...
GGAAAACCTACACCGAAATCGTCCGTGCCTGCGCCAACGCCTGGAACTGGTTCGTGTCCGACGCGCCGCGGATCGCATCCATCGGCGCCCGCAAGTGGGTGATTCTTTAGGCGGATTGGTATAAGGCTGGCGACGATGCGCGCCGCAGGAAAGCAATATCTGCTGTTCGGCTATGTGGAGCTGTTTCCCCGCGATATCCCGGTTCCGGAGCGTTTCACGGCCGGAGAACAGCCATGGGCGGTTCCCAATGTCGGCGGCGGTGTGACGCTTGCGGCATCGGCGCTGCCGATGTCCACTGCCGATGCGCTCACTTGGTATGAAGCGGCGGCTCACGGGCGGATGACGATCCCGCTGACTGTGCCGCCGGTTGAGATCGCGGCGCCGCCCTTCGGCGTCGAGCCGGCCTTGGGCCGGTTCTGTGTGGGCGAGACGATTCCGTTTTCAGCACAATGGCATGGCGGACCGCGTATTCACCGATTGGTTCCGATGGAAGATCCGGCGGAGGCGATCCAGAAGCTTGGATCGAGCACCGCCGCCCGCGAGTGGCTTGCCACCAATGCTGGATTCGATCCCTTCGAATACGAGGAGTGGCTTGCAAGCCTCTCCCTGCTTGCTCCCGACCCGCTGCTCACTGGTGTCGGGCATTTCACGTATGACCGGAAGGCCACCGGCTCGGAGCGAGTGGTCATTCAAGCGCACCGGCGCCACTATGAGGATTACCCCGAAGCAGATGCCGGCGCGCTGAAGCTCGTCATACTCCAGCGGCGGCCCGCCGGCTGGACGGAGGTCTTGCCCGCCTCGTTCGACGACGACGGCTTCGCCATCAAGGGCTACCCAGAGCCGGTCAGCGAGACAGGCTTCGCGATCTCCTGTCCCACCCGCGGGCTCGTTCGCATGGTCCCACCGACATTGTGGATGGAGCAGATCAGCGTCGGCTTCGGTGTGGTCGATGCGGTGCTTGATGTCGAGGTGCCGTCGGGCGGTCGTCGCAAACCGGCGTCGCGCTACAAAACCAGCCGCGTGAAGGAAGCCGGCGGCGTGCATGTGGGAGAGGCGCTGCCTCTCTCTGGCGCGATCCGAATCGTTGAGCTGCTGGAGGCGCGCAAGGATCGCCTCCAGAGGCAGTCCGCCCCGCAACGGTTGTTCGGCGTCCACGAAACCGACAAGGACGATCTGACGGGCGACGATCTGGTCCGCATGCGCGGCGAGGCCGAATCCTATGTGGCGAACCTCGTGGCCGGGGCGCAGCGCCGCGTCATCTTCGTCGATCCGGATTTTGGCATGCGCGAACTCCAGAACTACGCGCTCCGAGTCATGCGCGATGGCGTGGAGGTGACGATTTTGACGGGCGCGCCGCACATGCGCAAAGCCCGGCCAGATGACAGCGCGGAAGAAGCTCCCCCAGAGGGGCAGACAGCGTCCTCCACGCCGCCCGGCGTCCTGCTGCTGGCGCAACTTCGACATGTGCAGGGCCGGCTCGGACCGGGGGCGCCGAAGGTGTTGGTGATGCCAGGCTCGAGGAAGCCTGTCTTCCACGACCGCTTTCTGGTGATTGACGATGTCGTCTGGGCGTCGGGGCCGTCGTTCAACGAGCTCGGCGAACGCATCGGGTTGATAAGCCAGGTTCACGAGTCCCGTATTGTTATCGCGGCCATAGAACGCGTGCTTGACCGCTCCATGCCTCTCGCGGACTGGATCGCCAAAGCAGGACTCCCAGAACTGAACGGCGATGGACCCGATGCCACGCACGCTTGATGACCATTTGCGCGATCGGCGCGCCCGGATCGCCTCTTGGCTCGAACAGCCCACTGAGGCTGAAACCGCCACCGCCGTGTGCGAGCGCTGGATCGTGGATCTCTTGGCGCGTGATCTGACGCTCTATTCCCGGCAAGACCTTGGTTCGCTGCCTGCCGATCTGAGTCTTGTCGATCGGCTGTCCGCGGAAAAACTTGATGGGCTGTCCGCAGCGCTCGCCTGGCAGATCGAAGACGCGGAAGGCAAGGAGCCTGACGAAGCGCCTCTGATCGGTCATGTTCTGGCGGCCGCCAGCGGACACGCCTATGCGATCCATGGTCCCGGCAAGCTCGATTGGATTGGCCATTTCGTCGCGTCGATCGACGGCGCGTCGTGGGAGGACTTTGCCGATGCTGCGGCGCAGGTGTTGGGCAGGAATCCCGACGTGCAGGAGGCGTTCGTCGATTTCCTCGCCACGATCGTCACAAAGGCCAACGACGCGCCGGACACCGTGACCGAGATTCCGCCGCGGCGCGCTTCTATGGCGTCGATCGTCGAGCAATTCGCGCGGGCGGGGAGCTTCCAGGAGGTATGGGAAGCGGACCAGTGGCCAATCCTGTTCCGGTCAAGCGATGCGTTCGAGATTCTGCGAAGAGCCGACGCCGAGCGCTTCGTGACGATGATCGACCAATTGCCGCACCCGACGCTCGTGAAGCAGTGTCTCAGTAGTAAAGCGCTTCTGACAAGTCCGCACGATGCCTTGATCCTGTTGCGGTTGGCGAATACCGCCTTCGACGCAGAGGGCCGCTGGCAGCGCTCGGGGATGGCCGCGATCCTGTTGCTGCAGTCGGCGAGCGAACAACTGCTATCGCCGCGCGGCGACGAGGTGGAGACCGAAGACCTGAGCAAAGGCATTACGCAGTTTCGCAACGCTGTCGGTGGGGTTCTCGACATCCTTTTTGCGCGTGCCGACGGCGTCGAACTCGCTTGGCACTGGCTTGAAAACCTTCTGCGCCAGACGCCCCGTGTTCCTCCTGCAGGCCGAAGCGGCCCGCGCAAGCAGATGATCAATCGCATCGGGATTTTGGCGCATGCGCTTAGCAGTCGCATGACGCCTCGTCGTGCTCAAGACGCATGGATCAGGGAGACAAAACCGCTGGAGCGGCAGTTTCGTGCCGTGGCGGTGCTGAGCGTGGCGGCATTCACGACGACGGTCGCAGATCTGGACGTCGGGTCCATCGCGAAAGGCCTGCTAAAGGGCGATGGCTTCGAGTTGACGCGCGCGAACGACCTCATCCAACTACCTGGCGCGCCTTTGCGAACCATTCCGGGCGATGTTCTGGCGAGACTCCCAGGCGCCGCCGCTTGGTTCACCAGCACTTGGTCTGCACTCAGGCTCGAGCGCGAACGAGCGTGGCGGGCCAATAGACACAGCAGTGGAAATCCGGCCGAGATCATGGGACTTTGGGGACTTGGCGCGGTCGAATCCCTCGTGATGAACGCCGAAGCACAGCCCGGTGACGCTGCCGGAATGTGGCTCGCAGTTGAGCGTGCGTTTCGCGAGGCGCGGCTCGTCGAGCCGAGGCTCGGCCGGGACTTCTGGTCCCAAGCTGTCGCGCGCCTCTTTTGGTGGTGGCCGCAGGTCTTCACGGCGATTCAAGACCAGGCCGATAATTCGGGAGCCGGGTCGTCTGTTCCTACCGCGCTTGGTAGAGCGCTCGCGCCCTACGCGGAGATCAGCGGCGACTTCATGGCGGTAACCGTCACCTTGCAGCAGGCGGGGCTCCCTATATTGGTGCTGGATGAAGCGGTTCATCACGCCGGTCACAACTTGCTGCGGATGATCCGCCTTTTCGTGGCGACAGCTCGCCACCTGAACGATCGCCGTGCGTGGAATCCAGATTGGGTCGCGGCGCTCGGAAGAATCGAGGCGGAAATCGCCGGCCGCCGTCAAAGCGCAGCTTTGCCTGCGCGAACCGGCCGCAGCGAAACCTAGTCGGGAAGGGTCGCCGACACGGGTGGGTTCACATCCGTTGTCACCTCGTCGGTGAGCGTCCGACCACGCGCCAGCCGACGCCCCAGGGCCTCAACGAAGCCGTCATAGCGCTCCCGGCCCTTCGCCTGCGCAGCAGCCTGGGCGGTATCCGGCAATGGCGGGGTGTTGGTCAGCCAGAAGCGCACGAACAGCGCCAGCGCTTCGTTTGAGATCGTGACGTGCCGTTCGAGGCGCTCGATCTGTCGCGTCATACGGTCGAGCCGCCGCGCAAGCGCGGCCTCCAAGCGGTCGGCGCCATCCGGCGACAGGTGCGAGGCGAGCGCCGTCTCCACCACCAGCGCTTGCGGCACGCGTTTGCGCGCCGCGTAGTCAGCCAGCTTGCTGGCGAGATCCGGCGGCAGGCGGAAGGTGTGTTTGGTGCGCATGCGTCACAGCCCCATGTCGTCGGCTGGATCGAGCGAGACTTGCCGGGCGATAGTGCGGACCTGGCCCTGCAAGACGCGGAGACGCTGGGGGGCGTCATCCGCGTCGTCGTCCGCCAACTCGAATTCCTGCGCCGACTGGCGGGGTTCTGGGGCAATTTCTTCGTGCTCGGGAAGTTCAGGCTCGCGCCGAATGCCGGCGTTGTCGGGATCGTCGGATTGCACCGGCGGCGCCGCAACGACCAACTCCGCCCAATCGTCGCTGTGCGCCGGGCGCGTCGTGGGGGAGCGGCCGGCGGATTCGGCCGAGCGAGAGGGCTTGGGGGGCGGCAGGATTCGTGTCCGCAATTGTGGATCCTCGTAGTAACGCGCCTTCTTGGCGCGGATCGGATGACAGCCGGAGACGAGCACCAATTCGTCATCGGGTGGGAGTTGCATCACCTCGCCGGGCGTCAGCAGCGGCCGCGCGGTCTCCTGGCGGGAGACCATCAAGTGGCCAAGCCACGGGCTCAGTCGATGGCCTGCATAGTTTTTGGCGTCGCGGATTTCGGTGGCGGTGCCGAGCGCGTCGGAAACGCGTTTGGCGGTCCGCTCGTCGTTGCTGGCGAAGCTCACGCGCACATGGCAGTTGTCGAGGATCGAGTTGTTCTGGCCATAAGCCTTCTCGATCTGGTTCAGGCTCTGCGCGATCAGAAATGCCTTCAAGCCATAACCGGCCATGAAGGCCAAAGCGCTCTCGAAGAAATCGAGCCGACCCAGCGCCGGGAATTCATCGAGCATCAGCAGCAGGCGATGGCGCTGACGCTTCGACTCCAGCTCCTCGGTCAGTCGCCGGCCGATCTGGTTCAGGATCAAGCGGACAAGTGGCTTGGTCCGACTGATGTCCGATGGCGGGACGACGAGGTAGAGCGTCGCCGGTCGCCCGCTCTCGACAAGATCGCGGATGCGCCAATCGCATTGGCGCGTGACGGCCGCGACCACGGGATCGCGATAGAGACCGAGGAACGACATGGCCGTCGACAGCACGCCGGAGCGCTCGTTTTCGGATTTGTTCAGCAGCTCGCGCGCGGCGCTCGCGACGACGGGATGCACGTTGCGTTCGCCCAGATGCGGCGTCGTCATCATCGCGCGCAGCGTTGTCTCGGTTGGCCGCTTGGGATCGGAGAGAAAATTGGCGACGCCGGCGAGCGTCTTGTCCGGCTCGGCGTAGAGGACATGCAGGATGGTGCCGACCAGAAGCGAATGGCTGGTCTTCTCCCAATGGTTGCGCCGTTCCAGGGCGCCTTCCGGATCGACCAGCACGTCGGCGATGTTCTGGACGTCGCGCACCTCCCATTCGCCGCGCCGGACCTCCAGCAGCGGATTATAGGCGGCGCTCTGCGTATTGGTGGGGTCGAAGAGCAGCACGCGACCGAACCGCGCGCGCCAGCCGGCGGTGAGCGTCCAGTTCTCGCCCTTGATGTCGTGGACGATCGCCGAGCCTGGCCAGGTCAGCAGCGTCGGAACGACCAGGCCGACGCCCTTGCCGCTTCGGGTCGGCGCGAAGCAAAGCACATGCTCGGGGCCGTCGTGGCGCAGGTAGTCGTCGTGCCAGCGACCGAGGAGCACGCCGTCATGGCCAAGCATGCCGGCCTGCCGGACTTCGTGCGCCTCGGCCCATCGAGCGGAACCATATGTCGTGACCCGCTTGGCCTCCCGCGCCCGCCAGACCGAAATGGTGACAGCCACGACGATCGCGGCGATGCCGCCGGACGCCGCGATATAGGCGCCTTCGACAAAGATCTCGCGCGCATAGGCATCGAAGGCGAACCACCACCAGAAGAATGCCGGCGGCTGGTAGACGGGCCAGCCGAGGACTTCAAACCAGGGGTGGCCGAGCTGGGGCTGGAAGGCGAGCCGCCACGCGGTCCATTCCGTCGCCGCCCAGACGAAGGCGAGCACGACGGAGCTGACGAGGAGCACTTGGCCCCAGAGGATCTTGGTCGCATTCATGACGACGAAAGATCAGGATGGGTTTTGGGGTGAGCGGCAAGTCTGAGTTTTGAAAGAGCGCAGGCTATGGTGGTATGGCGTATGAATCGGACGGTTCGCGAGTCAGCTCACAATCCAGTACCCTGTGGAGAAGGCACCAGCCGAGCTGGGCGTTTCCGAACATCGGGCCTGCGCCGGCCTCGGTCATCACGCGCCGCACAGCGGAAGATCGTGAGGCCCACGAGGACGAGGGCAGCGCTGACCGTCGACATCATCGAGTTGGCCAAGATATTTGGTCGGTGCGGCTACGCGTCACACTGGGGACCTGCCGATGTCAGATCTGCCGTCAACGAGTGGTCCGAGCCGCACGCGCAGGTCCTCGGTGAGCGCCGAGGGTAGCGGAGGCACCTCACTCTCATCGAGATTCCCGCGACCGATCTCCGGCGGCACGCCGAGTAGAAAGTCGAGCCACTTCTCTCGCTCCTTTACGCGCCGGTATCGCGATGGGTCGATGGTGCGCTCCAGTAGCGGAGTGTCGATGAGGATGTGTCCATCGGCCCCGCCTGTCTCGGTCAGCCATTGCTCGGCGAGGGAGCCGTGGCGATCAACGCGCCCGACGCGTTGCTCCATGTCTGCGGGGTTCCAGCGTAGGTCGTGGTGCACGACGCGTCGGCACTGGCGCTGAAGGTTGAGGCCTTCCTGCATCGTCCGGTTCCCGACGAGGATCATCGGGAAGAACGGCGTGTTGAAGGCGTCCTGGATTTTCTGCCGCCGTTCGCCCTGGTTGCCTCGCGCCGCGAACTCGCCGAGGGGCAGTGCGTAGCGAAGAACCTCAGCGCGTTCCTCCTTGCCGAGCTGCGGGAGGTACTCCAGAAACTCGCCAAGGTGGCGGCGCCATGGACACGTTGGGTCCGTCCACCACGCCTCCAGTGCGTCCCGGAACGAAGCGGACGTGGCCTCCGACCGGCCTGCCCGCTCAAGCACGTCCACCACGAACGGGACCTGCCGCCGCGTAAAGAAGGTCCGTACCGCCTCGACGATGGCAACGCGCTCCGTCGCGTCCCACATCGTCATCTGCTCCCGGAATGGGAACCAGATGGATCGGCGGGAGGGGGCCAGGAGCGTGCGGAGAGTGTCTTCCGAGAGTGTCCACTCGATCGACAGGTCGGTTGCACCCGCCATGTCTTTTTCTTCGGCATCCTCGACGAGGCCGATCCCGAGACGAGAGTAGCTCGGGTCGAGGATCCGCTGAGGAAGACCGCCGTACTGACCGAAAGCCTTCGTGCGGCGGCGCTCGAACCAGCGGGCGACCGCGACATCCACGCAACGCCCAGCCATCCGATAGTCGAGGCGGGTTGCGTTGGTGCCGCTCGAACGCTGCGACCGCAACACGTCGTTGGCATCGGCCACGAGCATGGAGACATCGCCCCACAACTCAAGCGGAAGTGCCGATTCGTCTGGCCTGAGGAACAGCGTGTGCGGGTACGATTCGCGGAAGGCGACGGACAGTTCATCCTGTCCACGCGTGAACCGCATCGCCCATCGTTGGAAGATGCCGACCTTCCGCTCGTCACCCGATCCGGCGCCGAACACCGCCTCCATGTCTGAGCCCGGATACATTCGCTCCCACTGAGCGTGGAGTCGGTCCATCCAACGCTTCTCGATCTCCTCGTGGAGGCTGTCGATTGTCGCATTGCGCTCACAAAAAAGGAGGGATTTCTCCCACTTGTCCGCTGCAGACATTGCCGTTTCGAGGACACTAATGACCTTGGGGTGTACGTCGTCCGCCGCGACCAGGAGCTTCTGCAAAACGCTCTGGTACGCGACGGCTTCATCAGACGCGCCTTGCTCCTGCACCATCGCGCCCTTACGCGCCGCCGCGAAAGAGGACGCAATGCTCGTCTCAGCCGCCTCGACATGAGACCGGACCCCGCTGCGTGCGCGCGCCGTCATCAAGCGCTGGTACATCAGCAGCGGCACCACTGCCCCCTCCTCGGGCGCAATTGGAAGGGGACGATCGTGACGTCGCTCCCGCTTCCCTGGCTTGAGGCTGCGGATCGCCCACCGGCGGAAGCCGTGCTCGACGCCATGATCCTTCAAACGCCGAAGCTCCCAGACGTACCGTGCGAGCGTCGCCACGTTTGGGTCGTCGATGCACTCGAGGCCCGGCACCGCTTGTCGCGGGTCAGCGGTTAGCGGGGCAACTGCCGCACACGCATACCATTCGGCAAAGGCCGACGCCTGGCGCGAATCTGCGAAGCGCCAAGCCTCTTCGAAGGCTTCATAGGTGCGTTGATAGTCTGCGATGGAGTGGAACAGGGCGTCCACGTCGTCGGGGAAGCCCGGCCGCACCTCGCTGGCACAGCCGAACAAGTCGAACACGCGCCGGAGTTCCTCTACGCCGAGTTGGAAGGGCGTGGCTGTGAGGAACGTCGCACGCTTGAAGCGGCCGCCGAGTACCTGCGCCACAGCCTGCGCCTGGACGGTCCAAGGGTTCTTCAGCTTGTGTGCCTCGTCCACGATGAGGAGGTCGAACTTCGGCAGTACTTTGCGCACAAGTTGGAACCTTACCCGATCCAACGCCTTTTTCACTCTCCACGCGTTCGTGAAGGCGTCGACGCCATCCGAATTGTAGAGGTCGTCGAGGCCCACGTGACCTCCCCGTTCCCGCTTGAAGGCGGCGGTCGGCAGCCTCCCGAAATCGACCGCTGTCCGGCCAAGAAAGTGGTGCCCGTCGCACACCTGGACGCCGCTTGCCTCGATCCGGCGCCGGATCGCAGCGCGCGTGGGTCCGGCCAGTTCGCGGTGTGTGAACCACAAATCAAGTAGGAAGCCGCGCTCGGCATGGCCGCGTGCGCTCGTGAAGACGTTTATTGGAGCGAACACGACGCGATGCCGCGCCGTCGCGTCGGGCAGTTCGGTGATATGCCCAACCTCATGGAACGTGTCCTTCGGGAAGCCGCCGTAGAATCCCTTCTGCTGGAACGTCTGTGCGGAGCGGAGCCACTGATGGTTGAGGTCCGGCCCGGGAGTGACCACGAGGACGTGGGGCTTACGGTCCTCCCCACGAGCAATCTCGAACGCGCAGGCCAATAGCCCGAGCGCCTGGTATGTCTTCCCCATGCCGACCTCGTCGGCGAGTAGGACGCCCGGCTCGCGGTCAAGGATGCTGAGCGCGGCGAGGACGGTGTCCTCCTGCAGCCGGATCGCCGTGTCGGAGATCCGCTCCTGTTGCTGCAGCGCATCAAGGTGGAGGAAGCCCCGCAGCCAGGTCAAGTCGCGCGTCATAACTCCCCCTCGTAGAAGTTACTCAGGTCGGTGATGCCCGGCGTTCCAGGCGCGGGCACCGAGACGCTCTCTCGGATCCATTGCACGACTTCGTCGCGCAACGTCGCCTTGTCACTTCCCGTGGGGTCGCCGTCGAAAGTGACACGCTTGAGCACCCGCGCAAGCTCCTGGGCATAGATCCAGGCCTCTGCGCGCATCAGCTCCCCACGCTCCGGGGCTTCCACGATGCGCTCCGCCAGCCGACACACCCCCCAGGGGCCCCGAAGCTGCGCCTGGAATGCGCCGAGTGACGGAGCACGGACCAGTTCCGCGCCGATGGACAGGAGCGCCCGGAACACCTCTCGTGGGCTAAGAGCCGTTCCGAAGACCGACGCGGTATCCGACGACGCATCCCGTGCGGCGGCTGCGGCCGCGCGCCGCGCCGCTATCCCCGCCGGGGTGTACCGGCCCGCGTGGAGCAAAAGCAGCTCCTGGAGGTCAAGCTCGCCGGTGATTCCAGCCACGGGGAGATCAAGGACGTGTTCGATCCGGAGCGGCACCCGCGCGGTCACTCTGGCTTCGGGGTCGGTGACCTCGAGCTCGCAGCACACAGGGTCGAGGTCGAACTCATCGAACACGGATGCTGTCGCGGGCACGCTGTCGAGCAGGATGCGACGGTCCGCTGTTGGGTAGGAGAGCATCAATCGCGGCGCGCCGGGTCGCCAAGTCACTCGCACGCGGCGCTCTCGCGCGTCGAAGACAGCGTCGTCCACCCAGCGGGCAGGTGACGGCGCGAGAGCTGTGTACGATCGACCGTGCAGGGTCACCTGTTGCCGCGGCACCCACACGAGCCCGTCGCAAAGAAGGCCGAGGTGGTAGTGCCCATCCAACACGAGGTGCAAGGCGCATTCCACGTTGGCGCCGGTACGTAGGAGCGCGGCCGCGGAGGCGTTGGGGGAACCGACGATCACGTGTGTCCGCTTCTTCTTGCCCTCGGTAACGGCTACCGCAAGGAGCTTGCCATGCAGCGGCTGCCGGTAGATGCGCCCCTCGCGCCTGTGGATCTCGGGGAACAGCCAGACCCGCAACGACGCACGATGCGCGGCCCGGTTTAGGAGGTCTTCCGGTGCGAAGGCTTCCAACTGCCCGGTGGGCCACGCCTTGCCCTCAGCGCACAGTGCGTTGAGTTCGCGCGTGCTCCGCCGGCCTCCCGCGCGTCCGTCATTGAACTCGAAGTTGTGGCCAACGTGTTTCCCGAGCACGAACCACGAAGTGGTCTCCTTCCCTCGCGCCCCATCGACGACGCCCCACAGATCTCCGATGTGTGTGTCGAGATCGCGTGAATCGTCGCCGCCCGGCGCGACCGGGTTTCCCTCCCAAGATACGCCCACGTCGAGCACGAAACCGTGCGCACGCCGCCCCTCAGTAGCGTCAAGCAGGCGGTCAAATATCGCGCCGTCGGGTGGTGCCCCATCCTCCTGGTGGAAAGGAGCGAGCACGCCAATACGTTCGACCTTCGCATCGGGAGGCACCCGCGCGAGAAACGCATCGAGGAGCGGCATCTTGTCGTACGTGTGAAGCAGCCATGGCGCCGCCGTGTCCGCGTCGTCTTCCGGGCCGAGGCGCGGCCGAAGCTCGGCTAGGAACCGGCTCCAGGCCTCGCCGTGTGCGCCAGAGGCTTCCACGAAAGCCACGACCCGCCGGAGCAGCCCCGCATCACGAGCGTAGTCGAGGGGAAGCACCGCTGAAAGCTCGGCGTTGTCGCCATAGCCTCCTGGTGTGAGGTTCCCGGAACCGACCACCATCCGCGCACATGGGCCGTAGAGGAGGAGAGCGAGCTTTGGGTGAAATAGCCGCGCGGTATCGGCGCGTAGCAGGTCGTAGGGCAGGCGCTGGCCGCCCCGCAGCATCCCCGGGTCGGCGATAACGAGCACCGGCGTCTCGACCAATTTGCGCCGTCCTTCGTCGACGAAACGCCGAGTGGCCTCGGTCGGATCCTCTTGGAGTTGAAGCACGGCTGCCAGGACCTCCTCCTCGAAAAACCGCGCGTCGAACGTATAGGAAAGGAAGACTGCGCCGTGACAAGCACCGGCCGCGCCAACGAGGCGACCGAGCGCATCCGTCGTAACGATGTTGCCCATCAGGTCACCCGCCCGAGGTCGTGCAAAAGCTCCGTCATGGTTCCGACCTTGTAGCCGACAACCCATACCCGGCCGTCGAGGCTCCATGAGCGATAGTTGCCCGCCTCCAGCAGCACGCGGTCTCCGTCGAGGGCGAGCCACGCCCCGGATTTTCCCCGCGCCACCTGGACCTGCCGGTGCAGATCTAGGAGGTGGACCAGGAAGTCGTTCGGCCGAGTGGGGTCGAGCTTGGCCGCCGCCGCGGCGAAGGCCCCCCCATGCGCCTCTTCCCGCACCATCCGCGCAGCATCGGGTGTGTCACGCCACGCTGCCAAACAGCTCGCGACGTGGGCAGCAGCATCCACATCAAGCAGGCACGCAGCTGCCACCGTAGCGAACAGCGCCTGATAACCGCCGTCGAGCACGGCGCGGTACGCGCGGTCGAAGCATGCCCGGAGCGCGGAGGCGAGGTCACCAAACACGACCGCGACACGTGCGTTCCGAGCGACCTCCAGCGAGGGCTTGCCCCACTGGCCTGATGCTACCCCATCAATGAAGGTGCGTGTGTCGGCGACGCCGTCAGCGCGTGCATCCACCAGCCATCGCGCCATCTCCGGCAACACCCGGAGCGCGATCGGCGGCGGATGCTCGTCGATCAGGAGCCCGCCGAGCCGCGCCTGCAAGTCTTTTCGCTGCCATATCATGGACAGGCGGCATCGACGACCGAGCGATTTCAACGTCGTCCGACCGTGGCTTTCGATTGCGTGGGTCGTGCCCGGCTTGAGGCATTCCCGGACGAAGCTGTCGAACTCGTCGCCCGCCTCGCCCTTCGCCCACATCCAGTCCGCCAACTCGGCACCGATAGGCGTCGGGCGAAGGACGTCCGGCGAGAGTAGACCGTGCTGTACCAGGGAGCTCCGGTAGGCCCCCATCGCTCCCAGCTCGATCTGGCGGGAAATGAGTGGGTAGTCGAGGGCGAGTTGACCGCCCCCGCGCGACCGCCAAGCGCGTACCACGCCGTTCTTGCCCCGCATCGCGTCAGTGTTCGGAATTGCGCCGTCGAAGAACGCGCATATGGCGAGCGCCCAGAGCCGTTCCCATCGCTCGAACCACGTGCGCCGGTTGTCGTCGTTCGCGACCACTCCGTGTTCGTGGAGAAGATCGTCAACGGTGCGGAGGCCGTAGCAGACCATCACGTAGTAGAAGGCACGGCTAGTGCGGGTGGTGAATCCTGGCCAGAGGACATTGCCAATTTGCTGTTGAAGGTGGTCGATAGCGAGAGGATCCTCGGGGGTGAAGTCACCGCTGTCGAGACGGGGGGCGGACCAGCTGAGTGCCTCTATGGGTGAAATGGCGGAGGTCACTGTAGGGTTCACCACGTATGTTACCCGTTGAAAAATTATGGACTTGACCTGGCTCTTCGACTTTTCCGTGACGGGTGTCCGGGAGGTCGATGTAGTCCGATGTCACGTAGCTCGAAAGGTTTTCTTGGGGTCTGAGTAGCAGCGGAACAGAAAACCTCGGTAAGCACCGCCTCTCGTCTCGGAAGGGTCTAGGCTCGGTCGCCGCACTGTCTCGGAATGGCGGAATATACCCTATCAAGACGCGGGAGCCGTCTCGTCGCCGTATCCCGCTAGCGTATACCCAAAACGGAAAACGTCGCGTCTCACGCAATGTGAGCACAAGCCGATGATTGCGAGCGCGTCTCAATTAACTTGAGCGCAGTCTCACTCAATGTGAGCAGAGGCCTCTCTCAAGTCTCATCGATTTTGAGCAGGATTCTGCGATGAAATCGAGCACGAGCACGGATGATTGCAAGCCGCTACAGATAGTGACGCACCACGGTTCACCCGACCCGCCTCTCGATGCTTTTGTGCCCGAGGCCTCGGCGGCGGCGC
>Ga0302157_10005500_pt1 | contig 13393 bp, 13 predicted proteins | sample I_Bog_N3_3_FD_193502 | JGI IMG/M metagenome (GOLD analysis project Ga0302157, IMG submission 193502) | Peat permafrost microbial communities from Stordalen Mire near Abisko, Sweden - I_Bog_N3_3 | ecosystem: Environmental > Terrestrial > Soil > Wetlands > Peat | place: Sweden: Abisko, Stordalen...
TACCTCCCACACGGACCCCGTGGGGGGGGCGGCTAGCCGTTATGTGTGACAGGCCGACGGCCGAATATCACAAACCTGCAATGTTCGGCCGTCCATATCTATCGCGCTGCGGCAACGGGTACATGCGCCAGCGCGCCGGCGACGGCGTCGCGCCAGCAGGCCGAGGCACGCACCGTGCGGTTCACTTCGGCCAGCGAACCATCGCCGCCGCCGCACACTTGAAGCACGGCGCTTTCGATGCGCCTGCGGACCTGTCGCGCGGCGGCGGGGGTTGCCGGCGCGATGCGGTGTACGATCACGTGCGCGGTCCCGTCATCGGGGGCGGGTTCCGCATGGGCAGAACGGGCAGGCGCAAGGGCGATCATCGCGATCATCCCGGCGCCGAGCAGGCTGGGCGCGAGCGCGACCAGGCCAAGCAGGTGCGAAAGGTCGAGCCGGGTGGGGCTGGTCATGATCGGTATCTCCTGTTGCATTAACCGTGGCCCTGTTCGCGCAATGGCGCTGGTCAGGACAGAGACGGATCGATACAATATGGCCAAACTGTACTGATGGAGTTTTCGATACAGTGAGCATGGACCCTGCTCTCGCCATCGCGCCCGAAACACGCACGGGCCAGGTCGTCGCGCTGATTCGCGAGCGGATAGAGCGGCGCGCGCTCTTGCCCGGGGCGCGGCTGCCCTCGGTCCGGGCGATGGCCGAGACGACCGGGTTTTCGAAATCGACCGTGGTCGAAGCCTATGACCGGCTTGCCGCCCAAGGGGTGATCCGCGCGCGGCCGGGTTCGGGCTTTTTCGTTGCCGCGCCGCTGGCGCCGCTCGATCTGGCCGAAGCCGAACCCGCGCGGCGGCGCGATATCGATCCGGTGTGGATGCTGCGTCAGTCGATCGAGGATCTGCCCGGCCATATCCGCGCCGGGGCCGGGGTTCTGCCCGCCGACTGGCTGGCGGGCGATGCCATGCGCAAGGCGATGCGCGCGGCGGCGCGCGGGCCCACTCTGCCCGCCGCCGGCAGCAGCCTGATCGGCCATGCGCCGATGCGCGCGCTGCTCAGCCGGCGTATGGGCGAACAGGGCGTAGAGGCGAGCCCCGACCAGATCCTGCTGACCGAAAGCGGCACCCACGCGCTCGATCTGGTATGCCGGTTCCTGTTGCAGCCGGGCGATTGCGTGCTGGTCGACGATCCGTGTTTTTTCAATTTCCTGGCGTTGTTGCGCGCCTATCGGGCGCGCGTCGTCGCCGTGCCGATGACGCCGGCGGGCCCCGATCTTGCAGCCTTTGCCGATGTCGTCGCGCGCGAACGGCCCCGGCTCTACATCACCAATTCGGCGGTGCACAATCCGACCGGGGCGACGCTGTCGGCGGCCCATGCGCATCGCGTGCTCAAACTGGCCGAAGCGCACGACATGCTGATCGTCGAAGACGACATTTTCAGCGATTTCGAACAGACCATTGCCCCGCGCTATGCCGCGTTTGACGGGCTCGACCGGGTGATCCGCATCGGCAGCTTTTCCAAGACCGCGACCAATGCCGTGCGTTGCGGCCATATCGCGCTGCGCCGCGACTGGATCGAGCCGCTTGCCGATCTGCGCATTGTCACGACGTATGTCGGCAATCCGTTGGGGGCGGAATTGCTGGCGGCGATGCTGACCGATGGATCGTACCGGCATCACATGGATGGCGTGCGCGCGCGGCTGGCGCGGGCCATGGCGCGCGTGGTGCGGCGGCTGCGCGCGATGGGGATTGAGCCATGGACCGTGCCCGAATGCGGCATGTCGCTCTGGGTCCGGTTGCCAGATGGTCGCGACGCGGCCGAACTGGCGCGCGCGGCGCTTGACGAACAGATCGTTCTGGCGCCCGGCGCAGTGTTCAGCCCGACGGGTGGCTGGCACGATTATCTGCGGCTCAATGTCACGCAGTGCGAGGATGAACGCTTCTTCGCCTTCCTGGCGCGCGCGGCGCGCGGTTGAAAGGGGGGGGCTTCAATATTCAGACCCCGCGCCGTTCTGGGTCGCGGGAACCATCTTCGCGTTCCCACAGGAGAATGATGATGGGTATGCGTGTAGGAGGCGCTGCGTCGGGCGCCGCCCAGGCCGCCTGGCAACAGCAGGCCGCCAGCACCGCCGCCGCGAAGCCGGCATCCGCCACCCCGGCTCCTGCCGCTGCGGCGGCCGGCGCGGCCCAGAATGCTGCCAGTCAGCAGATCCAGGCCGACATGAAGTCGCTGGCCACGGGCAGTTCGTTCAGCCTGATGGCCTGAACGATCCGTCCGCACGCCCCGTCCGAACGGACGGGTGGTTGCAGGGCCGGAACCGTGCATGCCCCCCGCACCGTTTCCGGCCCTCCTCCTTCGGGGTTTTCCTGATGGCCACGGGCGCCTTGCGTTAACCATGTCCGCCCCATCCTTGCGGGGCCGATAGCCGGCGCAAAAGGATATTTCATGCATCATACGGGCCCCATCGCCGGGGTTGCTGCCCATGGATCATGGGTGGCGACGGCGGGCTATGACAATCGCCTGATCCTGTGGGATGCGGCGACGCGGCAAGCGCTCGCGCGGGTCGATCACGATCATCTCGTCAACGCTTGCGATTTCAGCCACGACGGGCGCTGGCTGGTTTCTGCCGGCAGCGATTACACGGCGCGGATCTGGTCGTTGCCCGATCTGCGGCTGTCGGTCGTGTTGGCGGGCCATGGCGACGATGTCGACATGGCGCGCTTTTCACCCGACGACCGGCTGATCGCGACATGTGCGCTCGATCGCATGGTGCGCGTCTATACCCGCGACGGGCGGATGGTCCATGCCATGGCGGGACACACCGGCAATGTCCTGTCGCTGGCCTGGCTCGATACCGCGCGGTTTGTCACCACCAGCGTCGATGGCACCTTGCGCGAATGGCACGCCGCGACCGGGACGTGCCGCCGTGTGATCGAGATCGGCATGCGCACCGATTGTGTGGCCATTGCGCCCGATGGGACGATCGTGGCGGGCGATGATCGCGGGCGCATTGCGGTACTGGCGGGCGCGGGACCGGCCCCCGAATTCACCCCGGCGCATCGCGCGGGGATCAAGAAACTGGTGCTGTCGCGCGATGGCGCAAGGTTGGTGACGCTGGGCTATGACCGCGCGCTCGGCGTGTGGGACATGACCGGCGGCGCGCCGAGGCTGGTGGCGATGAACCCCATGCTCGGCTCGACCTGGGCGCGCGCGGCGGCGGTGCTGCCCGACGGGCGGATCGCGGTCGGCACGTTTGGCGGGACGTATGCGCTGTTTGATCCGGCGGCGGCGTCGTGGGATTGCACCGGGGTTGCCGCTGGCCCTGCGCTCAACGCCGTGGTCGAGCGAAATGGGGCATTGGTCGCGATCGGCGATGCCGGTGTCGTCCTGACCGACGGTGTTCCGGGGACGGACCTCGGCAGCTTGTGCAACTTTCTGGCGCCTGCCGGGGACAGGCTGTTTGCCGGCGGGCATCTGGGCGAGCTTTACGATGTCGACAGAGGGGCTGACAGCGGGCAGGTCTTGCACCGGCACCATGCGCCGCTCAATTGCGCCGTGTCGTTTGCGCGCGGCGGCGTGGTGCATCTGGCGGTCGGGACGTATACCGGCGAAATCCTGGTCTTTGCGCTGGCCGGCCCGGCGCGCCTGATCAGGATCATCCCGACCCATGCCCATGCGATCAAGGCGCTGGCCGTGAGTCAGGATCGCCTGTTTTCGGTCTGCGCCAACGGCACGCTGGCCTGGCACGATACCGAAACGCTGGAAGAACTGTGCCGCGTTCAACGCGCGCACACGCGCATTGCCAATGCCGGCGTGGCGCTGCGCGATGGCGGCTTCGCCAGCGTCGGGCGTGATCGCGTGCTGCGGCTGTGGCTGCGCGGAGGCGACCATGCCTTTGCCACGCCGCATCCCAATTCGGTCAAGGCGCTGGCCGCCAGTGCTTGCGGCCGATGGATCGCCTCGGGCTGCTATGGCGGTACGGTGGTGATCTTCGACCGTGCCGCCAGCACCTTTTCGCCCATGTCGCGGATCAGCAAGGCGGGGATCGCCGCGCTGTGCTGGTCCGCCCATGCCGGCGGCTTTGTCGCCGCCGACTATGCGGGCACGCTCCATGCGGTGCCACTGCCGAAGGCAGGCGCGACAAGCCTGCCGGTCGGGCTGGCGGCGTGACCCGCGTCCTGCTCGTCTGCGGCAGTCAGCGCGGCGCTTCGCTCAACGCGCGGCTGCTCGATGCGCTGGCCGGGGCGCTGCCCGCGGGCGCGGTCGCCGATCGGCTGCGCCCGGCGGAAGTCGATCTGCCGCTGTTTGATGCCGATCGCGAGGGCGAACCGGCATTGGTGGCGCGCGTGCGGGCGCTCCATGCGCGGTTTTGCGCTGCCGACGCGCTGATCGTCGCCAGCCCTGAATACAACGGGCTGATGACGCCGTTCCTGAAAAACCTCGTCGATTGGGTTTCCCGCCTGCCTTACCGCGATCCGGCGCTGACCGGCGCCTTTGCCGACAAGCCGGTGCTGCTGGCCGCGACTTCCCCGGGATGGAGCGGCGGGGCGGTCGGCATTCCCGCCTTGCGCGCGCTGTTCGGCTATTGCGGCGCGGTCGTGTTCGGCGAGGCGATCACCATCCCTTATGGTGATCGCGCCATCGCGCCCGACGGGACGCTCGATCCCGCTTTTGCCGGGACGTGGTGGCGCGATTGCGTCGCGCGCTTTGCCGCTGTGGCCATGCGCATGAAAGGCATCCCCATCGTGAAAGGGTCCGGGACATGACTGTCCAACACTTGCGCTGGCACATTCCCCGGCTCGATCCGCGCGATTGCGCCGCCGGGACGATGAATGACCGCGAACGGCTGGGCCTGCCCGACCATTTCGTGATGACCGACTTGCAACGGCAGGTGATCGACGCCACGGCGCAATTGCGCGGACAAGCGGTCCCGGGGCTGCTCGCGCTCATCGCGGGGGCAGAGCTTTCCTCGCGCATCGCCGCGGGCAATCTGCTGGCGCTGGCGGGCGATCCGCGCATCGATGTGCTGGCGCCCGAGATGATCGCGATTCCCGGCGGGCGCGTGGCGATCGGGCTCGAACCCGATCAGATCGACGCGGTGGTTTCGCGGCTGGCACACCTCGGCATCGTCGAAAGCTGGATCGCCAAGGAAGTGCCGCGCCACGAGGTCACGCTCCGGCCCTATCGCATGGCCCGCTATCCGGTCACCAATGCCGAATATTGCGTCTTTCTGCTCGCCACGGGGTTTGTCGAATTGCCCACTAGCTGGAGCTTTCGGCGCTATCCGGCGGAACGCGCCAATCATCCGGTCCATACCGTGTCGACGGCGGCGGCCGATGCTTATGCCGCCTGGCTGGCGCAGCAGACCGGCCGGGCGTTTCGCCTGCCGACCGAGACGGAATGGGAACACGCCGCCGCCGGGCCACAGGCGCTGGAATATCCCTGGGGCGAAACATTCGATCCCGCGCTGTGCAACACCGCCGAATGCGGGTTGCTCGATACCGCGCCGGTCGGGGTGTTTGTCGGCGGCGAATCGCCGTTCGGGCTGTGTGACATGGGCGGCAATGTCGAGGAATATGTCGCCGACGACTATCTCCCCTGGCCCGGCGGCAGCCTGATCGCCGACCATCTGGTGCAGATTCACGGGCGCTATCGCGTGGCGCGCGGTGGGTGTTTTTCACGCTTTGGCGATCTGGCGCGGACGCGCCGGCGCCATGGACACAACCCGCGTTCGGCGGCCTATGCGATGGGCTTTCGCCTGGCCGAGACTGTGTCGGAGAGCGGGGCATGAGCCATCTGCTGGTCATCGACTTGCCTGGCGGCAACGATGGCGATGTGCTGTCCGCGGCCTTGGCGCTGGGGCATCGCTATACTCTCGCCAGCGCCGATCCGGCGCATTACCGGGCGCAGGCGGAGCTTGGCCCTTTGCTCGATCGTGCGGTGGCGGTGCTGGCCTTGCCCGCCGATGGCGCCGGCTGGGCCATGGCGATGGCCGCCGCGCATCGGGCCGATCCGTTCGACGCGGTGCTGTGCTTGCAGGATCTGCGCCTTGTAGAGGCCGCGCGTGTGGCGCGTGCGCTCGGCCTGCGCCATGTCTCGCCCGGGGCTGCGGCATTGTGCCGCGACAAGGCGGCGGTGCGCGCGCGATTGGCCGAGGCCGGGATTGCCCAGCCGCCCTTTGCGCTGGTTGAGGCTGGTCCCGGGGCTGGCGCGCGCCTGATCGAGGCGGTGGCGCGGGTCGGTCTGCCCGCGATCGTCAAGCCGGTCGATGGCTTCGGCTCGCAGCATGTCTTTGCCTTGCGCAGCGAGGCAGACCTGGGGATCTTGCGCCAACTGGCCGACCTCGTGGCACAAGGGCCGGGCGACTACGGGCTCGGGATCGCGGCGCGCGGCGCCTTGCTGGTCGAACGGTTGTTTGACGGGCCGGTGCTCGGTTGCGACGTGATGCGGGTCGATGGGCGGCAGGTGCTGCTCGGCGTCAATGAAAAGATCATGGCTGTGCCGCCGTCGTTCGCGATCTTGGGCGGGTGCTTCACGGCGCATTGCGGGCAGTTTGTCGCGCTCGACGCCTGGCTGACGCGGGTACTCGATGCGGTCGGGTTCGCTGACGGCGCCGCGCATGTCGAGCTGGTGATGACGGCGGATGGGCCGCAACTGGTCGAAATCAATCCACGTCTGGTCGGCGCGCGGATCGCGCGGCTGATCGGTGCGGCGCTGGGCCGTTCGGTCCATGCCGATCTGATCCGCCTGCATCTGGCGGGCGACTTGCCCCCGCCGGCAAACCAGTCGCGCCATGCGGTGACGCGCTGGTTGATCGCACACGAGCCGGGCGTTCTGGCGGGCATCGACTGGGCCGAATGTCCGGATCCGGCACTCGTCGGGCCAGCACTTGTCGGGCCAGCACTTGTCGGGCCAGCACTTGTCGGGCCAGCCCTTGTCGGGATCGTCGCCAATGCGCATCCCGGCGATACGGTGCGCCCGGCGCTCGACAATGCCGACCGGCTGGCGATGGTCATGACTGCCGGCCCCGATCGGGCGCAGATCGAGGCGCTGGCCGAGCGGGTCGTCGCCGATGCGCGGGTCAGGTTGCAGGTGCCAGAGTCCGTGTCATGCACTGGCTGAAGCCATCAAGGACATAGTCGGCAAAGGCCGGGCATTCGACAAAGCCATATTTGCGATAGAGCGCGATCGCCGGAACAAACGCCGCGGTCCGCCCGGTTTCGAGACTGACCCGCGCATGACCGCGCGCCCGCGCTACGCCGAGCAAGTGGCGCAGCATCGCCTCGCCCACGCCCTGGCGCAGGAATGCGGGTGCAACGCGCATCGATTTCAGCTCGCCATGGTCGTCGGCAATGCGGCGGATCGCGCCCATCCCGGCCAGTTCATCACCCAGCCACGCCGTATAGAACGTCACATCCGGCCCGCGCAGCGCCTCGATCGGCAGAGCGTGGACTTTGTCCGGCGGGCTTTCGTCATGCATCGCTGACAGATGCAGCGCGACGAGCGCGCGGATCGCCTCGCCCGACAAATCGTCTTCGACAATACGCAAATCAGCCATGGCTGCTCCGCTGGAAAGTGGTGCGCAGTCTGCTATCGGATTGCGCGATGACCGATGCAACGCCTTATCCGGCGCAGAGCCCCGTCTGGTCGATCGCCATCCATGGCGGCGCCGGATCGATGACCCGCGATTCGATGGACCCCGCCGCGATTGCTGCGCACGAGGCGGGGCTTGCCGCCGCGCTCGACGCCGGACGCGCGGTGCTTGCCCAAGGCGGCAGCGCGGTCGACGCCGTGACGGCAGCGGTCGTCGCGCTGGAGGATGATCCCCATTTCAACGCCGGGCGCGGCGCGGTGTTCACCTATCACGGCACCAACGAGCTCGACGCGGCGATCATGGCGGGCGACAGCCGCGCCGCCGGGGCGGTGGCGGGCGTGACACATACCAAAAACCCGGTGCGGCTGGCACGCGCGGTGATGGAAGCGGGGCCACACGTCTTCCTGTCGGGCGCAGGGGCAGAGGAATTCGCGCGCGATCACATGATCGAACAGGTCGATCCCGACTGGTTTGCCACCCCCGAGCGCTGGCGCCAGTTGGAAGAATTGAAAGCCAAGGCGCTCGGCTGGTTCGATGCCGGCATGAAATACGGTACGGTCGGCGCGGTGGCGCGCGATGCGGCGGGGCATGTTGCGGCGGCGACTTCGACCGGCGGGCTGACCGGCAAACGCTGGGGCCGGATCGGCGATTCGCCGCTGATCGGCGCGGGGACGTATGCCGATGATCGCGCCGGCGCGGTCAGTTGCACGGGTTCTGGCGAACAGTTCATCCGCGCTGGCGCGGCGCATGAAATCTGCGCGCGGATGCGCCTGACCGGAGTCTGTGCGGATCAGGCGGCGCACGCCGTGCTCGCCGAAATCGGCACGATGGGCGGCGTCGGCGGGGTCATCGTGGTCACGCCCGCAGGTGAAACCGCGCTGGTCTTTACCACGCCGGGCATGTTCCGGGGCCGTGCCAACAGCGATGGTGCGCGCGAAGTGGGCATTTTCGGCGCCGATTGATTGATCAACCACCGGCGAACTTGTCGGCCTTGCGCTTGCCAAAGCGCATCCCGGTTTCCAGCCGGGCGCGGAGCTGGGTGTAATAGGCTTCGAGAAAGGCGCGTTCGTCGCCCGCGCCGCTGGTCCAGCCGATCTTGCCGCAAATCGTTTCGGCGACTTCGGCCAGGACTTTGGGCTGGTTGTCGCGCAACACGCGTTCGAGCACTTGCAGTTCGTATTCGCCATAGATCGCAAGGTCGGCGTCGCCGAACCGGTAATGCGTGCCGGTGATTGCGCTGACCCCCTGGCCCGCTTCGCCCAGCGACAGCGCGCTGTCGAGCCGACCGCGCGGCGCTTCAACCACCCAGGTTCCAGCGATGATGTCGCCGCAGCGCAAGGCATCGCGGTTGAAGAACGGGAACAGCGCAAAGATCGCAAACCACACCAGCGAGGCCCAGCCTGCCAGCGTGGTGTCGCTGCCGGCGTTCAGCGCGCTGCCGATGAAGATCACCGGCATGAACAGTTCGACATCGCGCAACAGGTTGCGCGCGATCACCGCCTCGGCCGACAGGCGCGTCGCGGCGCCATCGCGGCCCGGGCGCGCGGCGATGCGGATGCCCGTCATCCGCTTACCCGGTGTCGCCCCGCGCGGGCCCAGTTCGAACCAGAGGAACCACAGGTTGCGCGCCAGAAACATGACAATGATCCAGATCACCACCAGCGTTTCGAAAACCGCCCGCACCACCGCGCTGGCATGGGGGCCGCTCATCCCGACCCCGCGCGCGATCCACGACAGCACCAGCGTGGTGATCAGGATCCCCATATAAAGCACGAACAGGTCGATCAGCAGCGCCGCCGCGCGCGTCCCGCGCGATGCGATGGTCAGCGGCAGGCGCAGTCCCTCGGCGGTCAGGATCTCGCGCTGGCGACGGTTGACCAGCGACACCCGCCGATCGCCCGTCTTGCGTCTTTGCCACGGCCAGCGCGCCATCAGCGTGTTCTCGCCAGACCGCGAAAGGCAAAGAAGTAGGCCAGCCACCAGCCCAACATGCCAAACCCCAGCGCCAGCCGGGGCGCGGTCGCATCGATCAACTGGCGCGCAAAGCCTTCGAGAAGCGCGGCGACCACCAGCATCAGCACGACGCCTGTCATCACCGTCGCGGCGCGGCGCCCGGCTTCGGCGGCGGCATCGAGCATCGCGCGCGTCCCCGGAAAGGCCATCGCGCGTCCGATATGAATGCCCGCGCCGCCTGCCAGCAAAAGGGCGAACAACTCGGTCGTGCCATGGACCGACAGCCAGCCGATCAGATCGAGCGTCAGCCCCTGCCCATGATAGAGCCACAACAGCGCGCCAAGCTGTCCGGTGTTTTGCACCAGCAACAGGATCGGCGGCACGCCAAAGGCAAAGCCCAGCGCAAAGCACAAGATCGCAATTCCGGCATTGTGGCTGAACAGTCCGGCGGCAAAGATCGACAGTCCGGTCTCCCTGGCTTTGCCGAACAGCGTCGCGTGGAGCACCGCGCGGCTCGCCCCGGGCACGCGCGTATCGCCCATCTCCGGCGGCATCAGCGTATAGAACCAGTCGGGATTGCCCGCGACGAGCAACCAGCCGATCACCGTTCCGGCAATCATCACCGCCAGCGCGATCAGGATATCGGGCCCCATCGCGCGCACCGCCGCGCCCCATCCGCCGCCGAAAAAGCGCCGGAACCAGCCGCGAAAGCCCAGTTCCGGGCCATGCACGACAAACCACGCCCGTTGCGCCAGCCCTTCGAGATAGCCGAGCGTCGCCGCATCGAGCGTGGTTTCGCGCGCGACCGACAGGCTCGACACCATCATGCGATAGAGCGCGGGCAGTGCGACGAGGTCGTCATCGGACAGACCGCCGATGCGCCCCGCCTCGATCCGCCCGACAATATGTTCCAGTCGGCGCCAGTCGCCCTCGCGCTCCAGCCGGAACCGGTCGGAGCGCAGCGTGGCGGCCTCGGCGGCGGCAATCGCCGCGTGCTGTCGCCTGGAAAACAACCCGCCCAGCCGGCTGATGGCGCTCGTGCTCATCCGATGCTGCCCTCGCGCTTGATCGCCAGATAGGTTTCGAGCAGGCGCGTGCCGATTGTCGCCCACGGCGCTTCGACGACGCGAATTCCGGCTTGGCGCAGCCGCGTCAACACCAGCGCGCGCTGGCGGATCAGTCCTTGCGCCACGACCGCGCGCGCCACATCGCCGGGCCCGGCAATATCGGCGCTGGCCAGCCGGTCGAGATCTTCATCACGCATCACCACGAACAGCACGCGGTGTCGCTCGACCAGCCGCGCGCACATCTCGATCATCAATTCAGCCCCGGTCGGGTCGGTGAAATCGGCAAACACCACGATCAGCGATCGGCGTTGCAAGCGGGTCGCCAAAGTTGCCATGGCCAGCGTGAAATTCGCATCCTCGGCATGGTAATCGAGCGCGGCGGCGGCCTCTTGCAGGCGGCGAAACTGGTGCGGCGCGGTCACGAACGGGCTCATCACCAGGGGTCTTGCGGCAAACCCGAACAACGCAACGCGATCCTCGGCCTTGAGCGCGACCCAGGCTGTGGTCAGCGCGGCGGTTACCGCCCGGTCGATGCGGGCAAGGCCGCCGATCGGCTCGCACATCGCCTGCCCGCAATCAAAGGCAAACACGATCTGGTTGTTGCGTTCGATCTCGTATTCGCGGGCAATCAGCCGGGCGTGGCGGGCGGAGGATTTCCAGTCGATGCGGCGACGATCCATCCCCGGCTGATAGTCGGCCATCGCTTCGAATTCGCTGCCGTCGCCGCGAATCGCCCGCGCAATGCGGCCAAACCCGGCGTCGCGCAGAAAAATCTGCAACGCCTTGCCGCGCGCCGGGGCGATATTGGGCCAGACGCGTACGTCGAGCGAAAGGCTGCGCTGGACCTGCCGATGCGCCAGACCCAGCGGCCCCTGCCAGCGCAACCAGCCGCGCGCGATCTGCCCGGTGCCGCGCCGCGCCGGAGCGGGCGTGCCGGTGCCGCGCCAGACCTCGTTGTCACCCCGATCCAGCGCGATATCGATACGCCCGCCATCGGCCAATCGGGGATCGAGCGCCAGTGCCGCGCTCGGCCGGGTCCAGCCGCCCCCGCGCACCAGCCGTGCCTCGATGCGGATCGGCAGCGGCTCGCCCACTTCGCCGTCGGTCGGCGCGATCACTTCGAACGCGACCAGCCCCCCGGCGAGAAACCCGTCGAGCAGCACCAGCAGGAGAAGCGCACCACATGCCGCCGGGGCCACGGTCCAGGCCCCCGGCGCAACGGCCCCGATCAGCAGCGAGACCAGCGCCATCACCACGAGCAGCCGAATTGCCCCCGCCGAAGGTGCCAGCCCGGCCAGTCGGTGGGGCAAAAAGGCCATGATCAGCGCGGCGCCTCTGTCCGCGTGACGAGGTCGGCCACGATCGCTTCGATCACGCGTCCTTCGATTTCCGCCGCCGGAGACAGCAGCAGGCGATGGCGCAAGACAGCGGTTGCCAGCGCCTTGACATCATCGGGCACGACATAGGCCCGCCCATCGAGCGCCGCCCGCGCCCGCGCCGCGCCGGCCAGCAGCACGGCGGCGCGCGGGGACGCGCCCGACACCAGATCGCCGCTTTCGCGCGTCGCGCGCACCAGCCGCACGACATAGTCGACAATGCTGTCGGCCATGGTCACCCTGCCGGTCGCGGCAATCGCTGTGCCCAGCATGGCGGCATCGGTCACCGCCGCAATGCCCAGATCAGCCGGGCGTGCCCGGCCATGCCCCTGGGCATAGCGCCGGACGATGCGCGCTTCTTCGTCGGCGTCGGGATAATCGACCAGCACCTTGAACAGGAAACGGTCCAACTGCGCCTCGGGCAGAGGATAGACCCCCTGGCTCTCGATCGGGTTCTGCGTCGCGATGACGGTGAACCGGTCGGACAGCCGATGCGCTTCGCCGTCGAGCGTCACGCGGCGTTCCTGCATCGCTTCGAGCAGCGCGGCCTGGGTCTTGGGCGGGGTGCGGTTGATTTCGTCGGCCAGCAGCAATTCGCAGAAAATCGCCCCGCGTGTCAGGGTAAACTGGCTGGTCTGGAAATTGAACAGGTTCGACCCGAGGATGTCGCCGGGCAACAAGTCGGGGGTAAACTGGATGCGCCCGAAATCGAGCCCGAGCGAGGCGGCAAAACATTGCGCCAGCATCGTCTTGGCCGTCCCCGGCGGGCCTTCGAGCAGGACGTGCCCGCCCGAAAACAGCGCGATCAGCAAGTGATCGACCACGGCGTCCTGCCCCACGATCGCCTTGGCCACTTCGCCCCGGATCGCGCCTGCGAGCGCGCGAATATCGTCTGGTGTCATGGTCCCTCTTGTTTCCGGCTGATATGGCCAAGCGCTTGTTCGATCTGGCGAAGTTCGGCAGCCTGCGCCGCGATGGCCCTGGGCCCGCGCGCCGCGCCGAGCCGCGCCGCCACCTCGCCAAACGGCGCGGTATCCGGGGCCATGGCGCGCTGGATGCGCTCGATCGCGGCGTCGGTTTCGCCCGCCGGGCGTCGTCGCGGCAGACCGAGCGCAACGGTCAGGCGCTCGCGCGCCGCCTCGGCATAAGGCGGTGCGATCAGGTGATAGCGCCGCGCGCGCAGCAGCAAGGCCGCGCCGCCTTCGACCAGCGCGATCCGGCCCACGCGATCCGCCGGCGCTCCGGCGCGCGCCGGGCCAAACCGGGCAAACCCGCGCCAGATCGAACCCGCCATGGCGAGTACGAGGCAGATCGTCGCGGCGAGGAACGGCGGCGTGAACGCCAAAGTCAGCAGATTGCGCGACGCGCCCAGCCCCGCCAGCGACACATCGAACACGATGCGCCGACGATCG
>Ga0302157_10005504_pt1 | contig 13390 bp, 10 predicted proteins | sample I_Bog_N3_3_FD_193502 | JGI IMG/M metagenome (GOLD analysis project Ga0302157, IMG submission 193502) | Peat permafrost microbial communities from Stordalen Mire near Abisko, Sweden - I_Bog_N3_3 | ecosystem: Environmental > Terrestrial > Soil > Wetlands > Peat | place: Sweden: Abisko, Stordalen...
AGCTGCTTGATCGGGGCGTTCTTCGAATCAGTCTTGTGGGTCATCTTGTTCCTTGAAGGGCTGAAGATTTGGGTGGGTTCGTCGAATCAGACGTTGCCGGAGGGACAGGTGCCTCCGTGCGTCACGCCTCCAACCGGGCGATCGCCCGTCCGCACGGCGCTCCGCACGCCGAGGTTCTTCACCGTCTGGCGGTTGAGCACCAGCTGCTTGATCGGGGCGTTCTTCGAATCGGTCTTGGTGGTCATGGGGCTCCTCTGGGACATTGCGCAATCCCACCGCGTGGGCTCGCTGCCCACGTTGCCTTAGCAGTAGTCGTGCCAGCTTGGATTGCGCACCGGGCTCTACTGCGCAGATAGGGAGGCTGCCGCACGCGCGGATGGCCACGAGACCTCGCCCCATTTGGCGCTCCCCTCTCCCGACGGATGGCCACGCTGCGCCGAGATGGCGTGCCCCACCTTCGGACAAGGCGCTCGATCCCTCGGACGCCGCTTCCTCTCGCCTCGAGTCTGGCGTCGCATCGTCGCTTGGGGCGCGCCAAGTGGCGGCAAGTCGGCGCTGTTCGCCATCGAGGTGGCGTTCCATCCGTGGACGATGGCGCTCACTCCGTCCGATTTGGCGTCATCCCCGTTCCAATATCGCGCCAATGAGCGAGCTTTTGGCGCCGCCATCGTCGTGATCGATAGCCAAACACAGTAGAGGCGGGTACGTATCTCGCCGCAATCGACGCCACCTCCGATGCCCGCCCCCCTCCTCTCCCTCAGCAAAGAAGCCAAAGCCCTCGTCTCCCTCGCCAGAATGCGCCTTGGGATGAGCCAGGAGCAGTTCGGTCACGCCCTTGGAGCCTCGAAGCGGACCGCCACCCGCTGGGATGGGGGACGCGCTTCCCCGAGCATTCCCCAGGTCCGCATCCTCACGGGTCTCGTCTACCCGCGCGATCCGGAGCTCGCGGCGCAGCTGGCCTCGGCGACGGGCGACACGCTCGAGGGCCTCGGGATCGTCGCCCCCTCCCCTCCCCCCGCGCCGCCGCCTACTCCCGCGCCTCCCCCTGCTCCCCCGCCGCCACCGCCGCCTCCCCCCCTGCCCACGGCGCTCGTCGTTCAGGCCGTCGTCTGCGCCGCGGCCGATGCGCTCCAGGCCTCCCCCGGCACCGTGCGCGCTCCCCTGCTGGCTGCGTTCCGGATGGCGCGCGAGCTGCGCCTCAGCGTGGAAGACGTGGAGACCGCGCTCTCGGCGACGGCAGCGACGGCCCCGATTCCGTAGCGGCGCACCTCGCGCGCGGCGCGTCCACCGGCCGCGCCGCTCCGAACGCCGCTCTCCGCGCGAACGCTGCTACCTTTCGCTCCCGATGCCCCTGGAGCCCGGCGCGACCTTCGGCCGCTACCAGCTCGCCGAGCTGCTCGGGCAGGGCGGCATGGGGGAGGTCTACAGCGCGTACGACACGCTGCTCCACAGGAAGGTCGCGCTCAAGGTCCTGACCGTGCGCCCCGCGGGGTCCGTCGACTGGAGCGCGCCGTCGACCGACGGGCCGGCGCGCATCCTCCGCGAAGCGCGCGCCGCCGCGGGGATCACGCACCCGAACGCCGTCGCCATCTACGACGTGGGCGAGGTCGACGGGGTCTCGTTCCTGGCGATGGAGCTCGTCTCCGGGCGCACGCTTCGCACGTACGTGGGCGATCCATCGGTGCTGCTCGCGCGGCGTATCCGCTGGATCACCGACGTGGCGCGCGCGCTCGGAGCCGCGCACCAGCTCGGGCTCGTGCACCGCGACATCAAGCCCGAGAACGTGATGGTCCGGAACGACGGGGTCGTGAAGGTGCTCGACTTCGGGATCGCGCGACGCGCGGTCGCGAAGGGGGATCACAAGCCGCCGGAGAATCCGACCGACCTCGCGGCCCTGTCGGCGTTTGCCGTGACGACCGGCACGCTCACGGCCGACGGGGTCGTGATGGGGACGCCGCGGTACATGGCGCCCGAGCAGATTCGCGGAGACGCGATCGACGGGCGTGTCGATCAGTTCGCGTGGGGGGTGCTCGCGTTCGAGCTGCTCGTCGGCAAGACGCCGTGGGAGGGGGAAGGCGTCGGGATCTTCGCGCAGATTCTGTCGCGCGAGGTCGATTCGCTCACGAGCCGCAACGCAGAGATCCCGGCGCGCGTGGACACGGTCGTGCGAAAGGCGCTGAGCAAGTCGCCGGACGCACGCTTCGCGACGATGGAGGAGGTCGCCGAAGAGCTCGAGCCGTTCGCTGCGGCGACGACGGGGCAGCAGCGGCGCTTCTCGATCCCCGTCGCCGTGCCGGACATGCAGCTCGCGGCGACCGAGCAGATCTCCGTCACCGGGCAGACCGCCGTCGTGCCGAGCGGGTTGCCGGCGAAGACCCAGGGGAGCGAAGGGACGACGGGGACGGTGCCGCGGAGGCGCGGGGTAAGGACGGTCGCGGCGGTGGCGATCGCGGTCGCCGTCCTCGGAGCCGTCGGCATGCGGGGGCGGGTGGGCCAGGTAGCGCGCGAGGTCGCGGCCGACGCGGGCGCCGTCGACGTACCGTCACAGATGTCGTCGAACCCCGACGCGACCGCGGCGTACCACGCGGGAATGCAGGCGCTGCGGGATGGATCGCAGGGGACGGCGCTGAAGCAGCTCGGTCACGCGACGGAGCTCGATCCGCTGTTCGGTGCGGCGCAGCTGCGCCTCGCGCTGACGAGGTTGCTGGATCCCACCGTCCAGGCGATTACGAGCGCCGACCTGCTCGCGGCTCACGGATCGCAAACGTCCCTCGGCACGCACGAGCGCATTCTCCTCGAGGCCTTCGAGCGCATCGCACGCGAGCCTCCCGACTTCGAAGGGGGACGGAGGGTGCTCGAGGATGCCACGCAGAAGTACCCGACCGACGCCGACTTCCCGTTCCAGCTCGGGCTCCTGCTCGATCTCGCCTCGCTGCCCGGCGAAGCCGTCAAGGCGCTCGACGTGTCCATTACGCGCGATCCGACGTTCGCCTTTTCGTTGCGAATGAAGGCGGAGGTGCTCATCGAGCTGGGGGACGACGGTGCGGGGAGCGACTCGCTCAATCGATGTCTCGACATCTCGCCGGCCGCGACGTCCTGCCTCGCGGATCTCTCGACCATCGAGGAGAAGGACGGACAGTGTCAGGCGGCCGTGAGCACGAGCCAACGACTGATCCCACTCACGCCCGACCGCCCCTACCCGTACTTCAAGCTCGCGGAGGGCCTCGCCGGAAGCGGGGAGGCCGACGACGCCGTACGCGCTGCCTTCGCGCAGGGGCTGGAGCGCACTCCGGTCGAGGAACGTCCGCGCAAGCAGGCCGCACTCGACGCCGCGCTGGCGATTCTCCGCGGGGACTTCGCAGCCGCCGAGTCGCACTACGCGGAGTGCGACCGCATCGCGGAGGGGGGAGAGTTCGAGACGTTCTCGATGGTCTGGCCGCGGGTCCTCATCGATCTCGAGCTCGGTCGTACCGCGCAGCTGACCCGCAGGGCCGATCGGTTTCTGCGCGAGCGAGCTGGGTTGTCCTCACGAAGATCGCAAACGAGCGGCACGTCGCTCATTCTGAAGTCGGCCGAGCGTGCAGCCGGGAGCCTGAGCCGCGAAGCCTTCGTCACCGCGCGCGATCGCTGGCTCGCCGAAGTGGGCGACCGGGAGTCACCCGCGTCCCGCTGGCTCGAGGCTTACGCACGCCCGGCCGAGACGGGCGAAGACGCCAAGGCGGCGGTCGCGCGGATGCCCGACACCAAGCCTCTCTTCAACCTGTTCGCGTTGACTCCGAGCATCGCCGAGCCCATCGGTCGAGCGCTCGTGCTCGCGCGACGCCTCGACGAAGGGATTCACTACCTGACCCTCGCGAGCTCTTCGTGCGAGCTCACCGACGGCACGACTGCCATCTACTCCACGCAGGCCGCCTTCGAGCTTGGCCACGCGCTCGAGGATCGCGGAGACATTCCGGGCGCGTGTGCGGGCTACGACCGTGTCCTTGCGCGCTGGGGTACGGCATCACCGCAGCCGAAGACGGCGACCAAGGCGAAAATGCGAGAAAGGGCCCTCGGCTGCAAGCCGTGAGCCCCCGCACTCGCGAAGGCGTGATCTCACTCGAGCGCCGGCGGTCGCGCGCTGAGGGAGACAACGTTACTAGCGCCGGAGTTGGGGCCAGGGGTGCGGCAGTCATTGCTGATTAGGACGCCGTAGGCTCCCGTACGAACCCCCGTCCGGAGGGTGAGGTTCTTGACCGTCTGACGGTTGAGGACGAGGTGCTTAATCGGGGCGCTGTCGTTCGTGGTGCTCATGGTGTTTCCCTCGATTGGTCTGCTCGCCAAGCGGCGGCGGTAGCTGGGGTGACTGAGCACTAATGCACGGTCGATACCAATGGGAGCGGAATCTACCGAGCATAGGCTGGGACCGACGATCCGCGCACTTGGCGCGGCCGTTGCGCAAATGGCGTCGCGCGCTTGCGCAACGCGAGCAATCGGTTGCGCTACGGATTGCGCAAGGATGCGCAATTGCGCAACGGGGCCGGAGTGGCGTCCAGACGCCCGGGCTTTCCCGCGATGTCGTCGCTTAGACGCTCGAGGAGATGGGTATGCTGGCAACCGAACCCGGACCGGGTGTGCGGCCAGCCTGAACGCCGCTCCGCACGCCGATTTTCTTCAACGTCTGGCGGGTCAGGACGAGCTGCTTGATCGGGGACTTCTTCGCATCGCTCTTGGGGGTCATCGGATTCCTCGGGGTGTGCGAGAAGCCGACGCTTCGCGCAGGTCCTCTCTCGCCGTATGTCCACTTAGCAGTGGTTGTGCCAACCACCAATTGCGTAGCACGTGCTCCCCGGACCCGCCCGCTGCTAGCTCGCCCGCGGCGCCAAGACCCCCGCGTCCACCGCGCTCACGACCGTCTCGTGCAAGGCGGACACGAGCTCGCGCATCGCCGTCCGCTGCGCCGGCGTCGGCGGCACGCTCACGCGCTTCGCGATCGCGGCGCGGTAGATCTCCGCGCGTCCCCGCAGCTCACGCGCGCGCGGCGACGACTGCACGCGACCGAGCGTGTCGAGCACCGCTTCGAGCGTGATCTCCGCGACGCTCGGCATACGCGCGCGCACCGTGTCGTCGTCGTCGTTCGAGAGCTCACGGTTCATCACGCTCGCGGACATTCGGCCTCCGATGACAAGCAAAGGAATGACCACGTGCCCGCTCGCGCACGACGCAGCGCAATTCACGTGATCGCACAGGGAGACCTGAGGCGTGCAGGCCGCAAAGGGCCGCGCGCCTGGTGGTCAATCGCGAGACCGGCGGGGATGGAGGAAGGGGTGAGCGGCTCGGGTCGAGCGTCCGCGGCCACCTCACCTTCCGTCCGCGCCACAGCGCGCGACCCCGCATCTCCGCTGAATCCGTCGCTCTCTGTGCGGGCTCCGACTTTGCTCCGCTCCGTCCTGAAATGCCGCAGACCCCCGGTGCTATTCTTCTCCCCGCCATGAACGACGCCCAGTCGCACGGATCGCTCGGCGAGATGTCGCTCGACGAATGGGCCGCCATGGATGAGGACGAAGAGGGCGAGCTCGTCGACGGCATCCTCGTGGAGGAGGAGATGCCGAGCGCGTCGCATGAAGTGATCGTCACGTGGCTCGCGCGCGTCTTCGGGAACTGGCTCGCAGGCCGCGGAGGCTTCGTCCTGGGCTCCGAAGCGAAGTTCGCCGTGGCACCACGCCGCGGCCGGAAGCCTGATCTCACCGTCTATCTCCCCGGACGGAAGCCGGAAGCGCACGGCGTCATCCGCGCCCCGCCCGACATCGCCATCGAGGTCGTGAGCCCCACGCCGCGCGACGAGCGGCGCGATCGGATCGAGAAGGTCGCCGACTACGCGCGGTTCGGGGTGCGCTGGTACTGGCTCGTCGATCCCTCGTTCCGGACCCTCGAGGTCCTCGAGCGCGGTGCCGACGGTCGCTACGTTCACGCCGCCGCGGCGACCGATGCGCCGCTGACACCGCCCGGCTGCGACGATCTCATCGCGGACGTGCCTGGCTTGTGGGCGGAGATCGATCGGTTGGAGCAGTAGCCGAGCCCGCCCGTCACTCCGCGGTCATCCCCAGCACCGCCAGATACGCCGCGCGCACATCGCGCGTGATCTCGAGGTACCGCGCGATGAGCGCGCTGCTCGCCGTACCGCGCGGACCGTCGCGCATCCCCATTCGGCGCGCGAACAGGGCCATCCCCGGCGCCCCCTCTTCGATGAGCTGCACGCTCGTCCCGTGCAAGACGCGCAACCGCTGCTCCATGCGCCGGAGCACGCGGTACCCCTCGCGCAGCGGCGCCGCGAGGTTCGCCTCGAGGTAGCCGCACGCTTCGAGGGCCGAGAGGGCGGTCTCGGTGTCGGGCGTGCGGATGCGCGGGTCGCTCCCCCACTTCATCTGCAGCCACTGCGCCGCGAACTCCACGTCGACGAGCCCGCCGCGCCCGAGCTTCAGGTCGTACCGGCCTGGGCGCTCTCCGGCGAGCTCGCGCTCCATGCGGAGGCGGAGGTGGTGGACGCGCTCGGTGGCCGGAGCGCCCCGCTCGTAGGCCGCCGCGTGCGCGATCGCGATCACGCGCGCGCCGAGGGTGGCGTCTCCAGCGCACGGGCGCGCCTTCAGCAACGCTTGTCGCTCCCAGTCGTGCGCCTCGGACGCGCCGTCGTCGGCGCTGTGGTACTTCGCGAACGCGTCGAGCGAGACGACGAGCAGCCCCTGGTTCCCCGAAGGGCGCAGCCGCGTGTCGAGCTCGTACCCGGGGCCGTCGCCGTGCGGCGCGCTGAGCAGGCGCATCACGCGCTGGGCGACGCGAACGAAGCGCTCCTGGGCCTCGTCGCTCCCGTCTTCGTAGATGAAGAAGAGATCGAGATCGGACCCGTAACCGATCTCGCCGCCGCCGAGCTTCCCCATCGCAATGACGGCGAGCCCGCGGGCTGGCGGCAAGTGTGGGCCGTGCTCGGGCAGGACGGGAGACGGCCCGTGGTCCCTCATCGCGAAACGGGTCGCTCGGTCGAGCGTGGCGTCGGCGAGCGCCGAGAGGACGTGCGTGCACGCTCGTGTGGAGAGCTCGCCGGCCAGGTCCGCGAGGCCGACCTCCATGGTCACCCTCCCCTTCGCGCGGCGGAGCGCCCCGACGAAGTCCTCCGGATCGCAGTCCGGCTCGAGGGTGGCGATCTCTTCGTCGAGCGCCGCAGCAGCGGTCGCAGGGGTGGGCGCGCCGCGTCCAAAGAGGAGGCGATCGGCCAGCTCGGGGTGGCCGATCATCGATGCACCGAGAAACGCGCTGGCGCCGAAGAGCCCGACGAGCGCCCGCGCCGCGCGCGCGTCCTCCGCGAGCGCGCGCGCGTACACGCTGGGCGTGCCGAGGCGCGCGAAGAACGTGGCCATCAGGCGCGCAGCCTGCTCGGGATCGGCCGCCCCTTCGAGCGCTTCGACCAGCACCGGCGCGAGGTCGGGGAACTTGTCGCGCGTCGTCGCCCCCAGGGGGTAGTCGGGCCGACGCGCGAGCGCGAGCAGGTGCCGCGCGAGGTCCGGCGACGACGACGCGCCGAACACCTCCGCGCTCCACCCGAGGACGGCCGCCTCGTCCCCCGCGTCGAGCGCGTAGAACACGCGATCGAGCGCCCCCGCGTCGTCCTTCTTCACGCGCCCTTCGCGCGAGAGCGATCCGAAGCGCGTCGCCACGCGGCGCCGCGTCTTGTCCAGGTCGCGCTCGAGGTCGCGCTCGTTCGCGAACCCCAGCGAGCGCGCGATGCGGTCGAGCAGCGGGTCGCCCGGGGGCGGCAGGGCGTGGGTCTGCCATCCGATGGCGAACTGCACGCGGTGCTCGAGCCGCCGGAGCGCGAGGTACGCGTCGGCGGTCTCGCGCCCTTCGCGATCGGTGACGAGCCCGCGCGCGCGCAGCCTGCGGACCGCGTCCAGGGTGTTGGTCGCGCGCACGCTCGGCTCGCGCCCTCCCCAGATCAGCTGCAGCGACTGCACGAAGAACTCGACCTCGCGGATCCCCCCTACCCCGAGCTTCAGATCGCGTTGCGGATCGATCGGCGTCTCGGCGCGTGCCCGCACCACCAGGGCGATCATCTCGTCGGCGACGGCCGGATTGACCTCGCGCCGCCACACGAACGGCCCCAGCGCCGAGAGGGCCTCCTGTCCGAGCTTCAGGTCTCCCGCCACCGGGCGCGCGCGAACGAGCGCCGCACGCTCCCAGGTGCGCCCCCACGTCTCGTAGTAGCGCTCGGCCGCCGCCAGCGAGTTGACGAGCGGTCCGCGCGCCCCCTCGGGTCGCAGGCGGAGGTCGACGCGCCAGGCGAACCCGTCCTCCGTCACGTCGCCGAGGGTGGCCGTGAAGCGCTGCGAGACGCGCGTGAAGTACTCGTGCAGCGAGGTCGAGGTGCCGTCCTTCACCGCCTCGCCGTCATCGGTCTCGTAGAAGAGAAGCAGATCGACGTCGCTGCCGGAGTTGAGCTCGCGCCCCCCGAGCTTCCCCATCCCGATGACGACGAACCCGCAGCGCGCCCCCTCGGTGGTCCGCGGCTCGCCGAAGCGGGTGTCGGCCCAGTGCATCGCTTCGCCGAGTGCGAGGTCGATGCAGACGTCGGCGAGGTCCGAGAGCTCGCGCGCCGTCACGTCGATGTCGCTCCCGTGGGGCAGGAGCTCGCGCGCCGCGACCCGGAGCCGCTCCCTCTGCGCGAAGCGACGGAGGCCGCGCCGCACGCTCGCGTCGTCGGTGGCGTCGCCGATCATCGTGAGCGCCGTGCGGCGGTAGGCCCGGGCATCGCGCGCGAGGCGGGTGCCGCGCGCGATGGCGACGACGTCCTCGGGGTGCGCGAAGATCGACGGCGCCATGGCGGGGTACGCACAGGCCAGGAGCGCGGCGAGGTCGACGGCGTCGTCCGTCGCGGTCAGGCTGCGCTCGCTCGCGGTCTCGAAGAAGCGCGCGCGGGCGAGAGCGGCTTCGGCGCGCGCGATGGAGTCGGCGAGGGCACGAAACGGGGAGACCACAGGACGAGAACGTAGCGCGCTCCGCCGGGCGTTCCGTGTTTATCCGGTCGCCTATGCGGTTCCCCTGGGTTATCCACCCGGCGTGACCCGTCTCTTCACGCCGACGTTCCTCGCGTTCGCGATCGTGGCGTGCGGTTCCACGCCGGCGTCGCCCCCCCCGACCCAGGCAGAGGTCGGCGAACCGTGCGACCCGTCGCTCTCGGCTCCGTGCGCGCCGGTCGCCGAGGTGTGCACGCAGGTGGTGTGCGATCCGACGGACGAGGTGTGCACCAAGGAGCCCTACGATCCGGCCGCGTGCGCGTCGAACGACGGCGGCGCCGACACGCAGATCCCGGGCGACGGCGGAGTCGGCTCACCGTGCACCTCGGGCAAGGACTGCGCGTATCCGCTCGCGTGCGTGAACCTCTCCTGCCTCGGCTGAACGTCCGGAGACGCGCCTCCCCGACGTAGCGCTACCATGGCGGCGTGCCCAGCTCCGCGCTCCGCTACCGAACCCTCGGCGAGATCGGACGCGGAGGCATGGGCTCCGTAGAGCTCGTGTGGGACGAGGAGCGGCAGGAGCAGCTCGCGCGAAAACGCATCCTCGGCGGCCCCGGCGACGGGTTGATTCGCTTCAAGCGCGAGTTCCGCGCCATCGCCAACATCCGGCACGAGAACCTCGTCCGCCTCTACGAGCTCGACGAAGACGGCCTCGGGCCGTACTTCACGATGGAGTACGTCGTCGGCGCACCGCTGCTCCTCCATTGCGGCCTCTCGTCCTGGTCGAAGGACGCGTTCACCGAGACACGGCCCGTCTCCGGCGACGGCGCCGCCGTACCTTCGGGCCCGCAGGTGATCTCGGGCCTCCTTTCGCCAATCATCTCCGCGCCCGGGCAGTGGCGGTGCAACTGGGAGCGCATCGACCAGGTCGTCCCTCAAATCGTCCGCGCGCTCGATCACCTTCACGCGAGCGGCATCGTCCACTGCGACCTCAAGCCGAGCAACGCGATGGTGAGCGCCGAGGGGGTCGTGAAGCTGCTCGACTTCGGGATCGTCGCGGAGATGCGCGGGCGCCACGGACCGGGCAACCAGATCCTGGCAGGGACGCTCGGGTACATGGCTCCGGAGCGTCTGGGCGGCGCGCCGGCCGCGCCTCCGGTCGATCTCTACGCGCTGGGGGTGACGCTCTTCCAGATGATCAGCGGAGCTCTCCCGTTCGGCGACGCGTCCTCGATCATCGCGATGCTGCAGCAGCGCGGTCTCCCTCCCCGCCTCGACGATCGCGTCCCGGACGCCCCCGCTCACTACGTCGCGCTCTGCTCCGCGCTCCTTCAGAGCGACCCCGCGCTGCGCGCCACGACGCGCGAGGTGCTCGACACGCTGGGGCATGCGTCTCGTTCGCTGGCCCCACTGCGGCCGCGCGGCGAAGGGATGGTGGGGCGCAGCGTCCTGCAAGCGGCGCTGCACGCGCGAGCCGAGGCGACCGGCAGCGGCGGCTTCGATCTCGTGAACCTCCAGGGGCCGAGCGGCGCCGGCAAGACCGCGCTGGCCCTCTGGCTCGCGCGCGACCTCGAGCGCGCCGGGTGGCTCGTGCTGCGTGGGCGCGCGAGCACCAGCGAGCACGTGGCCTTCAACGCTCTCGACGGCGCGATCGACGATCTCGCCGGCGCGCTCGCCAGCCAGGGGCGCCGGGGCGTTGCTCGCGACCTGGCGGCGCCGCTACGCGACGCGGCGACGCTGTTCCCGGTGCTTCGCGACGTGGTCGCGCCGGTGTCGGCCACCACCGAGAAGGCGACGACCCGTGGCTTCGAAGCGCTCGTCGAGGTGCTCCGGCGCGTGGCCGCGAGCACGCCCGTGCTGCTGGTCGTCGACGACCTGCAGTGGGCCGACGCTGACTCGCTGGCGTTGCTCGACGCCGTCGCGGCTGCCGCGCCGGCGCGCGTCCTCGTCGTCATGACCACGCGCGACGACGTCGGCGAGGCGCGCGCGATCCCCTGGCTACGCAAACGGCGGGTCGAGCCGCTGCACGTGGGCCCCCTCGACGACGCGGCGGTGTACGAGCTCATCTCCCGCGCGGCGCGCGCAGGTGGTGTCCGCGCCGGGAGAGAGACGATCGAGCGCGTCGCGTCGGCGGCCGCGGGGCGCCCCTTCCTCGCCGAGGCGCTCGGCCGTGCGCTCGCGCACGATCCCGAAGCAGCGGGCGATCCTCTTGGAGGCGTCGCGGCCGCGATCGAACGCGCCACGCCCGAGGCGCGTGAGCTCCTCGCGTTCACGCTGGCCGCGGGGGGCTGGACCTCGATCGCCACCCTGGCGCAGGTGATGAATCGGAAGGCCGGCGAGATCGCCAACCTGGCCTCGGACCTGGAGACCGATGGGCTCGTTCGCCGCGACGCGAACGACGGGAAGCTCGGCGCGGTGGACGTCTACCACGACCAGGTCCGCGAGCGTGCCCTCGGGCTGCTCGATCCGCGCGCGCTCGCTTCCGCACACGATCGGTTCGTCGTCTGGTTCGGTGATCGCCGCGGCACTCCGAAGTCAGTCATCGTGCGTCACCTCGTCGGTGCGGGCCGCATCCGGGAGGCCGCGGAGCTGGCGCGCGACGCGGCGCATCTCGCCGAAGCGCAACGCGCGTTCGCCCTCGCGTCCGCGATGTACGAGGTGGCCCTCCGTGAACCTTCGTCGGATCGCGTGGCGCTGCTCCGGAAGCGCGCGCTCGTCCTCGAGCGCATGGGGGGGTATACGGCCGCAGCCGAGTGCTGGCGCGAGATCGCGGTCTCGGTCGTCGAGCCGGACGAGCGGAACGAGGCTCTCCTTCACGAGGCCCACGCGCTCCTGGGTAGCGACGAGATCGCCCGCGGCTTCGCCCAGTTGAACCATGCCCTCGCGGCGCGGGGCGAGCCGACGCTCGGCACGAGCAAGGTCGGCGACCTCTGGACCGGTCTGCAGTTCGTGCTCGGCGCCTTTTCGTCCGCAGGGCCCTCCCTCTCGATCCCGGCCGCGCCACCGGGCATCGAGCTACGAGCGCGGCGAGACATGGACGTCGGTCAGTTCGTCGCGTACTTCGATCCGCTGGCCGGGCTGGATCTGATGCGCCGAGCGCGCTCCCGCGCCGCCCGCAAGGGCGCGTACGACGCCACGACCTTCTGTGACTACACCTTCGCGTACTTCGCCCTCTTCGGCGCGCGCAGGTCGGGCCGCGTCCCCCTGTACGAACGCTTTCGCGCGCGCGCCGACAAGTTCGCAAAGGGACGCGCGCAGGAGGCGGAGAACGCCGCCTGGCCGATGTTCCTCGACGGCGTCGTGGCGATGCGTGACGCGGAGTGGGACCGCGCGGCCGAGCACATGGACGCGGCATGCGACCTCCTTCAGCGCGCGGGGCAGGTCGGCACCCAGTCGCTCATGTACATCCTCTTCGCGCGCAACGAGGTCGAGGTCTGGCGCCAGAACGCCTTCGGATACCAGCGCGTGTACGAGCGCGTGCGCGCGGCCGTCGAAGAGAGCGGCACCGGGACGATGCGCTGCCAGCTCGACATGGGCGCGGCCTTGATCCGCGTTTGGTCCGGCGACGCCGCCGGGGGAGCGGAGATGCTGGCCGAGCTCCATCGCTCGTGGCCGGTGGACGTACGGACGGTTCAACGATTCATCATCGCGGGCGGAATGCAGATCGTTCACACGATCCGCGGCGAGACGTCTCTGGCGCGCGACCTCGCGGCCCGACTCATGGCGGGCGAGTACGGCTACAACCCGCTCGACACCATCTACGCGACCTATTTTGCGAACAGCGCCGCGCTCGCCGAAGTAGCCGCCCTTCGTGGCGGGGACCCGAAAGCATCCGCCGCCCGGGTCCGAAAGTACGCGCGCATCTCGGCAGAAGGCCCCCCCTTCAGCAGGACGCCGGCCGCGCGCGCGCTCGCATACCTCGACGAGCACCTCGGCAAGCCCGAGGCCGCGATGGCGAGGTTCGAGGCCGCCGAGTGCGAGGCGCTTCGCCTCGGCCAGCGCGTGGACGCGGCGATCTCTCGCTTCAATCGAGGTCGGCGGCTTGGAGGTGACGCTGGCGCCGGGCTCGTCCTGTCGGCGCGCGCGCTCCTGGCCGAAGTCGGCGTGAGCGAGAAGCTCCTCACGCTTAGTGAGTTCCCCTAAATCACCGATCGCGATTCTCGAACACTTCACCCGCGACCCTCACCCCCCGAGCGTTTCCTGCGACGCTCACGTGCCCCTCTCCCACGAGGGGAGAGGGGGTTGATCGCCGTGTCTTCTCCCCCTCTCCCCTCGTGGGAGGGGCGCGCTCGCCCCGCTCGTGGATCCGGCGGGGGTGAGGGACGCGCGGAGTGCGCGTGCGCCTGATCGAGAATCGCGCTCCCCGATTTAGCGTCGTCCCCTAGGTGGCTGGTGCCAAACCCGCG
>Ga0302157_10005512_pt1 | contig 13382 bp, 8 predicted proteins | sample I_Bog_N3_3_FD_193502 | JGI IMG/M metagenome (GOLD analysis project Ga0302157, IMG submission 193502) | Peat permafrost microbial communities from Stordalen Mire near Abisko, Sweden - I_Bog_N3_3 | ecosystem: Environmental > Terrestrial > Soil > Wetlands > Peat | place: Sweden: Abisko, Stordalen...
CGACGCTGACGTGCGCGACGGCAACATCGCGCTGCGCGACGAAGGCGGCGGCACCGTCATCGCGATCCGCGGCGACGGCCTGTTCGACTCGGGTTCCGACGTCGCACGGGCAGCCTACCTGCCGCTGATTGCGCGGGTCGCGAGCGTGCTCGAGCGCGTGGATGCGGACATATTCATCACCGGACACACCGACGACCAGCCGCTGCGCGACCGTCGCTTCGTCTCCAACCTCGCTTTATCGCTCTCGCGCGCGCAAGCCGTGCGCGAACGGCTCTTCGCTTCGGGGCTTCCGGCCACGCGGCGCGTCTCGGTGGCCGGCCGCGGCGCCGACATGCCAATCGATACCAACAGCAGCGCCGAGGGGCGTGCGCATAACCGCCGCGTCGAAATCGTGTTGTTTCCGGTTTCGGCCGCGCCATCGAATCTCACCGAAGCGGACGCGCCATGACGATGCTGAAACGGTTGTTTTCACGGGGCACGTTCGTGTTCGCCGGGGTATTGTCGCTGGCCGCGCTGATCTGGTGGATCGGTCCACTGCTCGCGATCGGCGAGATGCGTCCGCTCGCGGGCATCGCGGCGCGGCTCGCGCTGATCGCGCTCGTGCTGCTCGCCTGGGCCTGGCCGCGCGTCAAACGGTTCGCGCCGCGTCCGGCGCTGCCGCGTCGTCCCGCCGCGCCCGAGAACACCGACCTCGACGAACTGCGTGCGCGCTTTCGCACCGCCCTGCAGCGCTTGCGCGCGGCGCACAAAGGCACATGGCTCGAGCGGCTGAGCGGTCGCGCCGCGTATCGCCTGCCGTGGTATCTGGTCATCGGCGAAAGCGGGTCGGGCAAGACGTCCGCGCTCGTCAACGGGGGCGTCGCGCTGTCGCTGGCGGATCACGAAGCGCGCGTGGCCGGCGAGCGCGTCGAGCCGACCCGCGAGTGTGAATGGTGGCTCGGCAGCGACGCGGTGCTTATCGATACGCCCGGCCGCTATCTCGACGCAAGCGAGCAGCGCTTCTGGCACGCGCTGCTCGCGCTGCTGCGGCGCCATCGTGCGCGTCAACCGCTCAACGGCGTGCTGCTGACGGTCGCTATCGACGAACTGCTCGCGCTCGACGAGCCCGGACGCGCGGCGCTCGGCACACGCCTCGCCCGAACGTTGCAGCACTTGCATGCGGACCTGCGCATGGACGTGCCCATCCATGTGTGCCTGACGAAAATGGATCGCATCGATGGCTTCGCGGAGTATTTCGCGCATTTGACGCCCGAGCAGCGGACGCAGGTGTGGGGCATGTCCTTCGATACCAACGTCAATGCGAATGTGGGCACAACCTTCGCGAGTGCCTTCTCGGCGATGGCGCAACGCTTGGACGCGGGTCTGCGCGACGTGCTGATCGCGGACCCCGACACGGCGGCGCGTGCCCGCGCGTTCCTATTCCCGCGCCAGTTCGCGACGCTCGCGCAACCGCTCGCCGGTTTCTGTGCGGCGCTCTTTCGCCATTCGCCGCTCGACCCCGCGCTGCGTGCGCGCGGCCTCTACTTCGCGAGCGCACGCCAGGACGGGACCGTGATCGACCGCGTTCTCGCGCCAGTCGGCGACCGGCTCGGCGCGCAAGCGCCGGCGCCCGCAAGACGCACGCAGGTGCAGGGCTATTTCCTCGAACGCCTGCTGCATGAGGCGCTCTTTGCTGACGCCGGTTTTGCCGGCGTCAGCCGTTCGCAGCGTCGCCGCCGTTTCCTGCTGCACGCCGGCCTCGCGGCGCTCGCGGGCATCATGCTGATCGCGGCCCTCGCCGGGTGGACCACGAGCTACCTGAACAATCGCGCGTACCTGCGGGAAGTGGACGCGCATGTCGCCGAGTTCGCCCGCAGCATCCCAGCTTCCATGACGCTCGAGGCCGACGCCCTTCCCCCGCTCGCCCCGTTGCTCGACGCGCTGGATGCGTTGCCGCGAAGCGCGTCCTTCGACCCCGCCGCGCCGCCATGGCGCCACCGTCTCGGTCTCTTCGAAGGCGCCGGGCCGAGCGCCGCGAGCGACGCCGTGTACCGCCGCGCGCTCGACGAAAAGCTGCTGCCGCAAGCCGCTTCCCGCCTCGCGGCACTGCTCGCCAACGCGCCCGCCGACGACCCCGACTACACCTACGACGCACTCAAGGCCTACCTGATGCTGCACGACCCCGCGCACTACGACGCGGCGTTCGTCACGGCCTGGCTCAGCTTCGACGCCGCACGCACGCTGCCCGGCGACGCGACCCGCGAGACGCGCGAGCGCCTCGATGCGCATCTCGCGCGGCTCTTCGGCGCGCGCGCAGTGGCTTCTCCGTTTCCGCTCGATACGGCCCTTGTCGCACGGGTGCGCGAGCGGCTCGCGCGCGAACCGGCGAGCGAGCGCGCCTATCACACGGTGCGCCGCGAACTGCTGCGCTCGATGGCGGGAGAGCCCGTGAGCGTGGCGAGCGCGGGTGGACCGCAGGCGGCGCTCGCGCTCAGGCGCAAGAGCGGGCGCCCGCTCACCGACGGCATCGCGCGGCTTTATACCTACGACGGCTACTGGGACGTATTCGACAAACGCGTCGGCGAAGCCACGGTGAAGCTGCAGGAGGAAGATCCGTGGGTGCTCGGCGCGGGAGCCGCGCCAGCGGTCGATCACACGCGTCTCGTGCTCGAAGTGCGGCGCGCGTACCTGAATGACTACGCCGACGTGTGGGATGCCTACCTGAACGACCTGACACTCGTCGATAGCCCGTCGATCACGCGCAGCATGCAGATCGCGCGCACGCTGTCGGCGCCCGATTCGCCGCTACGGCAGTTCCTGCAGGCCGCCGCGAACGAAACCCACCTCCTGCGTGCCCGCGAGACCAGCGCACCGGCTGCCGGCGCGTTGCAGCAGCGCATTGGCGCGGCGCGGCAGTCGCTCGGCGCGCTCTTCGGCGAGACCGTCACCGACACGCCGCCCGCAGCCGCCGACACGCGGCCCGAAGCCATCGTCGACGACCGCTTCGAGCCGCTGCGGCGGCTCGTCGGCGCGTCCGATGGCACCGCCGCCGGCGCCGCGCCGTTCGACAGCAACCTGCAGGTGATTGACGAGCTGTATCGCTATTTGTCGTCGGCGAACGCGGCGCTCGCGAGCGGCAACGCGCCGCCTGTCACCGACGTCTTCGACAAGCTGCAAGCCGACGCTGGCCGCATGCCGATGCCGTTGCGCGCGATGCTCACGGATTTGTCGAAAAGCGGTGCGGCGCAGGTGGGGGGCGCCGCGCGGCGCAATCTCGCGCAGGATGCGCAGGGCAGCGTCGGACGGACATGCCGGCAGATGATCGCCGGGCGCTATCCGTTCGCGCGTCATTCGACCCGCGATGTCGCCCTCGATGATTTCTCGCGCCTGTTCGCGAGCGGCGGCCTGATGGACAGCTTCTTCCAGAAGAACCTGGCGTCGCAGGTGGACACGGGCCGCGAGCGCTGGGCGTTTCGCCGCGACGCAGGCATTGCCGGCACGTCCGGGACACCCGGTGATTCGCGCCTGCTCAGCGCATTCCAGAACGCGGACACGATTCGCCGCGTGTTCTTTCCGGGCAACACCAGTGCGCCCTCGTTGCAATTCGAAATCATGCCGCTCGAACTCGATCCCGGCATCACGCAATACGCGCTCGACATCGACGGCCAGGCGCTGCGCTACGCGCACGGTCCGCAGGTGCCGGCGGCCGTGCGCTGGCCCGGGGCGCGCGGCTCGAACCTCGTGACCCTGCAGGTCAGCACCCGCGACGGTGTCGACAGCGTGCAAACCGAAGGCGCGTGGGCACTGCAACGTCTTTTCGACCACGCGCGGATTGCGCCGGGTGCAGCGCCCGAGACGTTCGTCGCGAGTTTCGATTTCAACGGCCGCAAGCTCGCGCTGCGCGTGAGCGCGAACAGCAGCGTCAACCCGTTCCAGTTGCCGGAGATGGACGCGTTCGCTTGTCCGTCGTGAACCGGCGACTTCGTCAAATAAATAAGGAGGAGTAACCCATGTTTTCGTCGACGCTCGGCTTGACCATCATCGCGAGCCACGGCCAGGCACGCACCGGCGGCGCTCGCGCGCAGTTTAATGCGGCGGGTGGCACCATCGGCCGTGACGCTGCCAACACTCTCATGCTTCCTGACGACAACTCGGTGGCCGAGCGGCACGCCGCCGTCGTCGCGGACAAGGACGGCTGGCAGCTTGTCAACCGAAGCGCGCAGGCGAGGATCGCCGTCAACGGAGGGCTGCTCGCGCCGGGTGAGCAGACGCGTCTCGTCGCCGGGGATATCGTGAACATCGGCGCTTATGTGCTGCAGGTGTCGGTGGCAAGCGCGGACAAGGGTCCGCTGCACTATCGTCCGCCGGTCGACGACTACTGGGACATGTCCACGCCCAAGACGGGCGAAAAAACCGCACCCACCGATCTCGACGACCTGCTCGGCCTGCCCGTCGATCCGCTTGCGCTCTTTGGTGGCGCAAGCCGAAAGGGACTGGGACCGGCGGGACGCGCGGCGGAATCGATGGGATTGTTCGGCGACATTCTCGCCACGGCGCCCGAAGCCTTCAACGCGCCAATCGATTCACGCTTTGACGCACAAGCCGACGGCCCCGTGGCGCCAGACAACGCGATCCGCGACAACACCCCCGCGTACCTGAGCCCAATGCGCGTGAAGATCGCCGCACCGATCCCGGAGACGGAGGACACGGCACAGACGGCGCAGACGGCAGAGAAGACAAAGACGCCTGCTTCGCATATCGCCACCTTGCGCATCATGGCCCCCGCGCCGCGTCCTGGCGGCTACGGCGCCCGTCCATCAATGACGATGGCGGCGAGTCAGCCCCTTCCAGCCGGCTCCAACACTGCCGCGCAGCCGGACGCGCTCGCGCTCGCCTTCCTCGACGGGGCCGGCGTCGCGCCCGACGATGCGCACGCGGCAGGCTTCACGCCAGCGTTCATGCGCACGCTGGGCGCGCTTGCCGGCATGCTCGGCAAGCGCCGTTAACCCGTCTTGCATTCCGACAACAGCGGGGCGGCCTTGGGATCGGCGGTCTCATCCGTGAGTGTGCCTTCCGGGCCTTTCGTCCACCACGTGAAGCGATCGCCGACATATTTCGCGCCGGACGCCGCGAGCACGTTCACGAACAGCATCTTGCGGTCATCCACGGTGAGCAGCGCGAAGCTCTGCTTGTTCTTCGTGTTCATGTATTGAACAGTCAACGCGTTGCCACCACTGCATTTATAGCGAATCGTGTTGGTCGTCGCCGTCTGGATCTGCGGCACGGTCAGCGGCATGGCGAACGCCGTCTGGGTTGCCGACATCAGGCACAGCGCGCCCAATGTCGCGGCGAACGGCCTGAGCGCCCGGCTGGTCCTGGCTATCAGGTACGTTCGTTCGATAACTCGTTTCATTGTGCTGTCCTTTGGTTTCCTCTCTGTGGCGGCCAGACGCTGCGCCGGACGGCGTTCAAGGATCGATCACGCCCGCGCACGCATCGGTCGGCGCCGCCGCCACATGGCCGACCAGCGGCACCATCTTCAATCCCGCCGATGCCACCCGGCAAGGCGCCGCCGCAACACCACACCCGGCCAAACCGACCAACGCCGCGCACAGCGCGACCATTGCACACCATTTCACTTGAAACCTCCGTGCCGGTTGCGACATGCTCGCTGCCAGCGGCGTGTTGCCGTCATCGAGTAGAGACGGGTCTTACCTTAGACGCGGCCAGCTTCGCGCGTTCCCGCGCTTCGTCAGTATCGCGTCCGGTTGCTAGCGCAACACCCATGCGCCGCTTCGTAAAACTTTCCGGTTTGCCGAACAGGCGCAGGTCCGAATCAGGCACGGCGAGCGCGTCAGCGACACCTTCGAACGCGACGCCCGCTTCGTCCAGGCCGCCATAGATCACCGCCGATGCACCCGGCGCGCGCAACGTTGTATCGACGGGAAGACCGAGGATCGCGCGCGCGTGCAGGTCGAATTCGGAGAAGCGCTGCGTGGCGAGCGTGACCAGGCCTGTGTCATGCGGTCGCGGGCTGACTTCCGAAAACCAGACGTCGTCGCCGCGCACGAACAATTCGACCCCGAACAATCCGCGGCCGCCCAGGGCCGTCGTCACTTTTGCCGCGACATCGCGCGATTTCGCAAGCGCGGCGGCACTCATTGCCTGTGGCTGCCACGATTCCACGTAGTCGCCCGCCACCTGGACATGGCCGATCGGTTCGCAGAAATACGTCTGCAGATCGCCCGTTTCCGGACTGAGCGCGCGCACGGTGAGCTGCGTGATCTCGTACTCGAAGTCGATAAACCCTTCCACGATCACACGCCCATGATTGACGCGCCCGCCGGCCATCGCGTGCTGCCAGGCCGGTTCAATATCCGCGGTGCTTTTGAGCACGGACTGCCCCTTGCCTGACGACGACATCACCGGTTTCACCACGCACGGAAAACCGATCTTGCCGACGGCCGCCGTCATCTCGTCAAGCGACTCGGCGAACGCATACGGCGACGTCGGAAGCCCAAGCGTTTCGGCGGCTAGACGGCGAATGCCTTCGCGGTTCATCGTGAGTTGCGTCGCGCGCGCGGTCGGGATTACGACGGCGAGCCGCTCGGCTTCGATTTCAGCGAGGGTATCGGTTGCTATGGCCTCGATCTCCGGCACGATCAAATGCGGCCGTTCGGTTTCGATCAGCGCGCGCAACGCGGCGCCGTCGGTCATGTCGATCACGTGCGAACGATGCGCGACCTGATGGCCGGGGGCGTCGGCGTAGCGGTCGACCGCGATCGTCTCCACGCCGAGCCGCTGCAACGCGATGATCACTTCCTTGCCGAGTTCGCCCGCGCCGAGCAGCATCACGCGCGTCGCGCCAGGCGTGAGCGGCGTGCCGATTTTCACCGGCTGCTGCATCGGCTGCATGCCGGATTGAGGGGAAGAAACGGCGGACGCAGCGGACTTCGCGCTCTGCATGGATGCTCCAGAAAAAGAGGCCGGTCAAGCCCGCAATGTTAACACGCGCACCCTTTTCAGGAGACGATCGGTGTTGCGTTTCCGGGCGCAGCCGGCCAGATCCGGGATGGCCTCGAGGTCGGGCGCCGGCTAACCGCTACGGGGTTTTCGCTTCATCGAGCGGGAGGCTCGGCTAACTTTTCTTTACATGTTGCAGTGACTTTGCCGCAATCTGGCTTGGTCAATCTTAGGACGAGTGCGATACCCTTACGGTTTTGCCAGCCTTAAGGAAATTCCATGTCGATGCAGCCTTCCCGCTCGCCAACTGCGCGTGTTTCGGCGCGCAACCGGGTCCATGCTGCGTTCCCGCGTTTCAGGCCCTCATTTGCCGCCCTGGTGTCGGTCGTGACCATCGCTTTCGGCACCGCGTTAGCAGGGTGCACGATGCCGACACATCCGGACAGCGCCGCGCCGCCGACCGATCCTTACAACCCGGCCGCGACCCAGCTTCTCGACGATACCGAATGGCAGCTCACCAGTTGGGCGAATGCCGACGGCAAGATGCGCCCGGTCCCGTCCAATCCGGCTGGCGCCGCAGGCGGTAGCACTGGCGGAGCGCCGATCACCCTGAATTTTTCGACGCAAGGCGGCCAACGCAAGACGAACGGCTTTTCCGGTTGCAACCGTTTCACCGGCACCTACGATCTGGCCGGCGGCGAGCTCTCTTTTGGCCCCCTTGCCAGTACGCGGATGGCCTGTGCGCCGGGGCCTGGCAGCGCGCTCGAGCAACCGTTTCTCCAGGGGCTGGCGGATATCGAAAAGACCGGCGTGCAAATGCAGCCGCCGCAACAATTGCAGATCACGCTCAAGAACGGCGACGTGATGACGTTCACACAAGGCGCACAACCTTGAGATCGATGCAGGCCGGTTTCGCGGGTTGAGGTTTTTGAGGGTGCAGGCTCAGGGTGCAGGCTCAGGGTGCAGGTTGAAGGGACGCCGTTGCGTTTCAGGCGGATGTGAACGTCCAATGAACGTCCGCCTGACCCGGCCAACATCGTCTCCATGTACCCATCGTCACCTTCGGCCGAATGCTTGATCGCTTGAGCGCCGCCCGCCCTCGCCGCGTTCATGGCGGTTAAACTCGGTGGTATCGATTCACCTTTGTCTGAGCCTGGGTTCGCAGCTCACATCGCTTACATCATTCCTGGTTCCTTGCATGCACACGGTAGTTTTCGGCTGGTTCGGTGCTTCGGCCGTCTGGTTCATCCCCCTTCTCTGGCGCATCGTCAAGTCCGTTCTTCCCAACGGCGGCGGTCTGCGCGGTCCGGGCACGATCCGGCTTTGGCTCGGTTTCTTCTGCGTGCTTCTCGCGAGCTGCTCGCTCGAAGCCGCGTTGTTCCATTCGTTCGCATTCGCAGCCGATGTCGACCATCTCGGCCGCGCGCTGCTACTCGGCCTGGGCGGGCATGCCGGCGTCGTGAGCACGCCGGCGGCGCTAAGCGTGGGTGCCGGCGCGGCCGTCGTGTTTTTCATCAGCTTGCCGTGGCTCTGCGGGTTCCAATGGCGCGAAACCCTTGGCTGGGCAAACGGCGCGTTCGGCCTGGGCCTCAAACCCGAGTGGCTCACACCACGGGAACGGACGGTCCGCGAGAAGCCGGCGCGTGCCCGGGCATCGCGCGAGAAGGCGGAAACGCGGGGGGCCGGCAACGGTCTCGGCAGTTTCAAGGCGGGAAGTGCGGCTGGGAGCGGCGTCACGACTTCGGGAAGAACCTCCAACGATGCTCCGGCACTCGGCTTGCCGAGCGCAACGCAACGCCCAAGCGGTCGCTATCAGCGCCCGACCGTCTGGCGTCCCCAGCCAGCGCGGCGCAGCGATGCCGGGCGGCCACTGCGTGGCCCCGAGGCAGCACGCCCGATCGAATCCTTGTCGCCGACACATCGTGAACCGGTTGCCGGCAAAGACAGCTATTCGGACCGCTTCCCCGATGCACGCCCTGCCGCTTCGCACAGCGGTCGTGGAGCAGGACCTCGGGAGCCGCTCGAACCGATCGCGCCGGCTGGTTGGCTGAAGACAGGTTCGGGGTCGGGACCGTCGACAGGAACGCGGGAAAGGGCACCTGGCGCGAACGCGCCCGCGGCGGCGACGGGCGCCGGATCGGCTGGCATCACGCGGGTCGCGAGCGCGGCGGGGAGAACGGCGGGGGGAGCCGCGGGTGCCATGCCGCCGAATCCTGCCCACACATCGACAACGCGGGGAACCGAGCGTCCTGCGGATACTGGCGCGTCACGACGTCCAGACGTGTCGCGTTCGTCGCTGAACCGGAGTGCGCCGGGCGCCGTTCGCGCGTCGGGTTCCTCCAGCGTTTCTCACGCCGCATCGAGCAATACTTCGATGAACCCGGCCCGTGGCAGGTCGGTTCCTCCGGTCGTATCGAGAGACTCTTTTTTTGCTGCGACAACAGCATCCGAGTCGGTTTCCGCCAAGCCTGCCGGTCCGCCGCCGGCACCTGAACGTATCAAGGAGACGCTGCGCTCCATCGAGCAGAGCACGGCGCAATGGACCACGCACGCGGGTGGCGTTGATACCGCGCGGGAACCGGGAACGTTGCCAGATACGAGCGGTGCGGATAAGGAACACGATGCAGCGGCGCTGAACGCTTCGGGTACTTCGGGTACTTCCCACGCGCTGGCCACTTCGGCTGGTTCTGCGAGTTCCGTTCTCCCGGCGTCCTCGACTATTGCAACGCCTGCAGCTTCCCTGGTGTCAGCGTTTGCGCCCCCTGCCGTTTCAGCTTCGTCGGTCAGTGCTGGTCTCGCGAGTCACGCAACCTCTGGCACGGCGATACCGGACGGGACCGATCTTGCGAAGGCCACAATCACCTCCGATTCGCCTCCGGCGTCAGGCACGAATACTCCATCACCGATAACCAACCTATCCGCGAACCAGGCCGACCAGCCGGGAATGGCGGAAGGCGTTGCGTCGATGACGGCATCGAGTGTTGCGGGCACGTATTCGTCGAGCGCTTCGTTACGCGACGGCTACGCCTTCGCCTCGGGTGCTCAGACCAACGTTCGCGAGCCGACGCAGCCGGAGACGTCGCCCAATACGCCACCCTCGACGCAAACGCATGAGCCGGCGCACACGCCGGTTCATCTCGCCGATCTCCCGCCATGGGCTGTCCGCGCTGGTCAGTCGCACCCCGTGCAGACGACGCGTGACATCGCACCGGCGACACCGGCATCACCGCTATCGGAAAGCCACGCAACCGCGTCCACGGGTCAGGTCCACACACCGCCGTGGCAAGCCGATGCGGGCGCCGCCCGTCCGCCGTTCCGGGTCGTCGATCCACCACACGCCACGCCGGACGCAACCAACGCAAACGTCCAAACCAGCACCAGCACCCCGTCCGCCCCTCTCGTCCCTCTCGTCCCGAACGGATACGCGACACAAACGCAAACGCCATCCGGCCAAGCGGCGCAAACGGAATGGGAAATCGCGACAGAAGAACAAGCGGATCCGAGCCACGACCACGCGTCGAACGTCGTCCACTTCCCGCGCGCCAATGCGAGTGCGAGTGCGAGTGCGAGCGCGAGCGCGGCTCCTGCGCCTGAAACACCTCCGCAGCAACCCGAGTCCCGGCCACCTGTACGCGGTTTTATCGCGACCGAATTCGAGTTCCACGCGCCCGCCGCGTCGGCCGTCGATCTTCCCGGCCTCGATCTCCTCGAACCCGCATCCGACGAAGTCGAACCCGTCTCCGAACAACATCTCGCCGAAACGGGCCAGTTGATCGAGCAGCGCCTGCAGGAATTCAAAGTACCGGTGACCGTGGTCGGCGCATCGGCGGGACCGGTCATCACGCGCTTCGAAGTCGAACCGGCGCTGGGCGTGCGCGGTAGCCAGATCGTCGGCCTGATGAAAGACCTTTCACGCGGGCTCGGGCTGACGTCCATCCGCGTGGTCGAAACGATTCCCGGCAAGACCTGCATGGGGCTCGAACTGCCGAACGCCAAACGGCAGATGATCCGGCTCTCCGAAATCCTTGAAGCCGATGTGTATCGCGACTCGAAGTCGTTCCTCACGATTGCGATGGGCAAGGACATCGTCGGCAATCCGGTCGTGACCGACCTCGCGCGCGCGCCGCACATGCTGGTCGCGGGCACGACGGGTTCGGGCAAATCGGTGGCGATCAACGCGATGATCTTGTCGCTGCTCTACAAGGCAAAACCGGAAGACGTGCGCCTGATCATGATCGACCCGAAGATGCTGGAGTTGTCGGTGTACGAAGGCATTCCGCATCTGCTCGCGCCGGTGGTCACCGACATGAAGCTGGCCGCGAACGCGCTGAACTGGTGTGTCGGGGAAATGGAGAAGCGCTACAAGCTGATGTCGGCGGTGGGCGTGCGCAATCTGCAGGGTTTCAACCAGAAAATCCGCAATGCCGAAGCTGCGGGCAAGAAGCTGACGAACCCGTTCTCGCTCACACCCGACGCGCCCGAACCGCTCGCCAAGCTGCCGATGATCGTCGTCGTGATCGACGAGCTCGCCGACTTGATGATGGTCGCGGGCAAGCAGATCGAGCAGTTGATCGCGCGGCTGGCGCAAAAGGCGCGCGCCGCCGGCATTCACCTGATTCTCGCGACGCAACGGCCATCGGTGGATGTGATCACCGGGCTGATCAAGGCGAACATTCCAACGCGAGTGGCGTTTCAGGTGTCATCGAAGATCGATTCGCGCACGATCCTCGACCAGATGGGCGCGGAATCCCTGCTTGGTGCCGGCGATATGTTGTTCCTGCCGCCCGGCACCGGCTATCCGCAACGCGTGCATGGCGCGTTTGTCGCGGACGAGGAAGTGCATAGCGTCGTCGAGTATCTGAAGCAGTTCGGCGAACCGGAGTACGAGGAAGGGATCTTGTCGGGACCGACGCCCGAAGGTGGTACGCCGGACCTGTTCGGCGATACGCCGGATGCCGAAGCCGATCCGCTCTACGACGAAGCCGTGTCGTTCGTGTTGCGCACGCGCCGGGCGTCGATTTCGTCAGTGCAGCGGCAATTGCGCATTGGCTATAACCGCGCAGCGCGGTTGGTCGAACAGATGGAAACAGCGGGCCTGGTTTCACCGATGGGCACGAATGGGAACCGCGAAGTGCTCGCCCCGGGACCATCGGAATAAGCCATTATCAGATGACCGGTGCCCAAGGCAAGGTTGCAGAACCATAGCCTGGGGATCGGCCATCGAACGCATCACTTCACCACAACCGAAAACGCCGCAACAGATACAGCGTAAAGGCGGCGCAAACGGCCATCACGCCCATCACGATCAAGAACGAATGACCGTCGTGCGTGCCGGGCAGCCCAGCCACGTTCATCCCGAAGATACCGGATACGAGCGTTGCGGGCATCAGCAACGCGGACATGACCGCGAGCCACAGCAGCTTGCGGTTGATGTCCTCCGAGAGCAACGCGGCAATCTCGTCCTGCAGAAGCTTCGAGCGCTCATACTGCGCTTCGAGCCCGGCGGCCAGTCCGTTGAGCACCTGAATGGCCTGGACCAGCGTTTCCATAGACCGGGGTTCCGCCCACTCCAGCCGCCGCATCACCAGTTGCGTGAGCGCGTTGCGCTCAGGATCCACGAACCGCTTTACTTCCACCAGCCGCCGCCGCACCGACCCCAGCTCCGCGCGCCAGTTTGAATGACGGCCGTCGAGCACCCCCTCCTCCACGTCGTCGAGCCGGTCGCCGATTTCATCAATCCGATCCGCGAACGTCTCGTTCAACGCGCGAATCAGGCCGGCGAAAAGATCGACGGTATCGCGGAACACGGCGCCTTCGAGCACGGCATGACGCAGCCGGTCGGTCGATTGCAGCGGCTGCGCGCGCACCGTGATCATGCGGTTCTTATCGACGTAAAAGCGCAGCGCGCCCGTCGCCCGGCGCGTGGCCTGCGCGTTCGGATCGGCGTCGGGCGTTTCCGCGACGCGCTCCAGATCCGCCACCACGCCGTACATGAACGTCCCGCCCATGTGCACACGCGGGCGCTTGTCCTCACCGTTCAGGAATTCACGGGCGACATCGGGCATGGCGGTCACGCCAGTCAGCCAGCTTTCGACGGTGTCGTCGTTTGCACTCAAATGCAGCCACGTCGGGCCATCGCCCGCAATCTCGCGGCGCGCCTCGTCCCAGGACAACCGTAAAGCCTCCGCGCCGGCAAACCGGAACGCACAGATGAAACCCGGCGGTGTGGGCGCGTCCGCAGACGTACTCCCGGCGGTGCTGCCGGCGGTGGGACCAGACTCCTTGCTTGGTGCTGACGTAATGTTCAACGTTGAATTCCTTCTTAATCAAGATAACCCCGCGAGACAACCCCGCGAGATAACCCCGGCCTTACTGGTTAAACCAAAACCCGTTATTTGAGAAAACCGTGCGAGCCGCGAACCACTGACGACCCACGACAC
>Ga0302157_10005514_pt1 | contig 13376 bp, 11 predicted proteins | sample I_Bog_N3_3_FD_193502 | JGI IMG/M metagenome (GOLD analysis project Ga0302157, IMG submission 193502) | Peat permafrost microbial communities from Stordalen Mire near Abisko, Sweden - I_Bog_N3_3 | ecosystem: Environmental > Terrestrial > Soil > Wetlands > Peat | place: Sweden: Abisko, Stordalen...
GCCAAGCGGCGATCGGGGCCGGCCCGACGGGCGTCGCGATCAGCGCTCGCCCGGACGTGGCAGTCGAGGTGGAATCAGCAGCTAGCGGCGGCTGGCGCGGTGGCGCAACGCCGGCGTGTCGCCGGGGACCGCCGGGCGTTCTTCTACTTCGTGAGCAGTCGTGTTTCTGCCGCTGGCTTTGGCTCGGTAGAGGGCCCGGTCGGCCATTCGCATGAGGAGCTCGACATCGCCGCTGCCCTCGAGCGAGGAGACCCCGGCGGACAGCGTGAGGGTGCCGACGCCGGCGAACGGCTCTTCCGCGATCGCCCGCCTTGCCCGCTCGGCCGCCATGAGGGCGTTTGCCGATTCGGTTTCGGGGAGGATCCAGCCAAACTCCTCGCCGCCAACGCGCGCCATCAGCTCACCGTGGCGGGCCTGCGCAGCGAGACGTCTGGCTGCCTCGGCGAGCACCCGGTCGCCGACGGCGTGGCCGTGCGTGTCGTTTACGTCCTTGAATCCGTCGAGATCGAGGATCACGATGCTCAGCCCCCGGCCGTGGCGGCGCGAGCGCTCTGCCTCCTCACTCAGGCGCTCGTTGAAGATGCGGTGGTTCGCAAGACCGGTCACGGCGTCGGTTCCCGCCTGCGCGTTGAGGAGCTCCAACGCGGCGGCGTTTCCGATCGCGGCGGCGGTGAGGTCAGCGAAGCGCCCGATGCGCAGCTCGGCGTCAGCCGGCAGCGGTCCGCCCCCGGTGGTGGCGGCCCCGACTGCCCCCCAGGCACGGCCCGCGATCATGATCGGAGCCGCCACGCCGCCGCTCATGCCGAGATCCTCCACGCCGGCAGGCCCGCCGGCCGACCGCGGTGCGTAGCCCTCGAGCCGTTGCGCCACACCGGTGTGCGCCACGCGAGCAATCGCGCTGTTGCCGCCGCGCAGCGCGATGCTGTGGCCGAACGCCGCTGCGGCACTGGGCGGCCACGCTCCGACGAACGTGCCGAACTCGTCGCTGTCGAAGCGAGCGACGGCGCCGATCTCGACACCGAGCAGCTGGCTGACCTCCCGGGCGACGAGTTCGAACACGGCCGTCGCGTCAACCGCGTGCGCAACCGCCGTCGCGACCCTCCGCAGGGCGCCCTCCTCGGCCTCCCTCGCAGCGAGCGCCAGCTCCCCGAGCCGACGCTGGGTGACATCCAACGTGACGCCGCCGATGCCCGTTATGACGCCGTCCTCATCGAGCACCGGGTACTTCGTCGCGACGTAATAGTGGTTCGTACCGTCCGCGTGCGGCGCGGCGGTCTCGTAGGTCACGCTCTCGCCACGCTCACGGATCGGGCGCTCCTGCTCGTATGTCCAGGCGAGCAGCTCCGCCCCGAGAAACCCGCTCATCGTGCGGCCGATGAGCTCGTCCGCCGACGCGCCCAGGCCTGCTTCACAGGCGGCGTTGACAATCTGGAAGCGACCCTCGAGATCGCGGACATATATCGCTGCCGGCACGTGGTCGAGCACCGCCTGCGTCTGCAGCTGGCCGTTGCGCGCCGTATGCCCGGCCTCGCGCAGGTCGGTGATGTCAACGACCGCCCAGACCGTTTCCCGCGGCCCCGCGCCGACGACGGCACGCGTGGCGCGAACGCAGGTTTCGCGTCGATCGGTGGCTCTGCAGATGCGATAGTCAAGCGCCAGCGTCTCGCCGGGCGCGAAGCCGCCACCAGCGGCCGCCGTGACGCGAGCGCGATCATCCTGATGAATCGCGGTGATCCATCCCGAGCCAGCCGCCGCGCTCGCCGCGAGCCCCGTCAGCTCGCACCAGGCCTGATTGACGAACAGGCAAGCGCCGCTTCCGTCCAGTATCCGAATCGCCACCGGCGCCAGCGCGATCAGCTTCAGGAAGCGGTCGTCCGGGCCCACGGCGTTGGGTTCGCCGCCAGACATCGGCGAGTCGTCGCCGCGGCCGAGGGTCACAGGCGCCGGCCTGCCGCGACCGTCGGCGCGGAACTCGCCGGCGGTGCCGGCGAGCGGGAACCGGGCGACCGATCAGCGCTGAGCGTTGGTGCCATAACACTGGATCGACCTCGTGCGGCCGGGGCTTGAGGGGACCGGCTCGCGCACGGGCGCTCACCGCGCCGGCGGCGTGCTTCACCGGGGAGGGTTGGCCGAGACGTTTTTTCTCCAGTCGGCCCATCGATGTTGGCCGCGGCGCTCGTAGTGTGGCGGAATGTCCGGCACGCTGGAGCGCCGCGAGGCGACTCGCGATCCGCAGGCCGCGGGCGAACCGCGCGATTGGGTGGGCCACGTGATCGTCTGCGGCCTGCACGACATCGGCCTGCGAACGGTCGAGCAGATCCACCTCGCCGGGGCGCGCGTCGTCGTGCTCGACGACAGCGGCGATGAGCGCTTCACGCGCCTGACGCGCAGCTGGGGGGTGCCCACCCTGCCGCGCGGCGCCCACACGACCGAGCCGCTGTTCGATGCAGGGATCGCCGGCGCCGCAGCGGTCGTGTGCGCCGAGTCGAGCGACCTGCGAACGCTCGAGACGGTGCTGCTGGTGCGCGACGTGCGACCGGACGTCCGCGTCGTCGCGCACCTCGACAACCCCGCGGTCGCGAACGCCGTCGAGGAGGTCACCGGCGCCGCGACCGTCCTCGACGTCGCCTCGCTGTTCGCGCCCTCGGTGATCGAGGTGTGCACGGGCCGCCGCGCACACGACATCGACCTCGGCAGCACGAAGTTCGTGACGGTGGAAACGACGGCGCCGCGCGCGGCCAGCCTGCGCGAGCTCTACGGCAGCCTCGCGCCGCTCGGCGTCGTCACGCAGGCGAAGGACGAGCTGATCGTCTGCCCAGGGCGCGATTTGGCGGTCGAGGTCGGCGACCGCGTGACGCTGATCGGGACCGAGGCCGAGCTCGAGGCCGCCGACCTGGCCGCGCATTCCGGCGCGGGCGTCGCGCTCGGCCATGCCGGCGCGCGGGCCCTGCACCGCGTGCGACACCTGCTGCGGGCGATCGCGACCGAAGCCGACCGGGCGCTTCGAATCGCCCTCGGCCTCGGTTTCCTGCTGCTCGTCGTCTCGACCCTAGTGCTCCACTTCGCCTACCGCCAGCCGCACGGCCACGGCCGGCTCTCGCTGCTCGACGCGGTGTACTTCACGGTCGAGACCGTCGCCACGGTCGGCTTCGGCGATTTCTCCTTCTCCAACCAGCCGCACCTGGTCGAGGCGTTCGGCATCGCGCTGATCGTCGCCGGCACGACGCTCGTCACGACGCTGTTCGCGCTGCTGACCAACGCACTGGTCAGCCGCCGGATAGCGCAGTCGCTCGGCCAGGCGAAGATCCCCGGCATGCGCGGGCACGTCGTCATGATCGGCCTGGGCTCGATCGGGATGGAGGTCCTCGACGGCCTGCTGCGCCGTGGGCGCGAGGTGGTCGTGGTCGAACGCGACGAAACCAACCGCTACCTCAGCGAGGTGCGCCGCCGCGGCGTCCCGCTCGTCCTCGGCGACGCGACGCTCGGCCCCACGCTCGAGGCGGTGAACCTCGGCAGGGCTGCAGCCGTCGCGATCCTCACCTCCGACGACCTGACCAACATCGAGACCGGCCTCGCCGTGCGCGACCGTCTCGGCGAGCGCTGGTTCGACGTGCCGGTCGTGCTGCGCGTGTTCGACCGCCAGCTCGGCCGGCGCCTGGAGGAGAGCTTCGCGTTCCGCCACGTCTGGTCGACGGTCGCGATCGCAGCCCCGTGGTTCGTCGGCGCGACGCTCGGGCTCGAGGTGCTGTTCAGCTTCTACGTCGGCAGCCACCCGTTCCTGATCGCGCGGCTGCCGATCGCGGCCGGCGGCGGCCTCGAGGGCTCGAAGATGTCAGACCTCTCGGCTGGCATTCGCGTCGTCGCGATCGCGCGCGCCGGCGAGCATGGCGCGCTCGAGCATCCGCCGCGACGCGACACCCAGCTGCAGGCGGGAGACGACGCCTACCTCGCCGGGCCCTACGAGGAGCTGCTGTCGGTGCTCCGCCGCGAGCGCGCGGGCGCCGGCTCAGGCGGCGCCGGCGCTCCCCGACCTGTCTAGACCACGCGCGCGGCGAGCTCTCGCGCTAGGCCGACGTTGTAAACCGCTTTAGCGCCCACCCCAGCTGCCGATGACAGAGCAGTGCTCGCCACCGCACCACGGAGGATCTACGCCCGCCGCTCGGCGCCAACGCACGGCGGCTCACTGCCGACCTACCGCGGGCGCTTCGCCACCGAGCAGGCCGAGCGGCTGCTGTGGCGAGCCGGCTTCGGTCCGAAGGCCGGACAGGCGAAGGAGCTCGCGAAGCTCGGCATGAGCGCAGCGGTTCACTCGCTCACGCGCCCCGCGCAGCGCGGGCTGGCGGGCCCGGCGCCGGTGCTCGAGACCGGCAAGCCGCTACAGCCCTACGACGTGTGGGGCAACGACGTGCTCTGGTGGCTCGACCGCATGGTGCGCACGCAGGCGCCGCTGGTCGAGCGCATGACGCTCACCTGGCACGACTGGTTCGCGACCAGCAACGAGGGCGTCAACTCCCAGCGGCTGATGATCAATCAGAACCGGACCATGCGCCGGCTCGCGCTCGCGGGCTTTCCCGAGCTGTTCGAGGCGATCACGATCGACCCGGCGATGCTGTTGTGGCTGTCGCTCTCGGGCTCCACCAAGGCCGACCCGAACGAGAACTACGCGCGTGAGATGCAGGAGCTCTTCACGCTCGGCGCCGGCAACGGCTACACCGAGATGGACGTGCGCGAGCACGCCCGCGCGCTGTCGGGATGGACCAACAGCTGGAACCAGGCGACCGGCGAACCCGACGACTTCCATTTCGACCCGACCCTCCACGACGACGGCATCAAGGTGATCTACCACCACCGCGGCAACTTCGGCTGGCGCGACAGCCTGCGACTGGTCCTCGCGCACCCCGACCACCCGAAGTTCTTCGTGACGAAGCTGTGGTCCTACTTCTCGCCCGAGCCGCTGCCGGCGTCCGACACCCGCGCCGCGGCGGCGATGTATGTGTCCTCGGGCAAGCAGATCCGCCCGCTCGTCGAGGCGATGCTGATGCATCCGCTGCTCTACGGCGGGGCGAGCCTGGTGAAGCCGCCGATCGTGCAGATCGCCGGGATGCTGCGCGGGATCGACCGCTACATCGACACCGACGCCTGGGTCTGGGAGTCGGGCCTGGTCGGCCAGACGCCCTTCTATCCGCCCAACGTCGGCGGCTGGGACGCGACGCAGTGGCTGAACACGGCGACCTGGCTCGGCCGTTTCAACCTGACCTCGCAGATGATCATCCCCAAGCAGGTGCTCGACCCGGGCAAGACGAAGCCGCTCGCCGACGCGCGCACGCTGACCGAGCATGCGATCGCCTACTGGGGCTCGCCCACGCTCAGCAAGCAGACCGTCGCGGCGCTTCGCTCCTACGCGCAGTCCGCCGGCTTCGACGCCGCCAGCGCGCAGTGGGAGTCACAGCAGTACCCGGTCATCGCGCTGAACGCGTTGCGCGCCCTCGTCGTTGCGAGCCCCGACTACCAGGCCTGCTGAGATGAGCAAGACGCCCGCACAGCAGGCCTGCGCCTGCCGCGACTTCGACCGCTCGGCGTTCCTGCGCGCCGGCGCCGCCGCGGCCGGCCGCGGCCTGCCGGAAACCCTGCCGGGGATGCCGACGCCGGCCGGGACCGGGCTTTCGCGGCGCGGTTTCGTGCTCGCCTCCGCCGGTCTCGCGCTGACCGTCTACGGCGCGCAGGGCCTGCTGCGCTCATCCGAGGCGTTCGCCGACGGGATCGCCGCGGCCGCCACGGTGACCAGCCAGCCGGTGCTCGTCAGCGTCTACCTCCAGGGCGGCATCGACTCGATGTCGGTCCTCTACCCCGCCGCCGACCCGCTCTACTCTCAGTTCCGCACCGACCTCGCGCTGGCGCCCGGCGCCGGCCCGGCGTTCACGGAGGATCCGAGCCTGACCTGGAACCCGCTGGCGGCGCCGCTCGCCCAGCTGCACGGCGAGGGCAAGGTCAGCGTGATGCCGACCGTCGGCTACACCGACCCCAACCAGTCGCACTTCACGAGCCGCCACTACTGGGAGGTCGGCGCAACGGCCGCCGATCTGAACACCGGCTGGATGGGCCGCTACCTCGACCTCACCGGCAGCGCCGACAATCCGCTGCAGGGCCTCTGCCTCGACTACTCGCTGCAGCCGTCGCTGGCGAGCGCGAAGATGCCCGTCGCTACGATCTCCTCGCCCAGCTCCTACTCGTTCTACGCGCCGGGCGTGTGGGGGACGCAGCAGAGCCTGATGTATGACGCCTTCGACGCGCTCGGCCGCGCCGGCGCGAACTCCCGCGACGGCGGCCTGATCGCGTCCGGGCAGGCGGCGCTGATGTCGAGCACGCTGCGCCGCCAGCTGCTGCCCTTCCAGCCCGCCGCGAACGCCGCCACGACGACGGCGCTCCCGACCGGCTATCCCACCACCAGCGACTCGTTCCCGACGCGCATGGCGGCGATCCCCGCGATGCTCGCCGGCGGCCTGCCGCTCTCGTGCGTGAGCGTCTCCACCGACTCCGTCTTCGACACCCACGAGGCCCAGGCGACGCCGTTTGACACCTCGCTCGCGGAGGTCGCGCAGACGCTCTACGCCTTCCAGCGCGACCTCGAGGCGCGCGGTCTCGACAACCGCGTGCTGACGGTCGTGTGGTCGGAGTTCGGCCGCCGCCCGCTGCAGAACGCCTCCGCCGGCACCGATCACGGCGCCGCCGGCCTGGCGTTCGTGATCGGCACCCACGCCGCGGGGACGATGATCGGCGAATGGATGGGCCTGGCGAGCGGGCTTGACGCGCTCGGCAACCTGAAGGAGACCGCCGACTTCCGCAGCCTCTACTGCTCGCTGCTCGAGCAGTGGCTCGGACACGACGCCGCGCCGATCATCCCCGGTGCCGCCTCGCTGCCGCGAGTGACGGTGGTCAAATAGGACGCACCTGCGCGCTGCTGGCAGCCGCCGTGCTCGCCGCCGGCGCCGTCGCCGCCGCCGCCACGGCAGCCGCACATCCAGCAACGCCCGCTCACCGCGCGAGCGCCACCGCCACCGCCCTGCAGGTGACGGAGGTCGAGTACCGCCTGATGCTCTCAGAGGCCGTCGTCAAGGCCGGGCCGGTCAGCCTCGAGGCGCTCGACGCCGGCATGGACCCACACGACCTGCGGCTGCGCCGCGGCAAGCGCGGCACGCCGTTCGCGGTGCAGACGCTCGCGCCCGGCGCGCGCTGGGACGGGGTCGTCGACCTGCGTCCCGGGATCTACCACCTCTGGTGCTCGCTGCCGGGCCACTGGAAGCTCGGCATGCACGCCACACTGCGGGTCGTGCGCTGAGCCACGCGCTCGCGCTGCGGGCGATCGCCGTCGCGCGCCGGCGGCGGCAGCAGTTCAGCTGACGAGCGTCACCGTGGCGGCCGGCATCGCGCGGATCAGCGTCTCGGTGTCGACCGCGAACACGTCGTGCGGCGTGCCGGCGGCGGCCCACACCACTGCGAAGCGCCGCAGCGACGCGTCGATCAGCGTCACGAGCTCCGCGTCGTGTCCGAGCGGGGGGACGCCGCCGATCGCGAAGCCGGTCAGCTCGCGCACCCGGTCGGCCGGCGCTGGCGAGAGGCCCAGCCGCGCCGCGTCGACGCGACGGTCGCCGGCGCAGAGGACGAGCACCGGCTCGCCGCCCTCGTCGCGCACGAACACGAGCGACTTGACGATCTGCCCGACCTCGACGTTCAGGGCCGCCGCTGCGAGGGCGGCCGTGCGAGCCGAGTCGCTGAGCGTCCTGACCTCGATCTCGAGCCCGCGCTGCGCCAGACGCCCGGCCAGGCGAGCCGCCGTTGGGTGCATGGATGCGCAAGCTACCAGCGTCGCGGACCACGACTGGCCGCCGTCAGCCTGGCCACTGCTCGCGTTCCCAGAGCACCCAAACGGCACTTTGGCCGTAACCGATCCCCACGGCGGCGCGCGCAACGCGTAACAATCCGGTGGTGCGCATCGACCAGCCGCCGCCAGCCGCCCGCGGCGCAGAGCAGCCCGCCGCACCCCTCGGCCTGCTGTTGCGCGAGCGGATCGCGATCGACGAGCGCGGCCTCGGCAACATGTGGCCCGTCTTTTACGACAGCGAGCTGTTCGCGCGCGTGATCGAGGCGATGGCGGCGCCGCTCGCCGGCCTGGTCGACAAGATCGCCGGGATCGAGTCGCGCGGCTTCGTGCTCGGCGCCGCGGTGGCGGCGCAGCTGAGAGTCGGCTTCGTCGCCATCCGCAAGGGCGACGGGCTCTACCCCGGCGAGACGCTCAGCGCGTTCACCTCGGCCGACTACCGCGGCCGCCGGCACACGTTCCGCCTGCAGCGCCTCGCGCTGGGCGCCGGCGAGCGCGTCGGCCTCGTTGACGACTGGTTCGAAACGGGCAGCCAGGGACTGATCGCCAGGCGGCTGGTCGAGCAGGCCGGCGCGAGCTACGCCGGCGCGAGCATCATCGTCGACCAGCTCTCGAGCGAGAGCCGCAGCGCGCTCGAGCCCTGCCACGCGCTCGTGCGCGCGGGCGAGCTCAACTTCCCGCCGCCGCCCTGACGTCGCGAGCAGCGGGGCGTGGTCGCTGCGGCGCGGTCAGGCGCGTTTGCGCGGCGTGTTCAGGTGCGGGTCTAGTTGAAGGCTTTGACCCATTGCACGTACATCGTGGCCGTGGCGGGAGGTGTGCAGGTTCCCAGCATGCATGGCCAGCCGCCGACTGAGAGGTCGAAGATGAGCCGGAACGCGCCGGTCTCATAGCTCGCCCAGGATCCGGCGGGGACGCTGGCCGGGGTTGCGGTGGCGTAGCCGATGCCGTCGATTGTCCAGGTGATCGACGTCGGCGTCCAGATCACGCCGTAGGTGTGAAACTGCGTCGGATCCCAGCCGGCCGGTGTGCCGGAAGTCTCGAGCTCCTGAGCGCCGGTGGGGCCGTGCAGGTCGAAGTAGTCGGTTGTTGGTAGCGGCCCGAATGAGGGGGCTTCGAGGATGTCGATCTCGCCCGGTGTGGTGGCGCCCGCGACTGGGTTCTCGGCGAGCATCCAGAACGCCGGGCACAGCCCCTGCCCGGACGGCAACGCGATTGATGCTTCGATCGTGCCGCCGGCGGGGAACGCCTCCGGGTTCGATTGCGCTCCGATGCTGTCGAGCTGGGCTGAGCTGTAGCTGAAGGGGCCGGTCTGCAGCGCCGTGATCGCGAGACCGTTGGCGGTCAGGTAGGCGTTCTTGTCGGCATCGGGGCTGCCGTTCGGTGTTGGTGTCGACAGTGTGCCCGGGCCGCAGCCGCTCCAGCTGTCAAGGCTCCAGTTCGCCGTGTTCGGCAGCTGGTTGGGGACGCTGCCGCCGTTCACGAAGTCCTGGGCGAAGTTGTCCTCCCAGACCAGGTTCGTGTAGGGGTCCGCAGCGGGAGACGGAGCCGGCGCCGGCGGCGCCGGGGGACTCGCCGGCGGCGCCGGCGTGGTCGAAGCAGAAGCCGGCGGTGTGGTGGTCGTGGTGCTCGCCGGCGGCGCGCTGGACGCGGCCTGCTTGGGGTTCGAGGCGCCATCGGCGAGCGCCGGCGACGGATGCTCGAGCGTCAGCGTGACCCTGACCGCCACGGCGGGCGGCGCACTGACCGCGCGCACGATCAGCACGGGGGCGCTCAGCGCCAGCCGGTAGCGAAGATGCGAACCCCACCAGGGCAGCGCGACGGCCTTGCGCATCCGCTCTCCGGTCAGGTACAGGCGAACGATCCGCTCGTGCTTGCCGCGGGCACGGACCTGCACGACGACGTCGTAGGTGCCGGCGGCGTCGACGCTCTTGCGGATGTCGTGTGAGGCTGCGTGGGCGCGCGGCGGGCGGGCAGCCGCGGCGGCGCTGGCGCCGAAGGCCGCGCTCACGGCCAGGACCACGAGGGTCGCGAACACGCCGCAGCGGCGTGCAGTTGTGCCTGGACGGCGCGGGCGCGGGCGCTTTGGCGTTGAAGCGGCGGATCTCGGTCGTGATCGCAAGGTGTCTCCTCGTGCTGCTTGGGCTTGCATGCCTCATCGAGCAGTGGAGGAGAGTTGCGTAGGGTTGCAGCGGTTTGTGCAGCCGCACCCGGCGCCCCGTGTCGCGGCACTCGAGCCCCTGCCGGGCGCTGGCGCTCAGCGCGCGCGCTCGAGCGCGCGAGCGCGCGGCCGCCGATCTTCCGCTTCGTCATCGCGACCGATTCGAGCGCCTGCTGATCGCGCGGGCCCGGGCCGGGCGCTTGACGATCGTCACGGCCGAGCGCCGCTACGCCGGCTACGGCGTCCGGCCGCTGGACGCCGCCGCCTGACCCCGCGAAGCGGCGAGCGCCACCCGGCTCAGATCCGCTTGCGCGCCGCCCGCGGCGGGGCGAACTGCGAGCGGGCGTCGGCGGCCCGCACGATCGCCGTGCCCGGGCCGCTGTAGCGAACGATGTTCGCACTCATCGAACGCCGCACGCGATCGAGTTCCTCGACGAGCGCGAGGCGCGCCTGCTCGGCCTCGAGCTCCTTCGCCGCAAGCTGCGCGTGCAGCTCGCCGAGCTGCAGCTCGAGCTCAAGGACACGTTCGACGCCGGCCAGGTTGAGCCCCAGCTCGACCGTCATCTGCTGGATCCGCCGCAGCCGCTCGACGTCGGCCTGCGAATACAGGCGCGTCCCCTTCGGCGAGCGGCTCGGCTCGATCAGGCCGCGCGCCTCATACATCCGCAGCGTCTGCGGATGCATCTCGGCGAGCTCGGCGGCGACCGAGATCATGAACACGCCGCGGTCGATCGCGACCTCGATCCGCGTCGCGCGGGCGGGCGGGCGCTCGCTCATTTCAGTGCCTCGAACAGCTTGCCGCGCGGGTCGCCGTTCATCGTCTTGGCGAGCGCATCGACGGCCTTGGCCTGCGCCGCGCTCAGCTCCTTCGGCAGCTCGATCACGAAGCGGTAGTGGATGTCGGTGTTGCCCTTGCCGCCCGGCCGCGGCGGCCCCTCGCCGCGCAGCCGCTGGACCGTGCCGTGGCGGGTGCCGGGAGCGACGCGCAGGGTCTTGCGACCCGACAGGGTCGGGACCTCGACCTCGGCGCCGCGCAGCGCCTCGACGATCGTCAGCGGCACCTCGACCTCGAGGTGCTGGCCCTTCTGCGTGAAGACCGGCGAGGGCGACACGTGCGTGATCACGTAGAGGTCGCCGGGCGGGCCGCCGCGCAGCCCGGCCTCGCCCTTGCCCGCGAGGCGGATGCGGCTGCCGTCGTGCACACCGGCGGGGATGTTCACGCGCAGGCGCTTGAGCGCGCGCACGGCGCCGGTGCCGTGGCAGGTCGGGCACGGCGACTCGATCACGGTGCCGCTGCCGCCGCAGCGCGAGCACGGCACGGAGATCGAAAACATGCCCTGCCCCTGGGATTCCACACCGCGACCTTCGCAGCGCGGGCAGACGGTGGGCTTGGTGCCGGGGCGCGCGCCGGTCCCTGAACAGGTTCCGCAGCGCTCGCTCATCGGGATCGTCAGCGGCACCTGCGCGCCGTGCACGGCCTGGTCGAAGCCGATCTGGATCTCGGCCTCGAGGTCGCGCCCGCGCTCGGGAGCGCTGCGCGCGCGGCGCCCACCGGCGCCGGGGCCGCCGCCGGCGCCACCGGCGGCACCGCCGAACAGGTTCGAGAGGATGTCGCTGAAGCTGCCGCCGTCGAAGCCGCCCGCGAACGAGCCGCCGCCGCCACCGCCACCGCCGAACGAGCTCTCGCCGCGATCGTAGGCCGCCCGCTTCTCCGGGTCCGACAGCAGGTCGTTGGCCTCGCTGACCTCCTTGAAGCGAGCCTCCGCCTTGGCGTCGTCGGGGTTGCGGTCAGGGTGGTGCTGGCGCGCGAGCTTGCGATAGGCCTTCTTGATCTCCGCCGCCGTCGCCTTGCGGTCGACGCCGAGGACCGTGTATGGGTCTTTGCGCGCAGCCATCAGTACGCGACCCCCTTACCCTGCGACGAGCACTCGCGCCGGGCGGATGAGGCCCCCGGCCAGCCGGTAGCCGGCCTGGTAGACCTCGACGATCTCGCCCGCCGCGCGGCCCTCGAAGGGCTGCTGTGCGACGGCCTCGTGCACCTCTGGGTCGAACTGCTCCCCGGCCGCGCCGTAAGCCTCGATGCCGGCACGCTCGAGCGCCCCGAGCAGCTCGCGCTGCACGAGCCGCAGGCCCTCGATCAGCAGCGGGTCGGCGTCGGCGTCATCGGCGTGCGCGAGCGCGCGGTCGAGGTTGTCGAGCGCGGGCAGCAGCTCGCGCGCGAGGCGAGCCAGGCCGCGGCTCTCGGCCGCAAGCGCCTCGCGGGCGACGCGCTTGCGGTAGTTCTCGAAGTCGGCCTGGGTCCGCTGCGCGAGCGCGAGGTACTCATCGCGCTGCGCGGCCTTGGACTCGAGCTCGGAGAGCTCGGACGCCACGTCGTCGCCCTCGAGCACCTGGGCAGCGACGGCGTCCGCCATGATCTGCGCCTGCTTTTCTGCGGCGGGGCTCGGGCCGGACTGCTCCCTCACCCCAACCGCCGGCTCTTCAGCCATGGCTCAGGCGCTCGGCTCTTCGACAACCTCGGCGTCGATGACGTCCTCGTCGCTCGCGGACGCCTCGTCGCCGTTGCTCGACCCGTTGCTCTCGGCCGCCTCGGCCTGCGCCTGCTGGGCGCGCTCGTACATCGCCTCGGAGACCTTGTGGAAGGCCGAGTTCAGCGCGTCGGTGCGATCGCGGATCGGCGCCGGGTCGTCTGACTCGAGCACCTCCCGCAGCGCCACGATCGCCGCCTCGATCTCCTCGCGCGAACCTGCGTCGACGCTGTCGCCCAGCTCCTTCAGCTGGCGATCCGCCTGGTAGGCGGCGTTCTCGCCGTTGTTGCGCGCCTCCGCGAGCTCGCGCGCGCGGCGGTCGTCGTCGGCGTGCGCCTCGGCGTCGGAGACCATGTTCTTGATCTCGGTGTCCGAGAGGCCCGAGCCGGCGCGGATCTCGATCTTCTGCTCCTTGCCGGTGCCGAGGTCCTTCGCAGACACGCTGAGGATGCCGTTGGCGTCGATGTCGAAGCCGACCTCGATCTGCGGGATTCCGCGTGGCGCCGGCGGGATGCCGGTCAGCTGGAACTTGCCGAGCGACTTGTTGTAGGTCGCCATCTCGCGCTCGCCCTGCAGCACGTGGATCTCGACCGAGGGCTGGTTGTCCTCGGCTGTGGAGAAGATCTCCGCCTTGCGGGTCGGGATCGTCGTGTTGCGCTCGATCAGCTTCGTGAACACGCCGCCCTTGGTCTCGATGCCGAGCGTCAGCGGTGTGACGTCGAGCAGCAGCACGTCCTTGACGTCGCCGGCGAGCACGCCGGCCTGGATCGCCGCGCCGACGGCCACGACCTCATCGGGGTTGACGCCGCGATGA
>Ga0302157_10005517_pt1 | contig 13373 bp, 12 predicted proteins | sample I_Bog_N3_3_FD_193502 | JGI IMG/M metagenome (GOLD analysis project Ga0302157, IMG submission 193502) | Peat permafrost microbial communities from Stordalen Mire near Abisko, Sweden - I_Bog_N3_3 | ecosystem: Environmental > Terrestrial > Soil > Wetlands > Peat | place: Sweden: Abisko, Stordalen...
CCGGAGGCGGCTGCGCGGCGAGTAGCGCCGGCCGGTGCCTTTCCTGCGATCGCGGAGATGCCCACCCGGCGTGCCCACGCCCCTGGGTGAGATGCGGACGGGATCGACAGAAGCGGGGTTCGCTACCATGGCCCGGCTTGCTCCCCGTCCGGGCGGAGCGACCTTCGCCCCCTGACCGGTGAGAGGAACCGAGGACTCATGCCCCAGGCAACCCCGCCCCCACGCGCCCCAGGGCCGCCGTCGAAGCCGCGCGGGCAGGCGCAGTCCGCGGACGAGCGGCGGCCCCCGACCAAAAAGCAGCGGCGGCGGATGGTGAAACAGGCGCCCGGGCAGAGCGCCCGGATGTGGTGGCAGAAGCCCCTCTACTGGGCCGGAGGCGGTGCCGTGGTGGTGCTCGTCGTGGTCCTGCTGGTGCTGCTCCTCCTGCCTCCGGACTTGGGGTTCACGCCGGTGTCGACGCCCACGAAGGTCCCGGCGGCCGTGCTGACCGCGGTCACGGACCCCGGCAACCACACCTTCGCCACGGTCGGTGAGGGAGGGCAGCCGGGGGAGCTCAGCCGGCTGACCGGGACCAAGCCGCTCACCGACACCGCCGGGAAGGCCGAGGTGATCTACGTTGGGGCCGAGTACTGCCCCTTCTGCGCGGCCGAGCGCTGGAGCCTGATCACGGCGCTCTCCCGGTTCGGCACCTTCACGGGTCTCAAGGAGATGTCGTCGAGCAGTACCGACGTGGATCCCAGCACCAGCAGCTTCACCTTCGTGGGCAGCAGCTACACGAGCCAGTGGGTCGACTTCGTGCCGGTGGAGGAGGAGGACCAGAACCAGAATCCGCTCCAGACGCCGAGCTCCGCGATTCAGCAGGTCTTCACCACCTACGACCAGGAGCCGTACGCGAACTCGTCGGTCGCCGAGGCTGCGTTTCCGTTCCTGGACATCGGCGGGTACTACGTCCTCTATCAGACCAGCTTCGACCCCGCGATCCTTCAGGGGTTGAGCTGGACGCAGATCGCTGCGGACCTCGGCAACCCGGCCAACTCGGTGACGCTCGCCATCGTCGGCAACGCCAACTGGCTCACCGCGGCGATCTGCCTCGCAGACCACAACCAGCCGTCCTCCGTCTGCGGCTCGGCGACCATCCAGGGAATCGAGACCGCCCTCTCCGCTCAGACGGCCGTCGGCAGCTGACCCAAGGTCGCCCCCGGGTGGCGGGCGCCGGCGCACCGGCCGGCACTCCGACCGTCCCGACGGAGGTGGAGCGTTTGGAGGCGACGGTGGGAATCGAACCCACGATCAGGGTTTTGCAGACCCGTGCCTTACCACTTGGCTACGTCGCCGCAGCAGCGAGGATACCCGAGCCGGTGACGGCCGGGCCGCCGCGTTCGCGGGTCTCGGGCTAATCGGTGGAAGCCGCTCCCCCAGCCGATGGTCCGGCAGCATCGGCCTCCGGTGGCAGCACGTACCCGACCTCGAGGGCATCGGCCAGCGCCCGGAGCCGTGCGAAGAAACCGGCCGTGTGGTACGAGCGGGGCAGCCGCAGTCCGTGGAAGTCGTAGTGGTGGGTCCACTCGTGGAGCAGCGTGTTGAGGAAGACCTTGGGTGCGATGACGCGCTGCTGGACGGCGGTGCGGTGATAGATGCGAATGCGCGCCCACGCCACCTTGCCCTGAGCGTCAAGCCGGTAGGTGTAGTAGCCGTACGTCTTGGACTGGAGCCGCTGCCCGTCGTGCCGATGCACCTGGGGTCGGTCGGGGACGACGACCTGGCAGGGGGGCAGCCCCGCCTCCCGACTCAGCTCGTCGATGAGGTGCTGGGCAATGCGCTCGCGCTCGGCGGCGTCCTCGCCGGCGCCCAGGACTCGGAGCGTCAGGCCTCGGGCGATCGCGGTCGGACGTACGGGCACGCCGGTGGCGGCCTGGCTGCGACGGTAGCTGGACTCAGAGAACCGCCTGGCGAACATCCGTCCGCAGTATAGGTGCTCGGGCTAGACTGGGACGCCCGCACCGGGCTGGCGGAATCGGTAGACGCAACGGTCCTAAAAACCGCGGGGGCGCTGCCCCATCCGGGTTCGATCCCCGGGCCCGGTACTGTGGTCTGTGGTCAGCGCGCGCTTCGTGTTCGCGGCCCGATTGCATCCCCGCCGATCGGCGACTGGCGCCGTCGGAAAGTGCGCAGGTCCCCCGTGACCACGTGTTGAGTGGGAATCGGTACACCCGGGTACATTGATGGCGGGGAAGTCTCTCCTTCGAGGCGCACGGATGATTGATTGGGTCAGCACTCTGGTCGCCCGGGCGATGGACGCCGGGGTGCGCTGGCAGCTTGCCCGCCTTCCCGTGGAGACGCCCGCTCTGGGGAGCTGGGCGCCCGCCGACCCCCGGGAGTTCTGGGCCGCCAGCCGGGTCCATGATCCCGCCGAGGTCACGGCCGGCCTGGTGCTGCGTCACGACCCCGACGGGGTGGAGGTGCGCAACCTGAGCGGGCCGAGCCAGGGACCCGGGACTGACCCCGGGAGCCGGCGGTTGCAGGCCACCGCGCACCTCCGGCCTGGCCGGCGGGACCTGCCCTTCGTGCTGGTCATCCACGGGCTGGCCTCGCCCAGTCCCTGGTACGAGGAGCGTCGCTGCCGGGCCCTCACCGCGAAAGGGGCCCATACCGCCCGGATCGACCTTCCCCTTCACCTTCGCCGGCGCCGGCCGGGCAGCCGGAGCGGTGAGGGATTCATCCAGGCGGATCTGACCTGGACCCGCGAGATCGTTCGCCAGTCGGTGGAGGACTGTGCGGCGGTGCTCGCCTGGGCGCGGCGCGAGGTCAGCGATCGGGTGGAGGTCTGCGGAACCTCCCTCGGCGGGCTCGTCGCCGTCCTGCTCGCCGCTCAGCTGGAGCTCGACGGGGTGGTGGCCATTGCCCCCTTCTGCGATCCCGCCTCCACCGTCCTCCACAATCTGCCGCGGCGGACCCGGCGGGCGGTGGGACTGGACGGCGGCGGGGGAGGCGTCTGGGGCCCCGACCGTGACCAGGCGCGACGGGTGGTCGAGGCGGCACTCGCTCCCATCGTGGCCCGCACCTTTTGTCCGCCGGCCACGCCCGGGGAGCGGATCGCCATCGTCCGCCCGACCCTCGACGGGATCGTCGGTGACGCGCCCATGGCGGAGCTGGCCGCGGCGTGGGGGTCGGAGCTGTGGAGCTACCCGCAGGGGCATGTCTCGGTGCTCAACGCTCCCGGTCTGGCCGCCCGGGTGAACGACTGGCTGGTCACCCCACATGCCGGTCTCACGGGGGCCGCCGGGCGTGGGGCCTCCGTCTTGAGAGCCCCCGGGATCCAGACCGCCACCTGATCTCTCCTCGCATACTGAGCCGATGCCCGTCCCTGAACTGCAGCCGGCGGCTCCACCCTTCGTCCCCGCCTCCGTCCGCCGGTTCCGATTCCTGGGCTGGCGGTTGGAGCCCGCGACAGGGGTGATCGACCTCGGCTACGCGCTCGACGGCGACGAGCTGCACGAACAGGTCGAGCTCGGCACCCCGATCGCCGGTCTGGGCCCGGCTCGGATGGCCGCACTCGAACGTGCCGTCGCCCTGCTCCACCTCATCGCCGGCGTCAGCTACTACAAGACGTCCTTCGCCCCCGAGATCTCCGTCGAGGCGGATCCGCCCGACCCGGACGTGGCCGCCTTTCTCCACCACGTCTACACCCGCGGTCTGGCCGAATGCCGCTTCGTGAACGATCTGCGAGGGCGCGAGATCCCGCCCTTTCCGAGCACGGCGAGCGCCGCCCCGCCAGCGGGGCCCGCGGGCCTCGGCGACCGGCCGCTGGTGCCCATCGGAGGTGGCAAGGACTCGATCGTGACCCTGGAGGCCATCCGTGGCACCGGCCGGGAACCCCTCCTCTTCAGCGTGGGCAACGCGCCCGCCGTGGTCCGCACCGTCCAGGTGGCCGGACTGCCCCACGTCTCGGTGACCCGGTCCCTCGACCCCCGTCTCCTGGAGCTCAACCGCCGCGGCGCGATCAATGGCCACGTCCCGGTGACCGCCGTCGTCTCCTGCCTGGCCGTCATCGCCGCCCTGATCCAGGGTGCCGGTGCCGTGGTGATGGCCGACGAGCGCTCGGCGTCGGCGGGCAGCCTCACCTGGGACGGCATCGAGGTCAATCACCAATACAGCAAGAGCTGGGACTTCGAGCGGCGATTCGCGGCCATCGTCGCCGGCCACGTCGCCGCGGACCTCGCCTACTTCTCCCTGCTCCGGCCGTGGTCGGAGCTCGCCATCGCCCGGCGCTTCGCCGCCCTGCCCGCCTACCACCGCGCCTTCGTCAGCTGTAACCGCGCCTTCCTTCTCGACCGGGACCGGCGCACGCCCAGCTGGTGCGGTGACTGCGCCAAATGCCGGTTCGTCGCGCTGGCGCTGGCACCCTTCCTTGATAGGGACAGGATTGTCTCGATCATGGGGAGCGATCTGCTCGGCGACCCCGCCCAGCTTCCTGGTTTCGCCGCCCTGCTCGGGATCGAGGCCGACAAGCCGTTGGAGTGCGTGGGGGAGGTGGAGGAGTCGAGGGTGGCGATGCGTCTGCTCACCGCCTCGGAGGGCTGGCGCGACGCTGCGGTGGTGCGGGCCCTGGGCTCCGACCCGCGGGTGGCCGGGCTCTCGCAGGCGACCGTCGACGCGGTGCTGGCGCCCGGGCGTGAGCACGCACTGCCCGCTGCGTACCGGGAGTTCGCCGATGCGCTTGGATGAGCTCGGCGGCCGGCGTGTCGCGCTCTGGGGTTTCGGTCGCGAGGGCCGGGCGACGCTTGCCGCGCTGACCGCGATGGCGATTCCTCCGGCCGAGATCGCCATCGTTTCCGACACGCCGCCCACCGATGCGGAGCGCGCGCCCGCCGCCAACCTCCCCTGGCTCCAGGGTGAGGCGGGGGTTGCCCGGCTCTGCGCCTCCGACGTCGTGGTCCGCTCCCCCGGCATCAGCCGCTACCGCGACGACGCGCTGCGGGTCGTCGCCGCCACCCACGTCACCACCGCCACCAATCTCTGGGGGGCCGAGCACGCGGGCGAAGCGGTCATCGCGGTCACCGGGTCGAAGGGCAAGAGCACGACCAGCTCGCTGATCGACCACCTCGCTCGCGCCGCCGGATTGCGGACCGTCCTGGCGGGCAACATCGGCATCCCCCTGCTCGCGCACCTGCACCCCGACCCGCCTCCCCAGCTCTGGGTGGTCGAGCTGTCCAGTCACCAGATCAGCGACCTGGACTGGTCGCCGCGGGTGGGGGTGCTCCTCAACCTCTATCGCGAGCACCTCGACTGGCACGGCACCGAGGCCCGGTACTTCGGGGACAAGCTCAACCTCTTTGCCCATCGGCCGGGCATGGTGGCCGTCCTCAACCGCGAGGACGCGCGCACCCGGGCGTTCGCCCCGGCCGTGCCCGGCCGGCACGTCTGGTTCGGCGATCCCGCCGGCTATCACACCGACGGCGGCTCGATCCTCTGGCGGGATGAGCGGCTCATCGACGGGGACGTGCTGCAGCTCCGCGGCCGGCACAACCTGCTCAACGCCTGCGCGGCGCTCACCGCCCTCGAGGAGGCCGGCTACGAGGTGCGCTCCCTGGTCCCCGCGCTCTCCGAGTTCCGGCCGCTGCGCCACCGCCTCGAACCCGTGGGCGACACCGGCGGGGTGACCTTCGTCAACGACAGCATCGCCACCATCCCGGAGGCGACGGTGGCTGCGCTGGATGCGCTGGAGGGGCGGCCGGTGGTGCTGATCGCGGGGGGATTCGACCGCGGGCAGGACTACGGGCCCCTGGCGCGACGCCTCCGCCGGGACCGGGGAGTCCTCGCCGTGGTCACCCTGCCTCCGAGCGGCAACCGGCTGGCCGTGGAGCTGGCAGCGCTGCCGCATCCACCCCCGGTGCTGCCCGCGACCGACCTGGGCGAGGCCGTGCGCCTGGCCCGGGCCCACGCCGAGCCGGGGTCGGTGATGCTTCTCTCGCCCGGGGCTCCCAGCTACGGCGCCTTCCGCGACTTCGAGGCGCGGGGAGACGCCTTCCGGGCGCTGGTGGCGGACGGGGAGCCGTCCACGCCGGCGTGAAGGGCCTGAAGCGAAGGCGCGGGCAGTCGGGCCGAAGCCGGTCCGACCGGTGACTGATATCCTCCCCTCACAGATGGACGTGAGCGGGGCACTCCGGCACGCGATGGAGGTGCCCGCCGAGGGTCGGCCCCCGAAGGCGGACGCCTCGGCATCGGCCACGAGCGATGCGCAGACGCTCTTTAGCCCGATTCTCGAGGAGCTCGCCGAGTTCGAAAGCCGGCTCGAAGCGGCGGTTGCCGCCGATCTCGGGCCGATGGCCGAGGCGATGCGCCACATCGTGCGCGCCGGGGGCAAGCGGATCCGCCCCGCCCTGGTGATCCTTGCCTCGCGCATGGGCGATCCGCTCATGGACCACGTCTACGACCTGGCCATGGGCATCGAGTTCATCCACACCGCGACGCTCGTCCACGACGACCTCATCGACCGCTCGCCCACGCGGCGCGGGATGACCACCCTCCACGAGACGATGGGGGCGGCGCCGGCGATCATCATCGGCGACTACTACTTCGCCAAGGGTGCAAACCTCACCTCCGCCATCGGGATGCCCGAGATCGACTCGGCCATCAGCAACACGGTGATGACCATCTGCATGGGCGAGCTGCTCCAGATGACCAGCAAGGACGACTATCACCAGTCGCTGGAGGACTACCACCGCAAGATCGCGCGCAAGACGGCCACCCTCCTCGCCACCTGCTGTTTCTGCGGCGGGGTGGTGGGCGGTCTCGACCCGGATCGGCGCGACGCGCTCCAGCGTTACGGGCACAAGCTGGGGATGGCCTTCCAGATCGCCGACGACCTGCTCGACTACGTCGCCACCGCGGAGGAGCTGGGCAAGCCGGTCGGGGCCGATCTGCGCCAGGGGACGGTGACGCTCCCCTTCATGCTCGCCTTCCAGGACCCCGTGGTCGGCCCCGAGCTGGCCCGCGTCCTGGAGCGCCGGCCCCGGGGCGACCCCGATTACGAGCAGGTCGTGAGCCTGGTCCGGCAGAGCGGCGCGGTGGCCGCCACCGAGAGGGCGGCCCAGGAGTTTGCCCGCGATGCTCGTGGTGAGCTGGCGGTCTTCCCGCCCTCGCCCGCACGGGCCACGCTGGAGGCGGCCTGCGATTACGTCGTCGGGCGTCGCATCTGACCGGGGCACCGGTGACGGCGCCGCGGCATGGGGGCCCGCCTCCGGGGCTTTCCCCTGGTCCGGGGCGCGTGTTCAGGACGGCGAGCCGTCCACTCCTCCGTGCACCCGGCGAGGCTGCAGCGCCCCGACCCGCTCCAGCTGCCGGCGGAAGCACAGCACCCAGGCGGTGAGGGCGGCGGTGGCGGCTCCCAGCCCGATGACCTCTGCTCCCATCCAGGGAAGCCCGCCGCCCGCGCCGCCCACGCCGAGGAGGGCGGCGATCCCGCTGACGGCCAGCCGGGCGAGGTCGGCGAGCGTCAGCCCGCTGACCGCGATCAGTATCAAGCGGGCGGCCACGTACTCCCGGCGCAGCCCCGCACGGACCTCCGCCGCGCTCAGCTCCCCGGCGGCGCTGCGGCCGGCCGGCGGCTCCACCGGGCTCCGGCGGAGCCGCCACGCGCTCACCCCGAGGATGAGGGCCGCCAGCCACCCCGGCCAGGCGGTCAGAGCGGACGACCCGTCCGCGAAGAGCGTCCCCAGCGGGCTGAGCGAGGCGCCACTGATGCGGGTGGCGAGTGTCTGCTGGTGGAGGGCGAGGGCGGCGAACCCCCAGCCGGTGGCCACCGCCGCGGCCAGCACCACCGCCGCAGCCCGTCCGGCCCACGGCAGGCCGTCGAGAAGCAGCAGCTCGGTCGCCAGAGCTGGGCGAGCGGGAGCCCCGGCAGAGTCGTGGTCCCGCATCGGTCGCAAGTGTAGGCGCCGCCGGGAGGCCTGCACACCGCGCTCCCAGGGCCCGGCGAACCCCCGCCGCCGTTCCGGCATCTCAGCGTCCCCCCCGCGTGGCGGCGTGGTCATCGGCACGGGCACCATCGAGGTCGGGCAGCGTGCGCACGCGGCCTGAGAGCGGGGCGAAGTCGCGGATCCGCATTCTCACCTACAACATCCTGCTCGGTGGCGAGCGGCGTGAGGAGCGGATCGCCAGCGTCCTGGCGCACAGCGGAGCCGACCTCATCGCCCTCCAGGAGGTGCGGGACAACGGCATGGTGGCGAGGCTGGCCGGCGAGCTCGGCATGGCCGCGGTCTCCGGGCCGCCGAGCGACGGTGGCTCGCTGGGGCTCGCGGTGCTGACCCGGCTGCCCGTCGCGGCCCACCGCAACCACCGCCACCGCGGGATGCTGCGGAGCCATCTCGAGGTGACGGTCGCACCCCCAGGCGGGGAGCGGCTGCGCCTTCACGTCGTCCACCTCGCCGCCCGCTTCGGGGAGCGGGCCAAGGGGGAGGCGCGGCGGCTGGAGGAGCTGGAGCACGTCCTCGCCGACATCCGGGGAGAGGCGGCGATGCCCCACCTGGTCGTCGGTGACTTCAACTCGCTCTCTCCCGGCGACCACCTCGAGGCGACCGGATTCTTCCGGCGGATGAATGAGCTGCGCAAGGCCGGGCTGCTGGTCCGCCAGGATGGCGGCTTGATGGGGCCGCCCGCCGGTGGAGCAGACGAGTCGATTGCGGCGAGGTGGCTGGCCCACGGCATCGATCCGGATCTCCAGGGCGGCATTCCGGTGCTGCCCTGGGTGGTCGGACCGCTCACCGCGCTCGTGCCGGAGCGGCGCGGTCTGGATCGCCTGCTCGGCCGGGCGATCGAGCGCTGGGCGGTGCCCCGCATGCTCGAGGAGGGGTACACGGATTGCTTCCGTCAGCTCCACCCTCGCGCCCACGGCTACACCTGTGCGACCTGGATGCCGGCGGCTCGTATCGACTACGTCTTCGCGAGCACCGCGGCGCTCCCCCGGCTGCGCGCCTGCGATGTCGCGGTCGGGCGTGGCCATGCCGGTCGTGAGGCCGCGACCGCCTCGGACCACTTCCCGCTGCTCGCCGACCTGAGCGTCTGAGCGGTCCCGTCCTACTCGCCGAGCGGCGGCGCCTCGGGGGCGGGCCGGCTGGTGACCACCAGGAAGTAAAAGACGGCGCAGATGACCAGCCAGAAGATGAAGATGGTGATGGCGCCCTTGCCGAGCGCGTAGTACAGCGGGTTGGCGCCCACGAAGATGACGTCCCCCACGAAGGAGAGGATGTCACCGGCGGCGGCGAGCATCAGCCCGTACACCGCCCACGCCCTCCCATGGGGATGGAGCGTGAACATCAGTGCAAAGCCGGCGGTGGCCACCACCCAGCCGACCATCAGGATGATGGTGCCCAGCACGTCGACGGTCGGGAAAGTGCAGAGGCTCAACCCGCTGCAGAGGCCGGACACCCCGGTGACGAAGAGCAGGGAGACCACCGCGGCGAACGTCCCGAGGATCATCAACACCAGGCCCAGGCCCCTCGAGGGGAAGCAGAGGTCCGATGGCGCCCGCTCGGCGAAGAACGGGCGGACGATGGGGTTGTCCCTCAGGCCGGTGGGCATGGACGCCTCCAGATCACGTGGTGTCGGGGGTGTCGGAGGTGCCGGGTGCGCCGGCGTCGCCGGCGGGCTCACTGCGACGGTGCCGGCGGCCGCCGCGGTGGCGGTGTGCCGGGTCGCCCTTGCGCTGGCCACCCGCTTCGGCATCCACCCAGCGTGGTGGTGGGGGCTGGCCGTCGGCGAGGAGATCCCCGAGCGTCCTCCAACCGAAGGGATCGCGTCCGCGCCGTACCAGCTCCAGGAAGCACCCCCAGGTGGCCTCGGCATCGGCGAGGGCGTGATGGGGGCGGCGATGCACGACCGACAGTTCGGCGCAGAGCCGTTCCAGTCCGATCGTGTCGCGGAGGTCGAAGAGCTTGGCGGCGAGGCGCGAGGTGTCGAGGTTGTCCGCCTCAAGGCTCTCGCCCAGGGTCGCCGCGATCAGCCGGCTGTCGAAGGCATCGGCGCTGTGCTCGACCAGCACCGCGCCGCGGCAGAAGCGCTGGAAGCGTTCCAGGACGGGCCGTACCGGGGGCGCCCCCCCGAGGGTCTCGCTGGAGATGCCGTGGATGCGCCGGGCATAGGGATTGATGCGGTCGTTGCTGTGCACCAGGGTTTCGAAGGACATCCGGTGCCCGGTGAGGGTGAATGCCACGGCGCCGATCTCGACCATCCGATGGGGCGACTGCCCGGTGGTCTCGCAGTCCACCGCCACGAAGCGGAGCTCCTCGATCGGCGTCTCCGGCCCGGGGCGGGGGCGCACCGGCTCTTCGGGATCGTCGATGGCCGCGAAGGGCTCGTCGGTGGCCGGCCCCAGTCGGGCGACGAAGGTGTCGCCGATCGGCACCGAGCCGCGCCGCCGGCCGTAATGGCGGCGTACCTGAACGGTCGGGTCGGATTTGCCGGGTGCCGCCGGTGCGGAGCCGGCCGGCGACGCCGGCTCGGAACCCTCGCGGGGCGGTCGCTCGGATCCCCCCTTGGAAGAATCGGGCGCCGGTGGCGCCGGGAGTGGATCAGTGAACGACATATGCGAATCTGCGGCCATCCTAGCCGCTTCGGGGTCCGACGGGGGTTGCGCGGGTTGACCGTCCGCGATCGCGCCACGCCGCGGACGCGGGCGGTGCGCCGCCGAACCGTACCTATACTCGGGAGCGATGCCTCTGATCGCCGCCGGGATCAGCTTCCGAACGGCCCCCGTTGAGGTGCGGGAACGTGCCGCCCTCTCTGACCCCGAGGCTCGCCATCTGCTCCGATTCCTGCTCGGCCACGCCGGCCTGAGCGGCGCCGCAGCGCTCTCGACCTGCAACCGGACCGAGTTGTACGTCAGCGTCCACGAGGGCTCCGATCCCGAGGAGGTCGTCCCCCGGCTGCGCCGGTACCTCGATCCTGCCACGGACCCTCCGGTGCCGGCACACGTCAACGTCTTCCGTCGTGACGAGGCGGTCGGCCACCTCTTCCGGGTGGCCGCCGGCCTGGACTCGATGGTCGTCGGGGAGACCCAGGTCCTTGGCCAGGTGAAGGCCGCGCACCGCCTCGCCCTGGAGACGGGGAGCCTCGACGCGCAGCTCGACTTCGTCTTTCGCCGGGCCCTCGGAGCCGCGAAGCTGGCCAGGACCCGCACCGAGATCGGCCGGAGTGGCGGCAGCATCAGCGAGGCGGGGATGGCGATCGCCGCCCAGGTGCTCGGGGGGCTGGAGGGGCGCACCGCCCTTCTCATCGGTGCGGGCAAGATGAGCGCGCTGGCCGCCCGCCGCCTCCAGCGGCAGGGTGCCCGCCTCCGGGTCAGCTCGCGTGGTGGCGAGTCCGCTCTGGCCCTCGCGACCGAGCTGGGCGCGACCGTGGTGGGCAGCGACGAGCTGAAGGAGGCGATGGTCGGATGCGACCTGGTGGTCACCGCCACCACCAGCGCGCTGGTGGTCGTCGACCGCGCCCTCTGCGCCGCAGTCCAGGAGGAGCGGGGCGGCCGTCCCCTCTGCCTCATCGACATGGCCGTGCCCCGGGACGTCGACCCCGATGTCGCCGGGCTCCCCGGTGTGACCCTGATCGACATCGACGAGCTCGGACGTCGCGTCGGCGACGGCGTGCACGACCATCGGGCGGCGGTCGCCGCCGCCGAGGCGCTGGTGACCGAGGAGGTCGAGCGGACCCTCGAGGTGCTGACCCAGCGAGATGCCTCCGATCCCACCATCCGAGCCCTCCTGGCCCGTGCCGAAACGATCCGGCGCCGCGAGGTGGAGCGGACGCTGGCTCGCCTTCCCGCCGGCGACGCCGAGCTGGCGGAGCGGATCGACAAGCTGAGCCGGAGCCTGGTCCGCAAGCTGCTCCACGCTCCCATCACCCACCTGCGGGCAGCCGGCGAGGATCCCGGGGTGGTGCTGACCCTTCGCGAGGCATTCGGCCTCGACGAGCCCGTCGCCGGGCAGCGGTGACGCCCGGGGGGGCCCTCCGGCTCGCCACCCGCGGCAGCCGCCTGGCCGTGGCGCAGGCCGCCCTGGCGGTCGAGACGCTGCGCGGCGCGGGGGTCGACGCCCTGGAAACAGTCGTCATCCGGGCCCAGGGCGACGAGCGGCCCGGTACCCCGGTGGAGCGGCTGGAGGGGGAGGGGTGGTTCAGCGCGGCGCTCGAGCTGGCGATCTCCGAGGGCCGCGCCGACGCCGCGGTGCACTCCGCCAAGGACCTGCCGAGCGACCTCATCGCCGGGCTGGAGGTGGCCGCCTTCCTGGAGCGCGCGGACTGCCGCGACGCCCTGGTCACCCGCGACGGGCGCGGACTCGGGTCGCTGGAGAGGGGTGCTTCCATCGGCACGGGCAGTGCTCGGCGGGCCGCCTTCCTCCGGCTGTTGCACCCGGAGCTGATCGTGGTGCCGCTCCGGGGCAACGTGGACACCCGGCTGCGCAAGCTGGACGAGGGGGAGGTCGACGGGCTGCTCCTGGCCTGCGCCGGTCTCGACCGCATCGGCGCGGCCGGGCGCATCAGCGAGAGGCTGGATGCGCGGATCTTCGTCCCCGCCCCGTGCCAGGGGGCGATCGCCATCGAGACCCGGAGCGGGGGAGAAGCGGCCGCCGTCTGCGCTCGGGTGGACCATCGGCACACACGGATCGCGGCCGCCGCCGAACGCGCCGTGCTCATCGCCCTCGGTGGGGGCTGCCTGCTGCCCCTCGGCGCCTGGGCGCGCTTCGAGGACGGGCGGCTGATCCTCACCGCCGCCCTGGACACCGGCGGGACGCTCCGCCGCGCCGAGCTGGCAGGCGCCGCCGCCGCCCCGGAAGAGCTCGGGCAGCGGGTCGCGGCGAGGCTCCGGTGACTGCGACGCCGAGCCGGCCTCTCGCCGGCCGCCGGGTGCTGGTCACCCGGGCCATTGGGCAGGCGGCGCCGCTCAGCCAGGAACTGCGCCAGCTCGGGGCCGCGGTGGTTGAGATCCCCGCCATCGCCATCTTGCCGGTCGCGTCTCGGGAGGAGCTGAGGGCCGCGGCCCTCAGCCTCCGCGGGCACCGCCCACCCCGCTGGATGGCGGTGACCAGCTCCAATGCGGCCGAGGCGCTCCGGACCCTCAGCCTGCCCGAGGATCTCGCCGGCATCCGCGTCGCCACGGTCGGTGAGCCCACGGCCCGAGCCCTGCGCGACATCGGCGTCAACGTCGAGTTGGTGGCGCCGGGGACCGGCGCCGGTGCGCTGGCCGACCGGCTCCTCGGGGCGGGAGCCGGGGCCGGCGCCATCTGGCTCCCCCAGGGAGAGGCCGCCCGGATCGAGCTGGGCGAGCGGCTGCGTCAGGCTGGAGCTGAGGTAGCGGTGACCGTCTGCTACCGGACGGTCCCGAT
>Ga0302157_10005521_pt1 | contig 13370 bp, 12 predicted proteins | sample I_Bog_N3_3_FD_193502 | JGI IMG/M metagenome (GOLD analysis project Ga0302157, IMG submission 193502) | Peat permafrost microbial communities from Stordalen Mire near Abisko, Sweden - I_Bog_N3_3 | ecosystem: Environmental > Terrestrial > Soil > Wetlands > Peat | place: Sweden: Abisko, Stordalen...
CACCCTCGGCTTCGAGGTGCGCAGTGACGTCGGTGCGGGACCCATGCGATGGATCACCATCGGACCTCCCGACCAGCCCGACACCGCCATCGTCTTGGAGCCACCGGCCGCCGATCCCGGCGTCACCGAGGACGAGCGCCGCACCATCACCGAGATGATGGCGAAGGGCACCTACATCCGGATCATCCTGGCCACCGCCGACCTCGACGACACCTTCGCCCGCATCGAGGCCAGTGGTGCCGAAATTGCCCAGGAGCCCACCGTGCAACCCTACGGAATCCGCGACTTCGCCGTCCGCGATCCGGCCGGCAACCTGGTCCGCATCAACCAAGTGCGTTGAGTCGGCCCCGGCGGCGGGGTCGATCAGAAACGCCGATGCGTCACGGGTTGCCGAGGGGGCGCCGTTCATTCACGATGCACCTATGGCACATATCGATCTCCCACCCGGCCTTCCCGGCATCCTCGGTCCCATGGCGTTCCGCCCCGAGACCGCCGAACCCCTCAACCAGCTGGCCGAGGTCCTCCTCCGAGGCAAGTCCACACTGTCCCGAGGCGAGCGCGAGCTCATCGCCACCTACGTCTCGCAGGGCAATGAGTGCTCCTTCTGCACCAACGCCCATGCCACCTTCGCCAAGCTGCAACTGGAGGACGGGCAGGCGGTGGTCGACGCCGTCCGGGACGGCGTGGGCACCGCCCCGATCAGCCCGAAGCTGAAGGCCCTCCTGGCCATCGCCGACAGGGTACGGGTGAGCGGCAAGAGCGTCACCGAGGGCGACGTGGAGGCCGCCCGTCGGGAAGGGGCCACCGACATCGAGATCCACGACACCGTGCTGATCGCCGCCGCCTTCTGCATGTTCAACCGCTACGTCGACGGCCTGGCCACCTGGGCGCCGACCGACCAGGCTGCCTACGAGGCCAATGGGGAGCGGATCGTGGCCAACGGGTACGTGGGCTCGGTACCCGGCCGCTGAGCCGAGGGGTCATCCGGTCGGCTCCGGATCCCCCACCCACCGGGAGGTCCTCCGACCGCCGTCCGAGCGGATCCGGGTGCAAAGTACGCTGATCGCCGTGCATGCGTCGACCTCCACCGCCACCGACTCCCCTCCCTCCATCGACGGCTTCCAGTCCCACAACCCCGGCCGTGACGTCCAGCGGGTCGGTACCGCCAACTTCCTCGGCCAGGATGTCCGGAAGATCCACGACCCGGTGTGGGCGGTCATCGGCAACCTGGGCGACAGCCAGTGCTATATCGGCGTGACCGCCAAGGTCACCGCCGTCCAGGCGGCCGTGGCCCGACGGATCAGCGCCGACGACCTCCCGGTCCGACTGATCGCCCCGGCCTATTCGGTGGGCGTCTCAGACGGTCAGCTGAACGGGACCAACGAGATGCGGTTTTCGCTCATCGGCCGCGAGCTGGTCAACGACACCGTCGACGTCCACCTGACGGCCAACCGGGTGGCCGGCCTCATCGCGGTGGTGGCGTGCGACAAGCCTCCGGTCGGGACGGTGGCCGCCGCCCTCGAGCACAACGCCCCGACGGTGATCCTCTCCGATGGTCCCATCATGCCGGGGACCGACCCGGTGACCGGCGAGCGGATCGATCTGGTCTCCGCCTTTCAGGTGGCCGGGGACGACGACGAGGTACGGGCCCGGTTCGCCCTCCACGCCTGCCCGGGCCAGGGCAGCTGCGGCGGGATGTTCACCTACAACACCATGCAGTCGTTCATCGGGGTGCTGGGTCTCGAACCACTGCACATGGTGTCGCCGGCCTCCGCCGACCGGCGCCGGATCGATGAGTTCCCCGACCAGCTCATCGACTGCCTGATCCAGATGACCGATGCCGGGGTCCGCCCCCGCGACATCGTGACCCCGGCGTCGATCCGGAACGCCCTGACCGTGGCCATCGCCATGGGTGGCTCCACCAACGTGATGCTGCACTCCGTCGAGATCGCCCGGGCGGCCGGCCTCGACCTCTGGCGCGACGTGATGAGCCAGAACGACTTCAACGCCCTGTCGCGCCGGCTGCCGGTGCTGGTCAACATGCGCCCGTTCGGCGAGTACTCGATGGTGGATGTGGATATCGCCGGCGGCCTGGCGGTGATCGTCGACGAGCTGCTGAAGGCCGGCTTCCTCGAAGGCGACGCCCTCACCTGCACGGGGGAGACCCTGGCCGAACAGGTCAGCCGGCTGGCACCCCCTCCCCCCGACCGTGATGTGCTCCATCCGGTGTCGGCACCCTTCAAGGACACCGGGGGGCTGCGGCTGCTCCACGGCAATCTGGCCCCCGACGGCGGTGCCATCCTGAAGCTGGCCGGCGTGGAGGGCGGCATCACCGACGGGGTGTTTACCGGACGGGCCCGCGTCTTCAACGGCGAGCGGTCCCTGCTCGACGCTCTGGAAGAGCGGCCCGAGTCGTTCGAGGACAACGATCTGGTGGTGATCCGCTATGAGGGGCCGCGCGGCGCTCCCGGCATGCCGGAGATGCTCGATCCGACCTCGCGCATCACCACCCTCTGCCGCCAGCGGAAGATCACCATCGCCCTGATGACCGATGCCCGGTTTTCGGGCGGGTCGGTGGGCCTGGTCATCGGCCACGTCGCCCCCGAGGCCTACCTGGGCGGCCCGATCGCCCTGGTCGAGGACGGTGACACCATCGTCGTCGACGTCAACCACGATCGGATCGACTGCCGCCAGCTGGACGATCCCGATGTCGCCACTGCCCGGGCGGCGGCCTGGGCGGCGGCCACCGACGCCAACGGCGGCGTGCATCCGGCTGTCACGCCGGTGACCAATCGTCTGCTCCGCCGGATGCGGGCCGGGGCGCTCCCGGCGCTCAAGGGCGGCGGCCTGTCGGCCACACCCTCGATCTGAAGGAACGGTCCGGTCGGTGAGCAGCTGACGAAGCTGAGCACCACCGACCCCCGACGGCCGAGGGCCGACTGCCATACTGACCTCGAAGGGGTGCCCGCCTGCCTGACGGGGGGCCATGGGGATCGGAGCCGGTATGGGGGTCGCTGCACGAGCCTGGCGAGGTCGGGTGGTGGGTGCGGTCGCCTCGCTGGCGGTGACCATCGGCGTGTTGGCTCCGGTCACCGCTACCCCGGCGTCGGCCACCTCGGCCACCTCGGTCGCCCCCATTGCCACGCTGGCACCCACGGGAGGCGCCTACGTCTTCCACCTGACCTTCGACGGACTCCGGCGGGACTACCGCCTCCACGTGCCGCCGGCCGCCGCCGCCGGTCAGCCGCTTCCCCTGGTGCTCAACCTCCACGGTGCCACTCAGAACGCCCAGCTCGAGGAGATCCAGTCGGGGATGGACGCCTCGGCCGACCAGAACGGCTACCTGGTCGCCTACCCGGACGGCACCCGGATCTCGAAGGTCCTGACGCCCGACCCGGTGGCCAAGCAGGCGCAGTACGGGTGGAACGCCGGCCAATGCTGCGGGTTGCCGGTGACCCGGCATATCAACGACGTGGGATTCCTCGAACAGGTCATCGCCGACGTGGCCGCCCGCACCCCGGTCAACCTCCGGCGGGTCTATATGACCGGGATCTCCAACGGCGGCATGATGGCCTACGCCATGGCCTCTGAGGCGTCCGCCCACCTGGCGGCGGTGTCCTCGGTATCGGGGCAGGTGGAGCTGCCCTCCATCCATCCCACCCGGTCGGTCCCCACGCTCGAATTCCACAGCCTCAACGACCCCATCGCCAAATGGGCCGGTGTGCCCAACCGGAACCCCAAGCTCCGACTTTCGGTGATGGAGGGGATCGACCAGTGGGTAGCCGCCGACCACTGCGACCCCCGTCCGGTGACCGGGTCGACCATCGTGGGTACTGCCGGTTCGATCTCCGCCGGTGAGACCGCCACCCTGGTCACCTACTCGGGCTGCCGGTCAGGGGCCAAGGTGGAGCTGTGGCGATTCACCGGGTCCGGACATGTGTGGCCGGGCAGCACGCTCAATACCGGACCGCCCGACACCTGGCTGCTGGCCGGAGTCGGACGGGGCACCGTGCTGGTCGATGCCAATCAGGCCATGTGGGAGTTCTTCTCCCAGTACCAACTGCCGTCCGCCGCCTCCTGACGGCATCGGCCGAAGCCCACCGAGCGGTTCGGTCGGTGACTCCCTACCGGCTCCGCCGCCGATGCCGACGAACCACCCCGAGCCCGAACCACACCACCGCACCGAACAGCGCCGATACCAACACCAGCAGCCAGGTGGGAAACGCGAAGCTCCAGGTGAGGAACCGAACCCGGTGCTCCTCGGTGTTCTGGATCATGAAGACGACAAGCACGGCGACGCCGATGAGGGTGGCGATGGCGCCACCGCTCATGCCTCGACGCCGGCTCCGTCCGTCGTAGTCGTCAGCCACCGCTACCCCTCCGTCTGCAGACAACACCCGACCGGGTGTCCCTCCGATGCTGACACACCGCCAACACCGGACGACGGACGGTCACCCATCGGTCACCCATCGGTCACCCATCGGTCGCCACGGTCACCCATCGGTCGCCACGGTCACCCATCGGTCGCCCATCGGTCAGCCACCGGGTGGCCGCCGTCGGGGTCAGTGCGGCGTCCACTCCCGGTCGAACCAGCGACGGATCCTCGAGGATCCGAACTCGGCCTTCTGGGCGGCGAGTGCCTCCGACGGCGCCTCGAAGGTGCCGTGCGGTGCCGCTCCGGCCACGAAGGTGACATCGACGGCGGCCACCTGGTGACTGCCGAACTCGAGATAGCACTGCCCTCGGCCGTCGTACGTCGAGCCGGTCGATCCTCCCTGGTGCCGGTCGATGATCGACCTGGCCACCACCGCCGCCTGTCCCTCGGCGAACACTCCGGCCTTGGGGGTGCCCACGCTGGTCACGTCACCCACCGCGTAGACCCCGTCGAACGCCGTCTCGAGGGTGAGCGGATCCACCGGCACCCAACCGTCGATACACAGTCCGGAAGCCACCACCACCTCGGGTGCCCGGTGCTCAGGCACCCCCAGAAAGAGGTCGAAGGGGATGGTGCCACCATCGGCCAGGTGGGCGACCTTGGCGACCGGATCGAGCTGGCGCACGGTGACCCCCGGACGCCACTCGATCTCCCGTTCGGCGAAGGCGGCCAGCAGGGCTTCGGAGGCGGCCGGCGACGGCGGGATCGGTACTCCGAGCGGCATCGCCAGGGTGATCGTCGAACGTTGGCGAAGCCCGCGCCGGGTGAGGTCGTCATGCACCAACAACGCCGTCTCGCTGGGGGCCGGCGGGCACTTGAACGGGGTGGATGTCACGCCGACCACGACATGACCCCCCGCAAAGGCGGCCAGCGCGTCTCGGGCGGCGATGGCGCCGGCCACGGTGTAGAACTCGTGCCCGCCGGCCACGAGCCCGGGGGTGGACTCCGGATGGAGGTCGGCGCCTAACGCCACCACCAGCACGTCGCCATCGAACACCCCGGCATCCGTCTCCACGCGACGCCGATCCGGGTCGATCGCCTCGACGGTGGCGCTCACGAAGCGCACGCCCGGTTTCACCAGGGCGGCATAGGGGTGGACCACCGACTCGAAGGTGGACCGGCCGAACATCACATCGAGCTTGGAGAATCCGAAGACGAAGCCGTCGGACCGGTCGATGAGCACCACATCGGCCTGGTCTCCCAACGCCTCCGACAAGCTGGCGGTCAACTCCAGCCCGCCGAAACCGGCACCCAGCACCACAACCCGCATCGCGGCCTCCCAGGGGGCTGTCGGCGCCCGGCGGCGTCGGCGGGGACAGTCTGCCAAAGAAGTGGGCCGCGTCCCGATGGCAGGCCGCCCCCGCCGATCGGTGCCCAGTAGGGTGGTGGCCCGAACGGGAGGGGTCGATCATGTCGGAGAACCTGCGGATACTCGGGAAGTACAGCGCCGCCATGCAGTCCGGTGACGGTGATGCCGTCTTCGAGTTCTTCGCCCCCGACTTCCACAGCCACGTCACCCCCCGGGTCTCCCCCGAACGGATCGGCGACGATGTCCGGGGCGAGGAGCAACGGTGGTGGCAGATGGCCAAGGCCGCCTTTCCGGACATGACCTTCACTGTCGATCTGCTCATCGAGTCCGACGATCTGGTGGTCTCCAACTGGACGGTCAGCGGCACCCATACCGGCGCCGCCTTCTACGACGTACCACCCTCCGGTGAGCCGGTGACCATCAACGGCACCGCCATCCTCCGGCTGCGGGACGGGTTGATCGCCGAGCACTGGGGCGGCCCCCACTGCCAGGAGGGCCTCGGCCTCATCCGCTGAACCGGGTCCGGACCCGCGCACCGGCTTCCCGGGAGACCCCACCCGGTCCTCGGTACGATGGCCGGGTGCCAGGCATGCTCGACCTCACCGCCGGTCATCCCGAGGTCGAGTACGCCGCCGGCGAGCCCCTCTTCCGGCAGGGCGACCCGGGCGGAGGTCTCTGGGTCCTGGTGTCGGGAGTACTCGGCGTGTGGAAGGACGGCGAGCCGGTGGGGTCGATGATCCGGCCGGGGTCGATGGTCGGCGAAGTGCCGCTGCTGCTCGGCACCGACCACTGGGTGACGGTGCGGGCCGTCGAGATCAGCCGGGTCCGCCACGTCGCCGATGGTCGGGCCCTGCTGGACGGTGACCCCCAGGTGATCTCCCAGGTGGCGGTGGGCCTGGCCCATCGGCTGACCAGCGTCACCGGCTACCTGGCCGACCTCGAACATCAGTACGGGGAGGCTCCGGGACTGGCCATGGTCTCCCAGGTGGTCGGGAAGTTGACCGCCCACGACCCACCACCGATCATCACGGGCTCGGTCCGCGACCCCGACCCCGAGTACTGATCCGCCCGGAGCCGGCTCCCACCGCACCCGGTCCGCTCAGAACACCGTCGGCTCAGAACACCGTCCGCGCCGGGGCCGACGGTTGGCGGAGATCGGCGTCCTCGGTACCCATCAGCGAATGCCACACCGCCCGTCCGCCGTCGAGGTCCAACTCGATATGGGCAGGCTCCGGGCCGATCTGCCGACCGGCGTTGAAGATCCAGGTCTCGCCCACCCGGTCGATCCACGAGCCGTCGGGGGTGAACGGCGACTGATGCACGTGTCCGGTCAGCACCACCTGGGGAGCGAACCGTTCGATCCACCCAACCAGATCGGGGTCCCCGTACGAACGCTGCCCGGTCCAACAGGTGGGGGAGCCGAGGGGTGGCCAGTGGTACACCCACACCCACCATGCCGGCCGTCGGGGGGCATCGGCAGCCAGCTGGGCTTCCACCCTGGCCCGGCCGACCGGACCGTCCCACCACGGGCAGGCCGTCACCAGCGTGCCGTCGATGGACAGCGAGTCGCCGTCGGTGGGAATCCCCGCCGCCCGGGCCTCGGCCAACCACAGGGCCGACTGCTCGCCGGCGGCGTCCGGACCGGTCAGGTCGTGGTTGCCTGACACCACCACCGTGGTGCCCGCCTGGCGGAGGAGCGACAGGTAGTGGAGCACCACCACGATCTGGGAGTGGAGTGGCACCGACGAGCTGATGTCCAGGAGGTCGCCGGCCACCACCACCAGGTCGTACCCGGCTGCCTCCCCCACCACCCAGTCCCACTGGGGCAGGTGGTAGTGGAGATCGGACACCAGCAGGATGCGCACGGTGGATGCCAGGGGACGGCGGGGCTCCGGGGCTCAGGCCCCGGCGTCTCCCGGGCTCGGGAGGTGGTCACCTCGACGGGACCGGACGAACAGACCGGCGGATGTCACCAGATCGACCTGGAAACGCTCCTGGTTCTCCAGCAGCTCATCGGCCCACAGCAGCCGCAGCATCACCCGGAGTCGGTCCGGACGGTGGTGGAGGCGGGCGTCGAGGAAGGCCTGTCGAAGGACGTGGTCCAAAGTGGCGTCATGGCCGGGCGGCGGGTCGGGTGCTCCATGTCGATCAGCCAACACAGTGGCGAAGCCCTGGTACCAGCGGTGGCTGGCGGCATAGGAGTCGCGGAGCACGGCTCCGGCCACCGCCACCGACTCCAGCTCGGGATGGTCCGGGTCCACAGGCACCACCGGCAGCGAGGCGAGGGTGAAGGCAGCCAGGCGGATCCGGTTGGATCCGGTGGCCAGCCTGGCCACCGTGCCCACCGGCACGTCCTTGGCCCCCCGCTCCACCAGATATTGGCGGAGGGCGTCGTCGAGCTGCAGGTAGGCACGGTGCGCCTCGCGCTGGGCCGTGGAGGTGTCCACCTGACGGGAGGACACCGTCAGGTGATCCACCGCCTCGGCCAGGTAGCCGGAGCTGGTGGCGAAAGCCCGGGACAACGCCCGACCCAGTTCGGCGGTGGCCCCTCTCGGCCAGAAGAGGAGCCCCACCACCACACTCACCGCGCAGCCGATGGCCACGTCCTCGATACGGGTGAGCCCCACCCGCCAGCCGGTGGGATCGATGATGTTGAAGAGCACCACCACGGTCACCGTGAAGCCGGCCTGACCGGCGGCGAACGAGATCATCGACGGCGCCGCCCCCGACACCAGCACCGCCAGCGGCAGGATGGCCCACAGCCAGCCGGTGTGACCCCCGACGCCCACCATGATGGCGGCGCCGATCACGAAGCCGACGGCGGTGCCGGCGATGGCCCGGGCCGCCGTCGCTCCGGTGCCCAAGGCATTGGAGCGAAGGACAGAGAGGGTGCCCAGGATCACCCAGAACCCGTGCTCCACATCGGTGATCTCCACCACGGCCACTGCCAGGGCAAGTCCGGCCGCCCCGCGGATGGAGTTCCGGAACCAGACCGAGCGGAACGACAGGTGGGAGGTGAAGCGCGACCAGGCCAACCGGGGGAGCGGCTCGGCGATGGGGCCGAGCCGACGGTCGCCGACGGCCTGGGCGCCGGCCGCCTCCAGGACCGAGTCGGCCACCATCTCGGTGGCGATGCCACAGGTGCGGGCTCGGAAGCTGGGGTCGAAGTTGAGTGGATCGTCGGCGTCCTGCGCCTCGTTATCCGGCGACCCGCCATCCGGCGACCCGGCGTCGGGAGCGGGAGCGGCCAGCGCCGTCAGCTCGGCGTGCAGGGCGACGTCCATCTCCCGCTCGAGCTCGATGGTGGCCTGCTGTACCGACGCCACCACCGACCGATCTTCGACCGGCCGTCCCTGACCGTCGCACACCAGCTGGGCGGACCGACGGAGGGTGACGGCGATCGCCTCCACCACCCGTCGAACGGCGGCCGGATCGTGCGAACCGGATGGATCGTCGGTCAGCAGGGCGATGTCGGCCACCCACTCGACCCGACCCACCAGCTTGGCCAGGGCAATGGCCGACCCCACCGCCCCGTATGGCGGGTAGGGGGTGGCCTCGAACTGCGCCCGGAGTCTGGCCAGTTCGGTGGTCACCGCCGCCTCGGCCTCCGGATCGGGATGGCCAGCCGCCCGGGCCACGGCCATTTCGGCCACCGCCGACATGACCGCCGACAATCGCCGTCGGAGGTCGTCGTGCCACGGGGCCGGCCACACCAGCAGACATGACGGGATCGCCAGGGCGGCAGCGATGGCCCATCCGGCCAGACGGGGACCGATGGCGGAGGCGGGGGCTGACACCGCCACCGGGAGCACGAAGGTGAGGAGGGCCGCAGTGGTGGCCGCCGCCGCCGTCGGCGAGAGGATGCCGGCGAAGAGGGTGGCGAATCCCACCACCGCCATGGCCACCACCGCCGCCACCCCGTGGGTCGACGCCACGGTGCCGATGACGATGAACACCGATCCACCCACCAACAGCGCCCCGAAGGAGGCGAGCCGGGTGCGTGGTCGGCCCCGGAAGTCCACGAACAGCATCAGGGCGAACGAGCCGAAGGCCGCGAACAAGCTGACCTGGGGGTTGGTGAATGCCAGGTGGGCGATCCCGAAGGACAAGGGCACGACGACCGCCGCTCGGACGGACCGTTGCACGGTGGTCAGGCCCGGGTCTTTCCGCCGCAGCCAGGCAGCCAGCGACCCCGACCCACCAACTGGTGGGGTGGCGGCCACGGTCAGGGGAGGTGGGCCGCGGGTCCCGGGGGCCGGCCGGGCCGGAGGGCGTCAGGCATTCCACCGCTGAACCTACTCGTCGGACCGTCTGGATGCCTGCCCCGGTGTCACCGGACGCCAGTCCATGCCTGTCGCTGGCGGGCCGGGAATCCCCGTGCAAGGGTGCTGGTCGGACAACCGCGCAGGAGGCCTCGACGATGAGCACTGAACCGCTGATTGATGCGTTCGAGCGGATCCGCGACGCGGTCCACCCGGCGGTCAGCGGCCTGAAGCTCGAGGATCTGACCTTTCGGGTCGACCGGGAGGCCAACTCCATCGCCTGGCTGGTCTGGCACCTCACCCGGATCCAGGACGATCACGTGTCGGCGCTGTCCGGTGCCGCCCAAGTGTGGTCGGCTGGTGGGTGGGCGGAACGGTTCGCCCTGCCCCTCGATGTCGATGACACCGGCTACGGCCACGACCCCGAAACGGTCGGACTGGTGGTGGCCGACTCGCGGTCCCTGCTCGACTATTTCGAGGACGTCCACGCCGCCACCATCGCCTACCTCACCACGGTGACCGAAGCCGATCTCCAGCGGGTGGTCGACACCCGATGGGATCCGCCGGTGACCCTGGGGGCTCGGCTGGTCAGCGTCATCGCCGACGACCTCCAGCATGTGGGCCAGGCGGCCTACGTCCGAGGCATCGTGCAGCGCCGCGCCGACGCCTGAGGGCCGACGCCTGAGGCGGGGCTAGAGCACCTCGCCGAGGGACTCCACCGCCAACTCTTCGGTCGACGGGCGCTTGGCCCGCGGGTTGGCATTGATGAGCACGGCGGCCACGACGGCCCCCAGGGTGAGTGACGCCGCCGCCCACTTGCTGGCCGAGGCGAACCCGTGCACGGTGGCCTCGGACACCGCTCCCACACTGCCCCGGTGGGCCACCAGATAGGCAGCCGTGGCGGTGGCGGCGATGGTGTTCAACAGGGCGGTGCCCACCGATGCCCCCACCTGCTGCGAGGTGTTGGTGGTGGCGGAGGTGATGCCGATGTCGCGGGGCTCGGCGTTGCTGGTGGCGGTGCTGATGCAGGGGACCATGGCCAGGCCCAGCCCCAGGCCCAACAGGAGCTCGGTCGGCAGCACGTGGGTGGCGTAGGAGGCACCGGGGGTCAGCTGGGTCAGCAGTGCCACTCCCACCGCGGCGATCAGCAGGCCGGGGACGATCAGCACCCGGGTGGGGAGGCGGGGCATCAGCCGGCTGGCCAGCTGGGTGGCCGACAGCCCGTTCACCACCATCAGCGGCAGGAAGGCCACGCCGGTGACCAGCGGTGAGTAGTGGTCCACCGTCTGGAGCAGGTAGGTGAGGAAGAGGAACGTCCCGTACATGCCGAAGACGGCCAGCATGATGCAGAGGAAGGAGCCACCCCGGTTGCGATTGGTCAACACCCGCAGGGGGAGCAGTGGGTTGCTCGAGCGGGTCTGGACCACCAGAAAGAGCCCCAACAGCACCGCCGACAGCACCAGGGGGATGAGGACGTGCTTGGAGCTCCACCCGAAGCTGCCGGCCTCCCCCAGGCCGTAGACCAGTGCCACCAGACCGCCGCATCCCAAGATGGCGCCAGGCACGTCGAGACGCACCCCGTCGTGTCCGCTCATCGACGGGATCATGGTGTAGGCGCCCACCGCCACCACTGCGGCGATCGGCAGGTTGACGAACAGGCACCACCGCCAGTCGAGGTACTGGGTGAGGAGGCCCCCCAAGATGAGCCCGAAGGCCGCCCCCCCGATGGCGATGGTGGCGTAGATCCCGAAGGCCCGTCCCCGCTCCGCCGGATCGGTGAAGGTGGTGGAGAGAAGCGACAGGACGGACGGGGCCAACAGGGCGCCGAACATCCCCTGCAGCCCGCGGGCGCCGATCAGCATGGCCGTCGACTGGGCCGCCCCACCGATGGCGGAGGCCAGCGCGAAGCCGATCACCCCGACCAACAGGGTCCGCTTGGGCCCGAACAGATCGCTGAGCCGGCCCCCCAGCAGCAGGAAGCCACCGAAGCCGAGGGTGTAGGCGGTCACCACCCACTGGCGGTCGGCGATCGAGAAGCCAAGCGACCGCTGGGCCGACGGCAGGGCGATGATCATGATGGTGGTGTCGAGTACCACCATCAGCTGGGCACAGGCGATCACCACCAAGATCCACCAGTGGGCCCGAGTCGGACCGGTGGCCCCTTCCGGCGATCGGGAGGCGGTATCCAGATCGGTCACGACGGGTTGCAGGCTGACGGGAGGACGACCATTGCGACGAGCCTACCGATGACCGCTCGCGACCCGTCCTGTCCCGGCAGCCCGTCACCGCCAAGGGCGCCTGCGGTACCGTCGCACCATGGACCCACAGCCACCACCGACCCCGCCCGCCGACCTCTTCTCGGTGGCCGGTAAGACCGTGCTGGTGACCGGCGGCTCCCGGGGCATCGGCCGGATGATCGCCGGTGGGTTCGTGGCCGCCGGCGCCGACGTGGTGATCACCTCGCGGAAGGCCGAGGCGGTGGAGGCCACGGTGGGCGAACTGTCGGAGTTCGGCACCTGTCGGGGCTTTCCGAGCGATCTCTCCACCGAAGGCGGCGCCCGGGCCTTGGCAGACCAGCTGGCCGACCAGGTCGATCACCTCGACGTGCTGGTCAACAACGCCGGTGCCACCTGGGGGGCTCCGTTGGCCGAGCACGACACCGCTTCGTGGTCCCGGGTGCTCGACCTCAACGTCCAGGGTGTCTTCCACACCACCAAGTTCCTGCTGCCGCTGTTGCAGGCCCGGTCCACCGCCGAGGAGCCCTCCCGGGTGATCAACATCGGCTCCATCGACGGTATCCACGTACCGGTCCTGGAGTCGTACTCCTACTCGTCGTCGAAGGCCGCCGTCCACCAGCTCACTCGACATCTGGCCAAGCACCTGGCCCCGCAGATCACCGTGAACGCGGTGGCCCCGGGTCCGTTCGAGTCGAAGATGATGGCCGCCACCCTCGAGGCGTTCGGTGCGCAGATCGCCGCCTCGGCACCCCTCCGACGCATCGGACGCCCCGACGACATGGCCGGGGTGACCCTCTTTCTGGCGTCGCGGGCCGGCGCCTACCTGACCGGCACCATCATCCCGGTGGACGGCGGGATCGCCACCGTCGGCTGACTCGGCAGTCGGCAGTCAGCAGTCGCCTGACTCGGCAGTCGGCAGTCGGAAGTCGGGTGCAAGGGCGGAAGAGGTGGAACGGCGATGGCGAGCGATGGTGGCTGATGGACCACCGCATCGGGCCGGCGGTACCCTGAGGCGGGGTCGCCCGCCGGCAGGTTGCCCGGCACCGGGCGGTACGGGGGTGTGGTGCCGTCGTGTCGCCAGGACTCTCCCGACACCCGGATCGGACCGAGATGCCCTCACCCCAGCT
>Ga0302157_10005522_pt1 | contig 13369 bp, 8 predicted proteins | sample I_Bog_N3_3_FD_193502 | JGI IMG/M metagenome (GOLD analysis project Ga0302157, IMG submission 193502) | Peat permafrost microbial communities from Stordalen Mire near Abisko, Sweden - I_Bog_N3_3 | ecosystem: Environmental > Terrestrial > Soil > Wetlands > Peat | place: Sweden: Abisko, Stordalen...
TCCGGCACTGGAAATATTCAACGTCGAACTCTGCCTGGCCTCGTTGAAGGTGATCTGCGACGACCTGCTGGGGCATGCCCTGCCGCTGCTGGGGGCGCGCTTTGAACACGACGCCCCGGATTACCGCGCGCGGTACGCCGAAAGCTTTGCCTGCCCGCTGCAATTCGGCGCCACCGCCAACGCGTTTGCCTTCGACCGAAACTGGCTGGACCAGCCCCTGCCTTTAGCCGACGCCGTCACCCACCAGGCCATGGCCGAGCGCTGCCGCAAGCAAAACACCGAGTTCACTGGGCGCCAGGCCTGGCTGGGCAAGATTCGCCACCTGCTCGCCAGCCAACTCAGCGCCGCGCCGGGCCTCGACGGCCTGGCCGAGCAGATGAACTGCTCCCCGCGCACGCTACGCCGGCACCTGCATGACTTGGGCTGCAGCTATCAGGAGTTGCTGGACGAGCTACGCTTCGAGCGGGCCAAACGGTTGCTGGGCGAGGATGAACTGCCCATTTACCGAATTGCCGAGGCGCTGGGCTTCAGCGAAACCGCGAGTTTCCGTCACGCCTTTGTGCGCTGGAGCGGCGTAGCACCCAGCCAGTTCCGCCCCTGAAGCCACTTGCTGGGGCGTGGCCGCGCCATTTCGGGGCGAATTGCGGTCACACACTTTGGCCATATTTATCCCCTTTTGGCCGCTCCTGCCATTCTCATAAATCCCACCCGCCGCAAGACTGGACCTCACCGATTCAGCCTGCGGAGAACAACAATATGCTGACGATCTACTCGGACGATCACCACCTGCACCATGGCCGGTGCGAGTTGATGGACGGGCAATTGATGCCCTGTTTCGAAATGCCCTCCCGCGCCGACCATGTGTTGCAACGGGTCAAGGAGCGCGAGCTGGGCCCGGTGCAAGCACCCGAGGACTTTGGCCTGGCGCCGCTGCAACGTATTCACAGCCCCGCGTACCTGGACTTCTTCAAAGGTGCCTGGCAACGCTGGACCGCGTTCGGCCAGGACGGAGACTTGCTGCCCTACACCTGGCCCGCCCGCACCTTGCGCCGAGTCATCCCCACCAGCCTGCACGGCCAGCTTGGCTATTACAGCTTCGACGGCGGCGCACCGATCACCGCCGGTACCTGGCAGGCGGCCTACAGCGCAGCGCAAGTCGCACTCACCGCGCAACAGGCGATCCAACAAGGCGCCCACAGTGCCTTCGCCCTGTGCCGCCCGCCCGGGCACCATGCCGCCAGCGACTTGATGGGCGGATATAGCTACCTGAACAACGCGGCCATCGCCGCCCAGGCGTTTCTCGACCAAGGCCACAAAAAGGTGGCGATCCTCGATGTGGATTACCACCACGGCAACGGTACCCAGTCGATTTTCTACGAGCGCAGCGATGTGCTGTTCACCTCGATCCATGGCCATCCGGAAGCGGAGTTTCCGTTCTTCCTGGGCTACGCCGACGAGTTGGGCGAAGGCGCCGGTGAAGGTTTCAACTTCAATTACCCGCTGCCCGCAGGTTCTGGCTGGGACCGTTGGAGTGCCGCCCTGGAGCAGGCGTGCGAGGAGATTGAACGCTATGGCGCCGATATCCTTGTGGTGTCGCTGGGCGTGGACACCTTCAAGGACGACCCGATCTCCCAGTTCAAACTGGACAGCCCCGACTACCTGGCGATGGGTGCGCGAATCGCCCGCCTCGGCAAACCGACGCTGTTCGTGATGGAAGGCGGCTACGCCGTGGAAGAAATCGGCATCAATGCCGTCAACGTTCTCGAAGGTTTTGAGGGATTCGTCCAATGAACAGGCTCAAGCATCTTGTCCTCTGCGCCGCCGTGCTGAGCGGGGCCACGCACGCCGAAGAAAGAACCCTGCGGGTCTACAACTGGTTCGACTACATCACGCCCAAGGCCCTGGAAGATTTCAAGGCGCAGAACCCCAGCGTCAAGCTGGTCTACGACATCTTCGACACCAACGAGGCCCTGGAGGCCAAGCTGCTGACCGGCAACTCCGGCTATGACGTGGTGGTGCCGTCCAACGTATTCCTGGCCAAGCAGATCGAAGCCTCGGTGTTCCAGCCGCTGGACCGCAGCAAACTGCCCAACTGGAACCACCTCGACCCCAAGCTGATGAAGCTGATCGAGGCCAACGACCCGGGTAATAAATTCGCCGTGCCCTACATGTATGGCACCATCCTGATCGGCTTCAACCCGGATAAGGTCAAGGCCGCGCTGGGGGCCAACGCCCCTGTGGACAGCTGGGACCTGATCTTCAACGTCGAGAACATCAGCAAGCTCAAGCAATGCGGGGTAGCGCTGCTGGATTCGCCGTCGGAGATCCTGCCCCTGGCCCTGCAACACCTGGGCCTGGACCCCAACAGCAGCAACCCCAAGGACTATGAAAAGGCCGAGGCCCTGCTGATGAAAATCCGCCCGTACATCACCTACTTCCACTCCTCCAAATACATGGCTGACATCGCCAACGGCGACATCTGCGTGGCAGTCGGTTATTCCGGAAGTTTCTCCCAGGCGGCCAACCGCGCCAAAGAGGCGAAGAACGGTGTGATCGTGGACATGCGCCTGCCCAAAGAAGGCGCGCCGATCTGGTTCGACATGCTCGCGATTCCCAAGGGCGCGAAAAACCCCGAGGACGCCTACACCTTCATCAACTACCTGCTGCAACCCGGCGTGATCGCGCCCATCAGTGATTTTGTCGGCTACCCCAACCCCAACCAGGATGCTACCTCGCTGGTCGACCCGGCGATCCGCAGCAACCCCAACCTGTACCCCACCGAAACGGCGATGGCCACGCTCTACACCTTGAAACCGCTGGGCCGCGATGCAGAACGCGCCAGGACCCGAGCCTGGACCAAGATCAAGTCCGGCACCTGAACGGCTAACTAACTACCGCCCGGGCCACCGGGCGGCTGGCTACTGTGGGGCGATCCCTTGTCTAGATGGATTGCCCCACATGCCCGACGCCCCCACGCCCAATGGCCCCCTCACCACCAACACCCTGATTACCCAGCTGACCACCGGCCCCACCCTGCGCGATGTCGCCTGCAACGCGTTGCGCCCGGCCTTGAAAGAGCTGTATCCGCAACTGGACATCGACCCTGACCTTGCCGTGGTGGTGTCACCGTTGTGGCTGGCCAGGGACGGCGAGATTCTTCCCGGCCTGCCTCACTATGAGCCGCTCAGCGGGGCATTGGCCCGACACGCGATGACACGTACCCAGGCCACCTACTTCGACGGTGAACACTACCTGACCTACCGCTCCAACACCGGGCCGGATATTCAGCTGCCCGTGCGCATCGATGCCATCGGCCGGCTGATCAACGAACTCGCGCCGTTGCTGTTTATCGCGTTCCAGGAACAACAGCTGGATTACTGGAACCAGACCAACGGCCCCAACGGCACCCACTGGCAAGCACTGGCCGTTGCCCTGCGCAGTATCTGGGACCTGGAGGGAGGCACCTGGGACGAAGACGAACGCGCCATGGCCAAGCTGGTGTACCAATACCCCGATTACGCCCTGCGCCTGCCCAACGACAAGTACCGCACCCGTACCTACCTGGTGGACGTGGATGTGAGCCGCAACGAACGGGTCGAACACCTTAACCTCACCGGCTTCGCGGTGCTGATCGGCACCCACGAGCAACAGACGATCATCCTCACCTACTCCCTGGGCAGCGGTTACGACAAATTCGACAGTTTGCAAGAACTGGGCAATTCCCTGAGCGGTCACGCCCTCAACCCGCAGGGCCTGCCACTGCACTGGAGATTGTTCGAACCGGAAGGCGATTTTTTCGAGCACCAGGCCTGCGTGCTGATCGGCATGCAGATCGACGCCATTGACCAGTTCAACGTCATCGACCCACAGATCGAGGCGACTGAAGATCCCCTGCAACGGGACTTCCTGCTGGACTTCAACCAACTGCCAGCACCCCACCAGGCCGGGCTGGAATGGATGCGCCAGGCACTGCCGAAGTGGCTGAAGGACGCCCCGCTTACCGACCTGTCGCTGTACAGCCGTGCCTTGCTGGACCTGGCGCAACTCAACACGCGCCAGGCCAGCCAGAGCTATCAGGACGGCATTGCGCCGATCCGCGATTACGCCCTGCAAGCCTTGCGCGAGCAAATGCTCAAGGACCATCCCGACGCCGCCCGGATCAACGTGCAGAAGATCAGAATTACCGTGACCAGCCTGGTGGTCACCGGGTTGTTCGTCGTGCCGGGACAGACAGAAACCGTGACATTCGACCTCGTCGAACTGGCCCTGCAAAACCTGATCGCCTTGCCACTGGGCGACAAATCCGTGAGCTACGAAAACGGCAACAGCGTGCCGACATGGATGACCGCCAGCTACCTGGAAGGCCTGATCAGCCGGGTGAACGTCGGCCAGCAATACCCGGCCCTGGTCAAACGCGTGCTGCTCGATGACCCGGTGCAAGCCGGTCGCCGCCAAACCCTCTACATCGCCCAACTGCGCCTGCAGTTGCCGCTGCTGGCCCTGCAACTCAAGATCCGCGGCCAGTTCGGCCTGGACGAACTGGGTTACCGCTATATCTGCGCGGTGATGTCCAGCGCGGTGGCGGAGCGGCGTGTCGACGGCCACCTGATTGTGATACGCCCGCTGGCCTTCGTCCCCACCCTGCGCATCACGCAGAGGGCCGACAAGGTCGACAACATGTTCGTCATCGGCCCCCAGGATGCCAAGGCAGGCCCGTGCCTGCTCTATCAGCCGATGTCCAGCACGCCATTGATGCAGTTTGCCTCCCGAGCCAACCTGATCTACGCCATCAAACAGGACACACCGCTACGCCAAGCGGTGCTGGCCTGGCTACCGGACGCGGCACGTTTCGGCTACGCCCAGTTCGTGTTCCCCGGCAGCCTGGCCTCTCCCTGGGTGTTGACCAAACTGCTGATCGAACCGTTGACCGCCGTGGTCATGAGCGGCCCGATTGTCTTGACCGATGAAGTCCTGGGCGGCGATTACCTGGCGAGCCTGTTCACCGCCAACGCCCAGGCACTGATAACCCTGGCCGACCGCCAATCGGTGTCTAACGCCGAAGCGCGCTGGGAAAGTTTCAAACACGCCGGATGGCTGATCTTCAACGCCGCACTGCCCTTCCTCGGCAAGACCGTGGGCACGGCGGCCTGGATCGGCCAGTTGATGGATGGCCTGGACCAGGCCGTCCAGGCCCATGAAGTGGGTGACAGCACCACCCAATGGTCGGCCTTGACCGATGTGTTCCTCAACCTGGGCATGGCCCTGGTGCTGCACATGGCCAACCGGCGCAAACCTCCCATGGAGCCGGCACCCCGCAAAGCCCTGCCCCGTGAAGAAAAGCCACCGGTCGTCAGCGTAACCGTGACCCGGCAGGCCGATATCCAGACCGCGGAACTGCCCCTGGGCCATGAGTCGCCCATCCATTCCCTCGCCGCCTTGACGCGCAAGCCACTGAGCCTGAGAAAAACCCTCGAGAGCTTCGACGTGACCAAGCCCCAAGGGTTGGGCGCGCAGAACAACGAGACGGGCCCCCACCAGCATCTCTACCCGCTGGGTACCCACTGGTACGCCCCGGTGGGAGAGCGTTGGTTTGAGGTCACGGTGGATGAAAACGACAGCGTGATCATCATTGACCCCACGCAACCGAGCCGCCGCGGGCCTCTGCTGATCAACAACCGTCAGGGCCAGTGGTTTATCGACACCCGCCTGCGCCTGCGTGGCAGCGGCCTGCGCAGCCGGCTAAAACGCGGCCAGCGCCTGCGGCCCCCAAGGATTGCCGAACTGCGCGAACAACTGGACACCTTCGAAGGCCAACGCGGCCAGAAAGCCGCCGAACTGGACGTCGCCCGCGCCGCCAGCCGCGCCGCACCACCCGCCACGGCACAGGTCGAGCGCGACGACTTTATCGCCAAGCTGCAAAAACGCCGGGAGGAATATGAAGTGCCCATCCGCCAGCTCAGGTCGCTGAACCTGCTGGACACCGTGCCGGATTACCCAGGACGGATGATCACTTACCTCAAACAGCAAATCCTGCTGACCCGAGCCGCCATCGACGAGTACATCGGCGACTTTCAGGCCCTGCTGCAAAGCCTCGGCCCGCAGCTGGAAAAGGACTCACCCACCAGCGCCGAACATCGCCGCCTGGACAGCATGACCCGGCAACTGGCGGAACATCTGGAATACCTGCACTCACGTTTCAAGGAGTTGCAAAACCTCGGGCCTAACGGCCTCACGCTGGTGGAACAGACCCGGCAACACATGCCCAGCGTGCAACTCGACGACCTCAAGGCGTTTCGGGTGTCCATCTCACGCTTCCTGTGTGTGCAGGAAGGCGAAGCCGGTGCCCACAGCGATGCCAGGGGCGCCCTGAACCGGATTGCCGAGGCAGCCGACTTGACCATCCAGAGCTCGATTGAGGTGCAGGAAGCCCGGGGCACCACGACGCTGCACGAACGCATCGAAGCCCTGGATACGCTGGTGGACCAATTTGCCGTGATCAATCAGGACCTGCTCGACCTGCCAGGGGAGTACCCGGGGCAGATACTGACCGTGCCCCTGGAAGAAGTGCGCCAGCAAACCGACGAATTCGCCCAACGCACCGTGCAGCAACTGGCGGCGGCCTTGCGCGAGCGCAAAGCACTTGAGCCACGGCCGCACACCTCGGCCTCCAATCAGCCGCCCGCGCGCAAAATCATCAAGACCCGCTTCAAGGGTGTCGTCGTCGGCGAGCCACGACCCGATGAACCAAGCCTGGTGGATGTACGCGAGCCGCTCACGCAAAAGGTCATCGCCACCTTCCATGAGAAAACGCCGGGGGTCTGGGTCAAGCGCGAATCGCCACATCCCCAGGCAGCCCGCGCTCGCCGGCCGGGGCTGGCGGTGAGCATGAAAAATGGCCAGGCTTTGCTCGGTGACGTCGACCGCTTTATCGAGCGCACCAAGGGCCTGGCGAGCGAGAGCCAGCGGCTGCCGGTGGAAATCGAAGAAAAGGTGCATCGTCGCGCGGAAAAGCTTGAGGAGGCCAGCCGCGCGATTGAACGGGCCTCGGTGGCCAGCAACGAGACAGACAACACCGCTTCCGCGGCCCTGAGCGGGCAACTCGACGAGGCGGTGAAAAAGCTCTACCGCGAAGGCCATCGGATCAAGCTGGAGATGCTCAAGAAACGCCCGCCCACCGCCGCGCATCTGCAACTGCTGTACGCTGATAATGAGATCACCATCGAACTCAGCGGCACCCGCCGCCGACTCAAGGGCCCGCGCAAGGACTTCCTGCAGGAGTACGAAATACGCGAGAAACAGAACAAACGGATTCTGTGGTACGCGCATTTCCACTACGCCGCGATGGACGCCGTCGGAGAGGCCTACACCGCCGCGCACCTGAAAACCCTTGAACAACGCCGCCTGGGCGGCGCATTCGAGTCCCGGGGTGACGCATCAGAACAGGCCGGCATCGAAATTTACCGCAGCGAAATCGGCCCGCAACTGGCCAGGCGATTGTTCCTGGCTCCCGAAGCGCCTAGCCCCACGCCTGGGCCAAGCGGCTCAGCGCAAGGCTGATCTGCGCTTCGGGTACGGCGGCAAACCCCAGCACCAGGCCGGCGCGCTGGTCCGGCGGGGTGCTGGAGTCCGGCAGCCAATAGCTGCTCAGGCCATTGATTTCCACATCTGCCGCAGCGGCCTGTTCAATCAGTTGCCGCTCCCGCGCCACACTGTCCACCGAGACGGTCAAGTGCAGCCCTGCCGCCACCGCGGGCAGGCTGCCTACACCGGGAATATCCACAGGCCAGCCCGCCAGCAGCACATTGCGTCGGCTCAACGCCGCACGGCGCATGCGCCGCACATGCCGCTGGAAATGCCCGGCAGCCATGAATTCGGCCATTACCGCCTGGGTGCTGACTTCAGAGTGCCGCACATCCACCGCCCGGCGCCGGGCAAACCCCTCCACCAACGCGGTCGGCAACACCAGGTAACCCAGACGCAGTGCCGGGAACGCCACCTTGCCAAACGTGCCCACGTACAACACTCGGCCACTGCGGTCCAGGGCAGCCAAAGGTGCCAGGGGCGCGCCGCTATAACGGTACTCGCCGTCATAGTCGTCTTCGACGATCCAGCCGCCCGTGCGCTGGGCCCAAGCCAGCAATTCCAGGCGGCGGGCGAGGCTCATCACCACGCCAGTGGGGTATTGATGGGACGGCGTGACGTAAGCCAGGCGGCAACTGTCGAGGGCATTCAGGGCACGGCAGTCAATGCCCTCGCTGTCCACCGACACGCCGTGCAGCCGGCCACCTGCCACAGCGAAGGCATGGCCGGCCGCTCGGTACCCGGGGTTCTCGATCGCCACGCCGTCACCCGGCTCCACCAGCAGCTGTGCACAAAGGCTGATTGCCTGTTGCGCGCCACTGGTGATCACTATTTGTTCAGCCGTGCATTGCAGGCCCCGTGAACTGCGCAGATAAGCCGCGATCAGCCCCCGCAGGCGTTCTTCTCCCGCCGGGTCGCCGTAACACAGTTGCTGCAAGTCGGGCTTGCGCCAGAAAGCCGCATTCAGCTTGGCCCAGATCTCAAAAGGGAACAGGTCGAACGCCGGTACACCCACCCGAAACGCACGCGGCGGACCACTGGGCGGCAGGGCCAAATGATTGTTTTCCATGCGCGTCAAAGGGCCGCTGTGGATAACTTCCGCGGATGAAATCACCGGCAAATCCAGCCAGTTTGTGGATAACCCTGGGGATAAGCCTGTTGAAAACCCTGTGGATACTTTTGTGGATAGTTTTTTACCGGCGGTCGGGGTTTGCGGCAATTGCGCGACATAGGTGCCATCGCCCACACGGCCTTCGATAAAACCTTCGGCATACAACTGGTCATAGGCACGTACCACGCTGTTGCGAGAAATCGACAAGGCCGCCGCCAGGTCACGGCTGGCCGGTAGCCGGGTGCCGCTGACCAGGCGCCCGTCCAGCACCCGCTGGCGCAAGGCCTGATAGAGCTGGCGCGTCAGGCCCTGGCGGCGGTCCAGTTCGATACCCGCAGGGTTAAACGACAGCGGCGGCTCAATGGGGGGCATGGGATTGGACCTATAAAATTGGCGCTAGATGGCTCTTACAACGAACCAATAGCCTGCCTAGGATGCAAGCATTCGCCAAGGGAAATCTTCATGTACACACCACGCGCCTTTGCCCTCGATGACTTGCCCGAAATCCAGCAACTGATCCAGCACACGCGCTTGGCGCAACTGGTGACCTTTGGTGAGCAAGGTCTGCAAGCCAGCCACCTGCCGTTGCTGCTCAACCCCGATGAAGGGCCAAACGGCACCCTCTACGGGCACATGGCCAAGGCCAACAGCCAATGGCAGGCGCTGCAAAATGGCCGCGAGGCCCTGGTGATTTTTGCCGGTGCCGAGGCCTACGTCAGCCCATCGTTCTACCCGGCCAAAGCCGAACACGGCAAAGTGGTGCCGACCTGGAATTACATCGCGGTACACGCCTATGGCACCGGCGAAGTGTTCACCGATGCCGAGCGCCTGCTCGAGCTGGTCAGCGCCCTCACCGACCGCCATGAAGGCAAGCGCGCCCAATCCTGGAAAGTCAGCGACGCCCCGGCCGACTACATCGACGGCATGCTCAAAGCCATCGTCGGCTTTGCCCTGCCGATCCAACGCCTGGAAGGCAAACGAAAACTCAGCCAGAACCGCAGCCCGGCGGACATCGCCGGAGTACGTGAAGGCCTGGCCGCCAGCACCGACGTACGCGACCAGACCCTCGCCCGCTTTATTCCCAAGGAGCCATCATGAGCCAGATCGAAATCCGCCAGGTCAGCGCCGCCGACCACGCCGCGTGGCTGCCACTGTGGCAAGCCTACCTGCGCTTCTACAACACCGAGCTGCCGGACGCCGTCAGCCAGAACACCTGGCAACGCCTGATCGACGCCAATGAGCCGACCCATTCGGCCCTGGCCTGGCAGGATGGCAAGGCCGTAGGCATGGTTAACTTCATCTACCACCGTTCCAACTGGAGCATCGAAAACTCCTGCTACCTGCAGGATTTGCTGGTAGACCCGGCCCAACGTGGCACCGGCGTCGGCCGCAAACTGATCGAATTCGTCTACGCCACCGCCAAGGCCGATGGTTGCTGCAAGGTCCACTGGCTGACCCACGAGACCAACGCCACCGCCATCCAGCTCTACGAACGCATCGCCGAACGCCCCGGCTTTATCCAGTTTCGCAAAGGTCTTTAAGGAGAAGCACAGCATGACGACATCATTGGCCGACTGGAAAGGTGTCCCGGCGCCCACCGTCACCCTCATCGAAGGCCGCTTCGTGCGCCTGGAAAAACTCGACCCCGCCCGCCATGGCGATGACCTGTTCAATGCCCTGCAAGGCCCCGGCGCGGATCCGACGTTATGGGATTATTTGCCTTACGGCCCGTTCCCGGAGCGCGCCGCCTTCGACGCCTGGCTGAACAACCACGCGTCCCACAGTGACCCGTACTTCTTCAGCGTGATCGACAAAGCCAGCGGCGACGTACAAGGCATCCTTAGCCTGATGTCCATCGTGCCCGAGCAAGGCCGCATCGAAATCGGCCACGTGACCTTCGGCGCGCCGATGCAGCGCTCGCCAAGAAGCACCGAGGCGGTGTACCTGCTGGCCAAGCACTCGTTTGAGCTGGGCAATCGTCGCCTGGAATGGAAGTGCAACAACGCCAACGCCCGCTCCAAAAATGCGGCCGAGCGGTTGGGGTTCAGTTTTGAAGGGGTGTTTCGCCAGCACACGGTGGTGAAAGGAAAGAACCGGGATACGGCGTGGTATTCGATCCTGGATGGGGAATGGCCGGCGATTGGCGCGGGGTTTGAGCGGTGGCTGTCGGATGAGAACCAAACGGGTTCGGGTCAACTGAAAACGCTGGTGGAGTGCCGTACCTAAGCCACCCTGCCACCCCCTGACAAATGTGGGAGCGGGCTTGCTCGCGAAAGCGGTGTATCCGTCAAAAATGTATTAACTGACACACCGTCATCGCGGGCAAGCCCGGCTCCCACATTGTATCTTCAGCGTATCCGGGCCTTGTGCTCAGCCAACCCTGCCCTCTTTCCACCCCAACGCCTGCAAGGCATCACAACCATCCTGCAACAACAGATGCGCCGCCGAGGCGAAGTGATGCGCTGGGTGGCGGTTTCGAGTAGCCCGCGGGCGTCGGCATCGGGGTTGAGGAACAGGACGGGGTCACAGCTGATATTACTTTCAAGAGCGGTGTAGTTGGGCATGAAGAAAGACTCGTAATTGAAGTTCAGAGGTCTCACTTTGCTTTCGACCGGCTAAGATCGGTCACCGACGAATCAGCAACCGGCGGACTATATGCCAGCGGCTATACCTTAAAATACTTGCCCACGATCAAAAATCTCATGATCGCCTTTTCCTACGAGCCTCTACGAAGCTTCACCCCGCCCATCTTCAACCCAAACGGCCTGAATGCCGCATTCAACAACTTTAGCGTCTGATTGCCCTCGCCGTGTTCGATATACACCAGAGTACGCATAGGTATTTTGCACATCCGTGCAAATAGACTTTGGTTCAGCATGGTGACTTCAACCCGCAAACGACGCACCACCTCAGTAACCTCCCCGCCATCATTCTGTAAAAAACCTCCGCTATACAGGTCGACTCTTTTCCAAAAACAAGGACGTCTGCCATGCCTCCGTCACCCCAGCGCCTCGCACTCACCCTCGGCCTGCTGGTCGGCAGCGGCTTTGCTGACGCAGCCCCGACCCCGCCCAAGACATTGCAGATCGACACACCGACCACCACCGGGCAAACCCTGAGCGGCAGTGACTCGCTGACGATCTCGGCACCGGGCAGTATCACCACCTCCAAAGTCGCGGTGACCTTGAAGGACGGCACCACCGGCAATGGCGTGGTAATCGACAACGCCGGCAGCATTACCTCCACGGGTGGCCGGGCCATCGACAGCAGCGGCGATCTCACCGCCGCGCGCAACTACAGCATCTACAACCGCGCCGGCGGCGTGATCCAGGGTGCCAACGACGCGCTGCGCATCGACAGCAATTTCGCCAGCGGCAGCCTGTTGATCGACAACAGCGGCACCATTCGCTCCGCCACCGGCCAAGGGCTGGACCTGGATGCGATCCGCAGCCCCAACGTCACCACCACTATCATCAACCGCCAGGGCGGGTTGATTCGCGGCGACGCCAGCGACGGCATGAAAACCGGCGGCAATGCCACCCTCACCAATTACGGTGAGATTTCCACCGGTGACACCCACTCGCGCGATGACAAGTTCGACGGCGTCGACATCGACTCCGCTACCGGCGTGACCGTCACCAACTACGGCCTCATCTCCGGTGGCCGACACGGCATCACCACCGACCTGGGCGCCACGCTGACCAACTACGGCACGGTGATCGGCCGTAACGGCTCGGGCTTTGGCTCCGATGGCGACGGCACGGTGATCAACCACGGCACCATCACTGGCGCATTCTCAGGACTGCAGCCAGACGGCGACGGTGACGGCGTGGACATCGACAAGATCGCCCACATTGAAAACTACGGCGTCATCCAGGGTGTGGGCGCCGGTGGCGTCGACAAGAACGGCTTTGCCAACGGCAGTGAAGGCATCGCCCTCGGCGGCGGCTATGTGTTCAACGGCGTCGGCGCGCTAGTCAGCGGCGCCAACAACGCGATCCTGGTGGACGACGGCAGCGACGGCCCGGGACTGGCCGCCACCACCCTGATCAACCATGGCACCATCCAGGGCCTGGACGGCTTCGGCGTGAAGTTCGTCGGCGAGTTTGCCGACACGGTGGTCAACGCGGGCTTGATCAGCGGCAGCAACGGCCTGGCCCTGGATCTGGGCGGCGGCAATGACCAGTTGACCCTGCTCGGCGGCAGCCGCTTTGTCGGCGTAGTGGACGGCGGCACCGGATATGACCGCGTGATCATGGACGACGCTTCGGGCGGCAGTTTCGGCGACAGCCGCAACTTCGAATGGCTGGACGTAAAGCAAGGCACCTGGACCCTCACCGGCAGCGGTGACTTCAGCGACGGCGGCGAGATTTTCAGCAGCGCCAAGCTGATCAACCAGGGCGGGATTGCCGGTAACGTGACCGTCGATGAAGGCGGTATTTATGCCGGTGGCGGCAGCGTCGGCAGCCTGTTGGTCAAAGGCACCTTGCAGACCAACACCGCACTTGGCACCGCCAGCATCACCCGCGACTTGACCATGACCAGCGGCTCGACCCTGGCCTATGGCGTGAATGCCGACGGCAGCAGCGCTCCAGTCCAAGTCGGTGGCACGGCCTATCTGAATGGCGCGACCCTGGCGGTCAATCCCGGCACCGGCACCTACCCGTGGCAGAGCCA
>Ga0302157_10005528_pt1 | contig 13361 bp, 12 predicted proteins | sample I_Bog_N3_3_FD_193502 | JGI IMG/M metagenome (GOLD analysis project Ga0302157, IMG submission 193502) | Peat permafrost microbial communities from Stordalen Mire near Abisko, Sweden - I_Bog_N3_3 | ecosystem: Environmental > Terrestrial > Soil > Wetlands > Peat | place: Sweden: Abisko, Stordalen...
AATGCGGCGCTCGAGCGGCCGGTCGCCGGGATAGGGGACCTCGTCGTGCTTCGGGATGGTGTTCTGGTAGGGCGTGACGACTTCGCTGACGGTGGGCACGCCGGCCTCGCGGGCGCGGGTGCGGAGTGCGGAGATGAGCGCGGAGCCCTGCTCCCAGTCCTGGGCGACGACCTCGTCAAAGGCCTCAATCCACTCCGAGACCTCTGCGGTGAGGTCGAGCTTTACTGCCTCGTCGAGCTTGGTTGCCATGGAAACCCCTCCGGCGCGCGTGCGCGGGTCACTCTCTCTACGATAATGCGGCGGAGGCGATTCTGCACAGCGGAGACCGTTGCTAAAATCTGCCATGGAAGCGGAAACCCATCCTCCACTGTGGAAGACGCTGCTGGCGTTTGCCATCCTCTACATTGTGTGGGGGTCGACCTACCTCGCCATTCGCGTGGGCGTGCAGGAGGTGCCGCCGCTGCTGTTTGCGGCGATGCGCTTTCTGTTTGCCGGGCTGTTGCTGTACGGCTGGGTGATGGTGCGCGGCGAGCGCCTGCCCAAGGGGCGCCAGTGGAGCTCAATCTGTCTGTTGGCGCTGCTGTACTTCGTGCTCGATTACGGTTTTCTGTTCTGGGCGGAACAGCGCGTGCCTTCGGGGCCTGCCGCGGTGATGATGGCCACGATACCAGTGTTCATCGCGCTGTCTGAGATTGTGATTCTGCGCACCCAACGCATGACGCTGCGCCTGGCAGCGGCGCTGCTCATTGGGATTGGTGGAGTCGGCGTGCTGGTGAGCCGTTCGCTGAATCTGAGCGGCGCGCCCATCGACCGAATGGGCGTGCTGGCGATGATGCTGGGTGCATTCTGCTGGTCGATTGGGACGGTGCTGTCGCGCAGACTGCCGCTGCCGGAGTCGAGGACTGTGAACTCCGCGGCTCAGATGCTGGCCGGAGGCGCGATGCTGACGGCCGCCGCTGCTGCGTTCGGCGAGTTCCAACGCTTTCACCCGCGGGCGGTCTCGGCGGAGGCGTGGTGGGCGCTGCTGTACCTGGTGGTTGCCGGGTCAATCCTCGGATTCACGGCGTACGTCTGGCTGATTCACCATGAGTCGCCGACCAAGGTCGGAACCTACGCGTATGTGAATCCGGTGGTGGCCGTTGTGCTCGGTTATTTTCTGGCGGGGGAGACGGTGGGTCTGCGAACGGTGCTGGGCACGCTGTTCGTGCTGGTGAGCGTGGTGATGATCACGACGGCTCGCAAGCCGGCGCGATAAAAAGACAAACGCAAAGGACGCTAAGGACGCCAAGTTTCGCAAAGGTCCCGCTGCGAAACTCGTTCTTAAACTTTGCGGACTTTGCGTCGAGGTCTTTGTTCTAGGTCGAGTAGTCGGCGTTAATGCTGATGTACTCGTGGGTGAGGTCGCAGGTGAGGAAGCTGGCGCGGCCGGGACCGGTGCCGAGGTCTAGGGCGATAGTGTACTCGCGGGCAAGCATCGCGGCGTGGGTGGCGGCCTCGTTGTAGCCGGAGGCGAGCGCGCCGTTGGCGAAGACGGGAAGGCCGCCGATGTGGAGCTTTATTTTTGCGGGGTCGAAATTGACACCCGCGCGGCCCGCGGCGGCGAGGATGCGTCCCCAGTTGGGGTCGGCGCTGGACCACGCGGTCTTGCACAGCGGCGACGTGGCGATGGTGCGCGCGATGAGTTTGGCGTCGGCGTCTGTGGGCGCGCCGGTGATATCGAGGGTGACGACGTGAGTGACGCCCTCGCCGTCGTCGATGATGGCGTGGGCGAGCGAGCCGCAGACTTCGTTGAGTGCGGTCTGGAAGGCCGCGGCGGCTTCAGGCGTGGCCTCAACGCCGCTGGCACCGCTGGCGAGCAGCAGCACGGTGTCGTTGGTGGACATGTCGCCGTCGATGGAGATGGAGTTGAAGCTGGCGTCGACCGCGGGGCTGAGCATGGACTGCAGGTGCTCGGCGCAGGCGGCGAGGTCGGTGAAGAGGTAGACCAGCATCGTCGCGTGGGGGATCACCTGTGGGCCGATCATGCCTGCGCCTTTAGCGCAGCCGAAGAGATGGACCTGCTTGCCGCCCACGGTGAAGCTGGCCTGCGCGACTTTGAGCTTCGTGTCGGTGGTGAGGATGGCGGTGGCGAAGGCATCAGCGTGCGCGGCGGTGCCGCCCAGCGCGGCGGCTGCGGCGGGGATGGCGGCGATTAGCTTGTCAGTCGGGAAGGGCACGCCGATGATGCCGGTGGAGCTGGGGAAGACCTCGTCGAAGACGCAGCCGAGCGCGTCGCCGGCGGCGCGGCAGGATAGCTGGCAGGCGTCGAGGCCGGCGGGGCCGGTGGCGCAGTTGGCGTTGCCGGAGTTCACCAGCACGGCTCGGACCTTGTTGCCGGTGGCCGCGAGGTGCTGCCTGCCGATGGTGAGCGGCGCGGCGACGAGCTGGTTCGAGGTGAACATCGCAGCCGCGACGGCGGGAGTGTCGGCCACGGCGAGCGCGATGTCGGGCTTGCCGCTGGCCTTGATGCCAGCTGTGGCCGAGGACCAGCGAAAGCCAAGCGGAAGGTTAGGGGTGAGGCTCATCGACTTTAAGAGTACCAAGCGGGCGGACAAAGAACAGGCAACTGCAACAGCTTTAACGCAGAGGCCGCAGTGCAAGAACGCAAAGGTCGCAGAGGACAGCGGTGCTTGCGGCGTATACTTTCTCGATAACAGGGAGTTTTGAACCATGAGCAGTAATGGAAACGGACATTCGAACGGCAACGGCCACGTGCGCAGCAACGACTACCAGGTTCCACAGCCCCGCCGCGACTGGATCGTCAAGCGCCGTGAAGAGGCCGCGCGCAGCGGCGACACCAACATGAGCCAGATGCACTTTGCGCGCAAGGGCCTGATCACTGAGGAGATGGCTTACGTCGCGCATAAGGAGAAGCTCTCTCCCGAGCTGGTGCGGGCGGAGATCTCCAAGGGGACGATGATCATCCCCGCGAACATCAACCACCCCGAGCTGGAACCGATGGCGATCGGCGTGGAGTCGCTGTGCAAGATCAATGCGAACATCGGCAACTCGGCGCTGGTGTCCAACGTGGACGAGGAGCTGCGCAAGCTGCATACGGCCGTCCACTACGGCGCGGATACGGTGATGGACCTTTCGACGGGCGGCGATATTCCGATGATTCGCGAGCAGATTCTGCGTCACTCGCCGGTGCCGATTGGGACTGTGCCGCTGTATGAGGCGCTGAGTCGTGTGAAGAAGGTCGAGGACCTGAACATCGATCTGTACCTGGAGGTCATCGAAGAGCAGGCCGAGCAGGGGGTCGACTACTTCACCATTCATGCCGGCGTGCTGATCCAGTATGTGCCGATGGTGTCCAAGCGCATTACGGGGATTGTGAGCCGTGGCGGCGCGATTCTGGCGCAGTGGATGACCGCGCACCACAAGCAGAATTTTCTTTATGAGAACTTCGATCGCATCACCAAGCTGATGGCGAAGTACGACGTGAGCTACTCGCTGGGTGACGGCCTGCGGCCCGGCTGCGTCGCCGACGCCAGCGATGAGGCACAGTTTGCCGAGTTGAAGACGCTCGGCGAGTTGACCCGCCAGGCTTGGAAGGACGACGTACAGGTGATGATCGAAGGTCCTGGCCATGTGCCGATGGACAAGATCAAGGAGCAGGTCGACAAAGAGGTCGAGCTGTGCGACGGCGCGCCGTTCTATGTGCTGGGGCCGCTGGTCACGGACATCGCTCCGGGCTACGACCACATCACATCCGCGATCGGAGCGGCGATGATCGGGTGGCATGGAGCGGCGATGCTCTGCTACGTCACGCCCAAGGAGCATCTCGGCCTGCCGAACGAAAAGGATGTGAAGGATGGCATCATAGCCTACAAGATCGCGGCTCATGCGGCGGACATCGCGCGCCACCGGCCGGGCGCGCGTGACCGCGACGACGCGATTTCGCACGCGCGCTACACCTTTGACTGGGACAAGCAGTTCGCGCTGTCGCTCGATCCTGAGACCGCGCGCGGGATGCACGATGAGACGCTGCCGGATGACTACTACAAGGAGGCGGCGTTCTGCTCGATGTGCGGGCCGAAGTTCTGCAGCATGAACTGGTCGAGCAAGGTGGACAAGTTCAACGAAGAGGTCCATGGGCTGAAGAAGCCGGACCTGACGCAGATTGTGACGGAGCAGATGGCACTGAGGAGCTAGCGTTATCGCTAAAGGAGAAAAACGAAAGGCCCACGTTGTGGCGTGGGCCCTTCGCTCGGAAGCACCCCGCTATCTACGCACGCGACCTGTCTTGCGGGAACCCAGGACCGCGGGTAGGGCCGATATGCCGATGTAAAACACTGCGGGCAGAAGAGTGACCACGGAGGCCTCCCACGGGCGAGAGCATCGCACGCTTTTTCGAGGTTGCAATGGGCGGGCGAGGTTGTAAAGGCTACCGAGGTCGTAAACGTAACTAGCGACGAAGGTAACGGGTTCTGAGTCGTTCAGAACATTGACACGTAATGCGCCCCTGATGCGACGTTATTTTCCGGCGCCTTCCAGGATCTCGGCAGAGCGATTGAGCGCTTTGGTCAGCGCGTCCAGTTGCGCCTGGGTGCGGGCGCTGTCGGCGGCATCAATGCCCTCATTCACGCCAGGAATCACCACGGCGGCGTATCCGGTAAACTCGCCGGGAGCGTAGATGGTGTGCCGGTACCAGGCGCGGTTGGGCAGGCCAGCGGAGTTGAGCAGAGCGCTCTCCGCATCGCGCAGGGCGAAGTTCAGACCGGCGAGCGCGACGCCTGAAGGCGGATTGAGTTGCAGCTTGTGGACGGCCTCTCCAGCGGCGGCGAAGCGCTGGGCGGCGGTGTTGGCGGCGCTGAAGTCCACTTTCATACCGGCGGCTGTGGCGCGGCCCTGCGCGTCCTTCAGATAGCCGATGATCTGCTGGCCATAGAGCTGATCGTCGTAGGGCAGAACATCGGAGTCGGCCATGTGCAGCAACTCCAGTCCGAAGATGCGGGCCTGCTGCTGCTCGTAGAGGAGGTTGGGGTCGGCGAACTTGATGAACCAGTTGTAGTCGTCGAAGGCAGAGTGGTAGACGCCGTAAGGGCCGTCCGAGCCTATGTCGGTGGAGGGCACGCCGAGGTGCTGGATGAAGGCGGAGTAGTCCGAACCGGAGCCGAGATTGCCGATGCGGGGGTCGGTGAGCGGTTCATGCTCATGCGGTGCTCCGCTGCGTCCGCCTTCGCCCGATTGCTGCGCCTTCAGCCACTGGTCATAGACGCTGCCGCCCTTGGGGCTGGGGACCTCGCGGGTAATCTCGCGAATGAACTGCTCGAGCGACGGCACGGAGGAGGCAGTAAAGTCCGGGCCTGCGACGCCGACATCGGTGTTGAAGTAGGCGACGGCGTGGGCGAGATCGGCGGCGTGCAACTCGGCCCACTCGGTGGAGCCGATCAGGCCTTCCTCTTCGGCGTCCCAACTGCCGATGACGATGGTACGGCGCGGCTTCCAGCCGAGCTTGGTCAGCTCGCCGAGTCCGTGCACTGCCTCCAGCATGGCGGCGGTGCCGCTGTTGGGGTCGACTGCACCGAAGACCCAGGCGTCGCGATGGTTGCCGGCGACCACCCATGCGCGGGTGTCCCAGCCGGGGATGATGCCGATGACGTCCCATATGGTGCGCAACTGATAGTCCTGCACCAGGTTCATACGCACGGTGAGCGAGTCCGTACCGCCCAGGTGGTAGGTGAAGGGAAGGCCGCCCTGCCAGTCGCGCGGCGACTCCGGCCCGTCCAGCCCCTTGAGGATGGGTGTGGCGTCCTGATAAGAGAGCGGGTTCGAGGGGATGGAGGGCTGGTTCATCTTCTCGCGGTCCGTGATGCGGCTGGAGTCCGGCAGGTCGGGCGTGGAGGCGATGCCGGGGGTCTCCGGATCGCCGGGATAGATGGGCAGGAACTGCACGGAGCCGCGCTGCACGGAAGTGGCGGGGCGATACGGGCCGCGCGGGTAGACGTCGCCACGGACGTAGCCGTCGTCGGCGGGGTCGGAGTAGATAAGAACGCCGGCGGCGCCGTGCTGCTGCGCCAGCTCGACCTTCACGCCGCGGAAGATCTGGCCGTAGCGCATGATGACGATCTTGCCTTTGACGCTGATGCCGAGCTTGTCCAGCAGCTTGAAGTCTTCGACTGTTCCGTAGTTGGCATAGACCACCTGCGCGGTGACGTCGCCGGAGGGGCTGGAGCCGTTGAAGGCGGGCAGGATACGCGGATCGTCCTGCGAGGGGTCGCCGCCGTAGGCCTTGGGATCGACGTGCTCGGGTGTGGGGCCGGACATCAGCTTTCTGCCCGCAGAGTCGAAGGCGTCAATCTGAATCTTGACCGGCTTGTTCAGATAGACGCGGAAGGGAACGATCTGGGTCTGGAGTCCGGCGTCCTTGAACTTGGAGGCCACATACAGCGCGGTGCGATAGTCCTCCGGTGAGCTGGCCCAGTGGGGCTCGGAGGTGAGCTTCTGCAGCTCTTCGCCGGCGAGCGTGGCGTTCGGCACGGCGAGAAAGAGATCGTCCCACTTCTTGTGCCCAGAGAAGTCAGCGTAACCGAAGAAGCTGGGCGACGGGCCGAGGTCCATCACAATCGGAACGGTCGGCACAGTGGCTGGAGCCGTGGTGGTTTCAACTGCTGTTGCCGCGGCGGGAGTGGAGGGCGGTGCGGACGCTGCTGGTTCTGGCGCCGGCGTGGCAACGGCCGGTGTCGTGACTGGCGGTGCGATCTCCCTTTGAGCCGGGGCCGGCTCCGGCGTTGGCGTTGCCGCCGGTGGCATGGTGGTTTGGACGGTCGTTGCTGCGGGGGTTGGCGGGGGTGCGACCGTCTCAGGGGGTTGAGCGGCTGCGGGCACCGCGACTACTGGGGATTCAACGGCCGGCGCCGCGGCAGGAGCAGAATCGGGCTGCTCCTTAACGACAACCGGAGCTTCGGCTGGCGGTGCGCTGGCTGCCGGAGCTGTGGCTGTGGGGGAGATCTCAGGAGCTACAACTGGTGGCGCTGCGGCCGGCTTCTCGGCGTGAGCGGGTGCAGTCTTCTTCTTCGGGTAGACCGGCGCAGGCACATTACGGCGGGACGGCGTAGGGGCGCCGATGGAGGTCTCTGCCGCGCTTGAAGAAGGCTGCGCGGTCTGGTCCTGGGCGGAGGCAGCGGGCTGCGAAGCGGATGGAGCGGCCGGCGCAGCTTCAGGGCTGGCGGTGTTCTCTACCGGCGGCGAAGTCCGCTGCGCTGCGGCAGGCTTCTTCGTGGACCGTGCGGAAGCGTGGCGCGGGGATGGAACCGGGGCAGGCGGCGCCGTCTCCGCAGGAGTGTCGGGCGGAGTTTCGGAGTCGATGGAGTTCTGGAGGGGTTGGTTCTCCGTCGGGTCTGGCGGTTCGGTGTGCAGGTTGACCGGCACGGGTTTGGGAACCGAGTCGGTGGGCAGCGAGCCTGCAAAGACCGGGATGACAACCGGCGTGGCCGCCGGTTTGGGAGTCGCCGTGGTGTCCTGGGGTTTGGTGGAGTCAGCCGGAGATGCCGTGGAGTTCTGTGGAGAGAGCGCCGGAGCACTCCGCGGGCTCAGCGGGAGGGCCGTTGCGAGCGCAGGTAGCAAGAGAAAAAAGGCCCAGGCGGTCGATCGGCGCATCTTGAGAAGCTCCTTGAGTCGTCACTAGAAGTTTACGCGAAGACCGTGCCCGGCCCGTATAGGGGAATTCTCTCTTTAAAGAGGTTGCGTGCAGAACTTGCAGCGGGTGGCGGCGAGCGGGACTTCGGAGAGGCACTGCGGGCAGTCCTTGGTGGTGGCCTCTTCCCTGGCTTCGGCGCGCGCCAGCAAGGACTTTACTGGAAGCACGACGAAGAAGTAGATGACGAATGCCACGATGAGGAAGTTGATGACGGCATTGAGGAAGAGGCCATAGTGGATGACGCCGGGAGCGACGTAGTTGGCCGGAAGCGGGTTCGGTGGCACCACTGCGTGCAGTACCGGCATGTGGAAGACCAGCGTGGAGAAGTCCGGTGCGCCAACCAGCGCCGCGATGAATGGCGTGATGATGTTCGCCGTGAGCGAGCTGGTGATGGCCCCGAAGGCCGCACCGATGAGTACGGCGACCGCGAGGTCAACGACGTTGCCGCGCAGGATGAAGTCGCGAAATCCTTTGAACATGAATCCTCCAGATACGATGAGTCGAGCGAGAGCAGGTCGCTGCTTGGGTGAACTGGGCGAGTATATCCCAATGGAATCTGCCGGTCTTTCCAGAGCGGCGAGCTGCGGGCCTGCGAGCTTCGAGCAGATATCGCGGGCTGACGTATTCTGGCTGGGTGAGTCCCTCTTCCATGCGCGTGCGGCTGGTATCGTTCGGAGCCTTGAAGTCCGCGTTTGCGGCCGGTGGCGAGAGCCGCGAGCTGCGGGAGGGCGAGTCCGTGGGCGGACTGCTGGAGCTGCTGCGCGCGGAGGCTGTACTGCCGGCGGATGTGCTGCGCAGCGCGGCCGTCGCCGTGAATCACGAGTATGCCGCCGCCACGCAGATGCTGCATGATGGCGATGAGGTGGCCATACTGCCTCCGGTGAGTGGTGGCGTTGGCAATGTAGCGCTGGTCCGCGAGGCCATTGATGCGGGCTTGATCGTACATAGCGTAAAGGCCGGTACAGACGGAGCGGTGTGCGTCTTTGACGGGATTGTGCGTGACAACACCCGCGGACGAAAGACGCTGCACCTGGACTACGAGGCCTATGAGGAGATGGCGCTGCGACAGATGAATCTTCTGCGCGAGGAGGCTATCGAGCACTTCGGCGTGCGCGAGGTGGCGATTGTGCACCGTCTGGGGCGGCTGCAGGTGGGCGAGACCAGTGTGTTGATCGCGGTGACCTCCGCACACCGCGGCGCGGCGTTTGAGGCCTGCCGCTGGGTAATCGATACGCTGAAGAAGACCGTCCCAATCTGGAAGCGGGAGCAGTTCGTGGACGGCGCGGTGTGGGCCGACGGCGAGCCGTTTCCGGATGAGATTGCAGGGACCCCTCGGTGAACGCAGCTCGGATAGCACTCGTCTCGTTCGTACTGCTTCCGGCAGCGGGGCTGCGCGCGCAGGCGCCCGCAGCAGATCCGCAGCAGGCCGCGCCTATCGAACGGCAGACCCCGCAGATTCCCACCATCCACGTGGAGAGCCGGCTGGTGAGCGTCGCGATGAACGTGGTGGACGCCACGGGAGCGCCGGTGGGCGGGCTGACGCAGGCGGACTTCGAGATTGCAGAAGACGGCAAGCCGCAGAAGATCGCGGTCTTTGAGAAGGAGTCTTCGACGCCGCTGGAGATTGTGCTGGCCATCGACGCCAGCGAGAGCGTCTTTGCGGACGACCGCCTGGAGCGCGATGCGGCGAAGAGCTTTGTGCGCTCGCTGCTGCGGCCGCAGGACCGGCTGGACCTGATGAGCTTCTCAGACAGCGTCGACGAGCTGGTGGGCTTTACCAGCGATACCCACGCGATTGAGGATGGGCTCAGTCGAATCCAGCATGGCGACGCGACCGCGATGTATGACGCGGTCTATCTGGCGTCGCAGCGGCTGGGCGAGGCCCCCGCTGCGCCCGGTGCGCGCAAGGTTGTGGTGCTGATTACCGACGGCGAGAACACCACCCACCACGGCAGCTATGACGACGCCATTGAGCAGGCCGAGCGCGCCGGGGCCATGCTCTACGCGCTGATCATCGTGCCCGTGGACGCCGATGCCGGACGCAATACCGGCGGCGAGCATGCGCTGATCCAGATGTCCCGCGACACCGGCGGCAAGTACTACTACGTGGAGGACAAGCACGATCTGGGGCCGGCCTTCCAGCATGTTTCGGACGATCTGAGGACGCAATACACGGTCGGCTACTATGCTCCGCAGCATGGCGGGGACGGCTCCGGCCTGCGCCATATCCACATGGAACTGAAGGACCCTACCTTGCGGGCGAAGTACACACTGCGCTACCGAACGGCGTACTACGGAAACCGGTAGGGCCTCAGGACGCATCTGATGAAGAATGAAGCGCCTCACAGCAAGAGTTCCCCATTACAATCTGGATATGTCCACGAATAAGAAGCGCCACAAAGGTCCGCCCTCCGGCGAGACCGGGCAGGAGGCGCTGTACCTGAAGTCGCTGAGCGACCGCCAGGTGCAGGTCGCCGTGAAGCTACGCGACGGGGAAGTGGTACATGGCTGGATTGAGTACTTTGACGACATGATGGTGCGGCTCACCCGCATCGGCAAGCCCAACCTGTTTATCTACAAGTCGCAGATACGCACTATCACTGAGGGTGGGCCGGCGGGCGCTCGACGCAGCGGCAACCGCGAAGAGGGCGTGCGGCTGTAACGAAGATCCTGGAAGGAAGTCTGTGACAGATCTGGTCTGCAAGGCAGAAGAGATTGCGCGTGAGGCGGGCGCGCTGCTGCGCGAGTTCTACCACTGCGGCGTGCGCACCGAGTACAAGGGTGATGTGGACCTCGTGACGGAGGCCGACCGCAGCAGCGAGAAGCTGATCGGTGAGCGACTGCGCGCGGCGTTTCCGTCGCACGGAATCTATGGAGAAGAGGGAACACGCTCCGGGCTGGACGCTGAGTTCCGCTGGTACGTGGATCCGCTCGACGGCACGACGAACTTCGCGCACGGATTCCCGGCGTTCTGCGTGTTGCTGGGCTGCGAGCGCCGCCATGCAGGATTGAAGCCCGATGAAGACGGCGAGATGGTTGCGGGCGTGACCTACGATCCGCTGCGCGACGAGATGTTCGCGGCGGCAAAGGGTGAAGGCGCGACGCTGAACGGCGAGCCGATTCATGTATCCAAAACAAAATTCTTGCAGGAATCACTGATTGCGACAGGCTTTCCAAGCCAGAAGCGCCATCGCTCGCCAAACGTGCACTTTTACCAGGAGTTCACGCTGCGCTCGCATGGCGTGCGGCGTGCGGGGTCGGCAGGGCTGGATATGGCATACGTCGCCTGCGGGCGGCTGGAGGCCTTCTGGGAGTTCCAACTGAATCCGTGGGACACCAGCGCCGGCTACCTGCTGGTGGAAGAGGCCGGCGGCACGGTCACGCACTTTGACGGCAGCAGGTTCACCCTGGACAGCCGCGAGGTGCTCGCGACCAACGGGCTGATTGCGGCGGAGATGCAGCACCTGTTCGTGGATATGTTTGCGGGCCGCAACCTGGAGCCGATTCCTACGCCCGCGGAGTTCGCCGCGCGGAGGAAGGCGGAAAGCTAAGCCGGGGCTTCATTCGCTTCCTCAAGAAGAAACGCAGCTATCTCTTCCGGAGTGAATGGTGGGAGTGTGCTGACCCCAAGGCGTTTTGCCTGAAGGCGGTCGACGTTCTTAACGAGCGTCGAAAAGTCCTGCCAAATGAGAGGGTCAGCATTTTGCTTTTCTGAGATATAGGGAGCTAGCGCCTGGTAGTAATGGCTGATCCAGTAATAGAAAGTGTGCCAAACCATCTCTTCATCCAGCGCGCCGCGCTTGAGTAACAGCGCCATCGTTTCGAAGAAATCGAGAATAGGCTCGGCTTCGACGCTGATTCCGGCAGATAGTTCACGGCAGGCAGTGGCCCTTTGGGTCTTCTTGGCTGGCCCAAAGAAGTCGTTTTCCAGTCGAAACAGGAGATCGACAGATTGATTGAAGCGCGCTCGATATACTTGATAGGCAAAGGCTGAAAGCGCAATGATCGTGCCTGCGCCTGAAATCGTAATCGGAAGCCACGCGGGTGTGCTCATATCGAAATGATAGTGCAGACCGTGGCAAACTACATTGAAGTCCAGGTTCCTAATCCATGAGCTACCCAACACGCCTGCGGCGCTCGGCGCGGGTCTTTCTCTTCGATCCTGCGGGCGATGTGCTGCTGATTCGCATCGTCGCGCCGCTAGCGGACGGCTCGTTTGTCTTCTGGGTGACGCCCGGCGGCGAGATGGAGCCCGGCGAGGGCGCCCGCGAGGCGGCGGCGCGCGAACTGTTCGAGGAGTTGGGGATCCGGCCGGAGCTGGTGGGGCCGGTGCATGAAGAGAGCGGCGGTACCTATGTCCACCTGGGCGAGACGGTGCGTAACTTTGATGTCTTTTTCGCCGCCTGGTGCGCGCGCGAGGCGCCACGGCTGCTGGGCGTGACCGCCGAGGAGCTGGCGCTGATGCAGGAGATGCGCTGGTGGAGCATCGCTGAGCTGGAAACCACGAAGGAGCGGCTGTTTCCCGCGGATATCGCCACACTGGCTCGCGAAATCTGGACGGTAACCGGGCAGTCAGAGGCTTGAGTTCGCAGGGGGCTTTGGCTGAGCGCGGTTTATTGCTAAAATCGAAGTTCAGACCAGACAGAACATCGCGGCACCTAAGCTGCACCTCAAGGAGAGTTCAGAAACATGGCGTATGTGATTGCAGAACCCTGTATCGGCACCAAAGACCGGGCGTGTGTGGACGCCTGCCCGGTGGACTGCATCCACCCCAAGGCCGATGAGCCGCAAGGCGACACCGCCGAACAGCTCTTTATCGACCCGGTCGAGTGCATTGACTGCGGCGCGTGTGTGCCGGTCTGCCCGGTCTCGGCCATCTACGCCGGCGATGACCTGCCTGAGAAGTGGGCCACCTACCTGGAGAAGAACGCTACTTTCTTTGGACGGTAGGCGACAGAGCCTTTGCACTTTGCAACAGAGCGCGGCCTTCGGGTCGCGCGTTTTTTGCGTTGGCGGGCGAAAGACTCTCACGCAAAGGCCGCCAAGTGAGCCAAGGTTCGCAACGGGTTCCGCGGCGAAACTTCGCGCTTTTCTTTGCGACCTTTGCGTGAGAGCTTTTCGTCTTTGCCGGGTGAGACGATAGAGCTATGCCCGAGGGACGGCTCATCCAACATCACGGCGAGGCCATCGTGCTGCGGACGTGGCCGTTCCATGAGGCTGACCTGCTGGTCTCGCTGTTCTCGCGCGACCAGGGCCGGGTGAAGGGCGTGGCGCGCCACGCGATGAAGTCGCGCAAGCGCTTCGGCGGCGCGCTGGAGCCGGCCACGCAGGTCCTCGCGCACTACACGGAGCGCCCCGGGCAGGAACTGGTGCGGCTCGACAGCTTTGAGATCCTCTGGTCGCCGTTGCGCGGAGAGATTGACGCGCTGCGCCTCGCCGGGCTGCAACTGGTGGTCGAGGTCCTCGAAGAGGCGATGCCGGAGCTCGCCGCGGACGACAACATCTTCCGCCTCGCGGTCACGGTGTTGCAGGGATTAGGGATTAGGGAACAGGGATTAGGAATGAGCGGGATTTGGCTTCCCATCACCTACTTCTGCCTGTGGATGAACCGCCTGATGGGCTGGATGCCGGAGCTGGGCCACTGCGCGGCGTGCGGACTCGACCTGCGTGGCCCCGACTC
>Ga0302157_10005531_pt1 | contig 13359 bp, 9 predicted proteins | sample I_Bog_N3_3_FD_193502 | JGI IMG/M metagenome (GOLD analysis project Ga0302157, IMG submission 193502) | Peat permafrost microbial communities from Stordalen Mire near Abisko, Sweden - I_Bog_N3_3 | ecosystem: Environmental > Terrestrial > Soil > Wetlands > Peat | place: Sweden: Abisko, Stordalen...
CAAGTTCTCTTCCGGCAACCGCAGTCGACGCTTGCGCTCCGCCGCTTCCGCTTCAGTCAGTGTCACCTCCTTGGTCCGCGTGCGCGCGGGCACGGTGCGCCACAGATCGTTGAAGGTCCGCGCCTCTTGCGCGTGCCTTTCGCGACGGCGGCTCTCATATTCGGCGAGATTGAGCTTTGCCGCGCGACGGTAGCGGAACACCCCCTGCCCCATCAGCGCATGGGCGGCGTCGAGGATCGATTCCACTTCCTCGTGCCCATGGCGCTCTTCGCAATCGGCGACATAGTGCTTGGCGAAATCGAGATAATCGAGAATGCCGCTCGGATCGGTCCAGTGCTGGAAAAGATAGTTGTTCTTGAAGAAGTGGTTGTGACCGAACGCCGCGTGCGCAAGCACGAGCGTCTGCATCGGCATCGTGTTCTCTTCCATGTAATAACTGATGCAGGGACTGGAATTGATGACGATCTCGTAGGCCAGCGCTTGATAGCCCTTGCGATACAGCATTTCGTCGCGGACGAAGCGCTTGCCATAGGACCAATGCGAATACATCAGCGGCATGCCGACCGAACTGTAGGCGTCGAGCATCTGCTCCGCCGAAATCACCTCGATCTGGTTGGGAAACACGTTGAGTCCGAGATCCTGAAGCGCAATCTTCTCGACCGCGTCGTAGGCGCGCTGCATCGTCGGAAAGTCCCATTCCGGTCCCTCGAACAGCAGACCCTCACTCGCCTCTTTGGCTTCGACTACGTCGGCCAGGTTCATGTCGTCGCTCCTTCTTTTCGTGATTTGGAGAACAACTGACGGAAAACCGGATAGACGTCGCCGCGATCACGCACATGACGCATGGCGAAATTCGCTTGTTGCTTCGCCATTTCCGCATAGCCGCGCCAAAGATCCTTGGCATAGGCGAAGTAGCTAGCGCCTTCCTCGCGCGTCGGCTCGCCGATCTCGATATAGGCGTAATACTGGGTAAGCGGCAGAATGGCGTCCTGTAGCAGTTGGACGCATTGCACCGTGTCGCCACCGGAATTGTCGCCGTCGGAAACCTGTGCGCAGTAGATATTCCAGTCGGCGGTCGGATATCGCTTGACCTGCACTTCGACCATTTTCTTCAGCGCCGAGGAAACCACCGTGCCACCGGTCTCCCGACCGCGGAAAAAGGTCTCTTCGTCGACTTCGCTGGCTTCATGAGTGTGCCGGATGAAGATGATTTCGACACGATCGTATTTGCGCTTCAGAAACAGATGCAGGAGAATGAAGAACCTCTTGGCGAGGTCCTTCTCGCGTTCGCCCATAGACGCCGAGACGTCCATAAGACAGAACATCGCCGCTTTGGCGCGCGGCACCGGCTTGGGTTCGAACCTGTTGTAGCGCACGTCGATCGGATCGATGAACGGAATGGTGCGCTGGATACGTTTGCGGCGCTCGATCTCCAGGAACAATTCGACTTCGCGGTTGAGCGTGTCGACGTCGAACGGGCCTTTGCGCAGCTCTTGCAGTTCCTCCTCGAGAGCGGCGATTTCGGATTGGCTCGGGCGTCGCAACGCCAGCCGACGGCTCATTGAAGTGCGCATCGTGCGCAGCACGTTGAGATTGGGCGTCGACCCGTCATTGGAGTATCCGGCGCGCCGATGCTCGACGGAAACTTCGTCCTTCAACGTCGCCTTGACAAGATCGGGCAGTTCGAGATCGTCGAACAGAATGTCGAGAAACTCGGACTCGCTGAGCGCGAAGGTGAACGCGTCCTCACCAGCGCCGCTGTCGGAACCGTCCTTGCCGCCGCCGCCGCCGGAGCCGCCCTCGGGCCGGGGGATTTCGTCGCCGGAGACGAACTTTTTGTTGCCGGGGAATACCCGTTGCCGATCTCCACCGCTGTTCGACAAGTTGAAATGCGGCTCGCCAATTCCCTTACCGGGAATGGTCACCGAACCGCCCTTCGAGGCGTCGGCGATTCCGCGCTCGCGCACAGCCTTGTCGACCGCTTGCCTTATCTGCTCGCGGGTGCGGCGCAGGAACCGTTGCCGGTTCCCCAGGCTCTTGTCGCGCGGATTGAGACGACGGTCGATGAGTTGAGGCATGACCTTTTGTCTCCGCGTTGTTTCAACCGGCCTTGTTTACCCTCATGTACCACTCGACCAGACGGCGCACCTGACGCTCCGTATAGCCGCGCGACATCATGCGTTCGAGGAAGTCAGAATGGCTGCGCTCAGTCTTGGTGTCCTGCTTGGCGCCGAAGCTGATCACGGGCAGCAGATCTTCGACCTGACTGAACATCCGCTTCTCGATGACTTCGCGGATCTTCTCATACGAGGTCCAGGACGGATTCTTGCCCTGATTGGCCGCCCGCGACCGCAGAGAGAACTTGACGATCTCGTTGCGGAAGTCCTTGGGGTTGGCGATGCCTGCGGGCTTTTCGATCTTAGATAATTCACCGTCGAGCACCTGGCGATCGAAAACCTGACCGGTGTCGGGATCCTTGTAGTCCTGGTCCTCGATCCAGGCGTCGGCATAAGCGATGTAACGGTCAAACAGGTTCTGTCCATATTCGCCATAGGACTCGATGTAGGCCTTCTGGATCTCGCGGCCGATGAAGTCCGCGTAGCGTGGCGCCAGCATCGACTTGATGTAGTCGAGATAGCGCTCTTCGGTCTCCTTGGCGTATTGCTCGCGCTTGATCGTCTGTTCGAGCACGTACATCAGATGGACGGGATCGGCGGCGATCTCCTCGCTGTCGTAGTTGAACGTCTCCGACAACACCTTGAACGCAAAGCGGGTGGAGACGCCCGCCATGCCCTCCGAGGCGCCGGCGGCCTCGCGATATTCCTGAAGCGACTTCGCCTTCGGGTCGGTGTCCTTCAGGCTCTCGCCGTTGTATACGCGCAATTTCGAATAGATCGGCGAGTTCTGATGCTCCTTGAGTCGCGTCAGGATCGAGAATCGCGCCAGGATCTCAAGCACCTCCGGCGCGCAGGGCGAGGCGCCGAGATCGCTGCTCTCGAGCAGCTTGCCGTAGATTTTCGCCTCCTCGTCGACGCGCATGCAATAGGGCACCTTGACGACGCAAATGCGGTCCAGGAACGCCTCGTTGTTCTTGTTGTTCTTGAACTGCTCCCATTCGGATTCGTTGGAATGGGCGAGCACCACGCCCTGGTAGGGCATTGCGCCGATATTCTCCGTGCCGACGTAATTGCCTTCCTGCGTCGCGGTCAGCAACGGATGCAGCACCTTGATCGGCGCTTTGAACATTTCAACGAATTCGAGCATGCCCTGCGTCGTGCGGTTGAGGCCGCCCGAATAGGAATAGGCGTCGGGATCGTGTTGCGAGAAATGCTCAAGCTTCCGAATGTCAACCTTGCCGACCAGCGCCGATATGTCTTGATTGTTGTCGTCGCCCGGCTCGGTCTTGGCGACGCAAATCTGTCTGAGCTTCGAGGGATACATCTTGACGACGTTGAACTTGGAAATATCCCCGTCGTAATGATCGAGCCTCTTCGCCGCCCAGGGCGAGCAGATGCCGCTCAGGCGGCGCATCGGAATGTTATAGGTCTTCTCCAGGAACGGACCCATCAGGTCCGGGCGGAACAGACCGAGCGGCGACTCGTAGATCGGGCTGATTTCGTCACCGGCGGCAAGCACATAAACCGGCTGCGATTCAATCAAGTGCTTGAGCCTTTCGGCGAGCGAGGATTTACCGCCGCCAACCGGACCGAGCAAATAGAGGATTTGTTTGCGCTCTTCGAGGCCCTGCGCGGCGTGCTGGAAGAAGCTGACGACACGCTGGATCGTGTCCTCCATGCCGAAGAACCCGGTCATCGAGGGATAGAGTTTGATCGTGCGATTTTGGAAGATACGGCCGAGTCGCTGATCCTTGCTGGTGTCGACCAGTTTCGGCTCGCCGATCGCGGCGATCATCCGCTCGGCGGCGCTCGCATAGTATGCGGGATCGTCGCGACAGGCGTCCAAATAGTCCGTCAACGGCATCGTCTCTTTGCGTTCTCGCGCATAGGCCTGCGAAAACAGATTGAAGACGTCCGAGCCCGGCGCACGGGGACCCGATTCGGATTGCGAGGATACGGTTGATGCAAACCCGAACGCTGCTCTGCTGTTCATTGGCGATCTCCGATGGAACCTAGTCGGGCAATGCAAGAAGGATGCTAACCCAATCCTTAACGAGGGGTTAATGCTTAACGCCTCGCCACCAATTAACCATTTCGTCTTCCGATTGAGACATAAAAGTCACACACGCCTTGCGAGAGTGTAAAGACCGCCGTCACCTCCAGGCTAAGCCGTCATAACGCCTAATTTTTGTTCGTCCGTAACTTTGTTGCGTAGTCGCGGTCAATTTCCTAAAGTTTGCGGAATGACCAAACGAACTTCAACCCTCGAGGCCGGCCTGGAAAATGCTGTGGCGCGCGGTCTTCCCGGCGTCGTCGCAATCGCGGCCGATCGCGACGGCGTGATCTATGAGGGCGCGAAGGGCGTCCGCCGCGCGGGCGACGCCGCGCCGATGGCCATCAACAGCGTGCTCACACTTTTTTCCTGCACGAAGCCGATCACCGCGACCGCCGCGTTGCAATTGTTCGAAGCGGGGCGGCTCGATCTCGACGCGCCGGCGAAGCTCTATCTTCCTGAAATGCGCGCCCTCGCGGTTTGCGAGGGATTTAACGCCGACGGGACACCAAAGTTGCGACCGCCGAGACGCGACATAACGACGCGGATGTTGCTGACGCATTCTGCCGGCATGAGCTACGACTTCCTCAACGCCGATTATGCCCGCCTGCGCGCACGGCTCGGCGCCGCGGCCGGTCGCGGACGCAAGGCGGAACTGACGCTGCCGCTGATTTTCGACCCCGGCGACGCCTGGGAATACAGCCGCTCGATCGACTGGGTCGGCCTCGTCGTCGAGGCGATAGCCGGCGAACGGCTCGACGCGGTGTTCGCCGAGCGCATTTTCGGCCCGCTCGGCATGACGGACACCGGTTTCACGCTCACGCCCGCCATGGCCGAGCGACGCGCCTCGATGCACGCGTTCAACGCCGAGGGCGAATTGACGCCAACCGATTTCGGATCCGTCGACAACCCGGAAGTGCTGATGGGCGGCAGCGCGCTACTGGGCACGGCCCGGGACTATATGCGCTTTCTGAGGATGTGGCTGAACCAGGGGCAAGGCGAAAACGGCCGCGCGCTGAAGGCGGAGACGGTGGCCTATGCGTCCCGCAACCATCTGGGATCGTTGCCCATTCGTCCCCTGCCCGCCGTCGATCCGGCGCGCACGCGGTCTTTCGAATTCTTGCCGGGCGTGAAAAAATCCTGGGCGTTGAGCTTCCTGCGACTCGAGGAGGAGGCGCCGTCGGGCCGCGCCGCGGGGTCGCTGTCCTGGGCCGGGCTCGGCAATCTGTATTTCTGGATCGACCCGAAGAATGGCATCGCCGGTTTCTGGGCGGCGCAATATCTGCCGTTCCTGCATGAAACCGCGCTGGCGGGGTTCGAGGCGTTCGAGACCGAGATTTATCGCAGACGCTGAGGCTATTTCCCCGCCTCCAGCGTCAGCGCGGTCTCGACGGCGCGATCGGACCCGACAAGCGTCACACGAATCGCGATCGGCGCGGCCGCCTCGGTGAGGGCGTCGCGCAGCGCCAGCGCGAAGCATTCGCGCCCCCCCACCTGCCCCTCCGCTTTCGCCGTCAGGTCGAACCCGCCGGGCGCCTCGAAGAAGGCCTGGCGCGCCCCCGCGGGGTCGGCGGCGAAGCACAGCCGCCATGCCCGTGATTCGGTCGCCGTCGCCTCCATCCCGAGTTCGGCCGGCGCCATAAGGGTCGGCACCCCCGCGCGCGCTTGCGTCAATATGCGGGCGTAAGGTCCGGAGACGCCATTGGGCAGGTCGAGAATCAGCGTCGCGCGCGCCGGCAGGCATATTTTTTCGCACACTGCATAAGTTATAGTCAGCCTCAGCGTCGAAGGCTGCGAAACCGCCCCGGGCGAGACGCGCACGGGAAAAACGACCGCCTCGCGATAGCCGATCGCCACCGAGCCATCGGGCTCGGCGATTCGCGTCGGGGCGGGAAACGCGGCTTCGGCCCGCGCGACATTGCGCGACCCGCTGAAGTCGAATGTCGGCGGCAAACCCGAATCACCGGGGTCGCGCCAATAGGTGATCGCCCCCGGCGCCAGTTCGATCTCGACGCCCGCTCCGCCTGCGCCATCGGCGATCAGACGCGCCCGCGACTTCGCCGACGCCGCCCAATCCGAGGCGAAAGGATCGGACGCCAGCGCAGGAGCGACGGCGAGCGCCAGAACAGCGACGAGAGGCCAGACGCGCGTCATCATGATGAAACAGTCCATATTCATTCGTACGGCCGTCGGCCTATCCCAGAAATATGTCACGCTCGGCGCCGGCAAACGAGGCGCAGCCTAAAAGCTTGGCTTTGACAGAAAAATCTGTAGCGCTAACCTGTCGTCATGAAACGCCCTGCCGGAACGTCGCCTTCGCACAGCTACGAAGGACAAGTGCTCATCGCCATGCCCGGCTTGCGCGATGGTCCGTTCGCGCGCTCCGTCGTATATTTGTGCGCCCATCGCGGCGACGGCGCTATGGGCATCGTCATCAATCAGCGCGCCGAGGAGATCGATTTTCCCCAGTTGCTGACGCAACTCGACATCGTCTCCAAGGCCGAGGCGATTCGCCTGCCGGCGGCGGTGGGCGGGCTGCCCGTGCTGCGCGGCGGCCCGGTCGACACCGGGCGGGGCTTCGTCCTGCACAGTTCCGATTACCATGCGGGTTCCGCGACGGTACGCATCGACAGGCACGTCTCCCTGACGGCGACCCTCGACATTCTGCGCGCGATTGCGGCGGGCGAAGGGCCCAAACACGCCGCGCTGGCGCTCGGCTGCGCCGGCTGGGCCTCGGGCCAGTTGGAGAGCGAGATCCTCGACAATGCCTGGCTGGTAGGTTCGATCAAGCCGGACCTGATATTCAATCAGGATTTTGCGCGAAAATACGACCGCGCCCTGGCGGGGATCGGGGTCAATGCGGCGATGCTGTCGACCCAGGCCGGTCACGCCTGACGGACGCCGTGTTTCACGCGACCGTCGGCGACTTCGTAGAGCCGCGCCGTAAGTCCTGAGAACGCCTGCGGATCGGCGCCGGTGACGAACACCTGGCCGCCGATTCGCGCCAGCGCCTCGAACAAGGCCTGCCGCCGGCGCGGATCGAAATGCGCCGCGACTTCGTCGAGCAACGCCAATGGCGCCAGGCCCGACATTTCGGCGACCAGCCGGGCATGGGCGAGCACCAGCCCGACCAGCAGCGCCTTCTGTTCGCCCGTCGAGCATTGCGCCGCCGGCGCCGCCTTCGGGCCGTGGCGAACGAGCAAGTCGGAGAGGTGCGGCCCCGTAAGTGTCCGCCCAGCCGCGCCATCGCGCCCGCGGCCCTCCGACAGCATCGCGCGATACGAATCCTCGGCCTCGAGCGCCGGTCGCTCGCTCGCCAGCGTCTCGACGTCCCCGGCGAGGGCGATCTCGCCCCAGGGAAACGGCGAGGAATCGTCCCGCCCCGCCGCGATCGCCGCGCCCAGCCGCGCCACGCATTCTACGCGCGCGGCGGCGATGGCTACCCCTAACTCCGCCGCTTCGCGCTCGATCGCGTCGAGCCACGCCGCATTGCGCCCCCCCTGCTCCAGCAGCTTGTTGCGGCCGCGCAAGGCGCGTTCGAACTGGTTTACGCGCGCGCCGTGGTGGGGGTCGATCGCCAGCACGAGCCGGTCGAGGAAGCGGCGGCGCTCGCTGGCCGCCCCGGCGAACAGCCCGTCCATCGCCGGGGTCAGCCAGACGAAGCGCAGATGGTCCGAGAAGGCGCGCACGGATGGCGCGGGGGCGCGGTCGATGCGGGCGATTCGCTGCCAGCCGCCGCTCGCATCCGCCTCGACGCCGACGCCGAGCTGGCGCCGGTCGCCGTCTTCATCCAGTTCGATGGAGACGGCGAAGCCGCCCGCGCCATTTACGCGCGGAAAATCGGAGAGTTCCGCGCGCCGCAGCCCGCGCCCCGGCGAGAACAGCGACAGCGCCTCGATCAGATTGGTCTTGCCGGCGCCGTTCTCGCCGGTGAGCGCGATCAGGGGCCCTTCGAAGGCGATGTCGAGCGCGGCATAGGAGCGGAAATCGCGCAGCATCAACCGGCGCACGTGCGGGCGCCGGCGCGCGGCGATTTCGGGAGGGCTCGACATGCGCCCGCATCTGCCACGTCCCGCACCCCTGCGAAAGAGGCGGCTTGCTCGCGCGGCCGCTTCGCTTCAAACTCGGCGCGGATTCGAAGCGGGAGGATAGGCGTGGCGGACTGGGAAATTTTGATGACGGGGCCGAGCCTGCCCATCGTCGCCGAGCGCCTTGCCGCGGCCGCGACCCTGCACCGGCTGTGGGAGGAGCAAGACCCCGAGAAAGCGCTGGCGCGGCTCGCCGAGCGGATCCGGGTCGTCGTCGCTACGGGTCACAGCTCTCGAATGGACGGCGCTTTCCTGTCGCGGTTTCCGAATCTGCAGCTCGTCTCCAGTTTTGGCGTCGGCTACGACCACATCGACGCCGCCTGGGCGGGCCAGCACGGCATAATCGTGACCCACACGCGGGGCGTCCTCGACGCCGAAGTGGCGGATACGGCGATGGCGCTGGCGCTCGCGGCGGTGCGCAAACTGCCGCAGGCCGAGCGCTATTTGCGCGAAGGGCGCTGGCTCGAGGCCCCCTACCCGCTCACCGCCTCGCTGCAAGGCCGCACGATGGGCATTCTCGGCCTCGGCCGCATCGGTCGCGAGATCGCCAGGCGCGCCGCCGCCTTCGGGCTCGAAATCGTCTACCACGGCCGGAAAGCCCAGGACGACGCGCCCTATCTTTATTACCCCACGCTCGAGGGCATGGCGGCGGCCTGCGACATCCTCGTCGTCGTCGCCCCCGGCGGAGCCGCGACGCGCCACATCGTCAACGCCGAAGTTCTGCGAGCGCTCGGGCCCAATGGCGTGCTCGTCAATGTAGCGCGCGGCACGCTGGTCGACGAAGCGGCGCTGATCGAGGCGTTGAAGACCAATACGATTCTCGCCGCCGGCCTCGACGTGTTCGAGAACGAGCCGCGAGTGCCCGAAGCGCTGCTGAAGCTCGACAATGCCGTGCTGCTGCCGCACGTCGGCTCCGCCTCGCTGCGAACGCGGCTGGCGATGGCCAACCTGACCGTCGACAACGCGTTGTCGTGGATGGCCGGCACCGGTCCGCTGACGCCGGTGCCGGAGACGCCCTGGAACAAGTGAGGCGCGGCCTTCAATAAAACCCGAGCGGAAAATACTTGCGGTAAAGTTCGCCGTAAGTCCCTTTCTCCCACAGCCGCGCCAGCGCCCAATCCATCGCGCGACGCAGGGCCGCGTCCTCCTTGCGCACCGCGACGCCGACCCCCTCGCCGAAGAAGTAGCTTTCGGTATAGGGGCCGCCCTTGAAGACACAGCAATCGCCGGCCTGTTCGCCGCCGAGCCAGATCGCCAGCGTCAGCCCATCGGCGAACGCCACCTCGACGGCGCCGCTGCGCAGGGCTTCGTGCAAGGCCGAGAACTGCGGGAAGGTGACGAGGCTGGCGCCGGCGAAGAACGTCTTCAGATAGGCTTCGTGGGCGCTGCCGGCGACGACGCCGACTTTCTTGTCGCGCAGGGTCGTCGGCGTCGCATCGGCGAGGCCGGAGTTTTTCAACGCGGCGAACCGCGCCGGCGTCGTGTAATAGGGCTGCGAGAAATCGATGCGCTGACGCAAGGCCGGCGTCGCGACGAGCGAGGCGATCACCGCGTCGCCCTTGCCGTCGACGAGCGAGTCGACGAGCGTATCGAAGCGCCGCGCCTGGATCGTGCAACCGATGTGCAACTCCTCGCAGATCGCCCTGGCGACGTCGACGTTGAACCCGCTGAGCGCCCCGTCCGCCCGGGCGAAATTCAGCGGCGGATAATCGTCGGAGGTGAGGAAACGAATCGCCCTCAGGCCGGAAATGTCGGGCCGCTCCAGCCGCAGCCCGGGGTCCCAAAGGCCGGGCGCGGGGTCGGCCAGCGCCGCCGCCGCCCAAAGCGCCATTCCCAGCCCGAAAACGAAACTCCTCACCCCCACAGGCGCTAGGTTAGCGAATTTAGAACGGTTTTGAGCCGCCCTCACCGTCATGGCAGGGCTTGTCCCGGCCATCCACGTCGCGGTGTGGTGCGCAATTCGGAGGCTTTTCAGAAACGTCCCGACGTGGATGCCCGGGACAAGCCCGGGCATGACGGAAAGCGGCGGGCCCAACCTAGCGCCTATGCCCCTCACCCCTTGAACCCCACCCGCGCATGACTGCCGTCGCAATAGGGCTTGTTGGCCGAATGGCCGCAGCGGCACAAGTAAAGCTCGGTCGATTTGCCGATCGTTCGCCCGGTGCCGCTGAGCACTTCGAGGTTGCCGGCGACCCGCAGCGGCCCATTGGGCAAGGGCGCCAGCGCGACCTCGCCGTCGCGCTGGGCGAGCGGCGTCACGTCGCCGGTCGCCGGTTCGCCGGTGGCGGTAAAGCCCGCGTCCTTATGCGAGCCGTCGCAGAACGGCTTGTTCTTCGACTCGCCGCAGCGGCAGAGGGTGGCGCGGGTCCCGATCGCCGCGCCTTCCAGGGCCAGCGCGCCGTGAAACGCCAGCGGCCCGTTCTCGCGTACCTGGATCAGGTTCACCGGCGGCGGCGCCTCGCCCGGACCGCCGTCCTTGCGCTGGTATTGGAGCGCGCCTGACGGACAATTTTCCACCGTCGCGATCAGCCCCGCCGTCGATGTCGCATCATCGGGCGCGAGCCACGGGCCGACGACATTGGCCTTGAACACGCCCGGCTGCTGCAACACGCAGAACCGCGCATGAATGCAGCGCTTGGCTTCGAAGGATATGACGAGGCTGGCGCCTTCGGCGGTTTCGATCTCGGGGGAGGACATGCGGGCTCCTTGGGTTCGCGCGAAACGCGTCGAGTTTGTCCGTGAGTTCGCCGCAGGGCAAGAGCCGTTCGACGCCGCCGCTCCGGAAGCTGCTGAAGCTTTCCTTTTCCGGCAAAGCATTTTGGCAAGGTTTTCCAAAGAAAACGCTTGTTTCTCCAAGCCTTTGCAAGGATTTCTTTGGCGGTTTTGAGCGATTTCAAGGGCTTGCAAGCCCGCAAAGCCCAATTTGGCTTTTTCCAAGGATTTCGCTCCCTGGGAGCCGCCGCCGGCGCGGGTCGACGGAAGCTATTTCGCCAGTGTAGCACGACTTCCTAAAATCAGAAAGAAATTTGCCGCCCGGCCGCCCGCGAAGGGGTGGCTTAGGCCGCGTCGGCAAATAAAGGAATCACCCAGCGGGTTTCATGCGCGCGAGCCGTCATCACGAGCGAAGCGCGGCGATCCAGGGGCCGCACAGCTGCCGGTTGGGATAAGGGGGCTAGCCTCAGCTGGGCCGCCCCCTGGGTTGCTTCGGCTCACGCTCGCAATGATGAGGGAGCGTTAATTTTCTAACGGACGGTTAGGCAACACTCAGGGATAAATGAATCGGTCGGCTTCGTCGTGGCCGGACTCTCGGCCATCCCCACGATTTGCCAGCAAATCACTGACGTCGCGGTTCAGTGCTCAATTCGCAAGATTTTCTGCGATGTCCCGACGTGGATGCCCGCGACAAGCACGGGCATGACGGCGCCTATGTGGGGGGTGGCGGCGATATTGGCGGAGTCGGAAGCGCAATGGTTTCGCGCCGCGCTCGAAATCAAATGCATTTACGCGGCGGCGGAGTTATTGTGGCTCGAGCCGAGGGCGGGGGCGACGCCGTGAAACTGTTTCTCAGCTATGGCCACGACGACAATACGCGGCTCGTCAGGCGCATCCGCGGGGATCTCGAGGCGGCGGGCTATGTGGTCTGGCTCGACGCTTCCGAGATCGTCCCCGGCGACGACTGGCGGCGCAAGATCGTCGACGGCTTGAACGAAGCCGATTGGGCGCTAGCCTTTCTATCCCGGCATTCGGTGCGCGACCCCGGCGTGTGCCTCGACGAAATCGCCATCGCGCTGCACGAGAAGCACGGCGCGATCGCGACGGTGCTGGTCGAGAGCGACGAAGTGGTCGAGCCGCCGGTATCGGTCAGCCACATTCAATGGCTCGACATGCGCGATTGGGCCGAGCGCGAAGCCAAGGGCGGCCCGGAATGGGAGGCCTGGTACAAATCCCGCCTTGATGAACTCCTCTCCCTGCTTCGCAGCCCCGATGTCGAGCGCTTCACCGGCGAGACCGAGAAGCTCAACGATATTCTCAGGCCCGTCAGTCAGCAGGCCGAGATTGGCAGGCTGGTCGATGGCTTCGTCGGCCGGGAATGGCTGCAGCGCGAAGTTGAGGCCTGGCGCCACAATGCCGAAAAATCGCGGATGTTGTGGATTTCCGGGCAGGCCGGCGCGGGCAAGAGCGCGTTCGCGGCGTGGCTCGGCCATTACGGCAAGATCAACGTCATCGGCCTGAACCTGTGTTTCTACAACAAGAACGACGCGCGGGAGGTCGGGCAGGTCATCCGCACGCTGGCGTTCCAGATCGCGAGGCGCCTGCCGGACTATCGGCGGCGGCTGCTCAAAGCGCTGGACCGGCCGGACCTGGAACGGGTTTGGGGCAAGACCGCCGCCGCGCTGTTCGCCTTCCTGATCGTCGAACCGCTGCGCCTGTGCATCGACGGCGGCCGGCGGCGCGACCCCTTCATCGTCGTCATCGACGGCCTCGACGAGACGATCGAAAACGGCCGCAGCGAGTTCGCGGAAGTGCTCGCCGACGGGGCGAGAAATCTGCCGCCCTGGCTTGCGCTGGTCGTCACCAGCCGCGAGGTGGGGCCGATCGAGCGTCAGTTCAGCGAAATCGAGCCCGTGCGGCTGAAGGCGGATTCGCTGGAGAATCTCGCGGATCTCAAGAGCTATTTGCGCCTCTGGCTGAAGGCATGGCCGGGATTCGCCGGCGCCTTGGAGCCGACGGTCGAGCGTGTCGCGTCGGCGTCGGGCGGCAATTTTCTCTATGTCAGCAAATTGCGCGAGGCCGTGGCGCGCGGCGAGATCCGCCTCGACGCGGCGGAGGGGCTGCCGCGCGGCCTGATCGGCCTCTATGAGCGCTGGTTCCATCACCGGTTTCCGGGCGAGACCTACGCGCCCTATCGGGCCGCCATTTCGGTGATCGTCGCCGCCGATGGCCCCGTGCCGGAGCCCTGGCTGCGCAGGATTTGCCAATGGGACCTGCGGGAGGCCGCCCGCCGGTTGGAGGCGCTCGGCGGCCTGTTCGAGCGGGGACAAGACGGGGTCGCGCCATTTCACAAGAGCCTGCGCGATTGGCTGATCGACGAAAAGGCGGC
>Ga0302157_10005532_pt1 | contig 13359 bp, 14 predicted proteins | sample I_Bog_N3_3_FD_193502 | JGI IMG/M metagenome (GOLD analysis project Ga0302157, IMG submission 193502) | Peat permafrost microbial communities from Stordalen Mire near Abisko, Sweden - I_Bog_N3_3 | ecosystem: Environmental > Terrestrial > Soil > Wetlands > Peat | place: Sweden: Abisko, Stordalen...
TGGTGCGAGTGCTCTTTTCTTTTCCGTTGGGAAAGGGGGATGCTGGAGGAGGCTGGTGCTGAACCAGAAGCGCAGTGCAGCGGTTCCTCTGCAATCTCCATTCTATGGAGTTTTCGGGGGCAGGTCAAAGCGTAAGACCAACCAACCCCACCCACGGGCACAGGAGGCAGCCGGAGCCGCCGCAGGTTCCGTTCTCACGATATTGGCTTGACGCGCAGGCGGGTTGGGGGTTACTTTTCAACCAACATCGATATTCTATTGGCAACCCTCGCCAATCCGATGGCAGCAAAGTCCGCGGCAGGCCGCGTGGCTAAAGGCTTCGGTCGGTCCGGAATCGGTGCATCCCCCGTAACATCCGATAGGTTGAGGCAGAACGGGGTACTCTTCCCCCCAAAGATGGTCGATTGCCTTAACACGAAGACGACGTATGGTCTTTTTTTATCTCCTGATGGAGGTCAGGCCCCTACTTGGTAAAAAAATCGTTGCATCTCACTCCCGGAATCGAGCCGCTGTATGGCACGCGCGACGAGAACCTTCGTCTGATGGAAGATGGTTTGGACGTACAGATCGATCTGCGATCCGACGCCATCCAGGTGATGGGAGAATCCACCGCAGTGGCCCGGGTGGAGGGGATCTTCCAGGACTTTGAGCACCTCCGACGGCTCGGTGTGCATCCGCACAACGGTGAGCTGAACGCGCTGCTGAAGATGGTGGTAGCCGACCCCACGGTGTCGCTGCGCGGGCTGATGGAAAGCGGCAAGCAGCGCAGCGTTGGAGTGAGCAGCGGGGGCGTCAAGCGGATGGTGCAGCCGCGGTCGCCGAACCAGCGGAAGTATGTGGAGGCGATCGAGTCCAACGATATGGTCTTTGGGCTGGGGCCGGCGGGTACGGGCAAGACGTATCTGGCGGTGGCGATGGGCGTGAGCGCGCTGCTGGCGAAGAAGGTCTCGCGGATTATTCTGGTGCGGCCGGCGGTGGAGGCCGGCGAGCGGCTGGGCTTCCTGCCCGGCAGTCTGCAGGAGAAGGTCGATCCCTACCTGCGGCCGCTGTATGACGCTCTGTACGACCTGCTCGACCCGGCCAAGGTGGACAAGATGCTGGAGACCAACGTGATAGAAGTGGCGCCGCTGGCATTCATGCGCGGGCGCACGCTGAATGATGCCTTCATCATCATGGACGAGGCGCAGAACACCACCAATGAGCAGATGAAGATGTTCCTCACGCGCATGGGCAACGCGTCCAAGGCGGTGATTACCGGCGACCTGACGCAATGTGATCTGCCTCAGCCCAAACGCAGCGGGTTGTATGAGGCGCTGCGTGTGCTGGACGGCGTGGAGGGCATCCAGTTCTGTCACTTTGAGGATGTGGACGTAGTGCGCCACCAGTTGGTGCAGCGGATCGTGCGTGCGTACGACAGCTATAAGGCGGCCGAGCAGTTACCCCTGGCCGTGGATGGCGTGCCGTTGACCATCTCCGGCGAGGAACCGGTGAAGCGCGTTCTGCAGCCGCAGTGAAGCTGAGAAGGGGGAGCAGGCAATGCCTTGGTATTCCTTTCTGCTGGAGTTCCTGAGTGGGGCTTTTCTTGCCAACGGAGTTCCTCACTTCGTCCATGGCATCAGTGGTGCGCCCTTCCAGTCGCCGTTTGCCAAGCCCCCCGGCGTGGGCGAGTCGTCGCCCGTAGTGAACGTGTTGTGGGGGTTCGTGAACTTTGTGGCGGGAGTGCTGCTGCTGCACTTCTTCCTACCGCGGGGCTGGGCCGGTTGGTTCGCCGTGGGCGCGGGCGCGCTGCTGCTCGCGCTGCAAATGGCCGCGCACTTCGGCAAGGTCCGTGCTCCCAGGCAGTAAGGGTCTTGCGCGCGGAGTGTGCGGTGCGTTGGGATATATTTAAGCCACTGTATCGGTTGCCTGGGGAGGGCACAGATGGTCGCGCAGAGTGTTCCGTTTGTCCTAATCTTCCTGACGATCCTGGCGGGGATTCTCTTGAACAACAAGGGACTGTCCGACTTGAAGGCGGAGTTGAAGGCCGATATCGCCGAACTGAAGGCCGAATTTCGATCAGAGATCAGCCGTATCGACGCTCGCTTGAACGCGATGCAGTCCGACCTGAAGCAGTTTTATGTCGTCATGGGCAAGCTCGAAGTCCGGCCGGACGCGATTGAGAAGCGCGCCGCATAGACAACGCCTGGCGCGAGGATGCAACCATCCGAAGCAGAGAGTGCGATAGCATCCAACCATTCATGATCCACCTGGAACCTCCGCGAAGGCTGACTGACGGGCTGAATCCGTGGCGCGAGCTGGGACTGTCGCGATCTGGACTGGGACGGTTTCTGCGCGCCGCGCAGACCGCTGTCGGCCTGCGCGGCGAGGTGGCTGTGCTGCTGAGCGACGATCGCAGACTGCGGCGGCTGAACCGTGAGTTTCGCGGCAAGGACAAGGCGACCGATGTGTTGAGCTTTCCAGTGGGTGCGGAGATTGTGAATGGGCACGCGGGCGATCTGGCCATCTCGTTAGAGACTGCCGCGCGGCAGGCGCGGGAGCAGGGACACAGTCTGCGCGATGAGTTGAGGGTGTTGCTGCTGCATGGAGTGCTGCATCTCGCGGGCATGGACCATGAGGCCGACCGCGGCGAGATGGCCATCCGCGAGGCAGAGCTGCGGAGGCGGTTCGCGCTGCCTAGTGGATTGATTGCGCGCGCGGATAAGGCAAATGCGAAGGCCACAAGCTACGCGAAGGCGCGCAAAAGACGACGGATGGTGGCGGCATGATGACCGGATTCAGCCTGACCGTCTTCCTTCTGCTCTGCCTGCTGGCGCTGGCGGCGTATGTGGACCGGATCTACTTCGAGATGGGCAAGTTCCTGTCCCGCGAGTACACAGAGAATATCGAGGCGTGGGAAGAGGGCGTGGAACCGCGGCTGCGGCTCAGCCGGGAGTCGGCGGCGCTGTCGGCCAGCGTTCTGCGCCAGGTGGCGCTTGCCGCGCTGACCTTCCTTCTCGCCTTCCGCCTGCAGGGAAAGATCGGCCATAGCCTGCCTGAGATTGCGCGCACCGTGTTTGAACTGCTGCTGGTGCTCCTGGTCTTCGACCGTCTGCTGCCGCAGATCTTCTTCACCAAGACCCGCGGGCTGTGGATCGTTCGCATCGGCATCGTGCTGCAACTGCTATTTTATCTTGTTCTGCCGGTTACGCTGACCATCAGCCTGCTGCTCTCGATTGCGGGGCTGGCGGAGCCTGAGATTGTGGAGCCGGAGCACGCCGGCGAGGCCATGGACGCGCTGCTGGAGGCCGGCGAGGAGGAGGGCGTCCTCGACGAAGAGGACCGCGAACTGGTCCGCAGTGTGGTGGAGTTCGGCGACAAGGTCGTGCGCGAGGTGATGACCCCGCGGCCGGAGATATTCGCTGTTGCGGGCAAGACCACGCTGGAGGTCTTTACCGCGGAGGTGAATGAGCACAACCTGTCCAGGGTGCCCGTCTATGGCGGGTCGATCGACAATATCACCGGCATCGCCTTCGCGCGCGATCTGCTCGCCGTGAAGGACGCCGATGCCGCCCGGCTGACCGTGGCCCAGTTGCAGAAGCCGGCCGTCTTTGTGCCTGAGACCAAGAAGGTGAACGAGTTGCTGCGGGAGATGCAGCACCAGAAGCAGCACATGAGCATTGTGATTGACGAGTACGGTGGCGTCGCCGGCCTGGTCACCATCGAGGACCTGCTGGAGGCCATCGTCGGCAACATCGAGGATGAGCACGATACGGAGAGTGGCGATACTCCTGTGGCCGAAGACGAGGGAACGTTCGTGGTCTCCGGCAGCTTTGATGTCAGCCGTTTGCGTGAGCTGCTGGAGGAGCGTTCATCCCCGCCTGCTGGTAGCGATGACGAGGAGTGCATCGAAGAGAAGGAGCACGATGCCGCGGACGCCGAGCCGGTGCTGACGCAACTGTTGAGCAAGTATGAGGCGACCACCGTCGGCGGCCTGGTGAGTGAGATGGCCGGACACATCCCGCTGCCCGGCGAGGTCGTGGAGGACGGCCCGCTGCGGCTGGAGGTCATCGCCTCCACGGACCGGCTGGTGGAGCGGGTACGGGTGGGCCTGAGAGCCGCGCCGGTAGGCTCAGAGCCGGAGTAGCCTGTTCCTCCAAACTAAAGAGCCTCTGCACAAGTCTTCGTTTTGAAGGGGCGGGACTTCAGTCCCGCCGTAAGCCCAGCGATTGCAATGCGGCTTTAAGCCGCTGAGGGAATGCTGGGAGTTAATCACAGCTTCCTCATTGGATAGCGGAGCTCTTCACGTCAGCCTCTACCTGATGAGCGATGGTCGGCTCCAGGCCTGCAAGCGCAGGCGGCAGATGGGCTGATAGCTGCACCAGATCTGTATCCGGGCCTGTAAGGATGGCTACGCCTGCGATGGGGTCGGCACCTTTCAGCAGTCTCGACTGAGTCCCCAGCCCAGCCATGTTGGGTGGCGTTTGATACTCGACCGCTTCCTTACTCAGATAGTTCAGCTTGTCGCTCTTGAACGGCCCTACAGGGAAGTCGCTGGCAGGCTCAATGCCTTCCGCGATCACACTCTTGGCGAAGCTCATGTGCGCTGGAAAGACGCGAGCAATGATCTGGGCGACCTGAAACCTTCCCGAAGTGCTGCCCGAGTTCACGCTCAGTTCAATCGCCGGCGCGGAGAATCCCTGCCATATAGAGGAGAAGAGCTGGGCTGAACCAATGGGCTGGGAGCTTACGAAAAGAATACTGGCGTCGGAGCCGTACTGCGAGAAGCAGTGCCATCCCCGCGGAGCCAGCACCCCGAGCCCTCCATATCCCTGGTAGTACGCAAGCTGTTGGGCGATGGCCGGCGCGATCGCAAGAGCCTTGCTCTTGCCTGTGGGTGCCTTCACTGGCCCGCCCTGCCCGTCTGCCGGACAACCCACAAATGGCACCAGCACCGCAGCTGGCTTCGTCTGCGCAGAAACGGAGCAGAAGCCGCAGAGCGCGAGTAGCCCTGGAGCTGTAAATGTGCAGCGGACGCGATTCAACACTGGCATAAAAACCCTCCTGGGCAGACATAACCATATACCAGAGGCTCTGCGCCGAATGGCCGGGAATGTGTGCGCGCGGCTCTATCCGTGTCATCCTAGAAGGATGGCATTGCGTTCGGGATTCGTTTCGATTGTCGGTCGTCCCAACGCGGGCAAGTCCACGCTGCTGAATGCGCTGCTGGGCCAGAAGCTCGCCATCGTCACGCACAAGCCGCAGACCACGCGGACGCGCATCCAGGGCGTGCTCGAACTGCCGGTGCGCAAGAAGGCCAAGGGCGATCCCGGACGCTCCGCGGCTCAGGTGGTGCTGGTCGATACTCCCGGCGTGCACAAGCCGGAGACGCAGCTCGACAAGCGCATGATGCAGGAGGTCCACGACGCGCTGGAGACCCGCGATGTGGTCGTGTTCCTCGTCGATGTGACCCACCGCCTGCCCGAGGTGCGCAAGCCCCAGACCAGCGAAGAGTTTGCCGAGGCGCGCAAGGTGCGCACGCTCGGCCAGCATCGCCGCGCCATGTCCAAGGCTGAGGACGACTTTGCGCTGCAACTGGTGAAGAAGCTCGACTGCCCGGTGCTGCTGGTGCTGAACAAGATAGACGCGCTGCCCAAAAGCGCGCTGCTGCCGCTGATCGCGCACTGGAGCGCGCTGCACACCTTCGCGGACGTGATTCCCATCTCCGCGAAGAAGCACGAGGGGCTCGATCTGCTGCTGGACAAGCTCGTCGCGTGCCTGCCGGAGGGCCAGCGCTACTTTCCCAAGGACCAGCTCACCGACCAGCCGGAGCGCTTTCTGGCCGCCGAGATCATTCGCGAGAAGATTCTGCTGCTGACCGGCGAAGAGGTCCCCTACGCCACCGCAGTAGTGATTGAACGCTATGAAGAGCCCGCGAGTCGAAAGAAGGACAAGGCTGGCCGCCTGCCTGTGACCAAAATTACCGCGGCGATCTTCTGTGAGCGCACCGGGCAGAAGGCGATCCTCATCGGCAAACAGGGCACCATGCTGAAACAGATTGGAACCATGGCGCGCAAGGAGATCGAAGGTCTTTTGGGCACCCGCGTCTTCCTGGAACTCTTCGTCAAAGTGCAGGAGGAGTGGCGCGCGAGCCGCGGTTTTGTGGAGGACCTGGACTGGCGTCGGCAACTGGAGCAGCTCGCCGAGACGCAGCAGCGCAACCAGAAGCTCGCGGACGCGCGCACCGGCGTTGTGGAGGGCGAAGATTGATCGCGCGCTTCCAACGCAGTACCAGCGCTCTGGCCGACCTGCGGGTGGCGCGGCTGCGGCTGGTCGCCATTACTACGGAGATGCTGGAGGCCGAACAGCGGGAGTCCTCTCTGGAACTCGCTCGGCTGGTAGGCGCCAGACTCACCGTCGAGTGGCCGCCGCTGGACTGGCAACCGCACGTCTTCCGCTTCATCCTTCAGCAGTATGAAAATTATCCTGACACGCAGGGTTGGCACCGCTATGTGGTGCTGAACGACGGCCTGGGCCTGACCCGCACCCTGGTGGGAGCGGTGGGCGGCTTTCCCAGGCAGTGGGGCGATGTCGAGATCGGCTACTCTACGCTGCCGCAGTTTCAGCGGCGCGGGATTGCTACCGCCGCGGCCCAGGCGCTGGTGGAGTGGCTGCTCACCCGCGATGGCGTGCGTTCGGTCAGCGCCCAGACCTTCAGCCGCTTGCCGGAGTCCATCAAGGTCATGGAGCGCTGCGGTATGGTCTACGACGGCGAGGGCGATGAGGCCGGCTCCGTGCGCTACCGGCGGTTACGCTAGACAGCCTCAGGGCAGCGACACTGTCTGCGGAGCCTGGTTGCGCAGCGCGATGGTTAGCACCGCGGACTTCTTCGCGTGCCACATCTCTTCCGTCGTGTTGGGGAAGAGCAGCAGAATGGTTACGTCCCGCGTCTGGCCGGGGGAGATCTCATCGCCGTCGTTCAGCGGATTGGTCAGCATGGGCGTGAGCATCGGAAAGATCTCTTCCAGGCGCGGGTACAGCACCGGGGCCACCGCCGTGGCTTGTTCGGCGTTGCCGTCCGGCCCGGTCAGGGTGGTGGTGGTGCTGGTCACAAAGAGCGGCAGGCGCAGCTTGTCCACAATCCGCACCTTCGCCACCACATACAGGTCGTCCTCGGCCACCGCCTGCGCTCCCAGCACATGCAGCGAGTCCGGCATCGGCTTCAGCTCGGTGTGCGGGGAGTAGGTCTGGACCTGCTGCACGCTGACCTCCGCCGTCTCCCTGGGATTCACCAGGAAAACAATCAGCGCAACGGCAATCAGCACCACTACGGCCACGGAGATGGCAGGCACAAAACTCCGGTCGGATTCGGGAGCCAGATCAAGGTTGGACATCGTGGATACAGAATACCGCGAGTCAGCCGTGCGCCGGAAACTCATTCACTCTTTGCTACCAAATGTTAGATGTGGATCGCGGAGCCGGATCGCAGCCCCTGCAGCAGTTGGGCCACCGGCAGGCAGTTCAGCAGGTCCGCCGGCCCCAGCCACGCCCGCCGTAGTTGCACAATGCCATCATCCATCTGGTCCAGCTCTCCAGTGGAATGAGCATCGGTATTCACCACTATCCGGCATCCCAGCTCTTTGGCCAGGCGCAGGTTCAGGTCGCTCAGGTCGGCACGCGCCGGGGCCGCGTTGTGCTCCACCGCCACGCCCAGCCGCGCGGCCAGCGGCAGCAGCTGGGCCAGGTCTACCTTGTAGGCGTCTCGTTGCAGTACTTTGCGCCCCGTAGGATGGCCCAGGATGTGGACGTGCGGGTTCTCCGCCGCGCGCATCACCCGCGCCGTCACCTCTTCAGCCGTCTGGTGGAAGCCCGAATGCACGCTGGCCACCACGATGTCCAGTTGCGCCAGCGTCTCATCCGCCAGGTCCAGCGCCCCGTCCAGCAGGATGTCCACCTCCACGCCCGCCAGGACGCGAAAGGGGACGGACGGCTTGTCACCCATCGGTTCCTTCTCGCGCTGCTGCTGTTTGTAGCGCTCCCACTGCGGCCCGCGCCCGGCGGCAAACTCCTCCGCCAGCTCCGCGCTCACCTGCCGGATGCGCCGGGCATGGGCCGCAGTGCGCTGGTCGTCCATGCCGTTGGTCATGGCAAGCGCCTTGGAGTGGTCCGTGATCGCGATGTACTCCAGCCCGCGCGCAATCGCCGCCTCCGCCATCTCGCGGATGGAGTTCGTCCCGTCGCTCTCGGTGGTATGCATGTGCAGGTCGCCGCGCACATCGTTGCGCACGATCAGCCGCGGCAGAGCGCGTTTCGCGGCGGCGTCAATCTCGCCGCAGTTCTCGCGCAGCTCGGGAGGAATGTACTCCAGCTCCAGCGCGTTGTAGATATCCTGCTCGGTCGCTGCGGCCACAATGGCATTGTCCTCCAGTCGCAGCAACGCATATTCGCTCAGCGTCATGCCGCGCTTCAGGGCCCGCTGGCGCAGCGCCACGTTGTGCATCTTGGAGCCCGTAAAGTACTGAAGCGCCGCTCCGTAGCTGGCGCGCGGCAGCAGCCGGACGTCCACCTGCAGGTTGTTGCGCAGCGTGAAGCTCACCTTGTTCTGCCCCCGCGCCAGCAGCTTGTCAATCAGCGGCAGGCTGGCCACATGCTCCACCGCCGCGGCTACCACGTCCGGCTCGCACGCCGGCCCGGTCACCAGCAGGTCCAGGTCGCCCACGTTGTCGCGCCCGCGCCGCAGACTGCCCGCCGGCGTGATGGTGTCGATCCCCGGAAACCTGCGGATCAGCTCACTGATGCGCTCCGCGTGCCCGCGCGCCACATCAATGCGAAAGCGCGACGAGTTCTTGCGGTAGTCCTCAATGCCCTTCAGCAGCTTGTCGGTAAACTTCTGCCCCAGGCGCGGCAGCGGCAGCAGGTCGCCGCGCTTCGCCGCAGCCTCCAGCGCATCCATGTCGCTCACCCCCAGCGCCGAGTACAGCATCGCCACTGTCTTCGGCCCCATCCCCGGCAGCCGCAGCAGCTCCAACATGGTGGGCTTGTACTTCGCCAGCAGTTCCTCGCGTAGTGGCATGGTTCCGGTCGCCACCAGTTCGCGCAGGTTCGCCGCCATGCCCTTGCCGATGCCCGGAATCCCCAGCAGCGCCTTGGGATCGGCCTCCGCCGTCGCAAGCGTGGCCAGTTGCGTGGTCTGCTGCTCCACCGCCTCTGCCGCCCGCCGGTAGCTGCGGATGCGGAAGGAGTCGCCACCGTCGATCTCCAGCAGGGCCGCGGTCTCATCCAGCAGCCGGGCCATCGTGATGTTGTCCATAGAGTAGTCCCAGCCCAGGGGCTGCATCTGATTCTAGATGCAGCCCCGCGGCAAGGAACAAGGCAAATGCGCGGCTCGCCCAAAGACTGGGTCGGCGGCTACGCAGCCTTCAATCGCGTCACCTGGTCGGCCTGCGGACCCTTGCTGCCCTGGACGACGTCGAACTCCACCTCGTCGCCCTCCTTCAGGCTCTTGTAGCCGTCCAGTTGGATGGAGCTGTAGTGCACAAACACATCCGGGCCGTCGTCACGGCCCAGAAATCCATACCCCTTTGCATTGTTGAACCACTTTACGGTGCCTTTGTACTGTGCCATGGGGCTCTCGTGCCTTTCTTGAGCGATCTCACCGCAACCGCGGCGATTTAATCCTTAAAACGCTCCAAACCATAGAAAGGATGTCCGCTCAACCTGCCTTCATGCCACCGTTCTAGACCCCGCTCGCCGCCCCTGTGCGTCCGGTAGGCAACACAAGGGGGAAGGTGATATTCGCAGGACAAACATTCAACTCAATGGCACCGAAAAGTCAGCTCGCCCCAGGGCCGCGGCAGGCTACAGCCCCGCGGCGCGGCGTCGGTCTGCCAGCAGCAACACCCCGATCAGGGTCTTGCCGTCCTCGACCTTGCCCGCATGAATCAGCCGCAGCACCTCCGACAGCGGAGTCATGTGCAGCTCGATCTTCTCGTCCGCCTCAGGGTGCGACTCGCCCAGCGTCAGGTCCTCGGCCAGCAGGATGCTCATCGTCTCGGTCAGAAATCCGGGGCTGGCGTAGTACGACACCAGCTTCGACCACTTCTTCGCCCGGTAGCCGGTCTCCTCGATCAGCTCGCGCTTGCCGCCGGCGATGGTGGTCTCCCCGGCCTCCAGCCGCCCTGCGGGCAGCTCCAGCATCAGCTTCCCGGCCGCGTGGCGGTACTGCCGGATCAGCAGAATGCCAGGGTCCTTCGGGTTCGTTGCGGCATCCACTGCCAGGATCACCACCGATCCGTTGTGGCGGATCACGTCGCGTGTCGCAGTCACCCCGCCCGGCTCCTGCACCTCATCGCGCGTCACCCAGAAGACCTTGCCCTGGAACACCTTTTTGGACGACAGCGTCTTGCCCCGCCCGGTCAGCTTCAGCTGCTTCTGCTTCGTAGCCATATCGTTACCCTACCAGCCAACCGCAACTGGAAAACTGGAAGCTGGTAACTGGAAAACTGGAAACTGAACCCCACCTCTCGCTTGCTCCCAGCAACACATCCCTGCATCATCGCCTGTTTCCCGGCATCCAAAGAGGCTGCAACATCGACACAGGATGAGAGACTGAGTCTGCATGGAACTGGAGTGTTTTCCCATCTCGACGCTGCCCGGCACCACTGCCCTCTTCCGTGACTACACGGAGCCGGTCGCCTCCGCGCACGCCGCAGACCTGCGCCGCTGGTACCCCGCCGACCCATTCTCCATGCACTGGGCACAATCGGCACCCACGCTGGACCAGCCTCACCTCGCCCGGCTCACCGACGCTCTGCTGCGCCAGACGGACCGCTTTGACTCCTCCGGCGCGGTCCTCGCCAACATCGAGCGCCTGAAGAACGGTGCCGCCGCCGTGGTCACCGGGCAGCAGGTCGGCCTCTTCGGCGGCCCGCTGCTCACGCTGCTCAAGGCCGCCACGGCCATCCGCAAGGCGCAGGACGCCACCCGCCTCAGCGGCCGCGACCATGTCCCCATCTTCTGGCTGGCCAGCGAGGACCACGACCTCGCCGAGGTCGATCAAGTCTCGCTGCTCTCGAAGACCTCGGTGGAGAAGCTCTCGCTGGGCCTGGACGCCCATTCGCCGCTGCCGGTGGGCAGCCGCATCCTCGGCGACCGCACCGACGAGGGCCGCCACAGTGTGGAGGCCGAGCTCGAACGCGCCGCCCAGCTGCTCCAGTTTGCCCCCATCTCGGATCTGCTGCGCGAGTGCTATGCGCCTGGAGCCACACTCGCCGGGGCCTTCGGCCGCCTGCTCACCAAAATCTTCGCGCCCTTCGGCCTCGTCGTCATGGACGCCGCCACCCGCGACTTCCATGCCCTGGGAGCCTCCACCCTGCGCGCGGCCATCGAGCACGCAGACGAGCTGGAAGCCGCGCTGCTGGCCCGCAGCCAGGAACTGGAGGCCGCCGGCTACCACGCGCAGGTGCTCATCACCCCCGGCCACTCTCTGCTCTTTCTGGTGGACGCCGAAACCGGCGTCCGCCAGCCGCTGCGCAGGCTGGACGGCGGAGACTGGAAGGCAGGCGCACAGGCCTACACCACCGCCGATCTGCTCGCTATCCTCGACGCTGAGCCCGAGCGCCTCAGCCCCAACGCGCTGCTCCGCCCTGTCTTTCAGGACACCATCCTGCCCACCGCGGCCTACATCGGCGGACCGGCGGAGATCGCCTACTTCGCGCAGTCGGCGGTCGCCTACCAACAAATTCTGGGCCGCATCACGCCGGTGCTGCCGCGCCTCAGCGCCACGCTGGTTGAACCAGCCATCGCCGCCACCATGGCCGCGCACGAGGTCACCTTCGCGCAGATCCTCGAAGCCAAAACCCCCGACGCGCTGGCCCTGCGTCTGGGCGCGCGCGCCATGCCCATCGAAGCCAAGCGCAAGCTCGCTGCCGCCGGCAACGCCATGGACACCGAACTGACCGCGCTCACCGAGTACATGGCCGCGATGTCTGCCGACCTCGGCCGCGCCGCCGGCGTCTCGGCCAGCAAGATGCGCTACCAGATGGCTCGCCTGCGCCGCCTGGCCGCCAACTTTGAGCTCCAGAAGCAGGCCTCGCTCACCAAGCACGCCATGGCGATCATGCTGAACCTGCTCCCCGAAGGCCACCTGCAGGAGCGCGTGCTGGCCAGCATCGGCTTCCTCGCCCAGCACGGAGACACGCTGCCCGCACTCCTGGTCGAGCACGCCGCCCAGGAGTGCCCCGGCCACCGCGTCCTCTTCCTGTAAGCAGTCCCTGCAAGTCGGCTTTGAAAGGTACGGGCTTCAGCCCGTACGTATGAGGTCCGAAAAACCCCGGGCTTTAGCCCCGGAGGGAGCTGGAACAGGTTAGGCTATCTCTGCGTATCCCATCATGGAGGTTGGCCCCATGCACCTGCTCTTCGCGCTCCTGCTGCTCCCCTTTGGCGCCGTCCACTTTCTGCCGACCATCATCGCGGCGCTGCGCCACTCCCGCAACGTGGTGGGCATCTTCCTGCTGAATCTCTTCCTCGGCTGGACGGTCATTGGCTGGGTTGTAGCGATGATCTGGGCCTGCACCAGCGAGCCAAAGTACGTCTACGGCTACGCCTACCCGCCCGCTCGCCGCTACTAGCGCTCTTGCCCACCCCACAGATGGGTCATCTCGACCCCACCACAGATGTGTCATCTCGACTCTGAGCGAAGTCGAAGGACCCACTTCAGCTCGCAGCGGAGAGACCCGCAGCTCCGGCCCTCCCACCAAGGACCTGTCATCGACCGGCCAGGGCAATCGCATTTGCAAGGTGTCCGAAGCGAGAGTGACACTTCCGGCGCAAAGCGTTTGTGGGCGATGGTTGCAGGAGGCGCACAGCCATTTTCCACGACGAGATGTTGGAGCAGTTTAGCGAGTGCTGGGAGGGTCTGGACGACCCTCGCAGCGGCAACGCAGCACTTCACGACTTCCACGAGTTGCTGCTGATCGCGCTGTGCTCTCGGGCGGCCAGGGCGCGGTCGATATGGCCCTGTTTGCGAAGTCGAAAGAGTCTTTTCTGCATGGCTTTCTCAAGCTGGAGAACGGACCACCGAGCCACGACACCTTCCGCCGGCTGTTTCGCAACCTCGACCCAGAGCAGTTTCGGGCCGGTTCATGGCGAAGTTCTCGGAAGGCTGTCAGGGCGTGGTCGCCATCGACGGCAAGGTGCTGCGCCGCTCCTTCGACCGAGCCCGTGGCAAGGCGGCGCTGAACATGGTCAGCGCGTGGGGCTGGCCAAACCACCTCCGAGACGGCCTTCTACCTGCTCCGCCAGACCGTCACGCCGGAGCGCTGGAACGCCATCGTCCGCCCGCACTGGGAGATCGAGAACTGTTTGCACTGGCGGCTCGATGTC
>Ga0302157_10005540_pt1 | contig 13349 bp, 11 predicted proteins | sample I_Bog_N3_3_FD_193502 | JGI IMG/M metagenome (GOLD analysis project Ga0302157, IMG submission 193502) | Peat permafrost microbial communities from Stordalen Mire near Abisko, Sweden - I_Bog_N3_3 | ecosystem: Environmental > Terrestrial > Soil > Wetlands > Peat | place: Sweden: Abisko, Stordalen...
TTGGCGCCGATGACGGCCAGCGCCTCGCCCGAGCAAGCCTCGAAATCGAGCCCGGAAAACACCTCCCGGCCGCCCCGCACGCAACTGACACCCATTCCCAAGAGCCGCATCTCGCCCTTTCGCAGCCCTCTGGAATCCAAGGGGTGCCGCAGCAGAATTTTTGGGTGACGCAATGCTGCGGCACCATTGTCGGTGTGGCGGTGCCACTGGAATGATTCTATAAGCCGGAACTTGATGCAGCACACAATCCGCGTCTGCAAGCCACCAGGCCCTGCCCCGCTGACGGTGCTTTAATACCCTTGCCAGTACCCTTGCCGGGTATAACGAAGAATTGGGAATTCCTCACATGACCTCGCTCGACAGCTTCAAATGCCAGAAGACCCTCAAGGTCGGCGCCAAGACCTACGTCTATTACAGCCTGCCTGCCGCAGAGAAAAACGGTCTGAAGGGAATCTCCAAGCTGCCCTACTCCATGAAGGTGCTGCTGGAGAACCTGCTGCGCAACGAGGATGACCGCTCCGTCAAGAAGGCCGACATCCTCGCCGTCGCCAAATGGATGAAGAAGCGCAAGCTCGAGCATGAAATCTCGTTTCGCCCGGCGCGGGTCCTGATGCAGGATTTCACCGGCGTCCCCGCGGTGGTCGATCTGGCGGCGATGCGCAATGCGATGCAGGCGCTCGGCGGCGACGCCGAGAAGATCAATCCGCTGGTGCCGGTCGATCTCGTCATCGACCACAGCGTGATCGTGAATTTCTTCGGCGACAACAAGGCGTTCGGCAAGAACGTGGTCGAGGAATACAAGCAGAACCAGGAACGCTACGAATTCCTGAAATGGGGCCAGAAGGCGTTTTCGAATTTCTCCGTCGTGCCGCCCGGCACCGGCATCTGCCATCAGGTCAATCTGGAATACCTCGCGCAGACGGTCTGGACCCGCAAGGAGAAGCTCACGGTCGGCAAGAAGAAGGGCACCTTCGAGGTCGCCTATCCCGACACGCTGGTCGGTACCGATTCGCACACCACCATGGTCAACGGCCTTGCCGTGCTCGGCTGGGGCGTCGGCGGCATCGAGGCGGAAGCCGCGATGCTCGGCCAGCCGCAGTCGATGCTGCTGCCGGAGGTGATCGGCTTCAAGCTCAAGGGCCAGTTGAAGGAAGGCGTCACCGCCACCGATCTGGTGCTGACGGTGACCCAGATGCTGCGCAAGCAGGGCGTGGTCGGCAAATTCGTCGAGTTCTTCGGTCCCGGTCTCGACCATCTCTCGGTCGCCGATAAGGCGACCATCGGCAACATGGCGCCGGAATATGGCGCCACCTGCGGCTTCTTCCCGGTCGATGCCGCGACCATCGATTACCTCAAGACTTCCGGCCGCGCTTCGGCGCGGGTGGCGCTGGTGACCGCCTATGCCAAGGCGCAGGGCATGTTCCGCACCGCCAAATCGGCCGATCCGGTGTTCACCGAAACCCTGACGCTGGATCTCGCCGACGTGGTGCCGTCTTTGGCCGGACCGAAACGTCCCGAGGGCCGGGTCGCGCTGCCGGCGGTCGCCGAAGGTTTTGCCGCGGCGATGACCAGCGAATACAAGAAGGCCGCCGATGCCGCCAAGCGCTATGCGGTCGAGAACCGCAATTTCGATCTCGGCCATGGCGATGTGGTGATCGCGGCGATCACGTCCTGCACCAACACCTCCAATCCGAGCGTGCTGATCGGGGCGGGCCTGCTGGCGCGCAATGCCGCCGCCAAGGGCCTGAAGGCAAAGCCCTGGGTCAAGACCTCGCTGGCGCCGGGCAGCCAGGTGGTCGCGGAATATCTTTCCAATTCCGGCCTGCAGCTCGATCTCGACAAGGTCGGCTTCAACCTGGTCGGGTTCGGCTGCACCACCTGCATCGGCAATTCGGGCCCGCTGCCGGAGGAGATTTCGAAGTCGATCAACGACAACGGCATCATCGCCGCCGCCGTGCTGTCGGGTAACCGCAACTTCGAAGGCCGCGTCAGCCCCGACGTGCAGGCCAATTATCTGGCTTCGCCGCCTCTGGTGGTGGCCTATGCGCTGGCGGGAACCGTCACCAAGGACCTCTCGGTCGAGCCGATCGGCGACGGCAAGGACGGCAAGCCGGTGTACCTCAGGGACATCTGGCCGACGACGAAAGAGATCAACGCCTACATGAAGAAATACGTCACCTCGACGATCTTCAAGAAGCGCTACGCCGACGTGTTCAAGGGCGACACCAACTGGCGCAAGATCAAGACGGTCGAGAGCGAGACCTATCGCTGGAACATGAGCTCGACCTATGTGCAGAACCCGCCCTATTTCGAGGGCATGAAGAAGGAACCGGAGCCGATCATCGACGTCGTCGACGCGCGGATCCTGGCGATGTTCGGCGACAAGATCACCACCGACCACATCTCGCCGGCCGGCGCGATCAAGCTGACCTCGCCCGCCGGAAAGTATTTGTCCGAGCATCAGGTGCGCCCGGCCGACTTCAACCAGTACGGCACCCGGCGCGGTAATCACGAGATCATGATGCGCGGCACCTTCGCCAATATCCGCATCAAGAACTTCATGCTCAAGGGCGCCGACGGCAATATCCCGGAGGGCGGTCTGACCAAGCACTGGCCCGACGGCGAGCAGATGTCGATCTACGACGCGGCGATGAAGTATCAGGCCGAGCAGGTGCCGCTGGTGGTGTTCGCCGGCGCCGAATACGGCAACGGCTCGTCGCGTGACTGGGCCGCGAAGGGAACCCGTCTGCTCGGCGTCCGCGCCGTGATCTGCCAGAGCTTCGAGCGCATCCATCGCTCCAATCTCGTCGGCATGGGCGTGCTGCCGCTGACCTTCGAGGAAGGCGCCTCCTGGCAGTCGATCGGGCTGAAGGGCGACGAGAAGGTGACGATCCGGGGCTTGCAGGGCGACCTGAAGCCGCGCCAGAAGCTGACGGCGGAGATCGTCGCGGGCGACGGCTCGCTGCAACGCGTCTCGCTGCTGTGCCGGATCGATACGCTCGATGAGCTCGACTACTACCGCAACGGCGGCATCCTGCAGTATGTGCTGCGCAAGCTGGCGGCGTGATCCGGACTGCGTCCAATGGCTCACCGCGAAGTGAGTAGCGGCTAAGGGGGAGGCGGCCTATGAAAGGGCCGCCTTCCCGCGTTCTGGCGTTGCCGCGATCGAGCGCGGCAAGCGTATCAAGGGCGACAATCCGGGTGGTGTTGCGGTTTTCGATATGACAGCGATGGTGGCCTATCAAAATCTCATTTCGCGATGGTCGGGCGCGCTCGGCGTGTGTGCGATCGTCGCGGTCATCCGCCCGGCCCACGCCGATCCGCGCGCGGTCATCGAGCTGTTCACGTCGCAGGGTTGCTCGTCCTGCCCGCCCGCCGACAAGATCCTCGGCGAGCTCGCCAAGGATCCGTCGGTGATCGCGCTGAGCATGCCGATCAACTACTGGGATTATCTCGGTTGGAAGGACACGCTGGCGGATTCGCGCTTCAGTGCCCGTCAGAAAGCCTATTCCCAGGTCCGCGGCGATCGCGAGGTCTACACGCCGCAAGTCGTCGTCAACGGATCGGCGCATGTGATCGGCAGCGACCGCGCCGGGATCGAAAGCGCCATCGATGCCACCGAGAAGGCCGATGGCGTGATGTCGGTTCCGGTGACGATGACGCAGTCCGGCAAGCAGATCAATGTTTCGGTCGCGGCCTCCAGCAGGGGCCCTGCCGCGATGCACGGCGAAGTCTGGATCTGCTCGATCTCGAAGGCGGTACCGATTTCGATCGCGCGTGGCGAGAACAGCGGCCGCCAGGTTACCTACCACAATGTGGTGCGCAACCTGCTCAAGGTCGGTGACTGGAATGGCACCGCCGGCAGCTGGACGGTGCCGCTGGAAAACGTTTCCCGCGAGGGCGTCGATGCTGCGGTGGTGTATGTCCAGGACGGCAGTCGCGACAAGCCCGGCGCGATGCTGGGCGCGGCCTTCACGCCGCTGAGTACTGCATCGCACTGATCGTCATCTCACTGATTGTCGGCCCCGCCGTTTCCGGGCGCGCCATTGGCGTGTCGGGGAGTGAGGGCGTTTCAGCTCCCGAATAGAACCCGCCTCCAAAAGAAAAAGGACCAACTTTCGTTGGCCCAGTGTGGGGTTGGTCTATCCTGCGGAACAGGCCCGATCCCGACGGCCCCGGGGGGCTGGGGGCTGAGGAATCCGGAACCGAAAGGACCGGGCCAACGCAGAATTATCTTCTCGCAATTCAGCGCGGCGGTCGGTTGGCGGAAGTGGGGCGGTATTATGATTGCGCTAACGATCCCGTGACGGCCCCGGGCCATCGTGCATCGGATTTTCGCACCCTGCCGGCGGGGTTTCCTGGCTGGACCGGGGACGATCTGCCGCGCGCCGGCATCGGCCTCGCGCCCGCCAGGGCCCACCCCTTGGCCCCTTGCGGCCGCGCGCGGTTGGCGCGATCATGTCGTTCAGATGACAGGAGGCGCCCATGAGTTCGATGTCGGAGGAAGCCGATCCAAGCGAGGCTCGCGCAGCGGCGCGCAACGTCGCTGCGGTCCCCACGCCAAGCCGGGTAACGTTCAACCGCATTGAGCTCAATCGAATCCTGAATCTGTACGGGCGGATGGTCGCCGATGGCGAGTGGCGCGACTATGCCATCGATTTCCTCAGGGATCGCGCGGTGTTCTCGGTGTTCCGCCGCGCCTCGGAAGTGCCGATCTACCGCATCGAGAAGGATCCGCGGCTGGCCCGCAAGCAGGGCATGTACAGCGTGATCTCGGCGAGCGGGCTGATCCTGCGGCGCGGTCACGAACTCGACCGCGTGCTGCTGGCGATCGACCGCAAGCTGGCGGTGGTTTGACCCGATACCGGTCCGCCGGGATCGGTGCGGTCCGTAGCCCGGATGGAGCGAAAGCGTAATCCGGGGCAGTCTCGCGCCGGGGTAGCTCCTCATCGATACTCGGAACGGATTTCCGGATTGCGCTGCGCTCCATCCGGGCTACGTCGCTACGACTCGGCCGGCAGCGTGTCCCCGCCGTCGCCCAGCGCGAGCTGCATCATCACGGTATCGAGCCAGCGGCCGAACTTGAAGCCGACATCGGGGTGGGTCCCGATCATCGAGAATCCGCATATGGTGTGCACGCCGATCGACCCGGCGTTGGCGGAATCTCCGATCACCGCGATCATCTGCCGGTAGCCGCGCGCCTCCGATTCCGCGATCAGCCGCCGCAACAATTGCAGGCCGATGCCGCGCCGGTGGACCGCGGGCTCGAGATAGACCGAATTCTCCACGGTGAAGCGATAGGCCGGCCGCGGCCGGTAGGCGCCCGCATAGGCGTAGCCGACCACGCGGCCTTCGAGGCAGGCGACCAGATAAGGAAAGCCGCCCTCCATCAGCGCGGCGAAGCGCCGCGTCATTTCGGCGAGATCCGGCGGGATCAGTTCGAACGTCGCGGTGCCGTAGCGCACCGCGTGCTCGTAGATCTCGGTAATGATGGGCAGGTCGGCCGCGACCGTGGGTCTGATTTCGAGCAAGGACATCGCCGGACATTATTTTTGCCGGGCGCAAAAGAAAAGCCCCGGCCTTGCGGCCGGGGCTCTAATTCGTCCGCCGCGCGAGGCGTCAGTCGCGCTGGCCGAGCAGCTGCAACAGCAGCGTGAACAGGTTGATGAAGTTCAAGTAGAGCGACAGCGCACCGATGATCGACGCACGCTCCGCCACCGCACCGCCCTGCGAGGCATAGCCGTACATGTAGTCGTTCTTCAGCCGCTGGGTGTCATAGGCGGTCAGTCCCGCAAAGATCAACACGCCGATCACCGACACCATGAACTGCAGCATCGAACTCGCCAGGAACAGATTGACCAGGCTCGCAATGATGATGCCGATCAGTCCCATGAACAGGAACGATCCGATCCCGGTCATGTCACGCTTGGTGGTGTAGCCGTAGAGGCTGAGCGCGCCGAAGGTGGCCGCGGTGATGAAGAACACCCGCACGATCGAGGTGTGGGTATACACCAGGAAGATCGAGGACAGCGAAATGCCCATCAGTGCCGAGAACACCCAGAACAGCATCTGGGCGGTGGCCGGCTGCAGCCGGTTGATGCCGGCCGAGATCGCGAACACCATGGCGAGCGGTGCCAGCATGAACAGCCATTTCAGGGGGCTGACGAACATCGCGTAGCCGAACGGCGTCAGGAAGGCGCTGCCGATCTTGGCCGCGGCGCCGGAGGGATCGGTGGTCACCGCCGCCATATAGACGCCGAGCGCGGCGAGGCCGGTGATGGCCAGGCCGATGCTCATGTAGTTGTAGATGCGCAGCATGTAGGCGCGCAGACCGGCGTCGACGGCCGCGGCGTCAACGCGCCCGGCGGCCCGGCCGAAAGGAGAAGCATAATTGCGGTCTAGGTCCGACATGGTCGAATTCCCGTTGTTGGTCCGGCGGAGCGCAAGGGGGTTTGCGTCACCGGTCTCGAAATCTATCTCAGGTAGGGCCCCCAGCTGACATTAATTTTACGTCATCCTGGCGGCGTCTGACCCGATTGGTATGTGGGAAACTAGCACATTCACCGCAAGCTTCCATGCGCGGCTGAATGTCGCTCCGAAGGCCGAATCACCGCGTGACGGACGCTGGTATCGCCGGGGATACCACCGGCGAGCGCCGACGGGGGCATTTGGCGTGGCGGTTAACGGCACCGGGCGCGCACCGCTCCAATTTGTCATAAATTTCGCAGCACGGTGGCCGGTTTCTGGTTCAGCGCCAGCAGCGTGCCGGCGAGCCCCAGCCCTACGGTGACGATCAAGGCCGCGGCGACCACGGCGGCGGCGCTGCCGGCCTGCCAGACGAAGCTCAGCGTCATCAGCCGGGTGACGATCAGCCAGGCCGCGACGGAACCGGCAATCACGCCGAAAACGGCGGTGGCAAAGCCGATCATCAGGTATTCCAGCGCATAGGCGCCGAGCAGCCGCGCCCTGGTGGCGCCGAGCGTCTTCAGGATCACGGCGTCGTAGACGCGATGGCGGTGTCCGGCGGCGAGCGCGCCGCCCAGCACCAGGACGGCCGAGATCAGGGTGACCGCGCTGGCGCCGCGGATCGCCAGCACCAGATTGGTGACGACGGTCCCGATGGTTTCCAGCGCCTCGCGAACCCGCACGCTGGTCACCATCGGGAAGGCGTCCGCGACCGCCTTGATGATGCGGGCGTCGCCGGCGGGATCCGGATGGGTTTCGGTCAGGGTCGCGATATGGGTGTGCGGGGCACCCTTGAAGGCGTTGGGCGAGAACACCAGCACGAAATTGATGCCGAGGCTCTGCCAGTCGATGGTGCGCAGATTGCCGATGCTGGCCGAAATATCGCGGCCGAGCACGTTGACGACGATCTGGTCGCCGACCTTGAGCCCGAGCCCATCGGCGATCTTCTTGTCCATCGACACCAGCGGCGGGCCGTCATAGTCCGCCCCCCACCACTGGCCTTCGACGACCTTGGAGCCCCGGGGGATTTCGCCGGTATAGGTCAGGCCGCGGTCGCTCTGCAGCACCCATTCCGAGTCGTTCGAGGCCTTGAGATCCTCGGCCTTGACGCCACGGGCTGAGACGATGCGTCCGCGCAGCATCGGCACGTCCTCCACGGTCGATTGCGGCGTGGTGACCTTGAGGAATTCACCGAAGCGGGCGGCGTCGTTGGTGGGAATATCGATGAAATAGAACGATGGCGCGCGATCCGGCAGCGCCGCCAGGAATTGCCGGCGCAAATTACCGTCGATCTGGGTGATCGTGACCAGCACCGCCAGGCCGAGGCCGAGCGACATCACCACCGACGGGGTCAGGGCGCCGGGCCGGTAGATGTTGGCGATCGCCAGCCGCAGCATGGTGAAGCGGCTGCGCGGCAGCCGGCGCGCCAGCGCCATCAGGCCGGCGGCGATGCCGCGCAGCAGCGCGAACACCGCGATCGAGGCCACCACGAATACCGCGGCGACGCGCTTGTCATAGGCCAGCCCGATCACGACGGCGATCAGAAGCGCGACCACCACGGCCATCAGCGCCAGATAGCGCCAGCGCGGGCGATGCCATTCGTTGCTCACGGCCTCGCGGAACAAGGCCGCCACCGGCACGTCATGGACCCGGCCGAGCGGCCACAGTCCGAAGGCAAGCGCGGTCAGCAACCCGTAGACGAGGGACAGGGCCAGTTCATCGGCATGCAGCGCCGGCACCACCGGCAGCGGCAGCAGTTTGCCGAACACGCCGACGATGATGAAGGGCAGCGCGGCTCCGACGGCCAGCCCGATCACCGAGCCGATGCCGGCCAGCACCACGACCTGCGTCAGGTAGATGGTGAAGACGTCGCGCCCGGTCGCGCCGAGCGCCTTGAAGGCCGCGATCACGTCGCGGCGGCGGTCGATATGGCTCTTGACGGCGTTGGCGACGCCGACGCCGCCGACCAGAAGCGCGGCGAGACCGACCAGCGTCAGGAACTGGGTGAAGCGGCTGATGGTGCGCTCGAGCTGCGGCGAGGCGTTGCTGCGGCTGCGGATTTCCCAGCCGGCTTCCGGCAACGCGTGCCGCACCTCGTCGATCAGCGCCGCCGCGGCGCGATCGTCGGCCGCATTGTCCGGCAATCTGATCCGGTAGATCCAGCGCACCAGGCTGCCGGGTTGCAGCAGGGCGGTGGCGCGCAGGGCCGCCTCGCTGATCAGGAATCGCGGGCCCAGACCGACGCCGCCGGCCAGCTTGTCCGGTTCGGCATTGACGACACTGCGAATCTGGAAGGTCGCGCTGCCGATCGTCAGGCGGTCCCCGAGCTTGAGGTCGAGCCGCGCCAGCAAGGTGGAATCGACCGCCGCGCCGAACGCACCGTCCCGCTCCGCCAGAAGGTCGCTCATCGGCAGCTTCGGATCCAGCGTCAGCTCCCCCAGCATCGGGTAGGCGCCATCGACCGCCTTGAGCTCGACCAAAGCCAGCCGGCCGTCGCCGGCGCGCGCCATCGCGCGCAGCGTCGCCGCTACCGACAGCTGTCCGCGCGAGCGCAGGAAGGCGACTTCGTCCGGCCCGGCTTCACGCTGGATCAGGGAGAACGCCACGTCGCCGCCGAGCAGCGTGCGGCCCTCGCGCGCCAGTCCCTCGCCGAGGCTGGCGGCGACCGAACCGACGCCGGCGATCGCCATCACGCCGAGCGCGATGCAGGCGATGAAGACGTAGAAGCCGCGCAAACCCCCGCGCAACTCGCGCAAGGCAAAGCGCAGCGGCAGCAACGGCGCGCGGTGGCGCCTGACGGTCGCGGAAGCGATGGTCATGCTTTGCGATCGGCCGCCGGGGTGTCGATCCGGCCCGAACGCAGCCGCACCACCCGGTCGCAGCGCTGCGCCAGCGAACTGTCGTGGGTGACCAGCACCAGCGTCATGCCGCGCTCGGCGTGCTGGGTGAACAAGAGATCGACGATCTGCTTGCCGGTGGCTTCATCGAGATTTCCGGTGGGCTCGTCCGCCACCAGGATGGCGGGATCCGGCGCCAGCGCCCGCGCCAGCGCGACGCGCTGCTGCTCGCCGCCGGACAATTGCGTGGGATAGTGATGCAGGCGGTCGCCGAGCCCGACCGAGGTCAGTTCCTGCGCCGCGCGCCTGGCGGCGTCGGGATTGCCGGCCAGTTCCAGCGGCACCGCGACGTTTTCCAGCGCCGTCATGGTCGGGATCAGATGGAAGGACTGGAACACGATGCCGATCTGGCGGCCGCGAAAGCGGGCGAGCGCGTCCTCGTCGAGGGCATTGAAAGGGGTGCCGCCCACCACCACCTCTCCGCTGTCGGGACGCTCCAGCCCCGCCATCACCATCAGCAGGGTGGATTTTCCCGAGCCGGAAGGTCCGATCAGGCCGACCGCCTCACCCGGCGCCACGCGCAGGCTGATATCTTTCAGGATATGAACGCGCGCCGGGCCCGAGCCGAGCGAGAGATTGACGTTCGAGATGGAAATGGTGTCCGGCTCGAGGCCGGCGAGTGAAGAGGGTTCGATGAGACTGTCCATGGCTCGGTCATATGGCACTTCCGCAAGGCAGGTCGAGGGGCGGGTGCAGATGTTCGTGCACATACTCGTGTTGGGCGTGGCCTTGATGACGGCCGGAACGGGCTTTGCCCAGACCCCGGCCGCCGCAGGGACAAGACCGCTCAAACTGGTCGTCCTGGGTGATTCGCTGAGCGCCGGGCTTGGCCTTTCGGCCGCCGCGGCATTCCCCGAGCGGCTTCAAAAATCCTTGAGATCCAATGGCATGGCGATCGATATCATCAATGCCGGGGTGTCCGGCGACACCAGTTCGGGCGGTCGCGACCGGCTCGATTGGTCGGTGCCCGAGGGGACCGATGGCGTGATCGTCGAACTCGGCGCCAACGACGCTCTGCGCGGAACCGATCCGGCGATCACCCGATCGGCACTGTCGGACATTTTGGCGCGGCTGAAGGCGCGCCGGATCGCGGTGCTGCTGTGCGGCATGGTCGCGCCGCCGAACTACGGCAGCGACTATTCGGCGCGGTTCAACGCGATCTATCCGGACCTCGCCAAGTCATCCGGCGTGCCGCTGTATCCTTTCTTCCTGCAGGGTGTCGCCGCCGACGCCAGACTGAACCAGGCCGACGGCATGCATCCGACGGCGGAGGGCGTCGACGTGATCGTCAGGAATATCCTGCCCACGGTGGAGGCATTTCTCGGCTCGATTGGCGGGCAACGCAGTTGAAAAACGGGCAGCGATAACCCCGACGCCGTGTTTTCCCGGAAGCTTTCCGGTCCGTTAACGCCGGCTGCTTCGCAGATTCACATAACTACGCTAGAAATCAGTGATCGGTGATTCGTCACCGGACTTGTTACAGGGCGGGATCTTTCTTTCCCGGGATCGCGCCTCAGCATCGGGAGTCGTGCGATGCCGCGTTTGTTTACTGGACTGGAAATCCCGGCCGAGATCGGCCAGACGCTTTCCAATTTGCGTGGCGGCCTTCCCGGCGCCCGCTGGATCGACCCCGAAAATTATCACGTCACCTTGCGCTTCATCGGCGACATCGACGGCATCGCGGCCAACGAGGTCGCGTCGCTGCTGTGGCGTATCAACCGCAAGCCGTTCGAGGTGGCGCTGCAGGGGCTCTCCAGCTTCGGCGGCAAGAAACCGCGCGCCGTGGTCGCCCAGGTGGTGCCGAGCCGGCCGCTGATCGAGCTGCAGGCCGAGCTCGAACGGCTGATGCAGCGCATGGGGCTCGATCCGGAAGGGCGCAAGTTCACGCCGCATGTGACACTGGCAAGGCTGCGCGACGCCTCCAACCAGGATGTCGCCGACTACCTGTCGGTGCGCGGCTATTTCCCGACCCGGGTGTTCACGGCGTCGCGCTTCGTGCTGTTCTCCTCCCGCGCCTCCACCGGCGGCGGGCCCTATGTGGTCGAGGATTCCTACGCGCTGAGCGCGTGATGGGAAATCAGCGGGCGCGGGCCTATTGGTTTTGGCGGTATGGCTCGCTGGGGGTTAGCTTCTTGCTGTATCTCCTGTGCCTGCCCTTCGACGCGTTTTGCGTGTCTGGACAATGCTCCGCTTGGCCCGGATATGGCATTTTGCTATTTGGGCCCCTCGGCTTGTTAGCGTCAGGCACCAATTGGACATGGCTGGCGAATCCGGCTCTTTATTGCGCCTGGATCACGCAAATTCTGGGGGCGAGAATGCCGTCCGCAGCGCTAAGCTTGACAGCACTCGTCATCGCCTAGTGTTTCTTGTTTCAGCGGGAAATTATGACGAATGAAGCTGGGATCCTTTTTCCCATTACAGGTTACAGGATCGGCTATTGGATTTGGCTGTCGAGCATTGCTGTGTGCTGCTTCGGGAGCATGGCGACAATTGAACTTTCAGTGGCATACAAGAACGAGAAATGAGGTTCTTGCACGCCTCTCGCGGCATTTGCTTGGCGCATGACGCCCCCGCGCATGCCCCCTGCATCAAATCGCGGCTTGCAATTTTCCTCCTGTTGGGGCCGTAAAGGGGGCCATGCTGACCACCCCCTCCGCCTCGTTCCGCGCCCATTACCAGGCCCTGGTTTCCTCCGGCGCGATCGAGCCCGACGCCGCGCAGGCGCAGGCTGCCGAGGCGCTCGCCGAGCTCGAGCAGCGGCTGGCGGACTACAAGCCGCCGCGCAAGCAGGGCCTGCTGGGCCGGCTGTTCGCCGACAAGGACGCCGCCCCGCCGCGCGGGCTCTATGTTCACGGCGAGGTCGGCCGCGGCAAGACCATGCTGATGGACCTGTTCTTCCAGCACAGTTCGGTCCGGCACAAGCGTCGCGCGCATTTCCACGAATTCATGGCCGAGGTGCACGAGCGCATCTACGGCTACCGCCAGAACATCGCGCGCGGCGAGATCGCCGACGGCGACGTGATCGCGCTCACCGCCGCCTCGATCTTCGACGAGGCCTGGCTGTTGTGCTTCGACGAATTCCACGTCACCGACATCGCCGATGCCATGATCCTGGGACGGCTGTTCACGAAGCTGTTCGATCTCGGCACCGTCGTCGTGGCGACCTCCAACGTCGCGCCGGACGATCTCTACAAGGGAGGTCTCAACCGGGCGCTGTTCCTGCCCTTCATCGCGCAGATATCAGGCCATATGGAGGTGCTGCGGCTCGAGGCGCGCACCGATTTCCGGCTGGAGAAGCTCGCGGGCGTGAAGATGTGGCTGGTGCCGTCAGATCATGCCGCCGACACCGCGCTCGACAAGGCCTGGGCGAGGATGACCGGCAACGCCAAATGCAAGGCGCGCGACATATCGATCAAGGGCCGCATCCTGCACGTGCCGTGCTCGGCGGACGGCGTGGCGCGGTTTTCCTTCGCGGATCTGTGCGAAAAACCGCTCGCCGCTTCCGATTATCTGCGGCTCGCCCACGACTATCACACCATCATGATCGACCGTATCCCGGTCATGGACTACCCCGAGCGCAATGCCGCCAAGCGCTTCATCTCGCTGATCGACACGCTGTATGACAATGCGGTGAAGGTGATGGCGTCGGCCGAGGTCGACCTGATGTCGCTGTATCTCGCCACCGAGGGCCATGAGGCGAACGAATTCAAGCGGACCTCGTCGCGGCTGATCGAGATGAGCTCGGAATCCTATCTGGCGCTGCCCCACGGCAACAAGGATTCCGCGGCGAGCGGCTCCAGCACCGGGCTGGTGGAGACCTAGACGACCGATTCCAAGAAAATTGTCATATGGGTGGGATTCATCTGCCGTTTCAAGCTCCCATATATGCGGTGGAGGGCTTTGAAACGAAGGACTTAGCGATATGGCGGCGGGCGATTGAATTGTCGCTCGGAGATTTGGATGTGGAGAAGTTGAGGTTGATAGCGC
>Ga0302157_10005543_pt1 | contig 13345 bp, 8 predicted proteins | sample I_Bog_N3_3_FD_193502 | JGI IMG/M metagenome (GOLD analysis project Ga0302157, IMG submission 193502) | Peat permafrost microbial communities from Stordalen Mire near Abisko, Sweden - I_Bog_N3_3 | ecosystem: Environmental > Terrestrial > Soil > Wetlands > Peat | place: Sweden: Abisko, Stordalen...
CGCGAGATCGAAGCGGCCGCGGCGCGCGATCGCGGCACGGGCCGCGGCCAGCGTATGGTCGGCCACGCGTTCGGCGAGCGCGACGTCGTCGCGCACGACGACGAGCGTGACGCGGTCGAGCACGCTAGCCGAGCAGCTCGCGCACGGTCAGCAGCGACGTATCGAAGATCCGGTCGCGCGTCGTCTCCACGATCGCGCGTTCGATCAGCGACGTGTTCTCGATGTTGCCGAGCGGCGCGTAGCGCATGGGCTGGGCCTTCGGTCCGGTCACGGAGAGTTCGACCACGTTCGGATCGTCGTCGCTGAGCGTCGCGCAGTACGCGGATTCACCCGCGCGCAGGCAGACGCGCCGGACGCGACGTTGGTCGCCTTCCGCCACGCGCTCGAACGGAATCGTGTGGCCGGAGCGATCGCGAAACGCGTCGCGGTGCGCGATCTCCCACGAGAGGCGGCTGCCGAGCCACCCGCCGAGGTACAGCGCCTCGGCGTCGGAACCGCTCGTGATCTCGAGCCCGGTGAGAGAAAAAAGATCTTCTCGCAAGGCGGGGTCGTCGAAAAATTGCGCGATCATGTTCTGCCAGGGCGCGAGGCGCATGAACGCGAGGTCGGCGAGCGCGATCTTCGGGAAGCGCGTCACGAACTCACCGAGTTCGCGAATCGCCTCGTCGCCGCGCACCTTGCCGGACGAATCGACGAGCACGGTCGTCGCGCCCTGCGCGAGCCCGGAGAACGTGCGGCTCTGGAGCAGCCGGCCGCCCGTCCACCACAGCACGGTCGGCACTTCGGGGATCGAAAGCTCTTGCGTGAGGCTGATGATCGCGGCGTGCCCGATCGTCGCCACGCCGACGTCCACGCGTTCGCTGATCGCGACCGCGCCGCCGCTCGTGCTCGCGGAGGCCGTGACGTCGACGCCGCTGATCGAGCTCGTCGAATCGAGCACGATCAGGCGCGAGGGGTGCTTGGCCGCGACGCGGGCCGCGCGCTCCAAGACCCAGCTCCGATGGTTCGGGTCGTCGACGAACACGAGAAAATTCATCGTCGCGGCACTGGCCGCGGCGTGGGTCCGATCGACGGCCGATGCCAGGCGCGAGCGCTGCAACTGCTCGAGGATCGCTTTCGTATCGTCGACCGCGTCGATGTGACCGGCCGTCACGTTCGCATCCATCAGATACGCCTCCATTCGCGGCCGTCGGCCACGAGCAGGGCGTCGGCGCTCTGCGGGCCTTGGCTTCCGGCCAGGTAGTTCGGGAAATCCACGCTGCGCGCTTCCGACCAGCGTTGCATGATCGGCGTCACGGCCTCCCAGGCGCGTTCCACCGCGTCCCAGCGCGTGAAGAGCGTCGCGTCGCCCCGCATCGCATCGGCGATCAGCCGCTCGTACGCCGGCGCCGACACCACGCCGAAACCCGTGCCGTAGTTGAAATCCATCGTGACGCCGCGGATGTGCATCTTCTGCCCGGGAATTTTCGCATTGAAGCGGATCGACACGCCTTCCTCGGGTTGGATCTTCATCACGAGCGTGTTGTTCTCGATCTGATCGCCCGCCTCGCCGAAAATCCGGTGCGGGATGCCGCGGAAGGTCACGGCGATCTCGGAATGTTTGTGCGCGAGCCGCTTTCCGCTGCGCAAGTAGAACGGCACGTCGGCCCAGCGCCAGTTGTCGATGAAGAACTTGACGCACGCATAGGTCTCGGTCGTCGAATTCGGATCGACGCTCGCCTCCTCGCGGTAGCCGGCGACCGGCTTGCCCGCGATCAATCCCGGACCGTACTGGCCGCGCGCGGTCAGGCGCGCGACTTCGTCCGGCTTCACGGGGCGTAGCGCGGAGAGCGCCTTGAACTTCTCGTCGCGGATGTGATCCGCGTTCGGCGAGATCGGCGGCTCCATCGCGACGAGCGCGAGCAGGTTGATCACGTGATTCTGGATCATGTCCTTGAGCGCGCCCGACTGCTCGTAGTACCCGCCGCGGCCCTCGACGCCCACCGTCTCGGCCGCCGTGATCTGCACGCAATCCACGTAGCGCCGGTTCCAGATCGGTTCGAACATCACGTTGGCGAAGCGCAGCGCCATGATGTCCTGCACCGGCTCCTTGCCGAGATAGTGGTCGATGCGGTAGACGGCCTTCTCGTCGAAGACCTTGTTCACTTCGGTCTGCAACGCGCGTGCCGAATCGAGATCCGTGCCGAACGGCTTCTCGATGATGATGCGCGACCAGCCGCGCTCCTGGTCCTTCGGGCCGAGGCCCGCGGCCGCGAGCGATTCGACGATCGTCGCGAACACGCCGGGCGGCGTCGAAAGATAGTAGAGCCGGTTGCCCGCGGTGCCGAACTCGCGGTCGTTTTCGTCGAGTCGCGCCTTGAGTTGCCGGAACGCGTCGACGTCGTCGAACGAGCCGCTCACGTAGCCGACCTTGCTCGCGAAATCGCTCCACAGCGGATCGCGCGCTTCGCCGCTGCGCGAATACGTGTCGATGGCCTCCTTCATCTCGTCGCGAAACGACTCGTCCGACTTTTTGGAACGCGAGAAGCCGAGGATGCCGAAGTTCGTGGGCAGCACGTCGCCGAGCCGAAGGTTGTACATCGCCGGAATCAGCATGCGCTTCGTGAGGTCGCCGCTCGCGCCGAAGAAGACGATGTTGCACGGGTCGGCGATCCGGTTCGTGTCGAGCCCCGCGCGCAGCGGGTTGGCGGAGGTAGCCGCTCCGTCGGCCGTTGGCGGGTTCCCGACGTTGATCGCCATTGGGAAGCTTAGACCTCCGCCTTCTTCGTTTCGGGATGGATCGCGTGGCCGCCGAACTGGTTGCGCAGCGCCGCGATCACTTTGGCACTGAACGATTCGTCTTGCCGCGAGACGAAGCGGGAGATGAGCGAGAGCGTGATCACCGGGGCCGGAACGTTTTCGTTGATCGCTTCCTGCACGGTCCAGCGGCCCTCACCCGAATCGTCCACGTAGCCGCGCACGTCCTTGAGCGTCGGATCCTCGCGGAACGCGAGCTCCGCGAGTTCGAGCAGCCACGAGCGCACGACCGACGCGTGCAGCCAGAGGTCGGCGAGCTGATGGAGATCGTATGAAAATTCCGACTTCTCGAGGATCTCGAAGCCCTCGCCGTAGGCAGCGAGCATCGCGTACTCGATGCCGTTGTGCACCATCTTCGAGAAGTGCCCGGCGCCCGAGGGGCCCACGTGCGCGTAGCCGTCCTTCGGCGCGAGCGTGAGGAACACGGGCTCCACCTTCGCGACCGCCTCAGTGTCGCCGCCGACCATCAGGCAGTAGCCGTTCTTGAGCCCCCACACCCCGCCCGACGTCCCCGCATCGACGAAGTCGACGCCTTTGGTCTTCGCGAGCTTCGCGCGCGCCTGCGATTCGCGAAAGTTCGAGTTACCGCCGTCGACGATCACGTCGCCGGGCCCGAGGCGTTCGAGGAGCGCGTTCACGGTGTCGTCGGTGGCTTTTCCGGACGGCACCATGATCCAAACGATCTTCGGCGAGTCGAGTTTGGCGACGAGCTCCGCGATCGACGCCGCGCCGACGGCGCCTTCGCCGACGGAACGCGCGACGGCCTCCGCATTGAAATCGAACGCGACGACCTCGTGCTTGTCGAGGAGCAGGCGCGTCGTCATGTTCGCGCCCATGCGACCGAGACCGACCATGCCGATTTGCATCGAACTCTTTCTTTAAGCTGTGCGGGAGTAGGCTACGCGCGAGCGGACACGGCGTCTTCGATCGCCGACGAAAGGGCCTCGAGCGCCGGCCCAACCGGCAGCTCGAGTTGGAGACGTACGCCGCGGCGGTCGCGTTTATCGAGCGCTTCGAAGTCGCCGAGCGCCTGCGCGCGGATCAGCGTGGCGAAGCTCACCATCCCGGGAATCGCGAGGTCCCGGTCGGCGGGCGTGTCCTCGGTGAGCAGGATGAAGACGCCGGAGTTGGGTCCGCCCTTGTGGAGCTGGCCCGTCGAGTGCAAGAAGCGCGGCCCGAAGCCGACCGTGGTCGCGACCTTGAGCGCGTCGCGAACTTTCAGGCGAATGTCGTGCAGCCGGAGTTCGTTTGCGGGCGAGCGTTCCACGTACGCGGAGAAGGCGACGTAATCGCCGGGCTTCACCTGCGCGAACAGCGCGCCGAGCGCCGAGCCGAGATCCGCGCCGAAGGCGTCGCCGGCCGAGCCGGAGAGCGGGATCACGCGCGCGACGTCGTTCGTCGCCTTCGCCGCGGGCTCAACGAACGAGCCGCGCTGCGCGTATTCTGCCAGGAGGCGCTTCGTATTGTCTTTCGACTCCTGAACGTTCGGCTGATCGAACGCGTCGATGCCGAGCACCGCTCCCGCGGTCGCAACCGCGACCTCCCATAGTGCGAACTGTTCGCCAATGTCGTAGCGGTCGCTCATCGCCAAGCGGATGACCGGATGGCCCGCTTCCTCGAGGAGATGCAGGCGCGTTTCGATCGCGCCACCATCCATCTTGCCCTCGAGGTGCTCGTCGGGCGGAAGCGTCGAGCCGACGAACACGAACACGCGGTCGGATCCGTAGTCGGCGGGCAGGCCGAGCGTCTCGCCCTCGACCGGAATGATGCCGGTCCCGTTCTTACCGGTCGATTCGGCGACGAGTTGTTCCGCCCACGTGCCGAACGCCGACACCTCGGGGTGCGCGACGATCGTGAGCTTGTCGCGCCCCGCTTTCGCGAGCGTACCGATGGTGGCGCCGAAACGCACGGCGCTCGACGTATCGATGGGCGTGGTCGCCGAGTTCGCGGCAAACGCGGCGAGGCCGCGGTCGAGGATCGTCGCGACGTCGTAGCCGGCGAGCGCGGCTGGGACCATCCCGAAGTAGGAAAGCGCAGAGTAGCGTCCGCCGATGTCGGGATCGTTTTCGAAGATGCGCACGAAGCCGGCTTCCTTCGCTTCGCTGCCGAGTTGCGTGTTCGGATCGGTGATCGCGACGAATTGTTTGCCCGCGCTATGCGCGCCGACCAACTTCTGGACGCGGTCGTAGAAATAGCGGAAGAAGGCCTCGGGCTCCGTCGTGGTGCCGCTCTTGCTCGCGACGATGAAGAGCGTGCGGGGCAGGTCGAGCGACGCTTCGAGCGTCGCGATCTGCGCCGGATCGCTCGAGTCGAGCACGTGCAGTTGGGGATAGCCCGCGATCTTCCCGAACGTCTCGCGCAACACGTCGGGCGCGAGCGAGCTGCCCCCCATGCCGAGCACGACCACGTGCGCGTAGAGCGACTTCATTTCGGTCGCGAATGCGGTCAGGTCGGCCGCGCGTTCGCGGACGCGCTTCGGGAAATCGAGCCACCCGAGCGCATGCTCGATGATCTGGACGTGGTGCGCATCCTCGGACCATGGAGCCGGATCGTGTGCCCACAGCTTTGCGAGAAAGCCGCTCGCGGCGAGTTCGGCGAGCGCCGCGTCCGGCGCGGGGTTCTTGCCGAGCGAGATCGCCACGCGTTCCGCATCGCCGCCGAGGAGCTTCTGTTTGCTCGCGATCGCGCCGAGCATCGCGTTGTACGAGTCGGCGAACGATTTCACGCCGTCGAGTTGGAGTTTGCGCGTCACGTCGGCGATCGAAATGCCGGCCTTCGCGAGCGCGTCGAGCGTCGCATGCGCTTCGGGGAGACCGGCCTCCACGGTGTCGGCGCTCACGGTCCCGTGATCGAGAAGCGCATCGAGCGTCGCCGGCGGCAGCGTGTTGACCGTATTCTTGCCGACCAGATGCTCGACGTAGAGCAGGTCGGAGTAGGCCGGATTCTTCACGCCCGTGCTCGCCCAGAGCGGACGCTGCACGCCCGCGCCCTTCGCCTTGAGCGCCGCGAAACGTTCCCCTTCGAAGAGCTCCTTATAGCGCGCGTAGATCAGCTTCATGATCGCGATGCCGGCCTGACCCGCGAGCGCCTTGAGCGCGGGATCCGCTTTGCTTTTTTCGTCGATCAGCTTGTCGACCGCGGTATCGATCCGGCTCACGAAGACGCTCGCGACGGAACCGATGCGCGCGACCGAGCCGCCCTCCGCCACGCGGCGTTCGAGTCCGGCGAGATACGCGTTCGCGACCGCGTCGTAGGTTTCGAGCGCGAAGATCAACGTGACGTTCACGTTGATGCCGGCCGCGATCGTCTCGGTGATCGCCGGGATGCCTTCGGGCGTCGCGGGAATCTTGATCATCACGTTGGGCCGGTCGACCATCGCCCAGAGCCGCTTGGCCGCATCGGCGGTCGACGCCGTATCGTTTGCGAGCAGCGGCGAGACCTCGAGGCTCACGAAGCCGTCGCCGCCGCCCGTGGCATCGTAGAGCGGACGGAACTCGTCGCAGGCGTGGCGGATGTCGTCGATCGCGAGCGCTTCGAAGAGCTTGTTCGGGTCGTGCTCCGCGCCGATCAGCGAGGCGAGTTGCGCGTCGTAATCGTTGCCGCTGCCGATGGCCTTTTCGAAGATCGTCGGGTTCGACGTCATGCCCCGCAGGCCGGAATCGATCAGCCGGTGCAGGTCGCCCGAGGCGAACATGCTGCGGCGGATGTTGTCGAGCCAGATGCTCTGGCCCACGGCGTCGAGTTGCTGGAGTTGGGTTCCCACCGGACGTCTCCTTACGTTGACACGATGACTTGGACTTATGCGCTCGCGAGCAGGCCCGAGGCGAGTGCGGCGATCGCTTCCGGCGTGAAACCGTAGGCCTTCGCGATCGCCGCGGCCGGCGCCGACGTGCCGAAATGATCGATGCCGACGGCGATGCCGCGGTCGCCGATCCAACGGTGCCACCCGAGGGTCGCGCCCGCTTCGATCGAAACGCGCGCGCGCACGGCCTCCGGAAGGACGGACTCGCGATACGCCTCGCTCTGCCGGCTGAAGAGTTCCCACGATGGCATGGAGACCACGCGCGTCTTCGTGCCCTGCGCTTCCAGGAGTTTCGCCGTTTCGAGCGCGAGCGAAACCTCGGAGCCGGTCGCGATCACGATGAGGTCCGGTTTCGCGTCGCCGTGGAGCACGTAGGCGCCCTTGTCGACGGCGGCGTCGCGCGCGCCGAGGAACGGGACCTTCTGACGCGAGAGCACGAGCGCGGTCGGCCCTTCGTGCGCGAGCGCGAACTTCCAGGCTTCGAGGGTTTCGAGCGCGTCGGCCGGCCGGATCGTGGTCAGGTTCGGCACCGCGCGCAAGCCGGCGAGTTGTTCGATCGGTTGATGCGTCGGGCCGTCCTCGCCGAGGAACACGGAATCGTGCGTGAACACGAAGACCGTCTTGGACTTGTTGAGCGCCGAAAGGCGGACGGCCGGCTTCATGTAGTCGACGAAGTTGAAGAACGTCGCGGTGAAGGGCAGGATGCCGCCGTGCACGGCGAGACCGTTCGCGATCGCACCCATCGCGTGCTCGCGCACGCCGAAGTGGATGTTGCGGCCCGCGTAATCGCCCGGCTTCACGTCGCCGAGCCCTTTGAGATAGGTCTTGGTCGAGGGATCGAGATCGGCGGAGCCGCCGACGAGTTCCGGCAGGCTCGCTGCGACGGCGTTCATCACGGTGCCGCCCGCTTCGCGCGTGGCGACGCTGCCGTTCTCGGCATCGAAGGCCGGCCACGGCATCTGCGCGGGAAGTTTGCCGGATTCGATGCGCTCGAGTTGCGCCGCCAACTCCGGGTTCGCCGCGGACCACGCCGCGTACGTTGCGGTCCACGCCTCTTGCGCCGCCTTGCCGCGCGCGCCCGCGGCGCGCCACCACGCGAGCACGTCGTCGGGAACGTAGAACGCGGGCTCGACCGGCCAGCCCAGGCGCTCTTTGGTTTTCTTCACGTTGTCCGGGCCGAGCGGCTCGCCGTGCGCGCCGAACGTGCCGGCCTTCGGCGAACCGAAGCCGATGATCGTGCGCACCGCGATCAGCGAGGGACGCGGGTCCGCCTTCGCGGCGTTGAGCGCCGCGTCGATCGCGGCGACGTCGTTGCCGTCGTCGGCCGTGACTTCTTGCGTGTGCCAGCCGTAGGCTTCGTAACGCTTGCAGACGTCTTCGGTGAACGTGACCTCGGTGGGCGCGGCGAGCGAGATCTTGTTGTCGTCGTAGAGAACGATCAGTTTGCCGAGCGCGAGGTGCCCCGCGAGCGACGACGCTTCCGCCGACACGCCTTCCATGAGGTCGCCGTCGCCCGCGATGCAATAGGTGTAGTGGTCGACGATCGTCTGCTCGCGGTTGTAGGTCGCGGCGAGGTGCGCTTCGGCGAGCGCCAGCCCGACCGCGTTACCGACCCCTTGGCCGAGCGGTCCCGTCGTCACTTCGATGCCGGGCGTATGGTGCAACTCGGGGTGTCCGGGCGTCTTGCTGCCGAATTGACGGAAGTTCTCGAGGTCCGCGAGGGTCAGCGGATAGCCGGTGAGATACAAGAGCGCGTAGATCAGCATCGAGCCGTGTCCCGCGCTCAGCACGAACCGGTCGCGATCCCACCAGGCCGCATCGCCGGCGTTGAACCTCAGGTGGCGCGTGAAGAGCGTGTACGCCATGGCCGCGGCGCCGAGGGGCAATCCCGGATGGCCGGAGTTTGCTTTCTGCACCGCATCGATTGCGAGAAAACGAATTGCGTTGATGCGTTGCTGGTCGTCTTGCGTATTCGGCACCGGTTCCTCCTCGAGACTGCGAACGGCGTTCATGGGGCTTCGCCGCCTCGCTTACCATTCCCCGAATTCACGCGTGGGCTCCGAACCGACCGAAGCGGGCTTCGAACGGTAGGAGTTTCGCCATACGGTACGTTACTCGCATCGCATGGAGATCGCGGAGTTGCAGGCTCGCATCGAATCCCTCGACGCCGGCGCGGGCGACGCGCGCGGAACGGAGGGCGAGGCCGTCGATGAAACGATCGACGCGCTCGATCGGGGCCTGATCCGCGTCTGCGAACCCACGCCGGAAGGCTGGGTGACGCACGCTTGGGTCAAGCGCGCGATCTTGCTGTACTTTCGCCGCCACGATAGCGAAGAGATCGGCGTGATCGATAACTTCGGCATCGCGGCGAGCCCTTCGGCAGCGCAGTGGCAGCGGCTGCACATGCCGCCGAGTTACTTCGACAAGTTGCCGACGAAGCGGAACTACGCGGAGAGCGGGGCGCGCTGCGTACCGCCCGGTGTCGCGCGCTACGGCTCGTATCTCGGCCGCGGCGCGATCTTGATGCCGGGGTACGTCAACATCGGCGCGTACGTCGACGACGGTTCGATGGTGGACACCTGGGCCACGGTCGGTTCGTGCGCACAGATCGGCAAGAACGTGCACCTCTCCGGCGGCGTGGGCATCGGCGGCGTGCTCGAGCCGCCGCAGGCGCAGCCGGTCGTGATCGAGGACGGCGCGTTCGTGGGCTCGCGCTGCGTCGTCGTCGAAGGCGTATTCGTGGGTAGCGAGGCCGTGCTCGGCGCGGGCGTCGTGCTCACGGCGAGCACGCCGATCGTTGACGTGCGCGGCAAGCACCCCGTCACCTCGAAGGGCCGGATCGAGCCGCGCTCGGTCGTCATTCCGGGAACGATACCGAAGTCGTTCCCGGCGGGAACGTATCAGGTGCCGTGCGCGCTCGTCATCGGCGAGCGCGGCGCCTCGACCGATCGCAAGACGTCGCTCGAGAGCGCGATTCGCGATTTTGGAGTAGCCGTATGAACCCAGCGATCGAAGCCACGGCGGGATCGACGATCCGGGCGCTGCACGCGCTGCGTACGCCCACGTCGATCAACCTCGGCATCGGGCAGCCCACGTTGCTCCCGAACGTCGCGCACTTCGAGACGGCGACAGCGTGGGTCGCGAAGCACGGCTGCGCCTATTCCGCGAACGTCGGCGACGCCGACTTGCGCGAGGCGATCGCGGCGCGCTATGCGTATCCGGGTTACTCCGCCGACAACGTGTGCGTCACGACGGGCTCGCAGGAGGCGGTCTACGTCGCGATGCGCGCGCTGATCGATCCGGCGAAGGACGCCGTGCTCGTGGTCGACCCGTGCTTTCCGGTGTACGTGAAGATCGCGCAGATCGAGGGTATTCCGCTGCAGCGCGTGAGCATCGACCCGCAGGGCGCGGATCCGTTTGATCCGGATGCAATCCTGGCAGCGGTAACGCCCGCGACGCGCCTGATCGTGATCTGTTCGCCGAACAATCCGACGGGACGCGTCATGTCGAAAGCGTCGGCGCGGCGGCTCGCGGAGGGCTTGCTCGCGCGTGGCGGCGAGCCCGTGTACGTGCTGCACGACGAGATCTATCGCGAGTTGATCTATACGGACGATGCCGCCGAATTCGCAAAGGTTTACCCCTATACGATCGCGGTGAACTCGCTCTCGAAATCGAACGCGCTCACGGGACTGCGCATCGGCTGGGTCTTCGCACCCGCTCTCGCCACCGCGCAGATCGTGAAGATGCACGGCTGGGTGACGTCGTGCGCCAACACGTTCTCGCAACGCGTCGCCGTCGCGGTGTTCGCGGCGGACGAACTCGCGAGCCATCGCGCGTGGTATGCGAACCAGCGTGCGGGCATGCTCGAAGCGCTACGCGCGACGCCGCTCGATTTCATCGAACCCGACGGCGCGTTCTACGTCTGCGTGCGCGTGGGCGCGAGCGATACGCTCGCGTTCGCGAAGGATCTGATCGCCGAACGCGACGTGGTCGCGATTCCGGGCCACATCTTCGGCGAGGCGCTGCGGGGTTGGCTACGCACGTCGTTCGTCGGGCCGCTCGACCGCGTGCGCGAAGGCGTGGCCCGCATCGCGAGCTTCGCGGAAGAACGCGGACTCGTGACGACGCGAAGCTAGCCTACTCCGACGGGACGATCGGCGCGTTCGGGTCTTTTGGCGGCCCGATCCAGACCGTCTGGATGTTCACGAACTCGTGGATGCCGAACGCGGAGAGTTCGCGGCCGTAGCCGCTCTTCTTCACGCCGCCGAAGGGGAGACGCGGGTCGGATGCGGTCATGCCGTTCACAAAGACGGCGCCCGACTCGAGGCGCTGTGCGAACGCTTTCGCACGCGCGAGATCGCGCGTCCAGAGATTTCCGCCGAGGCCGTAGTCCGATGCGTTCGCAAGTTCGATCGCCGCTTCGGCGTCGCGCGCGCGCGTGACGGCGGCGGCCGGGCCGAAGGTCTCCTCGTCGAACATCACCATGCCCGGCGTCACGTCGCCGACGATCGTAGCTTCGTAGAAGTAGCCGGGCCGCGCGATGCGTTTGCCACCCGTCGCGAGCTTCGCGCCGGCCGCGAGGGTTGCCGAGACCTGACGTTCGAGGGCCTCGCGCAGATCGTCGCGCGCGACGGGTCCGAGGGTCGTCGCGCGATCGAGCGGGTCGCCGACGACGAGCTCTTCGGTCGCCGCGACGAACGCATCGAGAAACGCATCGTACACGCCGTCTTCGACGATGAACCGTTTGGCGGCGATGCAGCTCTGCCCGTTGTTCTGAAAGCGCGCGCGCACGGCCGTCTTCGCGGCGGCCGCGACGTCGGCGTCGCCGAGCACGATGTACGCATCGGAGCCGCCGAGTTCGAGCACCGTCTTCTTGAGATGCTTGCCGGCGGTGGCGGCCACGGAACTGCCGGCGGCCTCGCTGCCCGTCAACGTAACGGCCGCGATGCGCGGGTCGGCCACGATCGCTTCCATGTTCTTGCCGGAGACCACGAGCGTGGTGAACGCGCGCGGCGGAAATCCCGCGGCGGCGAAGATGCGCTCGATCTCGAGCGCGGTTCCGGTCACGTTCGCGGCGTGCTTGAGCACGACCGTGTTCCCGGCCATCAGCGCGGGCGCCGCCGCGCGAAACACCTGCCAGAACGGAAAGTTCCACGGCATGATCGCGAGCAGCACGCCGAGCGGGCGGAACGCGACGTAACTCTCCGTCGCGCTCGAAGGCGCGGCACGGTCGGCGAGGTGCTCCGCGCCGAACTCCGCGTAGTAGTCGCAGCCGGTCGCGGACTTCTCGACCTCGGCCTCCGCTTCTACGATCGTCTTGCCCATCTCGCGCGTTGCGAGCCTCGCGAGTTCGGCCTTCCGTGAGCGCAACTGCCCGGCTGCGGCGCGCAGTAGCTGCGCGCGTTCGGCGAACGAGCGCGTGCGCCAGGTCCGGAACGCCGCCGCCGCGCGCCCGAGGGCCGCGTCGATCGCGTCCGCTCCGTGCTCGTCGTAGGTGGCGAGCGGCTTGCCCGTTGCGGGTTCGAGCGTTTCGACTTTTTTCGCGAGCGTGGTGGCGGTCATTCGTGCGGTCCCTCGTAGACTTCGATCAGATCGTCGGGATGGAGGTAGGTTTGCGCGGCCCGCAGGATGTCGGCGCCGGTGATTCCGGCCAGCCGTTTGCCGAGCGTCGCATCTTCGTCGAGCGGTAGGCTCTCCAACCCGATGTCGTGTACCCGGGCTGCGACCACCGCAGTCGACTCTTCGGCGACTTCATCCGCGGCCACGGCCTTTTCTTTGGCTCGTTCCAGTTCGGCCGGACCGACCGGATCGGTCTGCAAGCGCCGCAGTTGGGCGCGCACTTGATCGACGGCGGCCGGCATGCTGCCGGGCGGTGCCTCGATGCGGAAGTTCCAGGTGCCGCGCTCCGCATCCGCATCGAGCGAACTCGATGCCGCGGACGCGAGCCGGCGGTCGACGCGGAGGCTCGTCATCATGCGGGTATCCCACAGGCCGCCGGCGCCAAACAGCACGTCGATCAGTTGCAGCGTGGCGAAGTCGTGGTTCGCTCGCGTGGGCGCCGCTTCGCCGAGCCGCGCGCGCACGTCGCTCGCGCCGGTCACGACGTAGCGCCGCGCGGCTTGCGGCGGGGGCACCTTCGGTAGCTTGACGGAGGGCGGCGGCCCCTTGGCCGTCCACCCGCCGAAGGCGGCTTCGAGCGTCGAGCGGACGTCGACCGGATCCACGTCGCCCGTGATCGAGATCGTGGTGAGGTCGGGCCGCAAGTAGGAGCGCGCGTAGGCGCGCAGGTCCGCGCGGCCGATCGAAGCGATCGATGCGGCGACGGGTTCGCGCGCGGCCGGATCGTTCGGCCCGTACAGCAACTCCGCGAAATCGTGGTCGGCGCGCGCGTCCGGATCCGAGTCGCGTTGCTTGACGGCCGCGAGCGTTTCGCGGCGCACGATGTCGACCGAATCCGCGGCGAGCGCCGGGTGTTCGAGCGCGTCCGCGATCACGTCGAGCAGTTGCGGCAAGTCCTCGGCGCGACCGTGCGCGTCGAATGTGGTGCCGAGGTCGAGCGACGCGCCGAGGTCGCCCGCCACTTTGCGCTGCGCGTCGAAATCGTAGCTCTTGCCGCCGTATCCGAGCAGCGTCGAGAGCATCGCGCCCTCGCCTTCCTTACCGGGCGGATCGAAGGCGGGCGACGAGGCGACGGTCCCATTCACGAACACGGTCGGGTTCGCGTGCACCTCGTCGACGCGCACGCGC
>Ga0302157_10005544_pt1 | contig 13342 bp, 13 predicted proteins | sample I_Bog_N3_3_FD_193502 | JGI IMG/M metagenome (GOLD analysis project Ga0302157, IMG submission 193502) | Peat permafrost microbial communities from Stordalen Mire near Abisko, Sweden - I_Bog_N3_3 | ecosystem: Environmental > Terrestrial > Soil > Wetlands > Peat | place: Sweden: Abisko, Stordalen...
TGCGCCCTCGTGCGACGGTCCCCGGCGCGACCCGACGCTGCGCCGGCCGGCGCTACGGGCTCGGCCGCCGGCGCCGGAGCGGCGACGGCGAAGCGTCCGGTGCGGTGTGTCGCGTCGATCGACATCAGGGTGGAGCGCGATCCGCCGCTGTGCGGCGGATCGTTCGCAGAATATCGGGCGCCGCGTCGCCGGCCGCCGGCGTCGCCTGCGAGCCCGCGCTCCTCGGCTCCACAACCAGCGGAGCCCGCCATGTGGGCGGGCTCCGGGCGCTTCAGGAAACTATGAGTCGCTCAGTCGCTCTAACTACAGGGGGACGACGTTGACCGCCTTCGGTCCCTTGTCGCCGGCCTCGGCGTCAAAGGACACCTTGGCCCCCTCCTGCAGCGAGCGATATCCCTCGCCGACGATCCCGGTGTGATGGACGAAGAGATCCTTGTCGCCGTCATCGGGCGTGATGAAACCGAATCCCTTGTCGTCGCTGAACCACTTGACGGTGCCCGTAGGCATTGCGTTCCTCCACTGTCGGTGTCTGTGCTTGCTGCGACGCGGAGGACGCTTGAAAAGCTTCGACCTGCGAGCGCTCGCACTGCCTTCGCCGGCACTCACCGGCGTCTTTCCCGCGTGACGGTAGCACGTCACAGCGCGGGCGCAAGCAATTCACACGTCACTTTTGCGCGACCCGCTACGCTCCAGCAATGAGCGAGAAGCTGCACAAGACCGACGAGGAGTGGCGCGCGGAGCTTGGACCCGAGCGCTACGACGTGCTCCGCCGCAAGGGAACCGAGCGCCCGTTCACCGGGGAGCTCAACGCGAACAAGGCCTCCGGCTCCTATCGCTGCGCCGGTTGCGGCACGGAGTTGTTCCGCTCCGAGGCAAAGTTCGACTCCGGCACCGGCTGGCCGAGCTTCTGGCAGCCCAGCACCGCCGACGCCGTCAGCACCGAGGAGGATCGCAGCCTGTTCATGCGCCGCACCGAGGCGCTGTGCTCAACATGCGAGGGGCACCTCGGGCACGTGTTCGACGACGGCCCCAACCCGACGGGATTGCGCTACTGCATCAACTCCGCCGCGCTGACATTCGATCCTGACGAGTAGTGCCTGCGGCGAAGACCGACGAGGCCCCGCGCTTCGTCAGCCTGATCTCTCCGGACTCCCCACGCGCGACAGTCACCGCCGATGAGGCGCTGATTACCTGGCGCGTGGACGGCGACCGCGATCTGCGCGTCGTGCTGAACATGATCGCGAGCGTTGATGGGCGGATCGCCGTGAACGGCCGCTCGGGCGCGCTCGGAGGACCCGCCGACCGGGCGCTCTTTCACGCGCTGCGCGCCCGCGCCGACGCGGTCATGGTGGGGGCCGGCACCGCGCGCGTCGAGCGCTACGGGCCGGTGATCCGCGACCCCGCCGTCCGCGAGCAGCGCGAACTCGGCGGGCTCTCCGCGCAGCCGCTCGCCGTCATCGTCTCCCGCCGCCTCGATCTGGACCCGACCCTGCCGCTGCTCGACGACCGCGATTCGCGCATCGTGATCGTGACGCCCGCGACCGGCGACATCCCCCATTGCCGTGCGCGCGTCGACTACATCCGCACCGCCAGCATGCGGACCGCGCTAGCGGAGTTGCACAAGGGCTACGACACGCACCTGATCGTCTGCGAGGGCGGACCCTCACTCAATGCCTCGCTCGCAGCCGAGTCGCTGATCGATGAGCTGTTCCTCGCGATCTCGCCGCAGCTGGTCGGCGACACGCCGGGCGCCGGGGCGCTGCTGAACGGCGACGCACCGGCGACGCCGCTGGCGCTCGAGTTGCGCATGCTGCTCGCGCACGACAGCGAGCTCTACGCCCGCTACGTGTCGAAGGGCTGAGCGACCGGCGCAGCGCCGGTCTCGTGGGCGCCGGCTTCGCCGATCTCGCGGTTGAGCACCTCGAGCAGTTCGGCCGCCAGCGCCCCGCCATCGGCGGCGACACGCGGCGTCGCGCTGACGGTCACGACCATCTCGCTGCCGTCGAGCTCCTCGAGCGTGACGCTCGGATGGCGGCGGACCGCCACCGTCAGGGCCGACTCGATGCTGCGCTGGAGCTCGATCGGCGTGACGCCCGAGCGCAGCCGCACGGTCAGGCTGACGGCCTCCGGTTCGCGCAGCGGGCTGATCGACACGGCGAGCACGACGCTGTTGGGCACCAGCACCGGATCGTCGCCCGAGTTGACGGTCGTGTAGAGCAGGCCGAGCGACGCCACGACCCCCTCGACCCGGCCGGCGAGCGGCCCGCCCTGCAGGCGAACGCGATCGCCGACGCGAAACGGCCTCGCGCTGAGCAGCACGATTCCCGCGATCAGGTTGCCGAGCGTCTGTTGTGCGGCGAGGCCGAAGACGACCGCTGAGAACGAGGCGCCGATCGCGATCGCCGTCAGCCCCACGCCGGCGATCGTGAGTGCGACGATGATCGCCGCGAGCATCGCGACCAGGCGGATCACGAAGCCGGCCGTGCCCGTGCTCGCCTCGTCCAGCCGGCGGAACAGGAACGGCTCGAGGCCGCGGACGAAATCGCGCGCGAGCGCCCAGCCGACGATCACGAGCGCCAGGACCACGACCACCTGCACCGCCGCCGTGGCGGACCGGCAACTCGAGCCGTGTTGGCCGTGCGCACAGGACGCCGCCAGCCCGAACAGCTCCTCGCGGTAATCCCACACGAGGATCACCCCGGCGAACAGCGGCGCCAGCACCAGCAGCTGGATCCGCGCGCGCCGCACGGCCTGCGGCGAGAGGCCGAGCGCCGCCCCGAATTCGCGCAGCCGCTCGCCCCGGCGCTCGGGCGTCGGCGGTGCCGCTGGCTGCTCGTCGCTCGGTTGTGACAAAGCCGTGAAACCGCGGAGGCGGAGCAGAACAGCCTGCTACCGTGCGGAAAACGACCATAGCAACGATCGCTTGGCGGGCACCGAAGATCCGCCGCCAGAAAGAGAGGAAAGCCTCATGTCTTATGTCGATCTGCACCTCCACCTGCTTCCCGGCGTGGACGACGGCGCAGCTGACGAGGCCGCAGCGCTCGCGCACGCCCGTCGGCTCGCCGCAGAAGGCGTCCGCGACGTCACCGTCACACCGCACGTCAACCGCCACTGGCCGCTGGACATCTCCACGATTCCGGAGCGGGTCGCCAGACTCGCGCTGTTGCTCGAAGAGCACTCGATCGGCGTTCGCGTACGCCCCGGCGGCGAACTCGACGCGCGCTACGCGCGCGAGTGCAGCGACGCCGAGCTCGACCTGATCGCCCAGGGGCCCGCCGGCAGTCGCTGGTTGCTCCTGGAGGCACCGTTCCGCGGTCTCGACGCGGCCTTCGCAGCCGATTACGACGCGCTCCGCTGCCGCGGCTTCGGCGCCGTGATCGCCCACCCCGAGCGCGCCGCCGGAGCCGCCACGCCCGCCGGCGTGGCGGCGCTGCGCAGGCTGCTCGCGACCGGCGCGCTCGCGCAGGTGAATGTGTGCTCGCTGCTCGGTAACAACGGACTCGCGGTGCAGGAATCGGCCGTCAGCCTGCTGCGCGCCGGCCTCGCCTACCTGATCGCCTCCGACGGCCACCCGGGGACTCGCGATCACACGCTCGCGCTCGGCTTCGTACTCGCCCAGCGCGCCGGCGCCTCGTCGGTCCAGGCGTGGCGGCTGACCCAGGCCAATCCGCGTTTCCTGTTGTTGCACGGCATTCCGCAGGCGCCCTCGCCGGAGACGATCGCGGCACTCGAGCTCGCACTCGACTGACCGCGACAGCGGGCGCCGTCGGCCCGCGAATCCCGGGCGCCCCGCTGGCAGACAGCCTACGCCCCGGGCTCAGCTGATTCGAGCCCAGGGCGCCGGCTGAGAGAAGCCCTCGTGCGCGACCCGCGGGGTCAGCCTGTTCGAGAGCTCGCCGCGAGCTGGTCAGACTCGCACGCGCATCACAGCAGTGCGGCCGGCGGGCGAGGTGAAGATCCTGATAGCGCGCCGGGGTGTTCACCGCCTGGTCACAGAAAGTCGCGTTTTGCAGCCGAATCTTGGGTGTATGACAACGACACAGAACGAGCGGTCCGCGGGCGCCTGCACCCGCGTCGATCTCCACTGCCACTCGAGCGCCTCCGCCGTCTCTCGCCTGGGCGTGCAGCGCGCGCTCGGGCTGCCCGAGTGCGCAACCCCCCCGGCCGAGGTCTACGAGCTCGCCAAGCGGCGGGGAATGGACTTCGTGACGATCACCGACCACGACAGCATCGACGGCGCGCTCGAACTCGCCGGGTACCCCGACGCCTTCATCTCCGAGGAGCTGACGGCAAGCTTCCGCGGCGAGCCCCAGGCGGTGCACGTCCTCTGCTACGGGATCACGCCGGGCGACCACGAGTGGCTCGCAGCCAACGCCGGCGACGTCGAGGAGTGCGCCGCCTACCTTGACGCACACGGCATCGTCAGCGCGCTGGCCCACCCGTTCTACTCCGTCGCAGCGCCGCTCACCAGCCGCCACCGCCGCCGGCTGGCCGATCTGTTCCCGATCTGGGAGACCCGCAACGGCTCGCGCCCGCGCGAGTTGAACATGCCCGCGGCGATCTACATCGAGACCCACGGCGGCATCGCGATCGCCGGCAGCGACGACCACGCCGGGATCGATATCGGCCGCACCTTCACGATCGCGCCGCCGGCCGGCGCCCCGGCCGAATTCCTCGCGCACCTGCGCGCCGGTCGCGTCGCTCCGGGCGGCGAGCAGGGCAGTGCCGAGAAGTGGGCGCATGCGGCGATGGCGCTGGCCGTACGCGCGCTGGGCCGCAGCGGCGATCAGGCACAGCTGGACCCGGGGCGCGTCCTTGCGATCGCCGAGCGGGTGTTGCGCGAAGGAGACCGTCGCGGGGGCGCCGGCGGGGGCAATCTCGCCCCGTCCGACGCCCGCGCCCTGTTGCGGGCGTGGCTGCAATCGGTTGGCCTGGACGCTCTCTCGGAGGGTGACCTCGTCGCCTACATGCAGGATGACCGCTTCGCCCATGCCGACCTCCACCGCCGCGCCACGCGCGCTCACGAGCGCAGTCTGCGCGACGCGGTCGCGACCGCGGTCGACGCCGCCGGTCGCGGCGAGATCGGCGAGATCGGGGCCGTGCTGTTCACGGCCTGCGTACCGGCGATCCCCTACGCGCCGGCCGCTGCCTTCATCGCCCGCGAGCGCGCCAAGCTGGCCGTTCGCGACGGCGAGCTCCCGCGCATCGCAATCGTGGCGGACGGCATCGGCGCGATGCACGGCGTGACCCGCACGATCGAGGAGATCCGCGAGCGCGGCGTGGACGGCTTCACGATCGAGGTGATCGGCACCGACCGCAACGTCGACCGGCGCCTGGCCGCGGTGGCCGACGTCGAGATCCCGCACTACCCGGGGATGGACATCGGCGTGCCGAGTCTCCCGGCGGCCGTGGAGGCGATCGCCGAAGGGCGCTACGACCTGATCCATGTCTGCGCACCCGGTCCGAGCGGCGTCGCAGCGGCACTGCTGGCGCGCGCGATGGAGATCCCGCTGGTCGGCAGCTACCACACGGAGCTCGCCGCCTACGCCGGGCTTCGCAGCGGCGATCCGCAGCTCGGGCTGAGCGCAGCGCTGGTGGTCGCGGCGTTCTACTCCCAGTGCCGGCTCGTGCTTTCACCAAGCCGGGCCGCCGATGAGGCCCTCGCCGAGCTCGGGATCGGATCGCAGCGCGTTGTGCGCTGGGACCGCGGCGTGGACACCGGCCGCTTCGATCCCGCCCTGCGCGACCGCCGGCTGCTGCCGGGCGAGCTGAGCGTGCTCTACGCGGGCCGCATCAGCAAGGAGAAGAACATCGATCTGCTGGCGGACGCCTTTGAACTGGCCTGCGAGCAGGACCCGCGGCTGCATCTGGTGTTCGCCGGCGGCGGTCCCGAGCAACCCCGCCTGGCGGCGCGCCTCGGCGCGCGGGCGAGCTTCCTGGGCTGGCAGGAGGGAGCATCGCTCGCCGCGATCTACGCGAGCGCGGACATCTTCTGCTTCCCCAGCGAGACCGACACCTTCGGCCAGGTCGTGCTTGAAGCGCAGGCCTCAGCGATACCCGTGCTGGCGGTGGACGCGGGCGGGCCGCGCGAGCTGATCGCCGACGGAGTCGACGGACTGCTGCGTCCCGCGCGCGCGGACGCGCTGGCCGAGGGCCTGCTGCTGCTCGCCGGATCCGCCGCGCTGCGACGCAGGCTCGGTCGGGCGGCACGGCGCAGCGTCGAGGGGCGCACGTGGGAGCGCGCGCTCGACCGCCTCGCCGCCGGCTATCGCGGCGCCCTCGACGGCGCCCGCAGCGAGGCGCGCGATGCGGCTTGAGCGAACGCTCGCTGTCGCGGTCCATGACATCGAGCCGGCGACGTTCGAGCGCGCAGCGCTGATTCGCGACTGGCTCGAGGACCTCGGCGTCGACCGGGTGACGCTGCTCGTGATTCCCGCAGCCGACATGCACCCGCTGTCTGACCGTCGACCTGAGGTTGCGACTTGGCTCCTCGAACGGGCCGCGCGCGGCGACGCCATCGCCCAGCACGGCTTCCACCACGGCTCGGCGCGCCAGCCGCGCTGGCCACTGCGTCCTGCGCGCGCGGGCGCCCGCGAGTCGCCCGAGTTCATGGGCCTCGACCCGCGCCAGACGGTCCGCGTCCTTGACGCCGGCCGGCGGATCCTCAAACTCGCCGGGCTCGAGCCGCACGGCTTCGTCGCGCCGGCCTACGCCTACACGCCGGCGCTGCGCGAGTCGCTGCGCACGCGCTTTGCCTGGTGGGCCGGGGCCTGGGGGCTGCACCCGACCAGCGCCGGCGCGCCGGCGCTGGTCTGTGCGCCGCCGCTGCGTCTCGCCGCCGCCGGCCCGCTGCGGCGCGCGCTTTCGCCGTCGCTGCTGGCGCTGGGCGGCCGCCTCGCCGGTCCTACGCTGCGCATCGACGTGCATCCCCTCGACCTCGCATCCGCCAGTCACATGCTCACGCTGGAGGCCGTGATCCGCCGCGCGGGATCCGGCCGAGCCTGCGTCACCTACGACGATCTGGCTGCGGCGGCTTGCCCACAGGGCGCGCAATAACCCACGCTGCGGGCTATTTGGCGAGAACCTTTGCACGCAACGACCTGCACGCGTGATACAAACAGCCCGCATGCAACTTGATCGTGTCCGCCGGACGGCGCTCGCCGTCGTGGTTGTGGGTGCCGTGGGGGCGATCGCCGCCACCACCGCTGCCACGCCGCTGGCCGCCGACGTCGTCACGCCCCTGAACGCGAACGGCTCGGCCGTCAGCGGCCCGTCGGGTGCATCGGCGCCGACCGGCGCCTCGGGAGCCACCGGACCGACCTCGCCGGCCGGCACAACCGCGGCGACCGGCACGACCGGAGCCACGGGAGCCACGGGCACGACCGGTTCCACCGGCTCCACCGGCGCGACCGGCACGAGCCCGAGCAGCGGCCCGACAGGCTCGACCGGATCGGCGACGACCACGACGACGGGCACGACCACCGCCACGACAGGCGCAACGGGCACGACAGGCGCGACGGGCGCGGGCTCCCAGCCGAACGAAAGCACGGGGCCGAGCACCGGCGGCGGCCCGGGGGGCGGCAGCGGCTTCGCGGCACCGGTGATCGCGGACTCGCTACCCCAGCCACAGAGCGGCGTGGGCGCCGCCGGGGGCGCCGGTAACGGTGGCTCGCCGGCCGCCGCGCCGGGACGAGCGAGCGGCCCCACGGCGCCGTCGCCGTCTCTCTTCGCCGGCACCAACCCGCTCGCCGGGGTGCTACCGGGATCGTGGGACGACCCTTTCATCGTCAACGGCCGCGCCGACGTGCCGCAGTTCTACGTCGAGAGTTTCCACATCCCGCCGTTCCTGCTGGCGATCTACCAGGCGGCCGGCGCGGCGTACTCGATCCCGTGGCAGACGCTGGCCGCGATCAACGAGGTCGAGACCGACTACGGCACCGACCTTGACGTGTCCTCCGCCGGCGCGATCGGCTGGATGCAGTTCCTGCCGAGCACCTGGAGGCGCTACGGCGTCGACGCGACCGGGTCAGGCGTGCGGGATCCCTACAACGCGGCGGACGCGATCTTTGCCGCTGCGCGCTACCTCGCGGCGGCCGGCGGCACGCACAACCTGCCGCGCGCGATCTTCGCTTACAACCACTCACACGCCTACGTGCGGTCGGTGATGCTGCGCGCCGAGCTGCTGAGCGGAGAGCCGAGCGCGTTGCTTGACTCCGTCAGCCAGCTGGCCGAGGGCGACTTCCCGATCCAGCTCGGCGACCGTGCGAGCTACGGTCCCGCCGCAAGCTCCCACGCCGCCGCCAGGGCCGCCGTCGCCGGCGCCGCACCGGCGCCCGCCGCGGTCGGCGCCGCAACCGCTGGCGCCAGGTCGCCGGCCACGGACATCTATGCTGCTTCCGGCGCCGCGGCCGTAGCCGTACAGGACGGCACGATCGTCGCGATCGGGCGCAACCGCGAGCTTGGGCGCTACGTCGTTCTGCGCAGCGCTTTCGGCGACCGCTTCACCTACGGAAACCTCGCCTCGGTTTCGGCGTGGTACCCGGCTCCCAAGCCGCCGCGGCGCAACGCGGCACTGCTCTCGACGTCGACTCCCGCCGCGCTGGCGCCCGGTCCACGGCCGACTGCACCCGCGACCGCCGGCTCTCAGTCCTCCTCCGCCACGCCGTCGGGGGTCCTGTTCCGGCGCGAGCGCGCGGCCGCGGCGTCGGCGCGATCCACACCCACCGTCGCAACCATAAACCTCCGGTCGAGGCCCACTGTTGCGACGCTCTTCACCCCGCTCGCCGTGCTCGAGCGCGCTGTCCGCCGCGCAACGCTACAGCCCCCACGCCGCAGCCTGCTCGCGCGCTACTTCACCGGTGCCTTCGGCCTGCGCGCCAGCCAGCTCGAGCTGAAGCGGCTGCGGGTGGGGTCGCACGTGCTGGCCGGAACGATCCTCGGACGGCTCGCGCACGCCGCCGGCACGCACCGCCCACACCTGATTTTCAAGCTGCGCCCGGCCGGCATCGCGGAGGCGGCGATAAACCCGCGGCCGTTCCTGGACGCCTGGTCGCAACTCGAGACGCTCGAGCTTCGCCGCGACAGTTTCGACACCCCCTTCTACGGTCCCAACCTGCATGCCACGAGCGTCGGCACGGTGCTGCTGGCAAGCCAGCTCGACATCGAGCGGATCGTGCTGGCAGACACGCGCGTCACGCTTCCGGCCTGCGAGCGCGCCGCGATCGCCGCAGGGAACGTCGACCGGCGCGTGCTGGCATCGCTCGAGGTCCTCGTGCTCCACGGGATCGACCCGACGGTCAGCGGCGCCTGGTGTGCAACCGGGTCGCACAGGCAGACGAGCGCGGCGATCCTGAAGACCCCGAACGCGATCGCGCTCAGCGCGCTCGACGGAAAATCGGCCGCCGCTGCCGCGAGCTTTGCCGCCAAAGCGCTCGCCGGGCTCCGAGGCAGCGCGCGCCCGACGCTCCGCGAGCAGACGGTAGCGGGCCAGCTGGTGATCTCGTTCGCGCCCGCCGGGACGCCCGAGGCGCTCGCCGCCGCGGCCTCCTACACGGCCGGCTTCGCCCTCTCCTCGACGCGCTGGTCGCAGCTCGACTCCCGCTTGGAGCAGATTCCCGAACCGCGCGTACCCACGGCCACCTCAGCGGCCGCCCTGCCCGTCGCCTCACGCCACGCGGCACGCTCCGCCAACCGTCACTGACCGGTAGGCGCGCCCGCCAGGCGCAGCGGGCGATGAGCGCTCAGCGCCGCCGCAAGCCGATGCCCTCAAGGATGTGGGCCACCGTTTCGCACGCGTCGACGGCCGCCTCGAGGGACTCGAAGATGTCTCGCCAGCGAATCACGACCATCGGGTCGGTTCCGCCCGCGAACAGCGATGCCACGGCGTCACGGCGCAGACGGTCACCCTCGTTCTCGAGCCGGTGGATCTCCACCAGATGCGGGGCCAGCCCGTCACCGTTGCGAAGACAGCCGAGTGCCTGGGCCACCTGCTCGGACGCTCCGACCAGCACGTCCGCCAGTTCCACCGCCTGCTCCATCGTCGCCTCCACCGCATAGAGGCCGAGTGTGTCGGCGACCTGCTCCGCGTGATCGACGATGTCGTCAAGTGCCGTGGCCAGCCGGTGACCGTCGGCGGCGTCGAACGGCAGCTGCGAGCGCCGCGCGTCGGCGAGCCGGTGGATCACATCGTGGGTGATGCGGTCGCCCTCGTGCTCGCATTGACGCACGTCGCGCGCGAGCGCATCTCGCTCGGGGTAGTCGGAGATCAACTCCCGCAGCAGCAGCGCCGTCGCGACCACGTTGCGTCCAGACTCTTCGATGAGCTCCAGCAGGCCTTCGTCCACCGTGCGCCGTAGCAACGCCATGATCAGCGAACACTACGCATGGCGCCGGAGCGTCGCGGTTCCTTCACGACCTTTTCACCGCTTCATCACAGCATCTTCACCCGTCTTGCGCAACTGCGCGCGAGCCTGCTTCATCGATGGACGAACGAGGCGATCACGCCGGGATGATCCGCATCGACGATATCGAGATCAGGCCCGGTGAGGGCCTGGTGCGCGCGGGCGGGCAGGTGCTCACGCTGTCCGTCCGAGAGCTTCAGCTGCTGATCGCGATGGTCGAGCACGCCGGGGGAATCGTCGGCCGCGAGGAGCTCTGCCACATCGTGTGGGGGCGCGAGCTTCGCATGGGAGACCGCTCAGTCGACGTCTACGTGAGCAAGTTGCGCGCGAAGCTCGAGCAGGCAGTGCCCGGCCGCACCTATATCCACACCCATCCGAGCTTCGGCTACCGCTTCCAGCCACAACCGAAGCCGACGGGCGATGCCGGCGGCGCCGCCGCTCGCTCCCCCGGGATCGCAGGAACCTGGCCGCTCGCCGACGCACGGCGCGCCGAATAATGCGATAACCCGGGTCGGCTCGATCCGGGTAACACGTGGAGGCAACTAGATGGCGTTCAAAACTCCAATCGGCAAAGCAGGCGGCCGGACACGCTTCGAAGAGGAGTTGCGCGAGCTGGAGGCGCACGCGCTCGGAGGCATCGACATCGTGCTCGATCAACTCGACCGCACGCTCGAGGCGCTGGCGCATCAGGACGTGGAGCTCGCCTCCTTCGTCATCGCCGACGACGACCGGGTCGACGGGCGCTACCTCGAGGTCCATCAGGGGATCTTGTCGCTGCTTGCGCGCCAGGCCCCGGTCGCCGGCGACCTGCGGCTCGTGGCGGCGCTACTGCACGTGATCATGCGGGTCGAGCGGATGGGCGACCAGTGCGTGAACATCTGCAAGCAGCTGCCGCTGTCGGGCCACGAGCCGCCGACCCGGCCCGAGATCCTGGCGCTGCTGCTGCGGATGGGCGAAATCGCCCGATCCGAGGTCTCGCAGGCGAAGCGCTCGTTCGCGGACCGCGATGTCGCGCTGGCCGCGGACCTGGTGCGCCAGGACCGCGAGGTCAATCAGATCCAGCGCGAGATCTTCCGGCGCTCGATCGAGACAGGCGAGGACATCGACACACGCGAGTGGGCGATGCACATGACGCTCGTCGCACGCTGCCTGGAGCGAATCGGCGACAATGCCGTCGATATCGGCGAGCAGACGACCTTTGTGGTGACCGGGCTCTTCCGCGAGTTTCCTGCTGATGCGCAGCTCGGCGCGTCCTAGCTTGCGGCCAGATCTGTGAACATCTCGTGACCACCGCCACGGCGCCGCCGCCCGCGGCATAGACTTTGTGGAGATGGTTCGCGTTTCCGCGGCGGAGGAGATCGTGCCGGCCGACCCGACAGGGCATGCCGGCGCCTCGTTGAGCATGCGCATCGCCGTGCTCGACCGCGACTCCGGGTTCCTGGCCGTGCTCGGGAAGCGCCTCGAGCGAGCCGGCTGGGAATATCGCGTGCTGGCGTCCTCGGTCGCCCCGGAGACGATCGTGCCGATGCGCCTGGGCGCGATCGTGGTCGACCTGGCGGTGATCGGGCCGACATGCTGGGAATGGCTCGAGCGGCTCTGCGCAGCGCTGCCGGAGCTCGGCGTCGTGGTCTGCACGGGCAGCTCGACCGTCGCCCAGCGCGTGCGGGGACTGCGGCTCGGGGCTGATGACTGGCTGACCAAGCCCTGTCACCCCGAGGAGCTCATCGCGCGCGTGGAGTCGGTCGTCCGCCGCCGCCGCCGGCTCGAGGGCTCGACCGCCGTCGAGCCGGTGCTCGCCGGCGAGGTGGAGATCCAGCGCGACCAGTTCCAGGCTTTCGTCGACGGCGTGAGCATCGACCTGACGAGACGCGAGTTCGAACTGATCGAACTGCTCGCCGCCTCCGGCGGCCGCGTACTCGAACGCGAGTTCATCTATCAGCGCTTGTGGGGCTATGCAATGGTCAGAGGCGACCGCTCGGTTGACGTGTTCGTGCGCAAGCTGAGACAGAAGCTCGAGCGCGTGTCGCCGCAGTGGCGCTACATCCACACCCATTTCGGGATCGGCTACCGCTTCGCGGCCGAACCCGTGGGACACCCAGGCTCCGCCCTGCCCGCCGCCCCGCCCGCACCAGAGCTGCTCGTTTCAGAGCCCAGCCACGAGCTCGATCTCGCGCGGGCGTAGGAGCGCGATCAGCCGACCGCCGCGAATCGCCGCGATCCCCCCTTTCTTCATCTCGATTCGCGACGAGGTCAGGGACGCGACGAGGGCGGAAAGGTCGGGCTCATGCCCGACGAGCAGCAGCGAGCCGTCCGCCCCCGTCGCGGCCAGCAGCTCCGCGGCGTCGCGTTCGCCGAAGCCGCCCGAAAGCGGCTCGTGCACGACGGGCGTCCCCCCCAGCTCGTCGCAGAGCAGCCGTGCGGTGTCGAGCGCGCGCACGCGCGGGCTGGTGAAGACATGCTCGAAGCGCACACCCAGACGGGCGAACGCGCGACCGGCGGCACGCGACTGATGCTCGCCGCGGGCCGTCAGATGGCGCTCGAAGTCCGAAGCGGCGCCGTGCGGCTCGGCATCGCCGTGCCGGAGCAGCCAGAGGGTCCCTGCCACAGCTGCGAGCCTATAGCCTGAGCTGATGATCTGCGGCTGCATCGACATCGGCTCCAACACCACACGGCTGCTGGTGGCCGAGCCCGCTGACGGGCGGCTGCGCGAGTTGATGCGCCAGCGCGCGTTCACTCGCATCGCCAAGGGCCTGCGCCGCGATGACACGATCGCGCCAAAGAAGATCGCAGAGGTCGTCGAGGTGGTGGCGACCCAGGTGCGCCTCGCTCGCGAGCTCGGTACCGAAACGATCCGCGCCGTGGCCACCGCCGCGATCCGCGAAGCATCAAACCAGCTGGAGTTCACCCGCGCGATCGCCGAGCACGCCGGCGTCGAGGTCGAG
>Ga0302157_10005546_pt1 | contig 13340 bp, 2 predicted proteins | sample I_Bog_N3_3_FD_193502 | JGI IMG/M metagenome (GOLD analysis project Ga0302157, IMG submission 193502) | Peat permafrost microbial communities from Stordalen Mire near Abisko, Sweden - I_Bog_N3_3 | ecosystem: Environmental > Terrestrial > Soil > Wetlands > Peat | place: Sweden: Abisko, Stordalen...
CCGTGAAACTGCGCTACTGCCGAATTGCCATTTGACTTCCAGTCGCTTCCTCACCAGAATAGAAGCAGTTCTTTAAAAGGCCTATCCCACCAGTGGGGGCGTCACGGCTTCGACGGAGATGCTTGCGGCCAAGAGGCATGCCGGGGTGCACACACCCGTGATCGCGTGCAAAATGATAATTGCCAATCAACAAATGGCATACGCAGCCTAACTAGTTTAGGCAGCCGTTCTCCGCAGCTTTGTCCGTGGGCTGCGAGCGAACGTCACACAGCGGACTGCTCTTCCCGTCTACGTCTGGGGCAGGAGGCTAAGATCTCAGGCTAGCGACAAGCGTTTCTTGTCCGTTCTGAGCGTGGGTCGCGAACGTCCTGGGGTAATGCCCAGGGCATGAACTGGAATAAGCATGTAGTCTCTTGACCAGTAACATTTTCGGACGCGGGTTCGACTCCCGCCGCCTCCACCAATCTCCTTCCCGACTAGCGGAAACTGTTCGCGCGATCGGATCTGTCATTTAATGAGCCGGAAAATATCGCTGTAGTCATCTGTCCAAAGCCGCGGCTGCAGGTCGGCAGGAAGCGGAGTCTGCTTCAGCCCTGGGATCTTGAGCGCACCCCGATGCCTTGCAAGCAGCACCCAAGTATTCGCCTCGAACGGATACTTGGCAGCGTTGACATCGTAGACGGACTCCGCCTCGAAGTATTCGCTTGCTCCCAGCAGCACCGGAAGCAGGTTCACGTGCCGACTGGTAACGTGAATGGCGATGATTCCACGATCCGGATCCAGGTCCTGCCAGTACGTCGCAAAGGCCTCCCGTGTCAGCAGATGGACGGGGATTGCATCTCCGGAGAAAGCATCAAGCACAAGAACATCGAACTTCTGCACTTGCCCCTTCGACAGTTCCCTCTCCAGCAACAGCCGTGCATCGCCCAACTCCACGTCAACGTGGGCAGACGAGTCGCGAACATACGTGAACACTGGATGTGGATCTAGGGAGAGCTTTGCCACATCAGGATTGATCTCGTAGTACCGGAAGTAGTCGCCAGGCCGTCCATATGCTGCCAGAGTCCCAGCTCCCAGGCCCACCAAGCCAACGCGGAGATTCTCCCCAGGGATGCTCCGTTTGGGATGGTTCTCCAGAACAATGCCGATTCCGCTCGCATTGCCGTAATAAGTAACCGGTACCTTGTCGTTCGGCGGATCAAGCTGCGCTCCATGTAACGTTCGGCCGTTCGCCAGCACATTGGCCGGTCCCACCCGATAGACTCGGGCAACTCCATAGAAGTTACGCAAGCTCAAATAGGGTTCAGGTGAACCTACGGTGCTTTGATAGAGCGCAGCCCCTGCAAGTCCCGCGAGAAAGCCAACATAAACCTGCGTTGGCCATACCTTTCGTCGCACGTCTTGCGCCTCTGGCTTCCCGCGTCGTTTCTCCTGCGGGGAATGAACGCCTTCGTTCTTTCCCATCACGTACGTGACTACGACGACAAGGGCGCCGATCGACAATGCAAATAGGTAAAAATGTGATCGATCGAGCAACTGCGGCACTCCCTGCAACCAGAGACCGCCAAGGTAGGCGGCAAGGACCGCGCCGCCCGTGATCCCGGCCGGCAGCCAAACACCCTGCTCGAAGATCCACGAAGTCGGATCCCGAAACAAGCACACGAGCAGCAAGACGACGATAGCGCCCAGCGAAACTTGGAACTCGGTGAAGAACTTGAACAGATGCGGCGCAATAATGCCGACGAAAATGCCGCCGGCCGCACCGCCCCCGGAAAGAGCTAAATAGAACGATGTCAGGCGGTTCACACTGGGCTTCACGCGCACAAGTTCGCCGTGGCAAATCATACAACCAAAAAAGAGCAGCACGGGAAGGAGGATCGCCTGCGTCTGCGTGTTATTGACGATTAGACCCGCGCAAGTCAGAAACAGGGTGACGGCAAAGAGCGGCTGGAAAATCGCCCGGCGGTACCAACGCGGATTATCAAAGCACAGAATGAAGCTCAGAAGATAGAGTGCAAGCGGCAACACCCAAAGCAGCGGAACCGTAGTCACCTCCTGGCAAAGCAGGTTGGTGGTGGCTAATAGCAGCGCCGAAGGGCATGCCGCCAGAAGAAACCACATCGCCCATGCCAGCACGCCGGTGCGCGTTTCGCCGCCGGTGCCGGACATGCCTTCCGTCGCATGTGTTTCTTCCGGAGCGTTTCTGACTTTCCACGCACATACTCCACATCCGGCAAGGAAACCGCAAAACAGCATGGACCATAGCCTGCCCTGGGTCTGGAGTCGAAAAAGGGGTTCGAAAAGAAAGGGAAAGGTCAGCAATCCAAGCAACGAACCCACGTTGGAGACCGAGTACAGCTTATACGTGCCCGCACCACCGCCTAGACGCGCAAACCACCGCTGCAGCAGCGGTGCGGTGGTGGAGAGAACAAAAAAAGGAAAGCCCGCCGCAACCACAATGATGGCGATCACCTCACGCGTCGGATCGCCTCCCGGTTGCGGCTTCCAGGATGCTCCCGGCGTGATTGCCGAGGGCCACCGCAAGGACAGCGCCAGCACGATCAGGAATGCCATCGACAGCAGCACAAAGTGAATCCGAGCCTGCCCAATCGCCGAGAACCGAACCGAAATCACATGCGAATAAATGTATCCCGCCAGCAACAAGGCCTGAAACACCAGCATGCTCGTTGTCCAGACCGCTGCGGAACCACCGAACCAGGGCAGAATGCTCTTACTGACGATCAATTGCATTTGGAACAACAAGAAAGCGCTCAGAAACGACGCCGTTGCGAAGAGCAATCTCTGACTCCGCGCGGCGTCAGTGGTCAATGCAGAAGGTGCGCTTGCAGGTGGATTGCCTGTTCTTGAAGTTGTTCTTGCACTCAAGCTCGGAACTCCGATGACAAATCAGTGTATAGCGATGACGCGCGTTTAGACGAGAGATGCGCCCAAACTCGTCCCCATCAAAAAAAAGCACGGACCGAAGTCCGTGCCGAATTCCAAGCCTCGTTGCGCCCTGAGGCTTCAGTCTTTCAAACCCAACGGGTCCTGAATTGCGGCCTAGGTCGCCCCTAAGCCGCAATCATCGGATTTCCCTTAGTTCACCGTCAGCGGGTACGAAGCCGACGTGCTCCCGGTGTAGTCGGTGGTCCCCGGGAAGCTCGCCGTCAGTGATGTTGTCACCGGAGCCGAGAACGTCAGCGTGCAACTGCCGGCGGTCAGCGTTCCCGAGCAACTTGGTCCGGCGGCCGAGGTCACGGTCACCAGCGTGCTGCCCGTCAACGGGCTGCCGTCGTTCACCGCGAAGCTCACTGTCACCTTCAGCGGGTTCGTTTTCGGAGCCGTGCCGGTGATGGTTGTGGTTGTTGACAACGGTGTCGCGCTTACCGTCTGTGTGAGGGTCGCGGCCGAATAGTACGTAGTCTCAGCCCACGACGCTTTCACAGTACAGGATAGGTTGCCGGTCTTCATGGTAACCGTGCTGCCGCTGATCGAGCAGGCCGACGCCGTCGTCACCGAGAAGGTCGGTGTGACACCGTTGTTCTGCGTCGTCATCAGCCCCGAGAAGCTTGACAAGTACGGAGCGCTGGTTGGCGCGCCCGTAAACGTCACCGTTGGTGCAATCCGAACCGGAGGACCAGCCTTCGCCACTACCGTCTCCGTCACCTGCGTTGCCGCCGCGTAGTTGCTGTTGCCCGTCTGATTCGCGACCACATAGCAGTTTCCGACTTTGGCGGTCATGGTGTAGGTCGCACTCGACAGCGTGCAGACCGAGCCCGCGCCCACCGAGAACGCGACCGGGTTGCCGCTTGCGCCGCCCGTGGCCGCTACCGTGAAGGTGCCGAGGAACTCCGCCGCCGGAGGCGCCGGTGTCGTGAACGTGATGGTCTGGCTTGCCAGAGTCGCGTTCACCGTCTTCGTCACCGTCGGTGCCGCCGTGTAGTTGCCGTTCCCCGCCTGGTTGGCGATCACCGAGCAAGTTCCGGTGCCGCTGTTCATGGTGTACGTGGCACTATTCGACCCGCCAGCCGTAATGCCGCACACGCCGGCAGCCGTGAAGGTCACAGCGTTCCCGCTCGCGCCACCCGTGGCCGCTACGCTGAAGCTGGTGTTGTAGGTTGCACTGCTCGGTGCGTTCGTGGTGAACGTGATCGTCTGGCCTAACTGACCCGCGTTCACGCTCTCCGTTACCTGCGATGCCGCCAGGTAATTGCTGTTGCCCGCCTGGTTGGCAATCACCGAACACGTCCCGCTGCCGGCGTTCATGGTGTATTGCGCGGTGTTCGATCCGCCACCCGTAACGCTGCACACGCCGGCTGCCGTGAAGGTCACAGCGTTGCCGCTGCCGCCTCCCGTGGCCGCCACGTTGAAGCTGCTCTGGTCGGCTGCGGTCGACGGCGCGTTCAGCGTGAACGTGATCGTCTGGCTCGCCTGATTGACCTGCTGGTTCGGGCTCAGCGTACCGCTGCTCACGCCGTGGTTACTGTCGCCCGAGTAGCTCGCCGTAATCACATCGCTTCCTGCCGCGAGCGTGGTCGTTGTGCAAGTCGCGGTTCCCGGATAGCCCGACGTTACCGCCGTCGTGCCGCATCCCGTATTCGCGCTCCACGTCACGCTTCCAGTTACGACCAGCGGTTTCTTCTTGTTGTTGGCTTTCGCTCCACCCTTTACCTGGCTGTTCTCGCCCGTGATCGTCGCCGTGAACGTTACCGACTGCCCGTAGGTTGACGGGCTGCCGCTCGTGCCGACGCTTGTGGTCGAGCTTGCCGCGTTAATGATGAAGTTATTCGTCTGCGCGCTGCCCGAGGCGTTGTAGTTGCTGTCTCCGGAGAACGCCGCCGTTATGCTGTAGCTGTTCGCCGCATCCAGACCACTCGGGGTGTAAGTACCCGAGCAGTTGATGGTGTCGCCGCTCGGCGCTCCGCAACTCGCCGCTCCAAACGTTCCGCCGAGTCCGGCTCCGCCAAAGCTCACGGTGGTCGAGTTGGCCGTGGGCGGCGTAAGGGCGCCGGTCCACGTCAACTGCGCCGTGATCGCCACTGGTACAACCGAGCCGTAGTCTTCCGAGGAAGGAGTCACGCTGGTCACGCTGATCGCCGTCGGCGCACCATTGACCTGCTGGTTCGGGCTCAGCGTACCGCTGCTCCCGCCATGGTTGCTGTCGCCCGAGTAGGTTGCCGTAATCACATCGCTTCCCACTGGGAGGCTGCTGGTTGTGCAAGTCGCGGTTCCCGGAGTGCCCGACGTTACCGCCGTCGTGCCGCATCCCGTATTCGCGCTCCACGCCACGTTTCCAGTTACCAGGTTCGGTTTCTTGTTGTTGGCTTTCGCTCCTCCACGAACCAGGCCGTTCTCGCCGCTGATCGTCGCCGTGAACGTCACCGACGCCCCGAAGATCGACGGGCTGCCGCTGGTGCTCACGCTGGTGCTCGAGGTTGCCGAGTTGATGGTGAAGTTGTTCGACTGCGAGCTGGCCGAACTGCTGTAATTCCCGTCTCCCGAGAATGCCGCCGTGAAGGTGTAGCTTCCCGGCAAATCGGTGCCACCGGTATAGCTAGCCGAGCAGGCCATCGTGGTGCCAACGGGCGCTGCGCAGCTCGGCGAACCAAGGCTGCCGCTCAACCCGACTTGGCCGATGGAAACATCGGCAGCCGTCGGTGCCGCACCAGTTCCCGTCCACGACACTGTCGCCGTGACCGTGACCGGCACCGTCGAGCCGTAGTCTTCCGCGGCTGGGCTCACGCTGGTGACCGCAATCGACGTCCCCGTCGAACCGACGGTGATCGACTGCGAGTTGGAGTTTGCCGTCGCGAAGTTCCCGTCGCTCGCATACGTCGAGGTCAGGGTGTGACTTCCCGCCGGCACCGTCTCTGTGGTCAGCGACGCCATGTAAATCTGGCTGCCGCCGTCCGGATATGCAGCCTGTGCTGTTAGCGGCGCATAGCCGATCGAGTTGCCGTCAAGGAAGAACTGCACGCTTCCCGTGATTCCGTACGGGATGTAATCGATGTACGCCGCTCCTATAACCGCGCCTCCAGCCGACTGGTTGATACCAGTATCCGAAGGCCCATAGGGCAGGATATTAGCCAAGGGGCAGACCGGCGGCGGACCCAGTGAAGAGAAGGCTGCGCCGCAAGTCGGGATCTGCGAGGTGAAGGTCCAGTTCTGGCCGTATCCGCCGACCGTCTTCGCCGAGAGCAGGTTTTCCGTCGCTCCCAGGTTGACAACCTGCGAGAAGACCGGTGAAGTGCTGCCGACAAACGTGCCGCCGCCGTAGGTGCCCGTCGCCGTCGCGGAGTACTTTGCCGTGACATTGTTCGGAGTCGCCGTGGCCGTGGCTCCTGTCGCCGCTATGCCCGCCGTGTTATTCAGGGTTAACGTCGTGGCGGTAGAGGAGGCGTAGGTGAACGTACCGTTATCCGCGCTATCGTTCGGACTCTTGGTCGAAAAACCTGCGACCGTGAACGACGCTCCCGTGTACTGACCCGCAGTGGCGCCTCCAGGGATCGTCCCGGTATAGGTGGTGGTCTTCGGCGAGCCCGTGGCTGCAGCCGCCGCAGTGATTGTCGAAACCATGCTCTGCGCAACGCCAGCAGCGTTCGCCACAGTGATGGTCGTTGTTGTGCTCGATACGCAATTGAAGGTACCGTTGTTCGCCGCGGTCGCAAAGCCCGCGACCGTGATGGGTACTCCCACGTTCCCGAAGCAACTGGTACCTCCGCCGGTGATCGTGCCAGTGTAGGTGGTGTTGCTGCCAACCGCGGCAGCAGCCGCGGTGAGCGTCAGGGTGGTCGTGCCCCCCGTCGGCGTTGATGCAACTCCAACACCGTTATTGAGCGTGATTGTTCCGGGGTTGCCCGGGGCAATGGATGCGCAGGTGAACTGGCCATTGTCCGCCGTGGCAGTGAACCCGGCCACTGTGTAATACGTCACTCCCGCAACGCATGCGGCGCCGCCGGGGATGTTCCCGGTATAGACCGTAGTCACGTTGTCCAAGGTAGCAGCCGCGCTGGTTAAGGCAAGGGCTGTGCCCGTGGATGTGCCGCTGCCTGCAAACGTCGCGGTGATGCTGTGCGTGCCGCCTCCGAAGGTCCGGCTCACACCGAGTCCTGATCCACCCGATGAATAAGCCGTGCTCAACGTTGCCGCGCCGCTGCTCAGCGAAGCCGTTCCGAGAATCGTGGTGCCGTCAAAGAACGTAACCGTGCCGCTCGGGGTCGAGCCGCCGGGCGCGCCGGTAACCGTGGCCGTCAGGGACGGCGGAGGATAAAGGACGCTGGGGTTCGAGTTCGACGATACCGCGATCGACGTTGGCGCAGCCGCCGACGCAGCCAGGATGGTGACGCCCTTGGTCCCGGAGGTGCTGGCGTAGTTGCCGTTGCCCGACGTAAAGGCTGCCGAGATGGTATGCGACCCAGTCGCGCCCGTGATGCCCGTGGTGCTACACGAAGCGGTTGGGTAGTAGTACGTCTGGTGCGAAGCAGTGTAGGTGACCGCGCCAGAAACCACCGGAACGGCGGAGCAAAGAACCGTGTTGGCGTTCGTCGTGTCGGTGAACGTTATGGTTCCAACCGGCGCGATGTTTTGCGCAACGGCCAGGATTCCGGTGGCGTTGCCGTTGAAATTACCGTTGCCCGCGTAAAACACGGCCGTAGCGCCAGACCCAGTCTGCGCGATGCCGCCGGGGTTGGCGACCGTGATCGACGTGGTCCCGGTATTGGCCGTGACCGTGAAGGCGCCGTTGTCGTAGCCGTTGTTAAAGCCCGAGATCTCGAACGAATACCCCACCAGGCTGCCTGTGGTTGCGCCCGTGAACGTTCCGGTGTAGGTCGTACACAACCCGTAAGGCGCAATCGCGGTTACGGGACAGGCGGCCGCATTCGCCGCCGCGGTCAGGTTGAAACTGCTATGTCCACCCGGCGCGCCAACCGCAGTCGACGTGTCGCCGGAGATAGCGGCCGTGAGTTGGACGGCCTGGCCAGCGAGAATGTCGGTCGTCGGACTGATGGTCAAAGCGGTCTTATCGGCGTTCGCAATGACGTTAATTGGAGAAGGAGACACCGTCGTGCTCGTGGCCGGGAACGTGTTGTCGCCCGAATACGTCGCCGTGATGGTGTGCGCTCCCGCGTTAAAGACCGGGATGTTCGCCAACTCAACCTGATACTCCAGGCAGTTGTTGTAGTAGTAATCCGGCGACTCTCCCTCCAGACCGTAGGCGTAGCCGTTGGGGTCAAGCGTCAGCGTCGCGATTGGGTTTCCGGCGTCGAACAACTGCACCGTGCCCGTGGGCGCGCCCGCGCCAGAAGCGCCGGCGACCTGGACGTCAAACCAAATCTGCGCCGGATACTCCACGCTCAAGCTGGCGGGTATCGGCGGCAACGTCGGACTGAAGAAGTCGTTATAGCAAGGAATGTCGCCCTGCGGCAGATAGCGTGGAACCACGGTGAGAGTGGTGCCGCTATCCTGACCGACCGTTACCTGCACCGGCGTCGACAAACTGGAGGCGAAGTTTTCGTCGCCCGCATAGCGCGCGGTTACGTAGTAAGTTCCGCCCGGCAGGTTGTTCAGAACGGCGGAGTAGGATCCGCCGCTCAAAGTGGCGAAGGCGACCGAGCCGTTGAGGGCTCCGGTCTCCGTGTTATAGGTGTCGCCAATCACGCCCTGGGTGACGATGAAAGCCACGTCGCCAGTCGGCGTTCCGCTGCCGGCCACGGTGCCCGTCAGGGTCACGTTCGTGCCGAAATTGAAGTTGGTCGAGGAAAGACCCAGCGTGGTGCTCGAGCTGTTGAAATGTACGCTGCTCCACTGGCTGGAAAGGTTCGCGGCGTTCACCGAACCCAGGCCGGTCGCCATATCGTAGCCTTGCGCCGAAGTGAACCCCATCTTGTTCGCCGGCGTGCTGGCCGTACAGGTTGCGGCAAAAGGTGTTGCCGTGCCGAACTGGTTGGTGCTGACCGTGCCGCAGACCAGGTTGTCCCCCGCCGTGATGTCCTGGAACGGGCAATTCGCGGAACTGATCGAAGAGGAGTTGCAGGCCGTGGGGCTGGCCGTGTACTGAGCATTCGCCAGTGCGTAATAGATGTACCCCGGCATGCCTTGGCGTCCACCGTTCGCCTGGTTGATCAAGGCCTGGATGCCGGCCATGCTGGGCGCGGCTACGGATGTGCCGCCGACGATGTCGGCTTCGCCGATGCTGCCATCCGAATTGATGACGCAAGCTCCTTCATCGCAATACACGGTGCCGTCATGTTCGGCGGCCGCGTTCAGCGAAATGTCAGGCGTGTAGCGGTGTGGAACTCCCGTGACCAGCGGAGTCATGTTGTACATCTGCCCGAGAGTGGCCGACGCGGTCGCGGTGGTTCCACCGGCCGGCGCTGCCGTGAATGTGGCGGTGCCCGCCGCGGTACAGTTCCAGCCTTGCCCGTACTCGAAACCTGTCACGGCGGTGCCTTTGGAGTTGAGGGTCGCCGCGTACTGGTTCACACCAATCGCTGTGACGGAGCCGTTGTCGGCGCTGGTTACGTCGTCTCCCAAAGCGACGTTCACGATCGCTATCGATCCGTCGTTTTGTGTCGATGACGACGATGGCGCAATCGTGCAGGTTTCACCCGCGAGGGTCACAGTCGGAACAGCCGTGTACCCGGCACCGGAGGCGCCGTTGGCGTTGGTATCGGTAAGGTTGAGGTTAATCCAGTTGCCGCCCGGAAGGGTGGGGTCGGTATTCGGTACGCCCGATCCTGTCTGCCACGGTGGTTGCAGGTAGTACGCGCTCGGACCGCCTGCGCCAGCCCACAGACCCTCCATGCAATCGTCCTGCACCCAGTACCCGAGCGAAGCGTATACACAGTCCTGTTCCGCCGCGGTGAGTCCGGAGTAGTTGGCAAAATCTTCATCGGAACCGCCCGCTTCGTTCCACGGCAGTTCGGGAATGTACGACGTGGCCGACTGCTTCGTGGTGCCGTTGTTCGTGGTCCAGTAGCTGCCGCCGGTTTCATTGAACTCGGTGCCGCCCACGGCCACGCTGTACCAGGTCGAGGACTCGCCGTTGGTCGCATAACCTCCGGTTTCGAAAGGTTGATCGCCATCGCACTCGGCCGAACCGGAGTCGCCGGCGGCCACGAAAACGCTGATGCCCTGCGCCGCAGCCTGCTCGAACAGCTGATTATTGAAAGAATTGCCGCCCGCGCCTTCCGAGGATTCGCAAGTGCTGTAGCTGATGCTGATGATGTCGGCGACGTTCTGCTCGACCATATACATCTCAGAAAGCGTGACGCCGTCCACCAGCCAGTTCGAAGGTCCAATCACCACGTCGACGGTGGCATTGGGAGCGATGCCGCCCGAGATTTCCGTGTCGAGATCCGTTTCCGAATCGTCGCCAATCACCACGCCCGCGTCGTCGCCGGTGTTAATGAAGTTGGGATCGTTAACCGGAAGGTTGAACATCTGACGGTAGGTCTGCACGTCGCTCAGGAAAATATCCGAACGGGCCGCGATTCCAATCGTCACGCCGGTTCCATTGATTCCGTTCGCCAACAGGGGCGCAGTGTTGTAGATCGTTGCGAAGTCGGCTGGGCCAACAAAGTTGTTGCCGGAACCGTCCGTGTACTTCGGGCCGGGCTTCAGCTTGCTCAGCTTTGCCGGGGGTGTGTGGTGGCCCTTCTTGAAGAAGTCATTCAAAGTCGGAACGCCCGAGATCACCGGCCGGAGCGCTTGGGGAACCGAGATGTCGCGATCGTTCGACACGTGCGTCTCGCCGTTCGGCATCAGGTAGTAATGCATTTCCATCTGGAACGCTTTTTCGAGCTGTCCGCTGGTGCCGCTGAACTGGATCGCGCGCTTCGACTTGGCAACGTTCTCGACCTTCAAGCCGTGGCTCTGCATCCAGGCGGTCACTTTGGCGATATCATTATCATGTACCCCGAAGTGCTGGCCGAATTGTTCCGGCGTCGCCCACTGATGGTAGTTCGCGGTGCGCTTGTCCTGCTGCTCGTCAATCACCTTGCGCGCTTCGCGCTCCTGCTCCGGGCTCGACTTCAGCATCATGATCAAATGCTGAGCGGGCGTATTCGGAGCGACCCTTCCCAGTTTGGTCGCGTGGCGTAGCCCCTTCGGCGTGTGGCCGTAGATCGCCGAACGCTTCGTATCGTCCACAGGTTTCGTGACGCGGATCGCAGGCATCGCTTCCGTCTTAATAACGCCTGATTTGGCAATCGCTGCCGCCTTGGGGGCTTCTGCTTTCGCGCTGGCCGCAAACATCTCGGTGGAAACGGAAGCTACGAAAAGAAGGACAGCCAGACAGCAGAATATCCGCATGTACGAAGCAGTGGTTTTCATGTTGCGCCTATCTCCTGGGAGTAGAAAAATTGGATCGCGACGGCACGTGTAAACGAGTCAGTTCGAGGATTATCTCTAGGGCACTCGCGTAATGCCCCGTCGACACGTGTATGACGTTTTAGCTTTGAACGCAATCATTGTCAACTAAAATATTGATTTGAGACAGTAAAATTGAAGCTGGACGCGAGGTTTGCAGTTGTGACCCTTGGATATAGTGATGTTATAACATATGCACCACTCTGCATTTCCTCATCTACCTATCTATCTTTCTTATTGGAAGTCACTAATAACATGGCCCATGCCGCTGGTCGCACACTCTTCATTGCTCTGCTCGTTGGAGGTGAATCTCCGTGCAAAAAGAACAAACCTCCATCCAGCCGGGATCGCCTCATCAATAATCGTCGTCTTCGTTGTACTCGGGAGGTCCACGTTGCGGTAGCACGTACTTCCCATTGACTTCACAACTTGGATTGCGCTGCGCAACTCCGGCACAAATCAGCCGCCTACTGCGAACTAACTTTGTTTCTAAAACCCTGGATCGGCGAGTTGTTCAAATGGCCCGAGGGATTCAGCCGGTAGAGTTGCTACCCAGAACTGGATGCGTCCTGAGGAACCGTCGCACTCTGTTAGAATGCCCAGAATTCAATCTTCCGAATGGAGCCTCGCATGCGCCGATTACTGGTAGTCGTAGCTGGACTCGTCCTTACAGGAATTGTCATCTCGTCCTCACCAGTGCCGTCGCTAAGAGCCGCCACACTAGACAGCGAGTTGAAGGGCGCTTTCCGGCGACCCGAGAATAACGGCTGGACCTTCGTGCATCTGGAAGGCACGCCGCACCAAATCGGCTTTCAGAATGGCTACCTGCTGGCGCCGGAGATTGCTGACACTCTGAAGGTCACCATCCTCGAACAGACACACGAAGGCAAGAAAGACTGGCAGTTCTTTCGCGATGCCGCGCAGAACATGATGTGGCCACACATTGAGGGGGAGTACCGGGAGGAGTTGCAAGGCATCGCCGATGGCATCAATGCCCATGGCGTCGCGGCAGGAACGAAGATCGATCTGTGGGATGTGGTGGCATTGAATGCCGCCGAGGAATGGGAGTACTACGTCAAGGAATACGATAAGCTGCACGGGATCAAAGCCACGGCTTCGCTCGGCGTTCCCGAGCATTGCAGCGCCTTTGTTGCCACCGGCAGTTATACCAAAGACGGCAAGGTCGTCATCGCCCACAACAATTGGACAGGGTATCTGGACGGCGAGCGCTGGACCATCGTCTACGACATCGTGCCGGCCAAAGGCTATCGCATGCTCATGGACGGCCTGCCCGGCGTCATCCACAGTGCCGACGATTTCGTCGAGAATTCGGCCGGGATCGTCATTACGGAAACCACGATCGGGTATTTTTTCGGATACGACACCTCCGGCATTCCAGAATTCGTGCGTGCGCGTAAGGCGGCGCAGTATTCGTCCTCCATCGACGATTTTGCGCGCATCATGAAGGAGGGCAATAACGGCGGCTATGCCAACACCTGGCTGATCGCCGACATTGGCAAGAATGAAATCGGCCAGCTCGAACTGGGATTGAAGAACGTCACTTTGGAGCGGAAAAAAGACGGCTATTTTGTCGGATCGAACTTCCCGATCAACGAAAAGCTCATTCGCGAAGAGACCGACTTCGACCCGCATGATATGAGCGCGAGCGCCAACGCCCGCCATGTGCGCTGGGAACAACTCATGGCCGAGAATAAAGGCAAAATCGATCTGGCGGCAGCGCAGCGCTTTCTGGCCGACCACTACGACACGTTCGAGAATAAAGAGGACGCGGACGAACGTACGCTCGACGGGCACATCGACCTTTCGCCGCGAGGTTCCGGGACTTGGGAACCGCCTTTCGGAATGGCTGGCGCCGTCCAAAACAAGGCTACTGACGCAAATCTCGCTGCACAGATGGGCTTTAGTGCCGCCGCCGGTCATGCCTGCGGAATGGACTTCAAAGCCGCCGA
>Ga0302157_10005547_pt1 | contig 13340 bp, 2 predicted proteins | sample I_Bog_N3_3_FD_193502 | JGI IMG/M metagenome (GOLD analysis project Ga0302157, IMG submission 193502) | Peat permafrost microbial communities from Stordalen Mire near Abisko, Sweden - I_Bog_N3_3 | ecosystem: Environmental > Terrestrial > Soil > Wetlands > Peat | place: Sweden: Abisko, Stordalen...
AACGACCTCGCCAACCTCTCGATCGTCGGCGCGCTCACCGCTCCCACCATCGCCCTGGCCAGCCCGGAGATTTTCCTCGATGCCGCCGTCACCGCCGGCGGCATCGGTGATCCCGGCACCATCGCCGTCATCACCGACGGCATCACCGCCGGCGCCGGCATTCAGTTCAACGCCGCCACCGGCACGCTGGAGATCGAGCCCTACACCGACACCGTCATCGACCTCGGCGGCACCGCCGCCGGCGCGCTCGACCTCCCCGGCTCGCTGTTCGGCGCCGCAGCGGAAATCGTCATCGGCAACCTGCCGCTCGGCAACCCGTTCCCAGTCGGCAACCAGGCCGTTTCCATCGTCATCGACGCCGGCAGCTTCGGCGCCGGCCTGCTGGTGCTGAGCGCGCAGACCGGCATATTCGACAACGGCACCCTCATCGCCGACACAATCGCCTTCGACGGCGGCGGTTTCGTGCAAACCAAACCCGCCGCGGCGATTTTGGCCAACACGCTGTTCGCGGATGCCGGGATCACCGGCCTGGTCTCGCTCACCAGCACCCGCAACCAGATTGTCTCGCTCGGCTCGATCGACGACAGCGCTGACATCGACCTGACCGACGGCATCGCGCTGACCGTGGACGGCCCCATCACGGGGTCCGACATCTTCCTCGCTGACCCGAACGCCATCAACCTCGCCGGCACCGTCTCCGCCGCCAGTGGCGGCACCATCGCGCTGCTCGCCGGCGACCTCACCGCGGCGGCCGGCGCCACCCTCACCGCCGGCACCGTCGTGCTCGCCCCCTTCGTCGCGACCGACGCCATCGACCTCGGCGGCACCAATTTTTCCGGCCTGCAGATCAGCCAGGACCTGCTCAGCCTCATCGGCGCCAGTGTTTTGCGCGTCGGCACCGCCGGCGGCGGCACGCTCTACGTCGAAAATCTGCTCAGCATCGCCGCTAACGAACTGGTTCTGACCGGCCGTTCGATCGACATTTTCGGCACCCTCCTGGGCGGCGCCGGCAGCCTCATCTCACTCGCCGCCGCCGGCGCCATCTCGGAAACCGCCTCCGGCAACATCGATTTCGCGACGCTGACCGGCTTCGGCGGCGAAGTCGCCCTGACCGGCGCCAACACCTTCGCCACCCTCGCCAACTTCTCGGCCGCCAGCAACCTCACGCTCAATGACGGCGAGGCGATGGCCATCGCCGGCTACGTCACCACCGCCGGCACGCTCTCGCTCGAAGATGCCGGCGACATCACCGAAACCACCGGCACGCTGGTCGCCGCCACGCTCGATTCCGGCGGCACCGCACTCGGCGGCAACCTGTTCCTCACGCACAGCAACACCATCGGCGCGCTGGGAGACCTCACGCTGACCGCCGGCAACAGCTTTGACCTCCTCGACACCGGCCTGCTCACCGTCGCCGGCACCGTTTTTGCGCCCAACGCCACCATCGCCGCCGGCAACCTGGCCATCGCCGGCGCGCTGGACGGCAGCTATCTCCTGCTCGCCACCCCCGGCACCATCACGGAAACCACCGGCACCATTGCCGTCGCCACTCTGGCGGGCGGCGTCATCGGCGGCGCGGTGTCGCTGCTGCAATCCAACCAGATCGGCACCATCACGAATCTGTCCGCCGGCGGCCCCATCGGCATCAATGACGGCCAGATTCTCAGCATCGCCGGCCTCATCAGCACCGCCAGCACCATCATTCTGGAAGGCGCCGGCGCCACAGAACTTGCATCCGGCACATTGTCGGCGGCAACGCTGACCTCGGACAACACCGTCATCAACGGCAACGTCTTCCTCGCCAACGCCAACCCCATCGGCGTCCTCAACAACTTCGACGTCGCCGCCGGCGACACCCTCGCCCTGAACGTCACCGGCGCGCTCGCGCTCACCGGCGGCGACAGCGCCCCCAACGCCTACCTCACCGCCAGTTCCATCAGCTTCGCGGGCCTCGAGACCTTCGCGCAGATCCTGGCGCTCGAATCCAGCGGCGAAATCCTGCAAGCCTCCGGCACCATCACCGCCGGCACGCTCACCTCCATCGGCACCATCGGCGGCGACACCGAATTGCTGGACGCCAACACCATCGCCAATCTCGGCGCCTTCACCGTCGCCTCCGGCGCCACCCTGGCGATCGACAGCACCCACCTCTTCACCATTCTCGGCACGGTCGCCGCCGATTTCGCCGCCTTCTCGTCGGACACCATCGCCATCGCCGGCTCCATCATCGGCACGCAACTGGCGCTGGAATCCACCGGCGACATTTTCGAGACCACCGGCGCGATCAGCGAAGCCACGCTCACCAGCGGCGGGACCACCATCGGCGGCGTTTTATCGCTGGAAAACGGCAACGTCGTCGGCACAATCGGGCCGATCGCAGCACTCGGCGGCGTCACCCTCGACAATTTCCAGACCCTCGACATCGCCGGCCAGATTTTTACCCCCGGCGCCGTCATCCTGCAGGCCCGCGGCGACGTGACGGAAATCACTGGCGGCGCCATCACGGCCGGCACGTTCGGCACCGGTACCGGCACGATCTCCGGCGCGTTGTCGCTGCTCAACGCCAACTCCATCAGCAATCTCGGCAACCTGATCGCCGACGGCGGCATCGCGCTGAACGATGTTTCGCCGCTCGACATCGCCGGCTTCGTCACCACCGCCGGCGCGATCACCCTGGAAGGCAAAGGCGGCATTACCGAAACCGGCACGCTCGACGCCGCCACGCTGACCACCGGCAACACCACCTATGCCGGTAACGTCCTGCTGGACGGCAGCAACGCGATCCCCGACCTCGGCAATATCACCCTCGCCGCCGGCGGCACCTTTGACCTCGCCGATACCGGTTTCCTCGCCATCGGCGGCGTCGTGTTCGCCCCCACCGCCACCATCACCACCGGCAGCCTGAACATCGAAGGCGCGCTCGAAGGCACGTTCTTGGCGCTCGGCGCCACCGGCACGCTGGCGGAATCCAGCGGCTCGATCGCCGTCGGCACCCTGGTTTCGGACGGCGTCATCGGCGGCGTGGTCGTGCTCGGCAACAAGAACAACAAAATCGGCACGCTCGGCGCCTTCGCTGCCAACGCCAACATCCTGCTCAACAACGGCGAGGCGCTCAGCCTCGCCGGCCTGGTTTCGACCCCCGACACGCTCACCCTGGAAGATGCCACCGCCGGCATCACCGAGTTGTCTGGCGGCACCATCGCCGCCGCCACCCTCAATTCCGGTTTTACCCAAATCGGCGGCGATGTTCTCCTGCTCAACGCCAACACCATCGGCGCCCTCGGCGCCATCACCCTCGCCGCCGGCAACACCTTTGCCGTTTCCGACACCGGCCTGCTCACCGTCGCCGGCACCGTCTTTGCGCCGGCCATCACCCTCGCCTCAGCCACCATCGCGATCGCCGGCGCGCTGGACGCCACCGCGCTGGCGCTGGAGAGCACCGGCAATATTTTCGAGACTCTTGGTACCATCTCCACCGCCACGCTGACTTCGGGCAACACCGACATCGGCGGCTTCCTGTCGCTGGCCAACACCAATTCCATCACCTCCCTCGGCGGCATCACCGCCACCCAAAGCATTTTAATTAACGACGGCGTCGCCGAAACCATCGCCGGCCTGGTCACCACCGCCCAGACCATCACCCTCGAAGATGCGGGTTCCATCACCGAGACCAGCGGCAGCCTGGACGCGCTCGAACTGACCTCCGCCAACACCACGATTGGCGGGAACGTCATCCTGACCAACCAGAACACCATCGCCACGCTCGCCAACATGATCCTCGTCAGCGGCGCCACGCTTTCGCTCACGGATAGCGAAACCCTCACCCTCGCCGGCACCGTCACCGCCGCCAACGCCACCTTCACCGCCCCCGGCCTGGTCATTGACGGCATCCTGAATGACGGCCAGGTCCTCGCCCTCGCCGGCGGCAGCTACACCGAAGGCCCCGACGGCGGCATCATCGCCGGCACCCTCACCAGCCTTGGCACCGTCGATGGCGACGTCATCCTCACCGGCGCGCAAAACACCATCGGCAACATCCAAAACTTCACCGTCGGCTCGTCCAATGACTTCGCGCTCGCCGATAACGGGCTGCTGAATATTTCCGGTCCGCTCACCGGCGGCAACGTCGTCCTCGCCGCCGGCAGCCTGTCCATCACCAGCGTCCTCACCGCCCCCACGCTGGCCTTGGAAGCCCTCACCGGCATAACGGAAACCGGCGGCAGTTTGATCGATACCATCCTCTCCTCGGAAAACACCACCATCGGCGGCGACGTCGCTTTGTCCGGCGCCAACACCATCGCCACGCTCGGCAATTTCGCCCTCACGGGCAACTTTTTGCTCGCCAATACCGGCACCCTGATCCTCGCCGGCCTGCTCGCCACCCCCACCGGCGACGTCACGCTGGAAGACAATTCCGACATCATCGAGACCACCGGCCTGATCACCGCCGCCACCCTGGATTCCGGCGGCACCACTTTGGGCGGCAATCTGCGCCTCACGAACGCCAACAGCATCGGCACGCTCGGCGCGATCACCCTGTCCACCGGCACGTTCGACCTCGCCGACGCCGGCGCTCTCACCATCGCCGGCGGCCTCACCGCCCCCGACATCACCCTCGCCACCACCGGCGCCCTCACCGAAATGTCCGGCGGCGTCATCACCGCCGGCACGCTCACCCTGCCGTCCATCGGCGGCGACGCCACGCTGCTGCAGCCCAACGCCATCGCCACCCTCGCCGCCGCCACCGTCACCGGCGATCTCAGCCTCGACGACCTCTCCGCTTTGGCGATCGACGGTTTTGTCACCAGCACCGGCATGATCACGCTGCAGGATGCCGCGTCGGTCACCGAAATTTCCGGCGGCACGCTGGCCGCCGCCACCCTCACCACCGGCTTCGGCAGCATCGGCGGCGCCGCCATCCTCACCAACGGCAACCTCATCGGCACGCTGCAAAATTTTGCCGCCGCCGGGAATATCAGCTTCGACGACGCGCAGTCCTACGCCATCGCGGGCCTCGTCAGCACCCCGGGCGCGCTCGATCTCTCCGGCGAGGGTTTTGCCGAAACCACCGGCGGCGGGGTGGACGCCGCCACTCTGCTCGCCACCGGCACCATCCAGGGCAGCGCCGTCCTCAACCAGACCAACACCATCGTCTCGCTCGGCGGCTTCAGCGTCACCGAAAACCTGCTGCTCAACGACGACGGCCCGCTCGATATCTCCGGGGCCGTCACCGCCGGCGGCACGGTCGGCCTGGCCGCGATCGGCAACGTCATCGAATCCGGCGCCGGCGCCATCCGCGCCGCCTCGCTCACCACCGACGGCGGCGAGATCGTCGGCGCCGCCATCCTGAACGGCGCCAACAGCGTCACCAGCCTTGGCGCCTTCACCGCCAGCAACGCGCTGCTGCTCACCGACACCGGCCCGCTCGACCTCTCCGGCCAGATCAACGCCGGCGCCACGCTCGGCCTCGCCGTCACCGGCGACGTCACCGAGCTCGCCGGCGCCACCATCACCGCCACCAGCTTCACCACCGACGGCGGCCAGATTTCTGGCGCCGCCAATCTCGGCCAGACTTCGAACCAGATCGGCACGATCGGCGACGTTACCGTCGGCCTTGGCCTCGATTTAGCCGATTCCCGCGCGCTCGATTTTTCAGGCGACGTCCTGATCGGCGCGCCGGGCCTGAGCCTCACCGTCACCGGCGCCGACATCACCCAATCCGGCGGCACCATCACCACCCCGCTGCTCAACGCCAGCGCGGCAAACATCGCGCTGACCGGCCCCAACAATATCACCGACTTGGGCGCGATTTTCACCGCCAGCAACGCCACCATCAACAGCGACGCCGCCACCGGCCTCACCCTCACCAGCACCATCAGCGCCGGCGCGGTGCTTTCGCTCAGCAGCGAATTCGGCCTCAACGAACTCGGCGCCGCGACGCTGCTGGGCGGCAATATCGACCTGCAAAGCGGCGGCGCGTCCACGCTGGCGGGCGTCAATCTCGCCGGCAACAATTTCAGTTTCTCCGGCCCCCGAGGCACGCTCACACAAACCGGCGGCACCATTGTGGCCGGCAATACCGCCGCGATTGCCGCGTATTACGGCTTCACGCAGAACGCGGGCCGCCTCGAAGCCGCCAACGTCCTGATCCAAACCACCGACGGCGTCACGCTCGCCGGCGTGATTTCGGCCAGCAACTCAATCGCCATCGGCACCGCGGACATTTTTTCGGACAACGCGCAATATCTGAAGGCGGCGAACGCCAGCTTCTACGGCAACGAGATCGAACTCGGCGGCGTCAACCTGGTCTCGGGCCAGCTCAAGGCGATCGGCGGACAGATCGTGCAGCCAGCCACGGGACTGATCAACGCGGGCACCCTCGATCTGGTCGCCGTCGGCGTCACCGGCGGCGCCATGCCCGTCTATGGCCTCTCGCTCACCGGCGCCATTAACGCCGGCAATGCCACGCTCTCCGGCCCCGGCATTGCACTGGCCGGCTACCTCAGCGTCGCCAGCCTGCTGCTGGTCAACGCCAGCGACAACATCGACCAGAGCGGTGGCCTCATCATCGCGACCGGCGCCCCGGTGCAGCTCAACGCCGGCACCAGCATCGTGCTCGGCGGGTCGGACGACTTCTCCGCCGGCCTGGCCGCCAGCGCCGGCACGACATTCGCGCAAACCGGGCAGTTAAACGCCGGCTATGCCTCGGTATTCGCGAGCGACGTGGTGTTGCGGGGCGGCATCTCCATCACCAACGCGCTCAGCCTGACCGGCTTCACCCAGATCGACGACGAGGCCGCCGGCCTGTTCGCCGGCGCCGCGCATTTTGCGGCGCCCGCGATCACCCTGAACGGCGTCAACAATTTCGCCACCGCGCTGACCGCGACCGCGACCGGCGACATCATCCAGAACAGCAACGCCGCCGCCGTCTTCGCCCCCGGCGCCACGCTCACGGCCGCCGACATCACGCTCGACGGCACCGACTCCTTCTCGGGCGCGCTCGACCTGATCGCCGCCGGCGATATTTTCCACACCTCCACCGATACCCTGACCGCCGGCACGCTCATCGGCAGCGCCAACCAGAACGCCGACTTCACCGGCGCCACCGATTTCGGCACCATCGGCAGCTTCATCATGCAGGACAGCACGTTCGTCCTGGATAACGACAATTCCCTCACCATCATCGGTCCGCTCGCCGCCAACCAGGTCAGCATCACCGCGGTCGGCCAGATCACGCTGGACGGCTCGCCGCAAGGCGGCCTGTTCATCTCCGGCGTCAATGAGGGCAAAACCATCACCTCCCCCACCGCCATCGATTCGGTGCTGGAGGTCATCCCCGTTCCCGGCTCGGACATCGGCACCATCCTGCAAACCGGCACCTTCTTCATCAATTCCGGGCCGGAAGCCGCGCTCATCGATAACGGCTTCTTCAATAATGCGGCCGCCACGCTGTTCATGATCGGCAACACCCTGGCCGGCGACAGCCTCGACATCACTTTCGCTCCCGCGCCGCCCAGCACGGACGGCCTGTACGGCCCCTCCATCACGCTGCCGATCTCGCTCGGGCCGCTCGGCACCGGCACCGGCAACGCCACACTCTACGAAATCATCGTCTTCAGCGGCCTCAGCACGCAGTTCACCGGCACGCTCGACGGCCTCGCCGGCCCGGCCAGCGCCGGCAAGGGTTTTGTCGTGCCCAACCCCAAACCGCCACTGCAATTCAACGCCTGCCCGATCGGCTCGGTCAACTGCGTCATCCTGCCGACCGAAGTGCTGCCCTCCGGCAACCCGCTGCAGAATTTCGACGTCACGCAACGCAAGCGCCGGCATCTCGCCAGGAGTGTGGTGCTGCCGGGGGTCGCAACCCGTGATTTCTAAAGGCAAGCAAGAAGTTACTTTTTTTGAAAAAAAAGGCGCCCCGCCCGGGCTAACCAAAAAAACTTTTGGTTCGCCTCGCGCGGTGTTTGGAACGCATGCGGTCCAAACACCGGGCGAAGCCAACCAAACGTTTTTTGCTTCTTTTTTTCAAAAAAGAAGTGCTTGCTTTCTTCCTTTCCCCAAGGAGAGCGCCATGCCCCGCCCAAAAATATGGCTCTGCGCCGTCCTCGTTCTCGCCCTCGCGTCCTGCGCCAAGCCGCCGGCCTCGGCCTATGACACCGGCGCCGGCACCGCGACCACCGGCGCCGGGCTGAATGTCGGCGAAAACACCGCGGGCGAGAGCTGCACCAGCCAGGCCAGCACCGGCGCCGCGGATATTTATTGCGGCAGTTGGACGGAGCCGAGCGCGCATGTCGAATCCGGCGGCCCGGCCACTCAGGCCGATCTGGTCGCGCTCGCCACCACCAGCCCCTGGCGCGCGGCGCTTGAGGGCTCTTACGCCTGCGGCTCGCCCACGCCCGGCACGGTTCTGGACGGCGATCCGGCGGAAATTCTCACCTGCACCCAGCGTTTCGGCGGCTGGCCGCATGTCGCCATGGCGACCATCATCGACGGCAAGTCCTACTACGCGGACGGCGTGCCGGCGGCCCTGCCGCCGATGCAGCGCGCGCTCGGCGTGCTGGCCGGCACGATTTCCGCCAGCACCGCCGGCACCGCCGCGGTCGCCGGCTCCGACCAGGTTTTGGCCCAGCGCCTGGCCGCGCAGGCTTTCTCGTCTGGCGATATCGGCCACTACGAGGCGCTGATGGCGCTCGGCGCGGACGCCAACCAGGCCGAGGATTTCCCGTCCGCCGTCATCGCCTACCGCGCCGCCCTCGCCCTGCAGCAGAAGAAACTCGGCATCGACAACCCCGGCACGGTCGCGCCCGAGCTCGAACTCGCCCTGAACCTTTCGGATGCCGGCCAATACGCGGAGGCAGAATCCCTGTTCCAGCAGGCCGCCCAGCTGGCGCCGCAGGCGAGCGACCCGACCGCGCCGGCCAAGCTGCTGCACTATGAAGGGCTCGACGCGCTCAATCAGAACCATACGGCGCAGGCGCTGGAGGAGCTGCGCCAGGCCAACGCCGCCTACGCCGCGCTGCTGCCGGCCGGCCTGCTCACCGCCCGCCCCGCCGGTGCGGCGAATACCGCGCAATTCGGCACCGGCGAGTCCGCCGGCCTGTCCAGCGACCAGGCCAGCCTGAATTCCCCCGTGATCCAGACCGCTTTGCTCGGCGTGGTCGAGACCGACCGCTACGAGGCGATTGCGTTGCGCGCCGGCGGCCAAAATTCCGCCGCCGCCGCCGCCATCACCACCGCCGACGAAATCGCCGAGGCCAACGAGATCGCGCCGCCCATGCTCGGCGGCCGGTTGGACCGCACCAGCGCCTCGCTCGCCGCGGCACAGGGCCATAACGGCACCGCGATCAGCGATTTTTCCAGCGCCGCCGCCGATTTTTCCGAGGCCCTGCCCGGCTCCCGCCCGGTCGCGGAGACCGACCTGCTGGAAGCCGCGGTGCAGCAGAACGCCGGCGACACCGGCGACGCGCTGAACTCCTGCCGCGCCGGCATCAAGCTGTTGCGCGCCCTGCAAACCGGCTCGTCGCCGGCGCTGATCTCGCCCTGCCTCGACATTTTCGCCGCCTCCGCCGCCGCCGACGCCACGAATGCGCCAACCCTGCGTCAGGAAATGTTCGAGGCCGCCGAACTCGCGCAGGGCAGCGTGACCGCTCAGGAAATCGCCGAAGCCGCCGCCCGCCTCTCCACCTCCTCGTCGGACCCCAAGGTGGCCGCCGCGATCCGCGCCCAGCAGGACGATTCCGCCGCTCTGGCCGATCTCTACCACCAGCGCGACGACCTTACCCACCCCGTAGCCGGGCAGACCGTGACGGCCGCGCAGGTCAACGCGCTCGACCAGCAGATCAAGGCGAAAACCGCCGATTTGCAGCAGGCCGACCTGGCCGAGCAGGCCGCCGCGCCCAATTTCGGCCAGCTTGTCCAGCAGGTCGTCCCCGCCGCCGACGTAATGAAATATCTGCGCCCGGACGAGGCGTTTCTGGGCATCACCGCCGGCCCGGACCATACCTGGCTGTTTTTGCTGCATAAAGGCGACGTCCAGATCGCCCGCAGCGACACCAACGATGCCAGCATGACAAAACTCGTCGGCGCCGTGCGCGCCAGCATCGAGCCCAATGATGCGGGTTTACCGGCTTACGACATGGCGGACGCGGCAAAGATCTACGCCGGCACCGTCGGCCCTTTCGCCAGCATGTTGCCGGATATCCATGAACTGGTCGTCGCCCCCTCCGGTCCGCTGCTCGCGTTGCCGTTCTCGCTCCTGCCGGAGGGTGCCGCCAACGCCCACGACCTCGCGGCCACGCATTGGCTGGTGCGCGATACCACGCTCGCCTACGTCCCCGCCGCCGCGAATTTCGTGTCCCTGCGCAAAATCGAAGGCACCTCCGCTGCGCAAAAACCGTGGTTCGGTTTTGGCGACTTCCAGCCGGTCACGCTGGCGCAGGCGGAGGCCACCTACAACGCCGCCACCTGCCACGACAGCGCCGCCGAATTCGCCAACCTGCCCATCCTGCCCTACGCCGCGAAGGAACTGCAGGCCGCCGCCGCCGTGTTCAGCGCCGGCCCGCAAGACGAACTGCTCGCGCAAAATTTTACCGTCCCCAACGTCGAAAGCGCGGATCTCAAAAACTACCGCATCCTTCACTTCGCCACCCACGCGCTGCTGCCAACCGACCTGCCCTGCCAAAATTCTCCAGCCATCGTCACCTCGGCACCCCCTGGCGCCACGTCGGCGAACCAGGCTTTGCTGGATACCGCCGACGTCACCGGGTTAAAACTGGATGCCAACCTGGTGGTGCTCTCCGCCTGCAACACCGGCGGGGGCGCCGCGGGCGGCGAGGCGCTCTCCGGCCTCGCCCGCAGCTTCTTCTACGCCGGCGCCCGCGCCCTGCTGGTCACGCAATGGTCCGTCAATGACCAGGTCTCCGCCTACCTGGTGGCGGACACATTGGCGCGGGTCGCATCCGGCGCCGACGGCGGCGCCGCCGGCGCGCTGCGCGCCGCGCAACTCGCCCTGATCCAGGATGCCGGCCACGGCCTGCCGGACGCCATCGCCAACCCGTTCTACTGGGCCGCCTTCTCCGTGATCGGCGACGGCGGCGGCTCGGCAAATTCCCAGCTCTCCGCCCTGTCCGGAACCGCCGACACCGGTCTATAATCGTTCCATGGCTGAGTTTCTGGGGAAATACGAACTGCGCGCGGTTCTGGGAAAAGGCGCGATGGGCACCGTGTATGATGGCTTTGACCCGCTCATCGCCCGCCAGGTCGCGATCAAGACCGTCCGCCTGCCCGCCCCGGACGACCACGAAGCCCTGGAGGAACTCGCCCGCTTCCGCCGCGAAGCCCAGGCCGCCGGCCGGCTTTCGCACCCCAACATCGTCGGCGTCTTCGACTACGGCGAAACCCCGGATCTCGCCTACATCGTCATGGAATTCGTGGACGGCACGACGCTAAAACACCACACCGACAAGCATGAGCGCTTCGAACTGCCGGAAATCGTCCGCCTGATGACCGAACTGATGGCTGGATTACAGTACAGCCACGACCGCGGCGTCGTGCACCGCGACATCAAACCCGCCAACATCATGCTGACCAAGCGCGGCGAAGTGAAAATCGCCGATTTCGGCATCGCCCGCATCGAAAGCAGTTCCATGACGCAGGCCGGCACCATGCTCGGCACCCCCAGCTACATGTCCCCCGAACAGTTCATGGGCACCACGGTGGACGCCCGCACGGACCTCTATTCCAGCGGCGTGCTGCTCTACCAGCTCCTGACCGGCGAAAAGCCCTTTGAGGGCGGCCTGACCGCCATCATGCACAAGGTGCTGAATACCGAGCCCCCGCCGCCCTCGGCGCTCGCCGTCACCGTCTCCCCCGCCTTTGACGAGGTGGTGAAAAAGGCCATGGCCAAGCGGCCAGAAGACCGTTTCGCCTCTGCCGCCGAATTCGCCACCGCCGTCAAAGCCGCCTTCGAGGCCAAAACGCTCTCTCCCGCCGCCGCCAGCTTCGGCCTCGGGGCCACCGATTTCGGCGACGGCGACGCCACCTTGGTCGCCCCCAGCGCCCGCCCGGCCCCGCCGCCACGCCCGCCGCCCGTCACCACCCGGCAAGCGGCGCCGCCGGCGAAAAAAGGCCCAAACTTGGCGCTGTTCGGCGCCGCCGCCGCGGTCCTCGTGCTGCTGCTCGCCGCCGGCGGCTTTCTGCTCCTTGGCCACAAATCGCCCCCGCCCACCGTGCAAACCCCGGTGCAGCCGCATGTGCAGCCGCCGATGCAACCGCCGGTGCAGACGCCGGTTGTCAGCAGCCCGCCCGCCAAACCCATCGCGCCGCCCGCCCCCGTCACGCCGCCCCCCGCGCCGGCCATGACGACGGACGCGATGCAGGCGGCAATCTCAAAAACCCTCGGCAATCTCCCCTGCAGCCTGCTCTCCGCCGCGCTCACCAACGACAACGGCCACGCCGATGTCACCCTCACCGGCCTGATCGGCGATTCGGGCAGCGCCGCGCTCTCGCAAGCCGAAACCGCCTTGCCGCAAAATTTTACCCTCACCACCCAGGTGCAGACCATCAGCGGCCCGTATTGCAACGCGCTGGACGCCATCCGCCCCTACAACGCGCTGTTCGGCGGCGGCGACCTGAAACTCGCGCTTACCGGCGGCGACCGCGTGCTGCACAACAACCAGATCATCGGCATCGACGAAACCCTGCCCCCCGGCGCCAGCAACGTCCAAACCGACTATTTCCAAGGCGACGGCACCGTCTTCCACCCCGGCAACCCAACCGTTTCGCCCGGACAGTCCACCCTGTCGCAACAAATCGGCCGGGTCAGCGCCCCTTACGGCATGGACCTGCTGATCTCGGTCGCCTCAACCGCCCCCATCTTCCCTGCCGCCCGCCCGCAAGTCGAAAACGATTCCGACTACCTTCCCGCCCTGACCCAAGCCCTGCAAACCGCCTCGGCCAACGGCGCCGAAATCTACGTCGCCGCCGTCCCCGTCGCCACCGCGCCATGAAGGAGGAAGCAAGCAGTTACTTTTTTGAAAAAAAGTAACCAAAAAACTTTTGCTTCCCTTCGGGCGAAGCTCGCCCGCTACGGGCCAACCTCGCCCGAAGGGGAGTAAAGTTTTTTGCGCGCTTTTTTTCAAAAAAGCGCTGCTTGCTTCCTTTGTTCACCCAAACGGGTTGTTCGCCCGCCGAAAATCTCGCCAGCTCTCCAGCAGTGCGGCATCCAAAACCGCCCCGCGCGCGCACCAGCCCAAAACGATCCCGGCGGCGCGGCCATCACGGTCGGGCAGCGTATCAACAATCCCTTGCGCCATGACGAGATCATTGAGGCCGCCCAGCGC
>Ga0302157_10005549_pt1 | contig 13339 bp, 15 predicted proteins | sample I_Bog_N3_3_FD_193502 | JGI IMG/M metagenome (GOLD analysis project Ga0302157, IMG submission 193502) | Peat permafrost microbial communities from Stordalen Mire near Abisko, Sweden - I_Bog_N3_3 | ecosystem: Environmental > Terrestrial > Soil > Wetlands > Peat | place: Sweden: Abisko, Stordalen...
AGCCGTTGAACGGATTTCCAGAAGTTATGACTCACGACACGTGATTTTCCGGAGCCTTGATCGATCGAGGCCTGACCTTGGAATCACGATACAACTGGTTGTGTGGATAACGCGTTGAGCGTCTGTTCTGGCATTGCGAGCCAAAAAAGGTTCGCGTCCGCGACGCAACCGGAGCGTGAATCCGGTAAACGACGAACCCGCGGTCTGGACGCCCGTGCGCCAAAATCCCGGTGGCGGCGTTCTCGGCGGCTCGGTCGGGCGCGGCGGCCGTCATTGCGGAGTTATAAAAATTTCTGCATTAACGTTTTCTTCAAAACAATATTATTCTATCGAATGAATCCCCGATGTTCACACATTGATATGCATCGCTAGAGTATACGTTAACACGTGGAAGGCAATATCTCGGTATTGTGAGATAACCTTTTCAGGATTCGAGCCACAATGGATCTCTCCTGGTGGGCGTTTTCAACTCCGCCCGCGCACCTTTTGTATTTACCTTTGGAAAGAACATGAACAATCGTCTTGGTGGCAGCCTATTGTGCGCGCTATTCGCCTCGATTTCGTTTGGGGCCGCCGACACGCGCGCGGCCGGATTGTCGTTGGGCAGCTCCAATGTTGCGAAAAGCGAAAAGCTGTTGGCTTCGCCGGCCGCGGTTTCGCGGGCGGCCTTGAAGGAAATCGGCGAAGCTTCGGATTCGCTTCGGATCTGGCTCGATGAAGTCCTGGCGGCGGCGGGCGCGCTCACGTTGGCGGCGATGGCGGTTCTGACTTTTCGGCGAAAACGGAGAGTGCGGAACCACCGACTGCAGACGCTTTATGAACTCCCTGAAATGCCAACGGCGCCAGGTGAGAGGCGGACGCCTCGACGTCTGCCAACCAATCCCTATCTCGATTCCGACGGGCCAGCGGCAATCAGCCGCCAGATCGAAAACGCCGCCGAAGCGAGCCTGGAGTTCGGCCGCGTGCTCGGTCTAATTTATTTCGACCTGGGCGCGCCGCCGAAGGGCGATTCCCCTGACGAAGCGCGCGATGGGGACGCCGACCATCGTGAGCTGTTGGCTAAATTGAAGCTGGCCTTGCGATCGACCGACCACGTAGCCCTTCTCTCGGATCACGAAATCGTCGCCTGCATCGCGCTGTTGCCGGGTAGGACCGAACTGGTCGGCATCGCCGAGCGCTTGCGCAAGATCGGTCAGTCCTCCACCCGCTTCGCACGCGCCTTCGCGCCCGATGCCGGGTTGGCGATCTATCCGGTTTGCGGTTATCGCGGCGAAGACCTCATCGATCATGCCCGGGCGGATTTTCACTCGCGCAAGCCGCCCGTCACGGCGTTTTTGCTGCTCAGTGGCCCGATACTGGAGGACGTGTCTTACCCGAAGGCCTGAGCGCTCTCGGGCTCACGCGCCCTGGATCATCGAGCGATCCGAGGCGACGATCTGTTCGATGAAGCGGGTGAAAGTGAGGACTTTCGCCGGCAAACTCTCGTAGGGCGGATAAAGGGCGGTGAGCCATATCTCTGGCGGCTCCCAGGCGGCGAGGACCGGCGCCAGGGCGCCGCTTTCGATCCGTCCGGCGACCAGAAAGCGCGGCAGCAACGCCACACCTTCCCCCAGAACGCACAGTTCACGCAAAGTGTCGCCATTGTCGCATTCAATCGGCAGGCGCACATGCGTCGTGCGTTCTTCGCCCGTCGTTCTGTGGCGAAGCCGCCACTCGGCTCCGCCGGCGAAATGCGAATAGCCCAGGCAGGAATGCTTGGCGAGGTCGTCGGGTGATTTGGGCGCGCCACTCCGGGCGAGATAGGTGGGCGAGGCGACGAGCACGCGCGGCACGACGCAGATCTTGCGCCAAATCGTCGATTTATCCGTAGGCGGCCCGGAAATGCGCAGCGCCATGTCGTATTCCGCGCCGAGGATGTCGACGAACTGGTCGGTGAGGTTCAGCTTCAGATCGACGTGGGGATAAAGCAGCCGAAACTGCGCGATGGCGCTCGGCAGGAATCGCATGCCCAGTGACAGCGGCGCGCTGATCCGCAACAGACCCTTGAGGACATCCTGGCTCAGGCGGACAGACTCGTTGGCGCGGTCGATTTCGGCGACGATTCGGCGCATGCTCTCGGCATAGGTCTGGCCCGCCACCGTCAGCGAAACCCGCCGCGTCGTGCGCAGCAGCAATTGCACGCCGAGTTCAGCCTCCAGTTCGGCGACATAGCGGGTGGTGAGACTCGCCGACAGTTTTTCGGCGCGGGCGGCGGCGGCGAAGCTCTGCCGATCGGCCACTTGGAGAAACACCCGGATGCGTTCGATTTGGCCGGTCATCGACCGAGTATTGTTGCAATCTATGCAATGATCAATGTCGAAAATGCCGTCTGGCGCAATTCTGTATGCGGCTTATCTTCCTGTTCAACAAGCGGCGGCCGACGCCGCCTCGGAAAAGGACTCCAGCCGTGACGAAACTCGATCAGATCAAGGGCCTGCACCACGTCACTTCGATGGCCGCGGATGCATCCACCAACAACGCCTTCTTCACCGGCGCGCTCGGCCTGCGTCGAGTGAAGAAGACCGTGAATTTCGACGAGCCCAGCGTCTATCACCTCTATTACGGCGACGCCCAGGGCGCGCCGGGCTCTGTCATGACCTACTTCCCGTTTCCTCATATCGCGCAGGGCCGTCCTGGCACGGGGGAAGTCGGCGAGATCGTATTTTCCGCGCCGGCGGGTTCGCTGCCGTTCTGGACCAAGCGCTTCACCGATCTTGGCGTCAGCGGGTTGAAGGCGGACGAGGCGTTTGGCGAGAAGCGTCTGCATTTCGCCGGCCCCGACGGCGACGGTTTCGCGCTGGTCGAGGTCAAGGACGACGCTCGGGCGCCCTGGACTCACGGCGGCGTCGACGAGGCGCTGGCCCTTCGCGGCTTCCATTCGGCGTCGATGCGCTTGCGCGACGACGGGGCGACCGAGGAATTGTTGAAGTTCATGGGCTATGAGGCCGTGGGCGCCGAAGAGGGCGTCAAGCGCTTCGGCATGCCCGGCGGCAACGGCGCCGATTTCATCGACGTCGAAACCATGCCCAACATCGCGCGCAGCCGGCTCGGCGCCGGGTCGGTGCATCACATCGCTTTCGCGGTGGAAAATCGGGCGAAGCAGCTCGAGGTGCGCAAGGCCCTGATGGACACCGGCTATCAGGTCACCCCGGTCATCGACCGCAATTATTTCTGGGCGATCTATTTCCGCACCCCCGGCGGCGTGCTGTTCGAGATCGCCACCAACGAACCCGGCTTCGACGTCGACGAGGACACCGGCCATCTCGGTCAGGCGCTGAAGCTCCCCGAGCAGCACGAGCATCTGCGCGCGACGCTCGAACATACCCTGACGCCCATCGTCTGAAGGAGCCGAAACGTGAGCTATGTCTTCAAGGAAAAGAAGGCGGCGCGAATAGGCGCGCCGCTGATCTTCACATTGCACGGCACGGGCGGAGACGAGAACCAGCTGTTCGGCTTCGCCGAAAAGCTGCTGCCGGAAGCGGCGATCGTCGCGCCGCGCGGCGACGTCTCCGAGCACGGCGCGCTGCGCTTCTTCCGCCGCAAGGCCGAGGGGGTCTACGACTTCGCCGATCTGGCCGCTCGCTCCGACACGATGGCGGAATTCGTGCGGTCGCACAGGGACGTGGCGCATCCGGGCCAGACGATCGGCCTCGGCTATTCCAACGGCGCCAACATCCTGGCCGCGGTCGCGCTGGCGAACCCCGACCTGTTCGACGAACTCGTCCTGATGCACCCGCTGGTGTCCTGGACGCCGCCGGACGACCCGCGTCTGGCGCGGCTGAAAGTGCTGATAACAGCCGGCCGCGGCGACCCGATCTGTCCGCCGGAGCTTACCAACGCGCTGGCGGAGTTCCTGAAGCGGCAGGGAACTGCGGTGACCCTCGCTTGGCACGACGGCGGGCATGAAGTGCGGCCGAGCGAGGAGGCGGTGATCGCGGGGTTTTTGGCCGGGCAGGGGGCGCCAGGTTGAATGCCGGGAATGTGATGGCCGACCCGTTTCGTACGGTCCGCTATGGCGCCGTGTCGCGGCGCCGAAAAACGGATTTCATCATCGGCGCCTTGCCTTCCCCCTGCGGGCGCGAAAAAATCCGAGCCCGGGCCGGGCTCGGAAACGATGATTTCGGGTGGCGCTCACTCGGGCTGCATCAGCGCCGTCCCCGGATAGTAACCCGCCTGTATCGGCGAAGTGGAGGCGGGGAAACCGATCGCCAGCACGCCGCTCTTGTCGGCGTCGTTGGTCCCCCCCGGCGTCACAGTGACCTTGGTCCCGCCCGCTCCCTCGGTGAAAGCGACCACATAGGGCTTCCCCGGGGCGAGACCACTGATCAGATGCCGGGTGACCGCGTTAGGGACCAAGTAACTGAATGCGCTCACGGCTCCCGGGTTGAGGGCGAACATGATCGCGGTGGTCCCGACGACGGCGCCTTGAAAGGCCGGGCCGCTCGTGCTGTTCACGACCGTGGCCGGCGTGACGCTGACGCCCTTGTCCGATCCCTGCAACACGGTCAGGAAGTTCGTCGCCAACGGCATAGCCGGGTCGGAAATCAGCAGCCGATCGGTCGCCGGGTCCAGTTGCGCGACGAGATCGAACTCCTGCGAGGGATTGGTTTTCCAGAAATGCTGTTCGGCGAGCGCGGCGTTCGCTGGCAGCAGCGATTGCAGCGTCAGTTGCTGATTACCGGAGACCGAAATCGCGGTTTTGCCGGCGATGCTGGGCGCGCCGACCAAGGCGAAGTTCTGATAACGGAACCGGCCGGTCGTTTTCGTCGCCACGCGATCGTAGATCACGACCGCGTCGGGGTCGACCCAGGCGATGGATCGGATCGCCTTGGTGATGTCGGTCGCGGCGTCGGCTGCGGTCCAATAGTCCGGCAAGTTATAGAGATTTGTCGCGTCGACGGTCGCCACCGCGTGATTGTCGTCGACCGAAAGCCATAGCGACGGATCGCCGGCGTTGCCGCCATTGTTCCATTGGCCGCCGTAGAGCACCTGGGATTCCCAGAGGAAATTGGGGCCGGCGTCGGCGGGCGTCCGATTCTTGATCGACAACGTGTTGTGATAGAGCGGCGAATAGCTCTTGCCGTCGTCGGCATAGCCCGACCATTCCTTGGTCAACCAGTGGCCTTTGCGGAAATACTCGAATTCACCACAATCGCCGGAGATGTGGTTGATCGTCTCCCAGCTGCAGCGGAACGTGAACCACGACTGCTGCGGCGTCCAATCGCTGCGGGCGAGAATTCGGCCGATCCCCGATTGGAGGAACGGTTTGGGCAGACTGGGACGTGGATCGACCGGCGCCTGGACGGCGGGATCGAAGGTCAGGAAGTAGAACAGGGACTCGCTGACGTCGGCGTTGCCCCAGATGTTGGCGGCGCGGCTGACCGGGCCCGTGGAACCGTTAGGGCCGCCCTGGTTGGCGTTTTGCATCAGCCAGAGTTCTCGTTTATATCTCTCCGTGTCGTGGCCATAGTCCCAGAACGCCATCGGGCCCCAGAACATCGCGTTGTCATAGAGCCAATAGCGCAGTATATCGCCATAATTGGCCTGGCCGTAAATCGGGCCCAGATAGGTCGCGCCCGCCGGGACGAACGGCTGCGGCGTGATTTCGCCGAGCGCCCCTGATATCGCCTGATCCCAAAAGGCGTCGGAAATGAAGCCCACCTGCGGCCCATAGGCGCTCGTGTCGGCGTAGCCGGCGGAATTTACTGCGAGCAGCGTCTGATACAGATACCCCAGGGACTCGCCGTAGAGCGAGCCCTCGACCGGCAGGCCTCCCGCCGCCTTGCCGAGCGAGCGGTTGGCCGTCGTGACGCCGAGCGCCTTGCGCACTTCGGCCGCGTCGCCAAAGATCGCATAGGCCTGATACAGCCAGGCGCCGAGCGCATTTTTCACCAGCCCCTGCAAGCCGCCGCCGGTATCGTCGAGCGGATCGAACGACATCGAATAGACCGTCAGGTTGCGCATGTGCGCGAGGAAGTAATTGTTCGCGGCGTAGCGGAACTGCATCTGCGCGCGCTGTTGGTCGATCGCGGTTTGCAACGGGCTCGAGCCCACGAGTTGCAGATCGTTGACGACGCCGATCGGCTGCGGATGCTCCTCGCCGGTCGTGCTGGCATTGAGGATTTCATGGCCCCAATTCATGAAGACGCCGTGGATCGTCGCTTTGTCCGCGGCGCTCAGCGAGGCATAGATCCAGTCGACGGTCAGGCCCCAGCCCTCGCCCCAGGACGACGCGCGGTTGTAGGTCGCCATGCCGGCCCAGGCGAAAGGATGCGTATCGGAGGTGTCGTCGCCGTGCAAAACCGCCCAATAGGCCTGATTCATCGCCCACATCAGCAGCGTGCGCGCATGGCTCGCCCAGGTCGACCTGTTCGCGACCACCGGATCGGCGAGCGACATGAAGGCGAACATTTCTGCGTAGGCCTCGGTTGGCATGCCCTCGTAGCTGTTGCTGCCCTTGTCGTTCCAGCCGGAATCGGGAACGCCCGTCGTCCAGTTCCAGTGGGCGTTGGCGGTGGCCAACCCGGCCTGCGCCGCGGCGAGCAGGCCCTGGCGCCACATCGGGTTGGACGTCGCAGTCCAACTGGAAATCCGCGGCAGGTCGCTTTGGGTGATCCAAAGCCGAGGATGGCTCGTCAGCGGCGCGCCGTCGGCCGCCGTCGTGGCGGCTCCCGCAACGAGGATTACGCCTGACAAATTTCTGAGCAGCGAGGAAAGGATAGACATGAAGGCGCCCCAGGACGACTTGCGCATGCCGCAGAGGAATCGGCTCCCGGCGCTGGTCGTGACAAGAGAACTTACAGCACGCATTACGCGAATTGTCGATAATTTTGGTTGTGATAAAAATGCGAATTCGAATTTCGTCGAGTGCGCGTTAACAATTCGGGTAAGCAGCGCAGACAAGTTTTGGCATTGCCCTTGGCCTCCGGCGACGCTGCACTCGCGCGCCGCGTTTCGCCATGACGCTGCGCAACCTGCTTTGATGCGCTTCGCACGGTCTGTCGCGCTGGCGAACGTTGCGTGAGCGCCGCGGACGCTTCCATCGGCGCCAAGCTTCGCGCAAAAGCCTCATCCCGGCGGCGAGGACGCTTGCATTCAGTGCGTCCAGTGCCTGCGTCGCGCCTCGGCCAGCGCCACTATCGCCTTGGCGCGGGTCAGAGACTTGCGCGCCCATTCTTCCTGGCCAAAAACCTCGACGCCTGTGTCGTTCGGAACCTCGACGCTGATGGGCAAGTGCGCGGGCAGGGCGGCGAACAGGCCGACGAGGTCGATGCCGCCGTCGCCGGGCAGCCAGCGCTTGTGACGCGCGGCGTGGATCAGGCCCTCGGTCGTCGTCGGGGCCGCGACCGGCGCGTCGCAGATCTGCGCGTAGCCCAGGCGAGCGTGCGAAATGGCGGCGATATCGGCGAGCGAGCCGCCGGAGCGGGCGAAGTGCAGCGCGTCGACCAACACGCGGCCATTGCCCTCTCCCGCGCGCTTGACGACGCGCACCGCGGTCTTGGCGTCAGGGACTCGCGTCCAAGGCATAAATTGGAGATTGACGGTCAAGCCGTAAGGCGCAGCCGCCGCGGCAAAGGCGGCAAAAGAATCGACCAGCCGACCCTCGTCCGGATCGTCGCCGGCGACCAGCACCGCCTTGGCGCCAAGCGCCGCGCAGCATTCGAGGAACGGCCCGACGCTCTCCACCTCAAACCCCGCGCCGAGACGGACGATCTCGACGTCGAACGCTCCGACGCCAGTTTCCTGCAGCGCGCGCCTCGTCTCGGCGATTAGAGCCGCGTCCTCGATCAGCGGAGCGAACGCGCCGCCAGGTGCGGCGTCGAAGATGCGCAGGCCGAGCGCGTCATAACCGAGCTTGCTGGCGAGCCGCACGGCTTGGGGTGGCGAAAGCGAAGCCGCCGTCAGATAGGCAAGCGAGAACAGGCGCGACATGTTCGCCTCACGACAACGGCGAGAAGGCGGCGGGCAGGCCGATCTTCGAGCGCATGTCCCCGGTCAGCCAGTCCGGGCCGCCCTTCGGCTGCCAGGCGCCGGCGGCGACCCAGTCGCCGCGCGCTTTCGCCCGCACCTCGAGGCTGGCGCAGGGCCATAATTGGGTGATATGCGGCGCGCCGTCGAGCGCGTATCTGATCAGGCTCAGGGGCGAAGATTGCGAACGCCGGGGCATCGCGGCTTCCCAGGCCGCGATGGTCGGGTTCAAGCCGCTGTGCTTCAGTTTGTAGGTACGGATCTCGTAGACCTTGCCGTGCGAACCCGCGACCGGCGGCGGCGCCCAGGGGAACGGCGCGTAGGTTTCGAAGCGCATCTCCTTGATCGCCGCGCCGGCGCCGAGCGGGTTGGACTTGGCAAATAATTTTTGCCGCTCGGCCTGAAGCGTCGCGTCGTGTGCGAATTCGGCGAGCGTCAGGTTCTGGTTGAGTTCGCCGATCTCCGTCGTCCAACAGCTCCCCAGCCGCCCGTCTTCGCGCGCCTTCACGCCCGCGAGCGCGGCGCCGGCGCCGACGAGCTTCACGTCGAGGGTGAGCATTTCATAACGCATGGCTGGGTTCCTCAATTCGCGTCGGGGCGCCGGCGAGATCGTGCGCGGCGATATAGGCGAAGGTCAACGCCGGTCCAAACGCGCCCGAGAGCATGTTGAACAATGTCGTTTTCCCCGCGCCGTTGGGGTCGATGATGCTGTGCAGTACGTAGGGCTTTACGCTGAGATCGATTCCTCGCGCGGTGATCAGCGAGCCGAAACTCTTGGAGAGCCTGCGCGTCTCGAGGATCGGCGCGTTCGGGTCCATGTGGGCGCTCGCGGCTTCACAGGGACGGATGTTCGCCGGTCGCGGCAGAATTGTATCGAGCGTAAGTGTCCAGCGCTACGGCCTCAACAGGCCATTCTATAAGTACAGAGCTTTCCCGATTCCCAAATCATCGGGAAAATGATGCCAGTCTCGCGCGAGCCTTTGGCCAACGGCAAGTTCGGCCTGTTCGTGCATCTGCTCGACCGCTACAAGCCCCGCGTGATCGGGGTGCTGTGCAACGGCCGGCGCCTCACCAACGAATCCTATTCCTATCACGACGTCCGCGCGGCGCTGATCCGCGCCTGCGAGGGGAGTGAGGAAACCGCGTTGTGGCTGATCGCCGACGCAGTGGCGCTGGCCAAATATGGATTCGGCTATGCCAAGCCGTCGCCCGCGCCCGTCGCGCCGCTGGTCAGCAAGGGCTATCTGATCAAGGGCGAAACCCTCGCCGATCACGCGGCCAAGGCCGGCATCGACGCCAAGGGTCTGTTTCAAATCTTCGCCGCCTACAACAGGAACGCCGTGCGCGGAAACGACCCCGCCTTCGGCCGTGGAACGACCGCATTCAATCGCAACCTCGCCGATCCAGAACACCAGCCGAACCCCTGCGTGGCGCCGCTGATCGAAGGGCCTTAGGAGAATCGCAGAAATAACTGCTCCATTTCCGTCATGGCCGGGCTTGTCCCGGCCATCCACGTCGTGGATCATCAATACTTTAGTGTATTACCGTAACCTGATCCAGCGCCGTGGCGAATTCTATGTAAACCATCCGATTTACTTAAACTGAACAACGTGGACGGCCGGGACAAGCCCGGCCATGACGAAGCCGACCGATTCATTTATTCTTGAGCGTCTCCTTACTACGCAGTCAAAGTCGTGATGGGCGACCTCGGCACGTTCGTTGGCATTTGCACCAAGCCGACCGGCGAAGTTTTTCGCAACGATGGCTCGGTGATCGAGGGGCTGTACGCGGCCGGCAACGATCGGCAGAACGTCATCGGCGACAATTGTCCGGGCGCGGGCGTAACGCACGGGGCGAACATGGCGTTTGGTTTTGTGACCGGGAATAGGTTGGCCGACACGGCGGGGCGGGGGGAAGCGCCGCCATCGTCTTGAGGCGCGCCTAAATCTACGCCCGCCACTTGGCCGGCTCGTCCTCGAACACGATCTGATCCACGAATTTTTCCGCCCGAGCCCGTTGCGCGTCCGTCCGCACCGTCCACGTCACCACCGGCAGGCGCCCGATCCCGCGAAACAGCTGCGGGATCGCGTGGGGCAGGTCCTCGACATACCAGGACAGGAAGTCCGGGCGGGTGCGGTCGAAATGCAGCCAGGCGCCAGCGCTCAGCTTTTGCTCCATCGACATCTCGGCGAAATAGGGGTCGTCGTAGCTGGCCTCCGCGACGATGCCGAGCGGCCGTGCCGTACCCGTGGCGCGCAGACGGGCGATGATTTCCGGGTCGAAGCTCTTGAACGCCAGCGGCCCATTGTAGCTCGCCGACAGCGCCAGGACGCGCTCGGCGAGGCGGAAATCGCCGTCGAAGTGGCTCTTGATCTCGCAAATCAGCGGAACGGCGCCGCCGACGGCCGAGAGAAATTCGGCGAACGAAGGTATCGTCTCGTCGGCGCCGCGCAATCTCGTCGCGGCGATCTCCTCGGCGCGCCGCGCCGCGACCGCGCCGACTGCCTCGGTCAGCCGTTCCAGCGTCGCATCGTGGAAGACGAACGCCTCGCCGTCGGCGGAGAGTTGCACGTCGCATTCGATGGCGAAGCCGCGCTCGATCGCCGCCCGCGCCGCGGCGCGGCTGTTCTCGATCCGGCCGAGGCTGGCGTCATGCAGGCCGCGATGGGCGATCGGGCGCGCGGTCAGCCAGGCGGGAGCGCTCAATACTCGATCTCGAACAGGCCTTCGACTTCGCAGATCGCGTTCAGCGGCAGATAGGCGACGCCGATGGTGGTGCGGGCGTGGCGGCCGTTATGGTCGAAAACCTCGGCCATGAGGTTGGACGCGCCGTTCATCGCCTGCGCCAAAGGCTCGAATTCGCCGTCGACAGCGAAGAAGCCGCCCAGGCGGACGACGCGTGAGATCCGGTCGAGATTGCCGAGTTCTGCGAGCAATTGCGCGAGCACGTTGATCGCCGCCAGCCGCGCGGCTTCCCGCGCAGGCTCGACCGGCGATTTCGCGTTCAATTTACCAACGTGGGCGGTATGCAGCTTGCCGTCCGGCCCCAACGGCAATTGCCCTGAGACGAACACGAGGTTTTCGGAGCGGACGACGGGAACGTAATTGGCGACCGGCAGCGCCGGGCGGGGCAGGGTAATGCCTAAGGCTTCCAGACGCTTGGCGATTTCACTCATGAGGGATCCCTCCGGGCCGAGAGCGCCCTTTAGCAGGAGCGCGCGCCGGAATCGAGCCGGACGCTTTTACCGTGTCGCGCAAAGAAGGCATGAGGCTGCCGCTTGTTTTTGCTGAGGCCAAGCCTTAGGTTCAACGCAACAGATGCGCTTGGCCGGCGACGCCGCAGGCGGGAGCGTGTCTAGGGTTCAAGGTGACGGCCATGGGTAGCTTCAGCATTTGGCATTGGATGCTCTTCGGCGCGGTGGCGCTGCTGCTGTTCGGCGGCAAGGGCAAGATCTCCGACATCATGGGCGACGTCGCCAAAGGGATAAAGTCCTTCAAGAAGGGCATGGCGGACGAAACCGACGAGGACAAGACGGCGGCGACCGCGCGTTCGATCGAGAGCCGCCCGGCAAGCCCGGTCGATGCCAAGGACCGCGAGAAGGTCGGCTGAGACCCAGGCGAAACTTGTCCCACGGGCGCGAGCTTAGGCTTTAGGTCGTGGGTGAAGTCTTGCCCGTTCAGTTGCATGCCCCATGTTTGATTTCGATATCGGCAAACTGATGGTCTTCGCCATCGTCGCTCTGGCGGTGATTCCACCGAAGGATTTGCCGCGCGTTCTGCGCACGGTGGGCAAATATGTCGGCCAGATGCGGCGCATGGCGTCCGAGTTTCAGGGACAGTTCATGGACGCCATCAAGGAGGCCGACGTCGAGAGCGTGAAGAAGGAAATCGAATCGATTGGCGCGTCCGCCAAGATCGATTCGTCCTTTGACCCCGCCATGGCGATGCGAGATGAAATCACGCGGGCCTCAACGCCCGCCGCGCCCTTGGTGGCTGCGGCGAGCGAGGCCGTGACCGCGGAAGCGCGCGACCCGTTCCTGTCCGAAATCGTAGCCACTCCCTTGAAGGCGCCGGAGCCCGAAGCGGTCGTGAAGGTCGCCGCGAGGCCAGAACCTGCCCAGCCGGCCAGCGCGAATGAGAGCCACGCGCCGAGTCCCGCGCAATGACGGACGCCGATATCGAGGCCTCCAAGGCCCCGTTGATGGACCACCTGATCGAGTTGCGTGAGCGGCTGATTCGCGCGCTCTATGCGTTTTTCGCGGCGTTTCTGGTCTGTTTCTACTTCTCGCGCTCGATCTACAACGTCCTGACCTACCCCTACGTTCACGTGGTCGGGGCGGAAAAGGCGACGCTGATCGCGACCCATTTCCTCGAGCAGTTCTATACCAACGTCAAACTGTCGATGTTCGGCGCCGGCGTCATCGCCTTTCCGGTGATCGCGACGCAGATCTACCGTTTCGTCGCGCCGGGGCTGTACAGGCACGAGAAGCAGGCGTTTCTGCCCTATCTGATCGCGACGCCGGTGTTCTTCGTCGGCGGCGGGCTACTGGTCTATTTCGGCGTCATGCCGCTGCTGATCCGGTTCTCGGTTTCGCTGCAGCAGGTCAACGTGCCGGGCGAGGCGACGATCGAACTGCTGCCCAAGGTCGGCGAATATCTGTCGCTGATCATGACGCTGATCTTCGCCTTCGGTATTGCGTTTCAGCTGCCCGTCATTCTCACGCTGCTGGGTCAGGTCGGAATCATCGATTCGGCCTATCTGACCAAGATGCGCCGCTATGCGATCGTCGCCGTCGTCGGCATCTCCGCGATCCTGACGCCACCGGACTTGATCAGCATGTGCTCGCTGGCTGTGCCGATGCTGCTGCTCTACGAGGGCGCCGTCCTCGCTGTGAAGATGATCGAGAGGCGTCGCAAGGCGGCCGAAGCGGCGGCGGCACTCAGGGACTAGCCAGAATTATTTTCCATTCCCTGAGGCTATCGAAGGGCGTCTGTGGTTTGGGAGGAAAATGCCTGTGCGCGGCGGGTTGGCGCAGAGATCCAGTCCACAATGGGTTTGGCATATCTGAAATTCTCCGCAAAGTTGTTCCTGATTTAAGGAAATTATGATACCTTAAACATTCTGTTTGCACCGAACTCTTATTTCGCCCGTGCGCTGGCGCGGAAAAGCGGGTTCGTCTTCACGCTGGAGCAACCTTTCCCGGCGGTGGGTCCGCCGCCGCGGCCACCTCTAGGGGCCAAAAGTTCGGAGAAAATCGAATCGGGCCTCGCAGACTTGCAAGTTCTTGAAATCGCTCAAACCCGCCAACGGAATCCAAAGGAATCCTTGGAA
>Ga0302157_10005556_pt1 | contig 13325 bp, 10 predicted proteins | sample I_Bog_N3_3_FD_193502 | JGI IMG/M metagenome (GOLD analysis project Ga0302157, IMG submission 193502) | Peat permafrost microbial communities from Stordalen Mire near Abisko, Sweden - I_Bog_N3_3 | ecosystem: Environmental > Terrestrial > Soil > Wetlands > Peat | place: Sweden: Abisko, Stordalen...
CCGAGGCGCCGGCCTCGGCGCCCGTCTATACCCCGCGACAGCAAACCCCCGTCCGGCGCGGCGCGATCCGCACCTTGGCGCAGATCACCCAGCGCCTGCGCACGGTCCTGCGCCGCAAGGGCCGCTCGCGCGAGGACGCCGAGGATCTGGTGCAGGACGCCCTGCTCAAATACGCACTCCACAGGGGCGAAGAGCCAGTGCGCGACGCGGAAGCCTTCATCGCCCGCACCGCCTTCAACCAGGCCATCGACGAGGCGCGCCGAGCGCGGCGCTCGCCGTTTTCGCCCAAACCGGTCGAGACCTTCGACCTGATCGACCCCACGCCCTCGCCCGACGACCAAGCCATCGCGCGCGCCGGCCTCGCCCGCCTGGAAGCAGGGCTGGCGGCGATGAACGCCAAGACCCGAGACATCGTCCTGGCCCAGCGGCTGGACGCAATGAGTTACGCCGAGATCGCCAAACAGCAGGGCCTGTCCATCAGCGCGGTGGAAAAACGCCTGGCGCGCGGCATTCTGTTTCTGCAGGACTGGATGGAGGGCTGGTGAGTCGTTCGGATCGCGAGATTTCCCTGGCCGAGATCGACGCCCGCGCGCGGTCGAGCGAGTGGCTAGCCGCGCTGCGGCGCCCCGAGCGCACGCCCGAGGTCGAGGCGGCGTTTCGCGCCTGGCTTTCGGCTCATTCGGCCAACCGCAAGGCGTTCGACGACGCCACGCGCATCTGGGAGCGGCTGGGACCGGCCGGCCATGCGCTGCGCGCCCGTGATCGCCGTCGCCAGACCGTCCAGCGCGTGGCCCTGACCGCGGCGGCCTGTCTGGTGGTCGTCGTCGGCGTCGGCGCGGGCGTTTTTAGCCAATCGGGCAAACGTCGCAAGCTGTCGGCGGCCTAGCCGCCCTGTCGAAAGCTTTTGCGGTTCTGGCCCATCTCCCCTACATGGCCCCTCTCGTCGGAGACGCTTTGCAATGACTGTCAACGCCGAAGGCGCAATCTTGACGCCCAAGCGCCATTATCTCGATTTCGAGCAGCCCATCGCCGATCTGGAATCCAAGATCGATGAACTGTCCGAACTGCTGCAGACGGCGGGCTCGGGCGAGGTAGGCGCGGAGATCGAGGCGTTGCACGCCAAGCTGGCCGAGATTCGCCTGCACGCCTATCAGCGCCTGAACGCCTGGCAGGAGACCGAAGTCGCCCGCCATCCCCAGCGCCCGCACTTCGTCGACTACTTGGCCGGACTCATCGACGAGTTCGTCGAGCTGCGCGGCGACCGCAAGTTCGCCGACGATCAGGCCATCGTTGGGGGCCTCGGCCGTTTTCGCGGAGCGCCCGTGGTGGTCATGGGCCATGAGAAGGGCCACGACACCCCGTCCCGCGTGGCGCACAATTTCGGCATGGCCCGGCCGGAGGGCTATCGCAAGGCCGTGCGCCTGATGGATTTGGCCGAGCGGTTCAATCTGCCGGTGCTGACCTTCGTGGACACGCCCGGCGCCTTTCCCGGCATCGACGCCGAAGAGCGCGGCCAGTCCGAGGCCATCGCCCGCTCCACCGAGCGGGGCCTGACGCTGGGCACGCCCATGATCGCCACCATCACCGGTGAAGGCGGTTCTGGCGGCGCCATCGCCCTGGCCGGCGCCAACCGCGTGCTGATGCTGCAGCACTCCATCTATTCGGTGATCTCCCCGGAAGGCTGCGCGTCCATCCTGTGGCGCGACGGCGCCAAGGCCAAGGACGCGGCCGCCGCCATGAAGATTACCGCGCCGGATCTTCTGAAACTGAAGATCATCGACCGCATCGTGCCCGAGCCGCCCGGCGGCGCCCATTCCGACCCGCAGGCCGCCATTGCCGCGGTCGGCGACGCCTTGGACGCGGAGCTGAAGGCGCTGATGGCGCTCGGCCCCGACCAGCTGCGCAAGCAGCGGGCCGATCGGTTCTACGCCATCGGACGCGGATTGAAGGGCTGACCCATGACCAAGCCGCCCAAAACCGCACCGGCGCCCAAGGCCGCCCCTCAGCCCGCTATCCCGCCGGCCGCCGCCAAGACCATTCCGCCCGCGCCCCCGCCGCCCCGCAACCGCGGCGGCTGGCTGTCCAAGATCGCCCCGGGCGTGGCGCGCATGTTCGCCAAGCGCTCCACCGGACCGGACGGTCTTTGGGTCAAGGTCCCCGATACCGGCGAGATGCTGTACCGGCCCGACCTGGACGCCGCATTCTGGGTGGCGCCGTCCGGCCGTCACCTGCGCATAGGCCCTACCCTGCGCTTCGGCTTCACCTTCGACGACGGGGCCTACCAAACCCTGCCCACGCCCAAGGTCGCCGACGATCCGCTGAACTTCCGCGACGACAAGGCCTATACCGAGCGCCTAGCCGCCGCCCGCAAGGCGACTCACGAGTCCGACGCCATGGCCATCGCCGTGGGCCGCATCGGCGGCACAAGTTCAGTGGTGCTGGTGCAGGACTTCGCCTTCATGGGCGGATCGCTGGGCATGGCGGCGGGCGAGGCCTTCATCGCCGCCGCCGAGGCGGCCGTGGCCCGCGGCGCGCCCTTGGTGGTGTTCACCGCCGCGGGCGGCGCGCGTATGCAGGAGGGCGCCCTGTCGCTGATGCAAATGGCCCGCACCACCCTAGCGATCCAGTCGCTGAAGCAGGCGCATCTGCCCTATATCGTGGTGCTGACCGACCCGACGACCGGGGGTGTGACCGCCTCCTACGCCATGCTCGGCGACGTCCACCTGGCCGAGCCCGGCGCCCTGATCGGATTCGCCGGCGCGCGGGTCATCGAGCAGACGATTCGCCAAACCCTGCCGCCGGGATTCCAGCGCTCGGAGTTCCTGTTGGAAAAGGGGATGATCGACCGGGTTGTCCACCGCAAGGAATTGCGCCAAACGCTAGGCTCGATTCTCGGCACCCTGATGATGGGCCGCTCGCGCGCCGCCTAACGCGCGCCACGCCCGAACGAAACAAAGGCTCGTAGTCAATGTCCGACAAACCGTCCGATCCGCTCGATCTGGAAGCCGTCCGGCGCCTGGCCGCCGTGCTGGAAGACACGGGGCTGAGCGAGATCGAGGTTGAGCGGGGCGATCTACGCATCCGCGTGGTGCGCACCCTCAACATCGTGGCCGCCGCCCCGATCGCGGCTCCGGCTTTCGCGGCCCCCGCCCCTGCCGGGCCCGGCGCGCCGCCGGCCGTCACCTCCACCGAATCCCTGCCCGCGGGCGACGTGGTGTCCTCACCCATGGTCGGCGCCGCCTATCTGCAGCCCCAGCCCGATGCTCCGCCCTTTGTCAGGGTCGGCGATCGGGTCGCCGCGGGCCAGACGTTGCTCATTATCGAGGCCATGAAGACCATGAACACCATCGCCGCGCCTCGAGCCGGGGTTGTGCGGGCGATCCTGGTGGCGGACGGTCAGCCGGTGGAGTTCGGTCAGCCCCTGGCCGTGATCGAATAGGCCATGTTCGACAAAATCCTGATCGCCAACCGGGGCGAGATCGCCCTCCGGGTGCACCGCGCCTGCAAGGAGATGGGCATCGCCACGGTGGCCGTGCACTCCCAGGCCGATTCCTCGGCCATGCATGTGCGTCTGGCCGATGAGAGCGTCTGTATCGGTCCCCCCTCGGCGGCCAAGAGCTACCTGTACATCCCCTCCATCATCGCCGCCGCCGAACTGACCGGCGCCCAGGCGATCCATCCCGGCTACGGGTTTCTCTCCGAGAACGCCCAGTTCGCCGAGGTGGTGGAGGCGCACGGCATGACCTTCATCGGGCCGCGGCCCGAACACATCCGCGTCATGGGCGACAAGATCAGCGCCAAGCAGACCGTGAAGGACGCGGGTATCCCCGTGGTGCCGGGCTCGGACGGCGCGGTGACCAGCGAGGCCGAGGCCCTTGAAGCCGCCGAGAAGATCGGTTTTCCGGTCCTGATCAAGGCCGCCGCCGGCGGCGGAGGGCGCGGCATGAAGGTGGCGCTGAATCGCGCGGCCCTCAAGGAAGCGGTGTCCACCGCGCGATCGGAGGCCAAGGCCGCCTTCGGCGACGACGCGGTCTATATGGAGCGCTATCTGCAGAAGCCTCGCCACATCGAGCTGCAGGTGATCGCCGACTCCTTCGGCAACGTCTGCCACCTGGGCGAACGGGACTGCTCGCTGCAGCGCCGTCACCAGAAGGTGCTGGAAGAGGCCCCCTCGCCGGTGATCGACGCGGCCATGCGCGCCAAGATCGGCAAGGTGGTGGTCGATGCGATCAAGGCCATCGGCTACCTGGGCGTTGGCACCATCGAGTTCCTGTACGAGGACGGCGAGTTCTTCTTCATCGAGATGAACACCCGCCTGCAGGTGGAGCATCCGGTGACCGAGGCCGTCACCGGCATCGATCTGGTGCGCGAGCAGATCCGCATCGCGGCGGGCTTGCCTCTGTCCTTCAGCCAGGACGACATCGTGTTCGAAGGCCACGCCATCGAATGCCGCATCAATGCCGAGAACCCGCGCACCTTCGCCCCCTCGCCCGGCCTGGTCACCGACCTGCACGCGCCCGGCGGCTTAGGCGTTCGCCTGGATTCGGCGCTCTACGCCGGTTACGTCATCCCGCCCTATTACGACAGCCTGATCGGCAAGCTGATCGTGCACGGTCGCGACCGGCCGGAATGCCTGGCGCGCCTGGGCCGCTGTCTCAGCGAGATGGTGGTGGGCGGGGTGGAGACCACCATCCCACTTTTTCAGGACTTGCTGCAAGAAGCCGACATCCGATCGGGCGACTACAACATCCACTGGCTGGAAAAGTGGATCGAGGCCCAGTCGGGCGATGGCATCTAGTCTACATCCTGTCGCGAGCCTTGCGCACGCGCGCGCCCAGCGCTTCAGGCCTGTTGAGCTCCGCACGGATCTCGTCGCGCTTTTCGTGCACCGAGGCGATCACCAGGCCCATGGGCACGCCGATATCCACCAGCAGGGCTTCCGATAGCTGCAGACTGGCTTCCACCGTCTCGGGCACCGCTTCGGTGGCGCCCAGTTCATAGAGCCGTCCGGCCTGGCGCGCATCGCGGGCGCGGGCCACGATCACCATCTGCGGGCGCGCCTGGCGGGCCGCGTGGACCACCGCCTCCACCGCCTCGGGCGCATCCATGGTCACCACCACGGCCTTGGCCGTATCCAGGCCGCAGCGGATGAGGAATTCCGGCCGGGCGGCGTCGCCGAAGAACACCGCGTGCCCGCGCCGGCGACCCGCCTCCACCAGCCGCGGGTCCTGATCCATCGCGACCCAATCGATCTGGTGACGCTGCAGCATGTCGGCCACCATCAGCCCCACCCGGCCATAGCCGACCACCAGCACCTTGGACTCGCCGAACGTGACGCCCGCCGGTTCGGCCTCCAGGAGCGGGCGGGGGCCCGCTTGCCCTACGCGCTCGCCCAGGGCGATGAGCGCGGGAATGGCGAACATGGACAGCGTGGCGATCAGCACTAGGGCCTGGGCGGTCTCGCGGCTTACCAGGCCCGCGCCCGCGGCCTGGGCCATGACCACGAAAACGAACTCGCCGCCCGCCGACAGGATCAGACCGATTTCCACCGCGCGTCTAATCGGCCGGCCTGCCAGCTTGACCAAGCTTGCGGCGACCGCGGCCTTGAACATGATCAGGGCCGCGACGCCGCCAACGATTTCGACGGGGTGGCGAAACAGCCCCTTGAAATCCAAGCCGATGCCCACCGACAGGAAGAACAGGCCCAGCAGAAGGCCTTTGAACGGCTCGATAGTGACCTCGGCCTCGTGGCGGAACTCGGTCTCGGCCAGCAGCAGGCCCGCGATAAAGGCGCCCAGCGCCATGGACTGCCCCGCCGCCGCCGAGGCCAGGCCCGCGCCCACCACCACCAGCAGGCAGGCGGCCATGAACATCTCCTGGCTCCTGGCCCGCGCGACGGACTTGAGCATGGGGCGCAGCACGGCGCGACCCACGGCGAGGATCAGGATCGGCGTGGCGATGGCCGGGGCCACGGCCCACAGAAAGTCTGTTCCCATGGGATGAGCGCGGCCGCGTAGGAGCGACACCGCGACCAGAATCGGCGCCACCGCCAGATCCTGGAATAGCAGGACGGAAAACGCTGTCCGTCCGACGTCGGAATGCAGACGCTTGCGCTCCACCAGGGCCGGAACGACGATGGCGGTGGACGACAGCGCCAGGGCCATGCCGATCACCGCGGCGGCGGCCGGCGGCTGACCGAACGCGGCGGCGACCAGCCCAAGCGCTGCGGCGCTCAGCACCGTCTGGGCGCCGCCCAGGCCGAACACCAGTCGCCGCAATAGACGAAGCCGCTCCCAAGACAACTCCAGTCCGACCATGAACAGCAGGAACACCACGCCCAGTTCGCCGATGATCGCGATGTCCGCTGGGTTGGAGATGGTCAGCACCGACAGCCACCGCGCGGATTTGGCCGCCGCGCCCAGGCCGTATGGGCCCAGCGCCACGCCCGCGGCGAGGAATCCTAGGATCGGACTGATCTTCAGCCGCTTGAACAGCGGCACGATCACGCCCGCCGTGGCCAGAAACAGCACGAGGTCCTTGTAATTGGCGGGAGAGACGCCGTGATCCACGCGCGGCAGGCCTTTTGCGGTGAGTGCGCTCGACTATGGGGGCTTCACGCCCGAGGGAAAAGGCGGCAAAGCGAATGCGCGCCCGCCGGCCGCCACATTTGGCTCTTAGGTCGGAGGGCGATCTGGACGAGACGGAAAGGAACGCTCATGCGCAGGCCTTGGCTATCGGCGGCGATCCTGGCTTTGGCCCTCGCAACTGGCGCGGCGCGCGCCCAGACCGCGCCGCCGACGGTGGACTTGACCCAGGCGCCGCGCTTCGGAAGCTGGGGCTTTGATCGATCGGGCCAGGATCTGTCGGTCAGGCCGGGCGATGATTTTTATCGCTTCGCCCAGGGCAAGGCTGTGGACGCCATCGTCATTCCGCCCGACCACTCGCGCTACGCCCGCTTCGACGCCCTGGAAGATCTGTCCGAGGCGCGCAGCCGCCATGTGATCGAGACGGCGGCTGGATCGGCCGATCCGGACGCCCAGCGCATCGGCGCCTTGTACGCCAGCTTCATGGACGAGGCGCGCCTGGAGGCCCTCGGCGCCAAGCCTCTGCAGCCCGAACTGGGCGCCGTGCGCCAAGCGCGCACCCGCGAGGACCTCGCCCGACTGATGGGCTTAGGCGCCAAGTCGATCTACGGCGCCTGGTTCGGACTCTACATCGGCGACGACGCCAAGGACCCCACCCGCTATGCGGTGATCCTGGATCAGGCCGGCCTGGGCCTGCCGGACCGCGACTATTACCTGACCCCAGGCTTCGCGCCGCAGAAGGCCAAGTATGAAGACTATGTCGCCGCCACGCTCGCGCGCATCGGCTGGCCCGACGCGGCCGCCCGGGCCAAGGACGTCGTCGCCCTGGAAACCGCCATCGCCCAGGCGAGCTGGAGCCGGGTGGAGCGGCGCGACGAGGAGAAGAGCTATCATCCTTACGCGGTTGACGACCTTGCCGAGAGCGCGCCGGGCTTTCCCTGGCGGGTGTTCCTGCAGGCGGCCGACCTCGGTCAGGTCCAGCGGGTGATCGTCAGCGAAGACACCGCCTTCCCCAAGATTGCCGCGCTCTATGCTCAGACCCCTATCGACGTACTCAAGGCTTGGACGGCCTTCACCCTGGCCGACCACGCCTCGCCCTATCTGGACAAGACCTTCGACCAGGCCCAGTTCGCGTTCCATTCCACCGCCCTGTCGGGCGTGCCTGAACAGCGCGCGCGGTGGAAGCGGGCGGTGGCGTTGATCAACGACAACATGGGCGAGGCGCTCGGACGCCTCTACGTGCAGACCTATTTCCCGCCGGACTCCAAGGCCAAGATGCTGGCGCTGGTGGGCGATCTGCGCACGGCCCTGGGACTGCGCCTGCGGCGGCTGGACTGGATGAGCGATCAGACCAAGCAGAAGGCCTTGGACAAGCTCAGCAAGCTCAACGTGAAGATCGGCTATCCCAACAAATGGCGGGATTATTCCAAGCTGGTTCTGACCGCCGACGACCTTTATGGCAACGTCGAGCGGGCCGAGGCCGCCGACTGGGCCTTCCGCGTGGACCGGTTGAACAAGCCGGTGGACCGCGAGGAGTGGGACATGACGCCTCAGACCGTCAACGCCTACTACGACGCCACCAAGAACGAGATCGTCTTCCCCGCCGCCATCCTGCAGCCGCCGTTCTTCGATCCGGCGGCCGATCCGGCGGTGAACTATGGCGCCATCGGCCAAGTCATCGGCCACGAAATGACGCACGGCTTCGACGATCAGGGACGCAAGTCCGATGGAGACGGGGTGCTGCGCGACTGGTGGACCGCCGAGGACGCCAAGCGCTTCACTGAACGGACCGACCGCCTGGCCGACCAATATTCGGCCTTCGAGCCCTACCCGGGGGTGCACGTCAACGGCAAGCTGACCTTGGGCGAGAATATCGCGGACCTGGGAGGACTGCTGATCGCGCTGGACGCCTACCACGCCTCGCTGCATGGCCAGTCCGCGCCAACCATCGACGGACTGACGGGGGATCAGCGGTTCTTCCTGGGCTGGGCCCAGATCTGGGCCGAGAAGATCCGCGCTGACGCCGAGCGGCGGCAATTGGCGTCGGATCCTCACTCGCCTAATGATTACCGGGTCAACGGCGTGGGCCACAATGTCGACGCCTGGTATTCGGCGTTCGGCGTGGCGCCTGGGGACAAGCTCTACCTGTCGCCGGACCAGCGTGTGCGCATTTGGTAAATTTGTACTAGTTCGTCAAAATTGTCGGGCTATAGCCCCAAAAAGAAAGAGCCGCCGCGAAATCTTCGCGGCGGTCTCAATCTCGGTCGTTAAACCTCAGATTAGGTAGGGCGTTTCCTCCCCGAAACGCCGGCGGTCGAGGCGTCTGACGTCCTTCGTGTCCGCCCGAAGTGCAGACAAACTCAAATCAAGGCGGCTGTCAACTTGGCCTCTGTGTCAGTACTAGCCTCTCGGTCCAAATTTCCGTGATTTTGCCAACTATTTTTAGCAACACGGCACAAAAACCACAGTTCACTTGGCTTTATAGTCCCAGCGCCTTGGCTAATGCGTCGGCTGTGGGGGAGTCGGCCTGAAACACATAGTCCGGCCGGTTGGCTGTCGTTGGACCCACACCGGAAGCGGCCAGATCCTTCGCCGTCTGAAACAGTTCGCCAATCGGCGTCAGAACGCCCCGGTTTAGGCCTTCGCCTTCCTGGCCGACCCAAGCGACGGTGGCGAGATCCTTGGCGCGCGCGCGCGCCTCCACCGCGCGCAGGAAACCGCGCGCTGTCTCCAGTTGCTCGCGCGTCCAGGGCGCCTTCAATCCCGCGGCCAGCTGGGCCTGGCTCTTCAGAATGACGCCGTCCGCCAAGGGTTTGAGGCTATTGGCGGCCAACGTCGCGCCGGTGGTGGTGATGTCGACGATCAGCTCGGCCGCCCCCGCCGCCGGCGCACCCTCCGTCGCGCCGTTGGATTCCACGATCCTGTAATCGGTCACCCCGTGCCGGGCGAAGAATCCGCGCGTCAACACAGTATACTTGGTCGCCACGCGAAGCCGCCGGCCCGTGCGGGCCAGATATGCCGCGGCGACCTCCTCCACGTCGGTCATGGCCTCCACGTCGATCCAGCTCTTGGGCGCGGCCACCACAACGTCGGCGCGCCCGAAACCCAGAGGGCGCAGCAGCATGACTCGCGCATCCACGCCCTCGCCGCGTTCACGCAACAGGTCCTCGCCGGTAACGCCCAGGTGCGCCTCGCCGGCATCGAGCGCCACGGCGATGTCGGCGGCCGACAACAGCTGAACCTGCACGTCCGGCAAGCGATCGATGGCGGCGCGATAGCCGCGCGCGCCCCCAACGGCCTTGAGCGCGAAGCCGCAGTCGGCCAGCCAAGCCTCCGCCTGTTCCTTCAGCCGGCCCTTGGAAGGCAGGGCCAAGATCAAGGGTTCGCTCATGCGTGGCTCCCCGTCCAGGCGCGCCAGGGGCGCACGATGCAGCCTGCCGCGCCGCCCGTCGCAAATGCCGCCTTGGTCTTTCCTCCCGATTGAACGCGGAGGCGCGCCAAGAGGCTGTCGTAGCGCCCGCCGGCGGCCACCGGCTCCTCGGCGCTCAGGGCCGCGCTACGCACCTCGAACAGAAAATCGTCGTAGTATCCGAACGCGCGGCCGAAGGCGGGGGATAGGCGCATGGCCGACAGAGGCGCGCCTGAGGTCTCCAGCAAATCCAGGCGCGCGCGCCAGTCCGCCAACTGGCGTGTCAGATCCGCGCCTACCGTCTCAGCCAAGGCGCCAATCGCCGCCAGGGCCGCGGCCGGGGTATCGTGAATGGACAGGAACCGCTCGATCAGGCCGAACTGGACGTCACTCAGGTGCGGAGCAGCGCGGTCGCGGGCGCGGGCGGCTAGGCGCTGGACAATCTCGTCGGCGGTGCGGCCGCCCACGGGCTCCACGCCGGCGACGGCCCACAACTCTTCCAACGCCGACGCCGCGTCGGCCTCGGGAAGCTTGGCCAAAAGGGTCGCCATATGATCGCCTTCGCGCGACGGCGGTTCTTGCGTGCGCGCGCGTTCAAGCTCCGCTCTTAAGGAGCGCGGACGCTGGAAGGCGCGTTTCAGCCGCGCGGCGAGCGACGGCGCCAAGCCCAGGGCGTCAACGAAGGCCGAGAACAGGCTCACGTCGCCCAGCTCGATCCAAAGATCGCCGCGTCCGCCCGCCTGGGCGGCCTGCCATGCCAGGACCAGCAGCTCCGCGTCCCGCGCCTTGGGCCGATCGTCGCCCAGAACCTCCAGGCCGATCTGCAGGAATTCCTCCGAGCGGCCTGATCCGATCGGCGCCACGCGGAAGGCCTTTCCCTCATAGCGATAGCTCGACGCGGGAGCGCCCTTGGCCATGTGCGCCAGGGCGACGGGAATGGTGAAGTCCGGCCGCAGGCACGCCTCGTCGATGCCATCGGCCTGAACCACGAACAGACGCGAGCGCATGGCCTCGCCCGACAGGTCCAGCAGCAGGGACAAGGGCTGCATCACCGCCACGTCGATGGGCTGGGCTTCGCGCGCCAGGAACGGCGCGCGCATGGCGGCCAGCGCCTGTTCGGGGACCGTCGGCTCCAGAGCGATCATGGCGCGCGCTCCAGGATGCCTCGCACGGCCTGGACCATCTGGTCGCGCGCCACGGTGAACTGGCCAGGACGCCCTTCGCGCCAGGCCGCGTTGTCCGACACGGCCTGGGACAAGGCGCGGCCGAGATCCAGGTCCTTGATGGTGACCTGTCCGGCGGCGCGTTCGTCCTCGCCGATCATCACGGCGGCCGGCGAAGATCGGCGGTCCGCGTATTTCATCTGCGCCTTCATGCCCGAGCCGCCGAGATAGACTTCCGCTGCGATCCCGGCGGCGCGCAGTTCGCCAGCGGCGGCGAAATAGTCCGTCATTTGATCCTGATCGAACACGATGACGACCACGGGGCCGCGCGGCGCCGAATCGCGCTCGCGATCGGCCGCCTTCAGCGCCGCCGCCAGGCGTGAGACGCCGAAGGAAAAGCCGGTGGCCGGGGTGGTCTGGCCGGTGAAACGGGCGATCAGATCGTCATAGCGGCCGCCGCCGCCGACCGAGCCGAAGCGTACGGGCTCGCCTTTTTCGTCGGTCGTCTGAACCAGAAGCTCCGCCTCGAACACGGCGCCGGTGTAATACTCCAGCCCGCGCACCACAGACGGGTCAAAAACCGCCTGGGTTTCGCCGACGCCCAGCCCTTTGAGCGCGGCGTCGATGCGGGCCAAATCCTCCAGGCCCTGGACGCCGTCGGCCGAACCACCGACCACCTCGGCCAAATTGGCGAGGGTTCCGGAGCGGGTGTCGGTCCCGGCCTGCAGGAAAGCCAACACCGCGTCGACAGCGGCCGGCCTGAGCTTGGCGCCGACGGTGAAGGCGCCGGATTCGTCCTTGCGCCCTTCGCCCAGCAGCAGACGCACGCCGTCCAGTCCCAGCCGATCCAGCTTGTCAGCCGCGCGCAGCACCGCCAGCTTCTGCTGAGCGCTGTCCACGCCGGCCTGGGCCAGAAGCCCGTTCAGCAGCTTGCGGCTGTTGATCTTCAACACATAGTCCTTGGCCGACAGGCCCGCCGCGCGCAGGCCCTCGCCGGCCATGGCGATCATTTCCGCGTCGGCCTCCGGCCGCGCCGATCCCACCGTGTCGGCGTCGCATTGCACGAACTGCCGGAACCGCCCGGGGCCGGGCTTTTCGTTGCGCCAGACCGGGCCGAAGGCGTAGCGGCGGAACGGTTTGGCCAGGGTCTCCCAGTGCTCCGCGCAGAACCGGGCCAAGGGCGCGGTCAGGTCGTAGCGCAGGGCCATCCACTCGCCATGACCCTCCGCGTCCGGATCGTCCTGCAGGGCGAACACGCCCTCGTTCGGCCTATCGGAATCGGGCAGGAACTTGCCAAGGGCGTCGGCGTATTCGAAGGCGCCAGTGTCCAGCGCCTCGAAGCCATACTGTTCATAGACCCGCGAGACCGCCTCCACGATGGCGCGTTCGGCGCGCAGGGTCGCCGCGCGTTTGTCGACAAAGCCGCGCGGAACGCGCGCTTGGGGGCGGAAATCAGCGTCTGACATGGCGGGGGCTCTAGCGGATCAGCGGCCGGGCGGCAAGGAAACTGGCGGACCGGTGCGTCAGACGCTTGGTCATCCGCGCGGCCCGGCCGCAGCCCAATTGACCGACCTTAGGCGCGCTAGTTAATTTGTGCAGCAAATCGTCACCTGAGAGGCACAATGCGCAGTTGCATTCAGGCGGATCGGCGATGGACTAGATGGGATTGGAAACTCTGTTCCGTCATTTCCTGCATCTCTCTTTTGACGTCTTGCAGTCGGTTTGATCGCGCCAACCAAGCCGCCGCCGACGAGATCAAGAAACTTTCGCATGAGACATTCGCCCAAGCCGCCGAACAGGGGCGATGTGCGGAAGGATGTGACCGACAGGAGGCGGGTTTCGCCTATGCGAAAAAACATCATCTTACAGAAGCCGATTCTTGCCTCGGCCTAGGTGACGAGGATTTTGTCGAAGGATGTCGCCAATATGGCGAGGACATCCACGACGCCTACACGCGAGAGGCTCCAGACTTTTAGGCCCCCTTACCCTATGGCCCGCGCTGCCAGTCCCACGAAACACCAACAACCTTCAAGCATGCGTCCTCCCCTGTGTAGCGGCAGCGGAACGGGGGAGGTGGCGCGAAGCGACGGAGGGGGCGTGCCTGTGCGCGGCGGTTGAGTGCAGAAGGCGATGAACTGACCGGCGGCGGGCTTGGCGCGGGCCCGCCCG
>Ga0302157_10005561_pt1 | contig 13319 bp, 12 predicted proteins | sample I_Bog_N3_3_FD_193502 | JGI IMG/M metagenome (GOLD analysis project Ga0302157, IMG submission 193502) | Peat permafrost microbial communities from Stordalen Mire near Abisko, Sweden - I_Bog_N3_3 | ecosystem: Environmental > Terrestrial > Soil > Wetlands > Peat | place: Sweden: Abisko, Stordalen...
GAGGGAGTCGAGGAAGGCGGACAGCGCGACGTTGACCACGTCGGGGGCCTCCTGCTGCACCCAGTGGCCGACGCCGGGGATCAGCGTCCTGCCCCGGAAGTCGGCGCAGCCGCCACCCGGGTCGGCGAAGGCGTCGACCCCGGGGATCATGCCCCGGACCGGATCGAGCTCGCCGGCGATGAAGCAGGACGGCTGGTCCACGGTGGCCCCGACGATGTCGGCCGACGCCTCCACGTCCAGCGGCAGGGCCCGGTAGCGGTTGAAGGCCCCGGTCATCCCCGTCCGTTCGAAGGCGGCCACGATCCGGTCGAGCTCGGCATCGGGCAGGAAGGGCAGCGGACCGTCGGGCGGGTCGGGCAGCAGCGGGAGCAGCTCGGCCCCCCGGGGCGCCTCGGCCAGCAGGGTGTTGGGTGGTGCCGCACCGGACAGCGCGAAGTACACCCGCTTGAGCGCGGCCCGCAGGTCCACCCCGAAGGCCGCCTCGGCCACGCCCGGCTCCTGGAAGTAGAGCATGTAGAAGAACCGGTCGGCGTAGATCTGGTCGAACAGGTCGACGAGGGAGACGGGCATCGGCGGCGTGTGGGGCACGCTGAGCCCGGCCACGGCCCGCACCCGGTCCGGGTGGCGGATGGCGGTGGTCCAGACGATGGGGGCGCCCCAGTCGTGCCCGACCAGGACGACCGGGTCGTCGTCCAGGGCGGCGGCCACGGCCGCCACGTCGCCGGCCAGCTCCCGCAGGGTGTAGCGCCCGACCTCGTCTGGCACCGAGCTGCCGCCGTAGCCCCGGACGTCGAGGGCGGCGACCCGGTACCCCTGGCCGGCCAGATGGGCCACCTGGTGGCGCCACGAGGAGGCGAGCTCGGGCCAGCCGGGCACGCACAGGACCACCGGCCCGTCGCCGGTCACCTCCACCCGGAGGGTGACATCTCCGTTGTCCACAAAGCGCTCGTCGGTCATCTCGCCACTCCCGTCACCCGTGGCCGCTGGTCGGGCCGCCGCCCATCTTGTCAGCCGACCGGTGCGGACGGCCGTCCGGCCCATCCGTCCCGTCCGCCGGGGCACGACCGGGTCAGGACCGGGTCAGGACCAGGGCAGGAGAAGTCCCGCTTCAGGAGCCGCCGCGAACTGCCGATACAAGGCGCGATGGGGAACGGATCCATGGGGCGCGCCTGGTCAGAACGTCGGCAGCTCGGTGGTGCCCGGTACGGAACCTGCGGGGGCCCAGGGCCCGGCCGGCCGGCCCCGGTCGCCCCGGCGGTCACCCGGACGTGGAGCGGCAGTGAATCTCATCTCGTTTAGAGCGGTCCGCTTCCGGAACATCCTGGACTCCGGAACGATCGACGTCGACCCCAGGGTCACCTGTCTGGTGGGGAAGAACGAGTCGGGCAAGACAAACATCCTCCACGCCCTGCACGCCCTCAACCCGGCCCTCAACGACCGCCGGTTCGACGAGCAGCAGTACCCGCGCTGGCTGCAGAAGGAGCATCAGCGATCGGGGGAGTACGAGTCGGCCTTCCCCATCTCGGCCACCTTCGAGCTCAGCGACGACGAGGCCGACGCCATCACCGCCCGCTTCGGCGAGGGGGTCCTGCTGGAGAAGCAGTGGTCGCTCAGCGTGCGCTACGACAACAGCCGCGAGGGCGTGGTCACCGTCGACGAGAGCGCGGCCTGCCGGGCCTTCGAGTCCCTCCACGGGCTGGATGCCGGGTCCCAGGACCTGGCCGAGCTCCGGGGACATCTGGAGGACCGGTCCGGAGGCCGCGCCGTCCGCTCGGACGGCACCGAGAAGGTCACGCCGACCGCCCAGGCCGCCCTCGACGCCCTGGCGGCCCTGGACGCGCTGTATCCGGAGTCCGTCGAGGAGTCGGTGGTCCGGTTCCTGGCCACCCTGGTCCCCCGGTTCTTCCACTTCGACGAGTACAGCGAGCTGATGGGCCGCACCGACATCGGGCCGCTCATCGAGGCGCTCCAGTCCGACTCGGAGTCGGCGTTGGACGACTCCCAGCGGACGGCCCTGGCGCTGCTGAAATTGGGCTTCGCCTCCGACGAGCTGGTCAATCCCGACTACGAGAAGCGCAGTGGCGAGATGGAGGCGGTGGCCGCCGACCTGACCCGCCAGGTGCGGAGGTACTGGCATCAGAACGATCACCTGCGCCTGAAGATCGACATCGAGCCCACGGCCGACCTCCACCCCGACGGCTCCAGCGTCCAACTGCTCCAGCTCCGGGTGGAGGACGATCGCCACTACTTCACCAACAACCTCGACGTACGGTCGTCGGGGTTCCGCTGGTTCATCTCGTTCCTGGCCGCCTTCAAGGAGTTCAAGTCGGACAACTCGATCATCGTGCTCCTCGACGAGCCGGCGCTGGCCCTGCACGCCCGGGCCCAGCGGGACTTCCTCGACTTCATCGAGGACACCCTGGCCGACAGCCACCAGGTCGTCTACACGACGCACTCGCCCTTCATGGTCGACGCCCGACATCTCGAACGGGTCCGTGTCGTCGAGGACCTGGGCCCCGATGAGGGCACGAAGGTCAGTGCCCGCCTGGTCTCACGGGATCCCGACACGCTCTCCCCACTGCAGGGACTGCTCGGCCACGAGCTGGCCCAGCACACCTTTGCCGAGCCCGACAACCTGGTGGTCGAGGGGCTGGCCGACTACACCTACCTGACCGTCATGTCCGATGTGCTCCGCGAGAAGGGTCGCGAGCACCTCGACGAGCGGTGGCGGGTGTTCCCGTCCGGGGGAATGGCGTCGATGGCGGCAGCCGTCGCCCTGCTCGGCCAGCAGCTCGACGTGACCGTCGTGGTCAACAGCACCAGCGTGCTCTCCCAGCGGCTGTACGGTCTGGTCGACGAGGGCGTGCTGAGTGCCAAGCGGATCATCGGCCTCGGGAACATCGTCGGGCTGGGGTTGGCCGACACCGAGGACCTCTTCTATCCCGAGGACTATCTGGTCACCTACAACGCCACGTTCGAGTCCGCCCTCAAGATCGGCGACCTCGCCGAGGACGGGGAGTGCATCACCGAGCGGATCCGCCGCGTCGAGGGCGACTTCAGCCGGAACGACCCGGCCAACTGGTTCCTCCGGCACCGCAAGACGGCCACCTTCGTACTCCGGCCGACCACGCTCGACCGGTTCGAGCTCCTGTTCCAGAGGATCAACGAGACCTTGGGCTGACGCGGGGACCGCGTGGCGGGCCCTCGGGTCCGACCGGGTCACCACCCTGCTCCTTCCTGTCCCCGTGGCCGACCGCCCGGCTGGTCAGGTCGGCCCCACCCGGTCACAATGGAGCACACGGAGGTCAGAGGATGAGACGCAAGCGGGTCGTGTGGGTGGTGCTCGGTGCCGGTGCCCTGGTGGCGGTGGGCTCGGTGGTCCGGAGGGTTCGGGCGGGGAGGGCCGATGGGGGGAGGGTCGATGCCGGGGGTGACACCCGGCTCGGGGCGGGCGCCCCGGCACCCGGTGACGACTCGCTGGAGGTGGTCGAGGTCGAGTCCGAGGGGATCGACGAGGACGGCAACCTGGTCATCGACGAACTGCTGGTGGCGGTGGACGGGGCGGGCGACGTCGTGGCCACCGACGAGACGGTGACCGTCATCACGCCCGAGGGCGATGCGGTCGTCGAGGAGACGCTGTCGGTGATGGGCGAGGACGGTGCGCTCCACGCCGTCGAAGAGGACATCACCCTCCTGGACGCTGACGACGACTGACGTCGGCCGGCCCCGGCCGGCCCGGCGACAGGAGATCCGGAGGTGTCCCCCCGGTGACAGACGGTCCGGAGGCAGAGGCGCACAATGACCCTGCCGGCGGGAACCGGAGGGGCGGAGAGCGATCCGGGTGCACCGCGCCGGGTGCACCCGGATCGCCCCACCCCGCTGCCCCGACCGGCTGCGCCGGTCGTGCCGGCCCTCCACGGGGCTAGGGCGGCGGCAGGTCCCCGGCGGCCCGGAGGTAGTCCACCGTGTCCCGGAAGGTGTCGAACAGCGGCCGGTAGGTCACGCCCAGATCGGCCAGGGTGGCCGAGTCGTCGGTGGGGACCCCGCTGGTCATGATGATGGCCGCCTCCTCCGACAGCGGGATGTCCACCGGACCGGACTCGCGTTGCCGGTCGAGCTGGCGGCCCATGTCGATCATGTCCTCGGCGGTGATGACGTGCCCGTGGAGGTCGACCCGTGCCGCCCGGCCCATCAGCTCGGTCCACTCCGCCCAAGTGACGTAGCGACCGCCGGCCAGGTAGCGCCTCGGCCCCCGGCCCGGCTCCAGCGCACGGGCCAGGAGCTCGGCCGCGTCCCGGACATCCACCACGCCCAGTCCGCCCGGGGGCACCAGCATCATCGAGCCCAGCGCGCCGAGCACGGCTTGGAAGCTCCCGTCCCGATGCGGCGAGACCGGCCCGTAGATGCCGCCCAGGGCGAAGCTGGTGACCGGCGCACCCTCCTGCTGGTGCCGGCGCACCAGCAGTTCGGCGTCACGCTTGGACGCGCCGTAGGCGGACAGGGGCTCGGCCAGCGTCGATGCCGGCGTCACGACGGCATCCCGGCTGGGCAGGTACACCGTGACCGTCGACGTGTAGACCACCGGGTCCGTCCCGGCCGCCAACGCCTCGGCCAGCACCGTCCGGGTGCCGACCAGGTTGACGTCGCTGGTCTGCCCACCGGCCCCACCCACCCCGATCTCGGCGGCGGCGTGGATGACGGCATGGCAGCCGTCGAGCGCCGCCCTGACCGCCCGGGGGTCGGTGACGTCCCCGGCGCGTGCCTCGGCCTCCACACCGAACGGCTCGAGGACCGGCGGGAGCCGTTCGGGCCGGCGGGCGAGCACCCGGACCTCGTGGCCCCGACCGATGAGGGCCGCCACCGTGTGCGAGCCGACGAACCCGGTCCCCCCGGTGACCAACACCTTCACGGGCCCCTCCCCTCGCGTCACGGTGACCCCGACGGTCACCCCGAGGGTGCAGCATGTCCCGCCCCGGACGTCCCGTCCAACGGTGGCGCCGCCATGGCCCAGCCGGCCGGGCCGGAGCCCTCCACTCGGGAGCGGCGTCAGCGCGCGTGCGACGTGACCACGAGCGCCCACAGCGAGAGGGGCAGACCGAAGTCGCCGAGGCACACGAAGGCGGTGCCCGGAGTGACGTGGTGCTCCCGGACCATGTCCACGACGTGGTTGACCCCGGCGAACACGAGGAAGGTGGTGGTCGGGATGATCACGGCGATCCACGCCTGGGGACCGTGGGTGGAGGCGTACACCCCGGCCGCGCCCAGGCCGAAGCAGACGAACCCCAACTCGTACTGGAACCCGCTGGTCTGCCACCCGATCAGCTGGGACGTCCGCTTGGCGAACTGGGTGTGCATCATCCCGCTCACCACGAACACCCAGCCGGCGGGGAGGGAGAGCATCCACCGCAGGGCATTGGTCGAGAAACCCTGGCCCGGGTGGAAGCCGGGCGCCGGGACCGGCACGAGCGCCAGCAGCCAGGCCGCCACCCAGACGGTGGGCAGCACGAGGACCTCGGCGGTCCCGAAGGCCGTGTGGGGCCGCGTGGCCTCCGGGGTGGGGATCCCGAGCGACGGATCCGCCAGCTCCGGCCCGCTGTGCCGGTCGACCGGGTGGTGGCTGATCGTCATGGACCCTCCCTGCGCCTCCGGTGGTGTGCACCGGTACCGGTGTCATCGACCGCCGGCCGGGCATTCTTGAATCGCTGGTGCCCGTTCCCCGTCCGGACGCCGCACGAAGTGCTCACGCGGGCGCCGGCGGCACGCCTCATCGCCACCCAGGTTCTCCTGGGCGGTCCGGCCGAGATCGGAGGGGATCTCGCCGGCCTCCTCGCCCGCCTCCTCGACGGCCGAGGGTCATGGTCTCCGCCTTCGCCGCTGGTGGCCTCACGATTCTCAGGCGGACCTGACGTCCGCGTCCGTCCCTCCGGTGACAGATTCGGCCAGCACCGGGGGCACCGCCGGCCCGGGCTCCGGCCCGGCGGCCGGCCCGCCTCGGGCGCGGTCGCCGTCCACCAGCTGTCGGAACTCGGCCGCCGTGAACCGGCACGGGACGAGACAGTGCTTGTGGCACCGGGCACAGCGGTGCTCCTGGCGCAGCCGCACCACGGCCGCCGGGTCGATCCCGGGGTGGGTCGGTGGTGTCTCCATGACCATCGCATCGGCGCATGGCCGGACGCCCTTGACGGCCACGGTCCGGGCCGGACACACCTCTGGACAAGTGTCCAGGTCTGCCCTACGCTGCCGGCGGAGGCGGCGGCGGGACGCCCGCCCCGTGGGGGAGGTATGGCCGTGTCACCGCGTAGGCTTCGGGTCTTCCAGATCGCCACGGGCAACGTGGGCTCCGAAATGGTCGGGCGCATCCTCGAGCACCCCGACCTCGAGCTCGTGGGGCTCTACTGCTACTCGCCCGACAAGGTGGGCCGGGACGTCGGCGAGATCGTCGGCCGGGCCCCCCTCGGGATCACCGCGACCGGCGAAGTGGCCGACGTGCTCCGGGCCCGGCCCGACGTGGTGGACTTCAACGGGGTCTGGCCCGACGTCGACCTGTTCTGCACCCTCCTCGAGTCGGGCATCAACGTCGTGACGACCTCCGACTGGATCACCGGCTACCACCGTGACCGGAACCACCCCCACCCGTCCGGCACGAAGCCCACCGAGCTGATCGAGGCGGCGTGCCAACGCGGGGGGAGCACCTTCTACGGGACGGGGATGAACCCCGGACTGGCCCAGATCCTGAGTGTGGTGTCGACGGCGGGCATGGGCCGGGTGGACCACGTCACCGTGCTGGAGTCGGTCGACGTGTCCTGTCACCACTCGGTCGACACCTGGAAGAACGTCGGCTACGGGCGTCCCGTCGACGACCCCGAGGTCCCGGGCCTGCTGGAGACCGGCTGTACCGTCTTCGCCGACTCGATCTTCCTGATGGCCGACTGCCTCGACATCCGGATCGACGACATCGGGTTCGAGTGCGAGCTCGGCGCCTGCACCGAGGACGTCGACCTCGGCTGGTGGACGTTGCCGAAGGGCTCGGTGGGTGGCAGCCTGGCCAAGTTCATCGGGACCACCGACGGTGTGCCCACGCTCGAGGTCCACCTGGAATGGCAGATGACCGACAAGACCGAGCCCCGGTGGAACGTCCAGGGGTGCTACATCACCACCGTCCTCGGCGATCCGACCATCGTCAACCGCCACATGATCTTCCCGGCCACGGGGATGCCGCACGCCGCCATGACGCCGGACTACTTCGCCTCGGTGGGGATGACCATCACCGGGATGCCGGCCCTGAACGCCATGCGGTCCGTGTGCGAGGCCGAGCCCGGGCTGATCACCAGTGCGGATCTGCCGCTCCGGGCCTTCGCCGGCCGCTTCCACCCCACGGCACCGGCCGGCGGCTAGGCCGGTGGGCCCGCGCTATCCCTTCCCGTCGTCCCCCGACGGCTGGTTCAGCGTCGGGGACGGTGCCGGGTTGGCGCCGGGCGAGGTGCGGCCCCTCACCTACCTGGGGCGCGACCTGGTGCTCTTCCGCGCCGAGGACGGCGCGGCCAGGGTCTTCGACGCCCACTGCCCCCACCTGGGCGCCCATCTGGGCGTCGGCGGCCGCGTGTGCGGCGACGGCCTGGCCTGTCCCTTCCACGGCTGGCGGTTCGACGGCGAGGGCCGGCTGGTCGAGGTGCCCGGCCTGGATCGGCCGCCACGGGCGGCGGCCCGGGCGTGGCCCGTGGTGGAGCGCAACGGCCGCATCTTCGTCTGGCACCATGCCGGGGGCGCACCCCCCGCCTACGACGTGGTCGGCTACCGGTCCGGGGCGGCCGAGTGGACGCCGTGGCGATGCACCACCTACCGGGTCCGCGTCCACGTCCAGGATTTGACCGAGAACATCCTCGACCGGTCCCACTTCGGCACCGTCCACGACATGGAGCCACCGGACCGGGACCAGGTCGAGGTGCGGTTCGACGGCCCGTCCATGGTCGTCGAGCAGAGCCTGAAGGTGACCGCCGTGGACGCCGGCGGCTTCGAGGTCCGGACGACCACCACGACGTGCGGACCCGGGATCGTGGCCGTCCAGGTGAGTCAGGACCCCATCGAGATGCTGACCTACATCACCCAGACCCCGGTGGACGAGGAGGTCACCGAGGTGTGCCTCAGCTTCTCCATGCAGGCTCTGCCCGACGCCGCGGCCACCGAGTCGATCAGCGAGCTGAACGACCGGATCACCAACGAGCAGTTCACCCAGGACGTGCCCATCTGGGAGCACAAGGTCTACCGGGACCGTCCCCTGCTGACCAGGGCCGACGGTCCGGTGGCCCAGTACCGACGGTGGTTCCGCCAGTTCTATTCGACCCTCGGGCCGCGCTGAGCCTCAGCCGCTCCCGTCCCCGTCGGTCTTCCACAGGGGCTCGGGCTTCCGGCGCAGGACGTGCTGCTGTGTCTTGCCGCACCGGTCACAGATCCGGCTGGAGACGCGGACGGCCCGGCCCAGGTCGCGACGGTAGACGCTGACCGGATGCCACGCCTGCCACTGGTGGATGCCGACACGGCAGAGCACGGTCATGCCCGGGCCGGGCCCACGGGGCGGGAGGGCCCCCAGGGGAGTGGCCCGCACGCCGATCGGTCACACGGCGTACGAACGCACTCCGGCCCGCCCACGGTGAAGGGGGATGACACCTGGACGTAATTCAGTTGTACCAATTCATCGGGTCGCCCAGGTGACGGGCCGCCGACGATCCCGTGAACGCTGTGTTTCGGCCGGGCCCGGCCGGCGACGGCCGGGCCCGGGCGGGACCCGCTCAGCGCAGTTCCCGCCGTGGCAGCAGGGCGCCGATGATCCAGAACAGGGGGATGAAGATACCGATGAGGAACATCACCCAGTGGCCCTTCCGGATCGAGATGATGCCCAAGGTGATGAGCAGCACGATGTAGATCGCACCGAGGATGAATGCCATGTCCCTCTCCTGGTTCATGGCGTCGGACTGCGCTCCGACGCCAGAGCAGACTATCGCCGTCCGGTGCCGGTCCGGCCTCGGGCCGGGGGTGAGACTGCGGCTCAAGCTGGGCGCCAAAGGTGTCGACAGTGAACCGATGAGCAGCGTCCATCTGCGATCTGGCGACCATGGACGTGCATCGGACCGGCTCACCGCCGTCGAATGGGCGGGCTGGTCGACGCTGGCCTTGTCCGGGCTGGTCGTGGTGGCCTACCTCGTCTCGCTGCTCCTCCGACCGGCCGGCTCCTACTGGACCTGGCTCGACGGCTGGGTCGTCTGCGGGCTGGAGCTGGTGGCCAGCGGTGTCTGCCTGGCCCGGTCCCTCGTCCGACGCCCCGGTCGGCTGACCGCCCTGTTCCTGGGCCTGAGCCTCCTGGCCTGGACCGTCGGTGACATCGTCCTGACCGTCCAGTCGATCGGTGGGGCCGAGCCCCCGTCGCCGTCGGTGGCCGACGTCTTCTACATCGCGTTCTACCCCCTGGCCCTGGTGGCCGTGGCCTTCTTCATCCGGGGTCAGACCAACCGGGTGACCGCGGCCAACTGGTTGGACGGCGCCATCGCCGGCCTCGGTGCCGCCGCCGTGTGTGCGGCCATCATCCTGCAGGGATCCACCGGACTGGGCGAGACGGCCACGATCGTCAATCTGGCCCTACCCATCGGCGACGCGTTGCTGCTGGGGATGGTCGTCGGTGGCTTCGCCATCCTGCCGGGCCGGGCCAAGGCCCCATGGATCCTGCTGGCGGCGGGGGTGGCCCTCAACATCTTCGGCGACTCGTCCAACTTCCTCCAGCACTCCTTCGGCGCCACCCGGCTCGGCTTGGACCTCAACGCCATCGCCTGGCCGATCGCCATCGTGATGATCTCCTCGGTGGTGTGGCTCCGTCCGCGCCCGACCAACCCGGTCGCCCTGGAGCGGCCCACCGGCATGGCCCTGCCGACCGGCGCCGCCGCCGGCGCCCTCGCCCTCCTCTTCGCCGGGACCTTCCTGTCGGTCAGCCGGTTCGCCCTCACCCTGGCCGCCGCCACCCTGGTCGTGGTGGGAGTCCGGCTGGTGATCTCGGTGCGCGGGCTCGAGGAGCTCAGCCAGGAGCGCCACCGTCAGGCCGTCACCGACGAGCTGACCGGCCTGCGGAACCGGCGCTACCTGTTCCGGGTGCTGGATGCCTTCTTCGCCTCCTACGATCCGGACAGCCCCGAGGGCGGCCTCGCCTTCTTGTTCGTCGACCTCGACCGGTTCAAGGAGATCAACGACTCGTTCGGGCATCCGGCCGGGGACGAGCTGCTGCGGCAGCTGGGGGCACGGTTGGAGGGCTCCCTGCGCCAGGACGACCTGCTGGTCCGCCTGGGCGGCGACGAGTTCGCCGTGGTGCTGGCCGGCGGGGACATCGACTACGCCACGTCGGTGGCCGACCGCCTGACCGAGGACCTCCGGCGGCCTTTCGTCCTGAACTCGGTCACCGCCACCATCGGCGCCAGTATCGGGATCGCGGTGGCGCCGACCGACGCCACCGACAGCGCCCGGCTGATCTGGTGTGCCGACGTGGCCATGTACCGGGCCAAGCTGGGCCGGATCCCCTTTGCCCGGTTCGTCCAGACCCTGGACGAGGGCCAGGACCACCTGCGACTGGCCGACGAGCTCCTCGAGGCCATCGACTCCGGCCAACTGGTGCTGCACTACCAGCCCCAGCTGGACCTGCGCACACGCGAGGTGCGTGCCGTCGAAGCCCTGATCCGGTGGGTCCACCCCCGTCTCGGCCTCATCCCGCCGGACCAGTTCCTCCCCCTGGCCGAGGAGGCCGGCCTCATGGGGCGGGTCACCGCCTGGGTGCTCGAGACCGCGGTGGGCCAGTGCGCCGCCTGGAGGAGTGCGGGACAGCTCTTCACCGTGTCGGTCAACGTCGCACCCTCGAACCTGTTGGAGCCGGGCTTCATCGATACCGTCAAGGCCCAACTCGACCGCCACGGGGTGCCGCCCGCCGCGCTGGTCCTCGAGCTGACCGAGACCAACGTCATCGCCGAGTTCGAGACCTGCCGGAAGGTGATCGAAGATCTGCGGGATTTCGGCATCATCGTGTCCATCGACGACTTCGGTGCCGGCGTGACCTCGCTGGCCTACCTGCGGGACCTGGCCGTGCAGGAGCTCAAGCTGGACCGCTCCTTCATCACCCGGGTCACCGAGGGCCACCCCCACCGCGATCTGGACGTGGTGCGGTCGACCATCGAGCTCGGCCACTCGCTGGGCCTCCGGATCGTGGCCGAGGGGATCGAGGACGAGGCCACGCTCGACCTGCTGGCCGAGTACGGCTGCGATGTGGCCCAGGGCTACTGCATCAGCCGTCCCAAGCCGGCCGACGAATTCGCCTTCCGCACCCAGGCTCCGGGCACCCCGGCCGGCAGCGCCACCTGACGGTCCGCCCGGTCAGACGCCCCTGCGCCCAGTCAGGACGCCTTGCGCCGGGCCGCTGTCTTCGGCTTCGTCGCCTTGGCCGTGCCCTTGATCGGCGTCGGCCGCTTGGCCGTGCCCTTGATCGGCGTCGGCCGCTTGGCCGTGCCCTTCGGGGCGGCGGCCTTCCGGGCGGCCACCCCCTTCTTGCCGGCGGTAGCGGTGGGCGTGGCGGTGCTCCGGGCCCGGGTGGCCCGGGGGGCGGGTGCCGCCTGCTTGGAGGCGTTGACCGACTCGAGGCTGGCGCTGAGCACCTCCATCAGGTCGACCACCTTGGTGGAGGGCGGTGCCGCCTCGGCTCCCGTGACGATCTCGTTGCCCTGCCGCTTCGACTCGATCAGGGCCTCCACCTTCTCCCGATGGGTGTCGCGGTACTTCTCGGGCTCCCAGTCGCTCTCCATCGACTCCAGCAGGAGGCCGGCCATCTGGACCTCCCGCTCGGTGATCGCTCCGGTGGACGGGAGACTGGGGAGCTCCCTCGACGGCGACCGGATCTCGTCGGCGAAGTACATGGTCTCCAGCTTCAGCACCTCGTCGTCGGGACGGATGGCCACGGTGTACTCCTTGTTGCGCATCACCACGGTGCCGATGGCCACCTTGTTGGCCTTGCGCATGACCTCGCGGAGCAGGGCGTAGGCCTTGTCGGCCGCTTCCCCCTCGGGTGCGAGGTAGTAGGTGGCCCGGTAGAAGATCGGGTCGATCTGGTCCAGGTCCACGAAGTCGGTGATCTCGATCAGGTGGGACTTGGTCGGCTCGGCCGACTCCAGCTCCTCGTCGGTGAGGAGGACGTACTCGCCGCCCCCCAGGTCGTAGCCCTTCACGATCCGCCCCGCCGGGACCTCCTGCCCGGTCCGCTCGTTCACCTTCTTGTAGCGGATACGGTCGGACGTCCCCTCCTCGAACTGATTGAAGTGGATGGTCTTGTCCTGGGTGGCGGAGTACAGCCCGACCGGCACGTTGACCAGGCCGAAGTTGAGCGCACCCTTCCAGACGGATCGTGGCATGCCCTAATCATTACCCAGGTCAGGCCCCATCCACCACCCCTGATACACCCCTTTGTCACACTGCACTCATGAGCACAACGGAGTCACGGGAAGACGGGTTCGCCCGGTCGGTCCTCCAGAACATCGACGTGCTGCTCCCCTCGGGGGTGTCCGGCACCGATCTCGCCTGCGAGCTGGGACTCTCCGCGTGGATGCGCCTGACCGACACCACCCTCGACGATGCGCCCGGCCAGCTGTGGGCGGTCCGGGAGGCCATCCTCGAGGCCGCCGGCATGGATGCGGCCACCGAGCCCATCCCCATGGGAGCCCGGTCCCCGCGGCTGGCCGTCCTGAACCTGGTGGCCTACCTGGGGACGCTGCTCGACCGGGCCGCCACCCGGCTCGGGTGCGACCGGCGGGCCGTCATCGCCGAGGCCCTCGGCCAGCCGGTCCTCCATGTCCGCCGCGCCGATGCCCCCGGGCTCTGGGAGCGGCGCTCCTCCTGACCCCGGCCCACCCGTGGTTGGGGGGAACTCCACGGGGTAGACATGGCGGGTGGCGCACGACCCGCTGACGAGCTACCGCCGCAAGCGGGATCCGGACCGCACGCCCGAGCCGGTGCCGAAGAAGCGCCCGGCCCGGTCGCGTCAGGTCACGGGGCCCACCTTCGTCATCCAGGAGCACCACGCCTCCAGCCTCCACTGGGACTTCCGGTTGGAGCACGACGGGGTGCTGGCGTCGTGGGCCCTCCCCAAGGGCCTCCCGGTCTCGCCCGACCAGAACCACCTGGCCGTGCGGGTCGAGGACCACCCCATCGAGTACGGGTCGTTCAGTGGCACCATCCCGGCGGGGGAGTACGGCGCCGGCCAGGTGACCATCTGGGACCACGGCACCTACGAGTGCGAGAAGTGG